>Ga0210016_1005061_pt1 | contig 11096 bp, 16 predicted proteins | sample CryGeyCG2014_300_FD_185454 | JGI IMG/M metagenome (GOLD analysis project Ga0210016, IMG submission 185454) | Groundwater microbial communities from aquifer - Crystal Geyser CG02_land_8/20/14_3.00 (SPAdes) (version 2) | ecosystem: Environmental > Aquatic > Deep subsurface > Groundwater | place...
CATCTTGTTTCTATGGTTTCTTTAGTTTCTTTAGTTTCTTTAGTTTCTTTGATTCCTTGGGTTTCATGGAAAAAGCTGACTTAAAAATTAAGTCAGAAAGTTCAAGAACTTTTATCATCACCCTTTAGGTTTAAATTATGCCGTCCAAGAGCTTCCTGTATAGAATAGGGATTGCTACGGCTATAGGCCTTTTTTGCAAACAATATCCTATAAAATGGCTATACTCATGGATCCAAAGGGTAAGGTAGAGAGGAAGAGAGGCCTTTTTCAGTTCTTTGGCATGGTTTTTTATTATTCTGGGACAGCCCCCCCTCCATCTTCCCGGTTGAATCAATCTTAAATTCATTCAACTCCTCGGGACTTATCATCACATAAAAGAGAAGATTTTCCCTCGCTGAAAAACCATAGGCGGTATAATCCTTCAAACTTGAAGTTTTGAAAAGGTAGGAATCTGGGGAAAGCATATACCCATCCAACTCCAATACCTTATCTGCCTTCTCTTTTCCTAATACATTGGTATAGGCTTGTCCCAGGGCTGGGCGGTATTCCTCTACCTCTTTAAAAAACTCCGTAATGATTGAATTCCTCTTTTTGTTTCCAAAACTCTCTTTGATAAACTCACCGATTTTTTAAGACAAATCATACTTTTCCGCTCATGATAGATTTTAATATTGTGGGTAAATCCCCAGCTTTGCCAGAGAATACTTACTTGTGGCCTACAAATCTTCTAACGACACGATCCAAAGCCTCTACTACCCATGCTTCCATGTTTTCAGTTTTGTAGTTAGACAATAACTCCTGAGCCTCTTTATCAGAAAATCGTTCTATTTCGGACAGTTTGACTAAAGCTTTGTTGAAAAGCTTCTCTAATTTCCCTTCCTCTACTTCCTCGGATTCCTTGCAGTATAAATTCAAATAAAAGAGAAATCTCTCCCCTCCATCTTTTAAAAAACAGTTAATTCGATTTAATATACGTTTCAGAAGGTTCCTTTTTTGAGCCTCTTCTTGTAATGGCACAATCTTGTAATAAAGATACCCTTCTCCCCTGGGACGGGGAATTTCCCTAACACCCAGAATAAGCTGATAATTATTCATGGTCATACCTTCCCTCAAAAACCTTAAATAACTTATACCATATCACCGTCTATTTTTAAATATGATTTATCTAACCACTCAATAAAATTTGACCGTGAGTTAAAAAGAAGGGTTACCAGGAGTGGGGACATTGTGCCATAGGGGCATACGAGCAGGTCATTGGGTCACTACGTCATATGAACACAACAATAACCAGTGGTCAGGTCAATAAATCTGCAATCCGAATTCCTAAATCCAAAATATCATCTATTGAGTGGGATCTCTTCGAGGTGGGCTTGGAAACGACGGAGGGAGATTTGGCGGGAACTACAAATTAAAGAAAGGCGGTTGAGTTTCTCTTTAGGAATGTGGTCACTGGTGACAATTACTTCAGAGATGGAGTTCTTCTCGAGAATGCTCTCTATGGAATCGATTGTTCCAAGGACAGGATAACCATTCACCTGCTTGCCCTGGTTTCGAAGATCATCATCGATAAAGCCACCAGGTCTCAGGCCTAATCCGGGATTATGAAGAAACTCATTAAGGGCATTCACACCCCCTTTCTTACCCCAAACATCTGGTTTTTAGCTTTCTCGCTTTCCTAAGAAAGCGAGAAAGCACTGGGTTGATGTTATGATAGTCTTTTGGAATTTTTGTCAGGGCTTTAAGAGGGAGTGAAGGTGGGACTGAGGGATTTGTTAAGGTTAACTTATGGGTTGGGGGAGGATTTGGAATGATTCAGATCAAAGGGTTGGTATTCGGGGATGATTTCTTTGAGCTTTGATTTGATGCCTTCGGCATCCTGCTCGTTGGCAAGTTTAACGAGTTCTTCGATCTTCTGATTTACCCTGTGGAGTAAGCATTGCAATCTGTTACTGAAACTGGATAAAGAGTTTCATTGAATACTTAGGCTCGTTAGATATTTTCTTACTACTCCACAGGGTGAAGCCAATTGAGATCGTAGGTGTCTCCTTTTAGAACAAAAATCTTATCATAAGGTGTCCGGACGATCCCCTCCCCTTCTATGATCAACTCCTCACGGGATCTCTCATCTCTCCTGACTTCCTGGCTTCCTTATGACAATCCCCTCTCCTTCTGTGATCAGTTCTTCATGAAGCTTTTCGCCCGGTCGTAGACCAATAAATTTGATCTCAATATCCACATCAGGTTTAAACCCTGATCGCCGAATGAGGTCTCGCGCCATATCTACAATCTTTATGGGGGTTCCTTCTCCCCATTTAGTTGATCTGTCCTGCCAGAATCTGACTTCAAAATGAAGTCAGGAGGTCACGAAGTTTCAGGCACGCAAGCAAAAAAATGATTTGGGAAAGAGTCAGGAATTTAGTATCCATGGTGGAAGGGAAGATTGACTTCAAAATGAAGTCAGAAAGATGAATCAAAGATTCTATGATCCGGGAGGAGACAAAGCTTTGAGTTTTGGGCTTTTAAGTTTTGGGTTTGGGCTTTTGAATTCCGCAATGCGAATTCCGAAATCAGAATTCGATTTAGCGGCTGCCTTTGCTGAAAAGGACAACTTGTATGGTTTTGAGGAAGATTCGGATTTCCAAAAGGAGGGGCATAAAACTGACTGAAAAATTCAGTCTGGGAATCTGAAAAAGTTTAGGAAGACTCATTATTTGTCATAGGCATGGCGATTACTCCATGTTCGATTCAAGTCGCCGGATTACTGCAAATACTTGGTCTCTGTAATTCAGCAACAATCGCTTGGGTATACGCATCGACACCAGTTTAGCTCGGAGAATATCACGATACCAAGCAGTGTCTAGCTCCAAACCCGTCCCTGCTTCATGGGGCGGCTGGTGGTTTTGGCCATTTTTGCTCCACTGCTCAGCCCAATACTCAACTACCTCTTGTGGCTCATCTAAGCCATTGCGGTCAAACTGGCCCGGCTGATCCTCTGAATGACGTGCTTCGCCGCTGGTGTAATCCAGCATATGCTCAAACGGATCATACCAGAGGCCGAGTAAATGCCCGACGAATGCTTTTGCTTCCCAACCGAGGTCCTTCATCAGTTCTCTAAAGGCAGGTGTGAAGCGGATTTGATCGTCTTCATCCAGTTCAGCGATTTGAACCCATTCTTCGTTCCAACTAATCGTCATGCCCTTACCTCATATAAGTGGCTCTTGACACCAGTTTTCCCGTCAAGCCTTTCATGAAACATGGGGTGATTCTAAGGAGGGCGAATAACTGAAAAATTCAGTCAGAGCGGCTCCAAAGGTCTTTAATCTTTCCTCTCGGAAGCTAACCCACAGATTTCTCTAAAGGGTTTGAAGAAAGGGGAGTCACGATTGACCTCATAGTAGACCCTATTGCGGGTCTTTTTGATTTTAACGATGCCCAAAGAGGCCAGGTTTTGAAGCTCCCTCTGCACTGCTCGGAGAGCGAGGCCAGTCTCATACATGATCTCTCTCTGATAAAAGGACTGTCCTTCAAAGGCATAGAGGAAACTGAGAATCCTTGCCCTCGAGACTGAACCAAAGAGTTTCACCAAATTCTCTTCGAGGCCGGCTCTTTTAATCATAAAAGGTTTAAAACCTGACTAAATTATTTAGTCAGGAATTACTTATCTGAGAAAATCGAGGACATAATAATCCTAACCTACCCTCAATTTTCACTGCTCGCCGGAGAAAAAATGGTCATTGGCCAGTAGAAAGAAAAAAAACCGGAGCTTTCCAGTTACCTCTGTCTTTCTTGTTCTGCCGTCAATAGGATTTACTTAAACCCATTTTATCATACCCTGACTAAAAAATGTAGTCAGGATTGTCCAAAAAAATTTTTGGCTTAAATTCATGATTTGGTCTTGGGAATGGAATGATTCAGATCAAAGGGTTGGTATTCGGGGATGATTTCTTTGAGCTTTGATTTGATGCCTTCGGCATCCTGTTCGTTGGCGAGCTTAATGAGTTCCTCTATCTTTCCATTTACCCTATGGAGTAAGCATTGCAATCTGTTACTGAAACTGAATAAAGAGTTTCATTAAATACTTAGGCTCGTTAGATATGGTCTTATTACTCCACAGGGTGAAGCCAATTGAGATCGAAAGTGTCTCCTTTTAGAACGAAAATCTTATCATAAGGTGTCCGGACAATCCCCTCCCCTTCTATGATCAACTCCTCACGGGATCTCTCCTCTCTCCTGACTTCCTGGCTTCCTTATGACAATCCCCTCACCCTCAATAATAAGTTCTTCATGGAGTTTTTCGCCAGGACGAAGGCCTATGAATTTGATCTCGATATCCACATCAGGCTTAAACCCTGATCGGCGAATGAGATCATGGGCTATGTCCAACTTTTTATTCTAAAATTATGTTGAAAATTTAAACAAAATATGTACAATTAAATATATGGAGTTTGAATGGGATCTGGATAAGAGTCGATCAAACTTAGTAAAACATGGTATCGATTTTGAGACCGCAAAGAACTTATGGCTGGATGAAGGCCGCATTGAAATTTGGGCTCCTCATCCGGTTGAAGACCGAGGCATTATCATAGGCAAACATCAGAATAAATTATGGACGGCAATATTTACCATGAGAGGTAATGCAATCCGCATCATTTCAGTAAGACGAGCCAGAAAAAAGGAGGCGAGGCTTTATGAAAAAGAAAAGGCTAGCGAAAAGTAGTGAGGAATTTGACCGCCGATTTGATTCTGGGGAGGACATCCATGATCTCATAGATATGTCTCAGGCTAAAGTGATTTCTTACGGGAAAAAAGTTCGTATTACTTTGGATATTTCAGAATCGTTGGTGAAGGAGATAGATGAGATACGAAAACAAATAGGTGTTGACCGGGGTGCACTGATTAAAGTTTGGCTCCATGAGAAGGTAAAACAGGAAAAGACGGCAGAAAGGGCAAAGTCATAGAATTTGTCAGATCAAACCCGTAATTAACTATATTGCTCATTTACCCACTACATCTATAAACTCCGCCTATCCTCCCTCAGGCTTAGGAGGAACCGTACAGTCAGGGAAGTGCAAGCCCTGGAATCTAAAATTCTGCATTCCGCAATCCGAAACCCCTGCCTGAGATAGGCAGACACAATTTTAAATCTGAAATGCGTTTAGCGGCTGCCTTTGCCGAAAAGGACAACTTGGATGGTTTTCAGGAAGATGAGGATTTCCAGAAAGGAAGGACATAAAACTGACTGAAAAATTCAGTCAACGATTGCGAAATAGGATGGGTTACTGAGTCAATTATTCAAGTCATTAAGTCCTTTGATCGAATTCTCTTGGGGAAAATTAGCTTTCTCGCTTTCCTACGAAAGTGAGAAAGCAGAATATAGGGATTTTTGGAAAACTAGATTTCAAGATCAGAAGTTTGGGTTTTGAAGTTCGGGATTAAAATCTATCCAGTGGGGATTTCTTCGAGGCGGGCTTGGAAACGACGGATGGGAATTCTACGGGATGAGCAGATCTTGGAAAGGCGATCAATATTCTCTTTGGGTATATTGCTTAGCATTCTCACTTTCTTAAGAAAGTGAGAATCATTTAGGGACCTTTCGATAGCGTTTTAGGATAAGGTTGTAGAGGGTTTTATTATACTCCAGAGCAGACTCATTTCTAAGAGAGTAATAAACTAATCCCTGCCATCTCCGGCTGATGACGAGATTGGTTTGCTCTAAGATTTTTAAGTTTCTCGCTGCCGTCTTGTAGGGAATGCCTATCTCCTGAGCCAGCTCAGAAATCTCTTTCTCGCCTTTCTTCATGAGGGTGTGAAGAAGCTTCACCCGGTGTTCGTTGGCCAGGGCTTTAAAAATCTTGATCAGAAAATCCATAACCTTATCGCCTCCGTTTTTAGATCCACGTTTCTCGCTTTCCTACGAAAGCGAGAAACATCTGGTGAGCTATTTTAGTCTATTGGTTGGGGGAGGATTTGGAATGATTCAGATCAAAGGGTTGGTATTCGGGGAGGATTTCTTTTAGTTTGGATTTGATGCCTTCGGCATCCTGTTCGTTGGCAAGTTTAACGAGTTCCTCTATCTTTCCATAGAGCCAATTGAGATCGAAAGTGTCTCCTTTTAGAACAAAAATCTTATCATAAGGTGTCCGAACGATCCCCTCCCCCTCAGTAATAAGTTCTTCATGGAGCTTTTCGCCAGGCCGTAGACCAATAAATTTGATCTCGATATCCACATCAGGCTTAAACCCTGATCGGCGAATGAGGTCCCGTGCCATATCAAGTATTTTAATGGGCGTTCCCATGTCAAGAATGAAGATTTCTCCGCCTTCACCTAATGCTCCTGCCTGAAGAATCAATTTGCAGGACTCCGGAACCGTCATAAAATACCTCGTAATCTCAGGGTGAGTCACTGTCACAGGACCAAAACGCTCAATCTGTTTCTTAAATAAGTGGACCACACTGCCCTCGCTGCCAATCACGTTACCAAACCTCACTGATACAAAACGGGAAGGATTTGAGGCATAACAAGAGGTAATCATCTCTGCTACCCTTTTGGTCGCACCCATAACGCTGGAAGGACGAACAGCTTTATCTGTGGAGATCATGATAAATCGCTCTATTCCGAATTTATGGGACATTTCAACAATATTTTTCGTCCCGAGGATATTATTAAAAACCGCTTCCCAGGGATTCAATTCCACAATGGGAACATGTTTGTAGGCAGCAGCATGAAAAACGACTTGAGGTCTATAATAAGCAAAGTGTTTATTTAAATAGCTCCTATATTTCACATCCCCGAGAACCGATGTAACAAAAATATTAGGGAATCTCTGGCGAAACTCCATCTCGATGTGAAAAAGACTATTCTCGGTCTTATCAAGGAGGATGAGATTCTTGGGTTGAAATAGGGCAATTTGCCGGCAGAGTTCAGTTCCGATCGAACCCCCTGCCCCAGAGACAAGGACAACTTTATCAGCAAGGTAATTTCCAATACTTTTCATATCAAGATTAACAGGATCGCGCCCCAAAAGGTCCTCGAAAGAAACTTCGCGTACGGTCTTAAAGGAGATCTTCCCATCAATTAACTCTCCGATCCCCGGTGTGGTACGGGATTTCAGACCTGTGGCTTCGCAGGCCTCGATGATTCTACGCATCTGCTTGGCTGAAGCCGAAGGGACCGCAATCAGGATCTCGTCCATCTCGTCCCGATAGGCCATATCGTGGATCCTTGATACAGACCCTAAAACCGTGACACCATGAATCCTCATCCCTCTCTTTTTAGGGTCATCATCCAGAAAACCAACCACTTCATAATTAAGTCGGGGGTTATCACGAATCTCCCGAAGCATTTTCTCCCCTGCATCTCCTGCTCCGATAATCAACAACCTCTTTTGGGGCCTTATCGTCCTTCTCTTAGAGAAGGGATTTTGAAATAGAAATTTGAGCCCCCTTTCTCTCTCAGACAGGAGTAGTCTGATAGCTACTCTAACCCCAGCAATGAAAAAAGATGTCAAAATCCAATCCAACACGAAGACAGACCTGGGAAATCCCTCGAAACGGTATATAAAAAGGATGGCTATCATGACTATTCCCGAGGAAATAATTGTCCCCTTCAATATGTTGAACAGGTCAACAAGGCTGGTATATCGCCACATACCTTTATAGAGTCCGAAGAACATAAAGACAGAAAGTTTGAAAGGAACAATATAGGGAAGCGTGTCGGTAAGGCTTTTCCATTCTTTTATTGGGATTTGGCCTTCGAACCTCAGCAGATATGCCAGAAAATAGGCAGCCACAATAAGGAAGAAATCCAATAACAACACTAAGTAAAAATTTTTGTTATGAATGATGTTTCTCATCTCTGGTTTATTTTGTCCCGGTGAAATAGGCTCCCCATAGAGCAGTTTGCCACACTCTACAGGGCGGGTCGCATTTCACGGGATAAATTTATTTGATTGAAGATAAAAGATTGACTTAAAAATCCAGTCAGGCTTCCTATCATTTTTTTAATATTCTATCAACCAGCTTTTAGGAGACCTTTCTCATGTCTTCGGCCTAATGATGCTAACTTAACATAGAAAGAATAGTTCGCACAATCAAAAGGAAATCAGACAATAATGTCCGCTGTGAGAGATAAACTAAATCAATAGACAATTTAGCGGGCAATATTTCTTTTTGATATAACGCTTCCCAATCCAACCCCGAAAGCATCTCTTCTTCATTGCGATAGACAAGAGAGGCAGCGCTGGTGATACCTGGCCGGAAATGAAGTATCCGTTTCTGCTCAGGTGTATATTGAGCCACGTAACGAGGATCTTCGGGGCGGGGACCGACGAGGCTCATGTCCCCTTTCAACACATTCATCAGTTGTGGCAGCTCATCTATCTTAGCGCTTCGTAGTAATCGCCCCACCCCGGAAACTCGTGGATCGCCTTTGGACGTAATGCCTGGACCCAAGGTTGCCGCATTGGCAATCATTGTCCGAAACTCTTCTCGACATATTGCAGGCCTGACGCAAAAATAGGGTGACAGGATTACCACATTATGGTATTTTCAGATCCATGCCAAGGACGCAAGACCCTGGACTTCTCGAAGAAAGAAGAAGAAAAGCGATTAGTTTCTTGCAGAGCGGAATGTCTCAATCGAAAGTAGCGATGATTGTCAATGTATCGAGGCAGTCGGTCTCCCGCTGGGTTAAGGCTTTTAGACGAGAAGGAGTTGATGGATTAAAAAGAAGGCCAAAGTCAGGCCGGCCTCCTAAGTTAACAGAGGAGCAGAAAAAGGAACTGATCAGTTTTCTTGAGACCATGGCCGGTCATTCTAAGGGCCGCCCTGTGAACTCCACAGCGATTGCAAAGTTAATCCGTGATCAGTTTGGAATCGAATTCCACAAGCATCATATTCCCAGATTGCTGAGGTCGCTCAAGGAGAGTCTACACCGGTTGGAGGACCCGGAAGAATTAACGCAAAAGTAAGGTGACAGGAAGACAAGTTAATTCGATCTATTTGGTTTATCTGGCCTATCAAAACCTGTAACAGCTAAGCTCAGATCTGAACGTTGACTGGAATCATAAATGACGATTCTTCACTCCTTAAAAACCGGTCATGCCTAACTCCAATTTGAATAGAGAACGTCTCCGCAGGAACGATTAAGCTTGATTATACATTAGAATACTATCTTCAGTTCCTGCCCTTTAGCTTTTATTTCATAGACCAAAGGAAGCCATGTGTCATTTTCATAGGCTTCGATGGAGAATGGCACGGGCTCAAGCCGAGGATCCACCTTCCCAGCAATCCTGTAAAGCGCGATTCCTTCTTCCACCCTGTCTTTCCCAAAATCTTTTGAGACAATTGCTACATCGATATCGCTGTCGCGTCTCTCCTTTCCAGCCGCATATGAACCATAAAGGATAACACGATCCACAGATATTCCTTCCTGGCGTAATCTCCTCACATACTTCTGGATGATCTTTAGAGTTTGCTTTTTATCCATTTGAATGCCTCTTTGATTTCTTTAAACCTTGCCTCAGTATATCCCTTCGTGCATTTCTTATAAAATGCCCTGCTCGCATCGGGATAACGTGCCTCCAAATGAAATTCCATGAACTCACTTAGCCTAATTTTCATCGCGTCGGGCATCTTTACACCCGACTTCTCAAAGAGATACAGGAGCGAATGGCTAAAGGGCGCATGCGCCTTCGTTCTTTTGACGACAAGAGCTTTGAGCAGTTTTTCCAAAGCAAGATGCCCCATAAAGAGAGCATAGGGGTATTTCCTGGTTTTGAGCATTGCGTTGGCAACTCCCAAATCATATTCAGCACCTTCAACCCAATAAGAAACAGTCTTCTTTACGGCAAAAGGGAATTTCTTCATTAGTTTTCATTATAGATGCCTATCAGGCTGATTGCAATTTGAATCTTTTTCGGTCATCTGAAGCATTCCCTCTTAAAGAGACCTGGCAAAGCTTTGCATAATCGCTCTTGGTCTCAATTTTGATCATTTTTGTGGTCATAGATTAAATGGTTACGCAAAAGTAGAGTGACCGGATTACTACCATAACAGTCAAAGGGTTGTTATGACTGCGTCTCCAGGCCCTGTACCCAATGTTGCCAAGGCCACACGGAGCGCCCCCGTACCTGAATTGAGGGCGAGAGCCGCAGATGAGCCAATGAAGGAAACAAACTCCTCCTCAAATCGTTTCACCTTGGGGCCGGTTGTGATCCAGCCCTCCCTCAGTGTATCGACTACTTCATTAATCTCTTCATCGCCAATGAGAGGTGGAGAAAAGGGGAGAAAACTCTTACGCATCTATTTACCTTTATTCTGAATAATTAAATCAATCAATGAGTCTGCCCTCTTTTTATCCATTTTCAGCTTTCTCACTTTCCTAAGAAAGCGAGAAAGCTCAGGGTTGAGTGAAAAATTCAGTCGGGCATAAGGGATCGTCAGCTATCGGAACAAAGAAAGGATCGTCCGTGCGATCAGAGACAAATCAGATAACCATGTTCGTTTAGAGAAATAATCTAAATCGATAGCCAGCTTGGTTGGCAATATTCCTGTCCCTTTCTATCCGGTTTCTCCTTTCTCACTTTCCTACGAAAGCGAGAAAGATCAAGGGCTAAGAAAAATTTAGTCAGTAACATCAAGATTTTTATTTTGCTGATTTACTACAACTCTTTATGACTCTCACGACTCGGTCCATATCTTCTTCGGTGAGCTGGGTTCCTGAAGGAAGACAGAGTCCGCGTGCAAAAAGATCCTCACTCACTGCCCCTCCCCGAATACGGCAATCCTTAAACACCGGCTGTAGGTGCATCGGTTTCTCTCCGAGGCGTAGGCTCTACGAGCCGGAGGCCAGATAGGTCGGGATTCTATATCCTCTACGTTTGGGGAAGTATATCGTCCTCAAGGAAGCCGTTGGCGATATTCTGAATGATTCGATCAATCAATAAGGTTGTTCTCTTTTTATCCATTTTCAGCTTTCTCACTTTCCTAAGAAAGCGAGAAAACTCAGGGTTGAGTGAAAAATTTAGTCAGAGAGTTAAAAAGTTTGCTTAGTTTGAACCTTTGGGTTAACCCTGTTGTTGCATTAAATTTGGCGC
>Ga0210016_1005064_pt1 | contig 11093 bp, 7 predicted proteins | sample CryGeyCG2014_300_FD_185454 | JGI IMG/M metagenome (GOLD analysis project Ga0210016, IMG submission 185454) | Groundwater microbial communities from aquifer - Crystal Geyser CG02_land_8/20/14_3.00 (SPAdes) (version 2) | ecosystem: Environmental > Aquatic > Deep subsurface > Groundwater | place...
CTCAGAATTTAGTAAAACAAAACGATGTCAGTACCAACATGCTTCAAAAATATTTTTTAAAGTTTTGGATGGATCGCAACAACACAAACCCCGAATTAGCTTGGAATAACTATCTATTTGAAGTAACTAAAGTAAATAATTCCTATTCTACAGGATATCAAAAAGGGTATTTATCGGATAGAGGCAGGGTATATTTACAATATGGACCACCAAACAGCATTAAAGGAGAGAATTTTGACCAAGCATCATTCCCATACGAAATATGGCATTACTATAGAATAGGAAATCAATCTAATAAAAAGTTTGTTTTCTGTAGCCATGATGAAGCTGCTAATAATTATGAACTAATTAATTCTGATGTTAATGGAGAAGTATCTGATTTAGGTTGGATGAATAAAATTAAAAAAGGTGATTATAAAGACGTACTTAATTATGAAAAACAACCCCAAGAAGATGGTATATATGGAGGGAAGTTAATAGAAAACTTTAAAAATTACTAAAAGCAGTTATTTTTCATTATTTTTAAAAACGACCGCACTAAAGTGGTCGTTTTTATTTAAAATAAAGTGGTTTAATTTTCTTTTAATAAAATCACTAATGAAAAATAAAATGAGAATACATTCTTTTAATTAATTTTGCTGCTGATTAATACGTTACAATAATGGTTAAATTCAATTTTCACACTCATACCAAATATTGCGATGGTTCAGCAAAACCACAAGCATACATTGATAAAGCAATAGAATTGACGTTTTCAGCAATTGGTTTTTCTGGTCATGCACCAGTCCCTTTTAGTAACGAATGGAGTATTAAACCTGAACAACTTAACAACTATTGTCAAGAAATTAAGGAATTAAAGGAGTTGTATAAAAATAAAATTCCAATATATCTAGGCTTAGAAATTGATTTTATCCCTTCAATTACCACCAGATTTGAGCTTATTAAAAAACAACAGCAACTTGATTATCATATTGGCTCTGTTCATTTTGTTAAACATCCTGAAAACAAAGAATTGTGGTTTATTGATGGTCCAGAGCAAGGATATATTAAAGGCTTATCTGAAATATTTAAAAATGAGCCTCAAAAAGCTATTGAAACCTATTATCATCAAATTTGTGAAATGGTAGCAAGCGAAAAGCCTGATATAATTGGACATTTTGATAAGGTAAAAATGCACAATAGAAATCGTTTTTTTTCGGAAGAAGAATCTTGGTATCAAAGAATAATAAAAGAAACACTCAAAATAATAGCAAACTCAAATAGTATAGTAGAAGTAAACACACGCGGTATTTACAAAAAGAAAACAGACACTCTTTTCCCCGATATTTCTATACTTGAACAATGCTATATGTTAAAAATACCAATCACCTTAAGTTCTGATGCCCATAAACCTGAAGAATTAAAGAATTACTTTAGCGAAACATTAGACATTTTAAAATGTGTGGGATTTAAACATCTGACTATGCTTAATGGTAATAATTGGGAAAAAGTTGAAATAATAAGAAACTAAGTTATAAAGATATTTAACCCAGATTGCTCATTAGAAAATGAGCAAACGATTAAAAATTTGTAAATCAATTTTTACTAAAATTGATATAAATTCTAAATCGGGATTAAACCCAACTAAATCAAATAGTTCATTTAAAAAAAATCCTATTAATTAAATTGGGCTTAACAGATAATTGATTTTTTTTTTAACATTCAAATATCTTTACATACATTTGCAAATTAATTAAAAAAGATAAAAATGGCTATAATTGGTAAACTTCGAAATTATTCTAAACTACTTGTAATTATTGTTGGTATTGCAATAGCAGGCTTTGTATTGGGTGATTTTATGAGAAAAAATCCTAATAAACAATCAAATTTTATTGGCGAAATTGCTGGAAATAAAATTGCCTATAGAGATTTTGAAATGAAAGTGGAACAACAAATGGAGATGCTTAAACAGCAATCGCATCAAGAAAACCTTACAAACCAACAAACATTTGAAATTCGCCAACAAATATGGCAACAAATGATTAAAGATATTACTTTGCAAAAGGAATTTGATGCATTAGGATTATCAGTAAGCGAAACCGAATTAAAAGATTTGATAACAGGAAGCAATCCACCACAAGCTATACTTCAAAGTTTTACTGACCCTCAAACAGGTCAATTTCATCCCGAAGAAGTATTGAAATTTTATAACCAAATTGACCAAGCAGAACCAGCTACCCAAAAACAATGGTATCAAATGCTTGATTATATAAAATCAGAACGCATTGCAAGCAAATACAACAACCTTATCTTAAAAGGATTTTATGTTACTAAAAGCTTTGCCAAAAGAGACTTTTCTGATAAAAACAAAAATTCAAATGTGCTACTTGTAGCAACGCCATATTCTACCATTCAAGATAATAGCATCAAACTAAATGATGACGATTATCAAAAATATTATGATGAGCACAAACAAGAATTTGATATTGAAGCATCACGCGATATTGAATTTGTGATTTTTGATGTTTTACCTTCACAGCAAGATGTTGCAAAAGTAGAAGAAAGCATGAAATTGGTTCGTCAAGACTTTGAAAAATCAGAAAATATAGAATCATTTGTATCACTCAATTCTGATTCAAAATATGATAGTATGTTTTATGGAAAAGGTACTTTGCCTTTGTTTATTGACTCTATTGTATTCAATTCGCCAAAAGAAACTTTTATTGGACCAATAAAGGACAATTTTACATTTACCGTTGCAAAAGTGATGGAATTTCAAGATAGACCCGATTCTATGCGTGCCAGCCACATTCTCATTTCTTATGACAGTGTAAAACAACCTATCAAGCAAGATATGAAACGGACAAAAATTGCATCCAAAAAATTAGTAGATAGTCTTTTTGCTATTGTAAAAAAAGACCCAAAATTGTTTGATACTATTGCAAAACAATTTTCTGATGACCCTTCTGCTCAAAAGAATAAAGGAGATTTAGAATGGTTTAAAGATCAAACTATGGTAAAACAATTTAACGATGCATGTTTTAATGGTAAAGTGGGCGATATTACTATTGTTGAAACTGATTTTGGTTATCATATTATTAAAGTTACTGGCAAACAAGAATATAAAAAGAAAGCAATGGTAGCAATAATTACAAGAAAAGTGGAACCAAGCACCGAAACATATCAAGATTATTATACCAAAGCAAGCAATTTCCATTCTCAAAATAAAACCATTGAACAATTTGATAAAAGTTGTGTTAGTGCTGGGATCAACAAACGCACTGCAGAATATCTTCGCGAAATGGACAATTCTTTACCAGGATTAGAAACAGCAAGAGACATTATTCGTTGGGCATATAACAAAGAAACTAAAAAAGGCTCTGTTTGTGATGCAGTGTTTGATTTAGGTGATAAATATGTGATAGCTGTTTTGAAAGAAGTTCGTTTAAAAGGGATTGCCCCACTCGAACAAATTAAACCACTTATAGAACCAATGGTAAAAAGAGAAAAGAAAGCTGAACAACTCTTGACAAAAGTAAATTCTGTTTATACTCCTACAATTGATATGGGATTATTAGCTACTAAACTGAATAGTAAATTAGATACTATTCCAATGCTTTCATTTTCTTCTTATAATTTACCAGGATTTGGACCAGAACCCGAAGTGCTTGGAGCATTATATTCATTGAAAAAAGGGAATACTTCTAAACCAATAAAAGGAAATATGGGCGTTTTTGTCATCAAAGCAATTGATGTTACCGAAGCTCCAGTAATTCAAGATTATGCTCCTGTTAAAATGCAAATATATGGATTGTTTAATTCCATTGCAAATTATCAAATTAACCGAATTCTCGAAAAAGCTGCTAATGTTAAAGATAATAGAGTTTTATTCTATTAATCTTCCAAAATATTAATAATTATAAAAGGAGAAAAGCAATTTTTCTCCTTTTTTTTTGTGAAAAGTATATTACAAAAAGCTTATTAGTTCTGCTCCTGAAGCAGCTTTTCAACTAAAAATGGAACTCCAATTCCTGCAGTTTCTTTGATAAAAGTGAGATTTTTAATGTTTGCAGTTTTACAATCTTTTGGGTCAATGAGGTATTTGGGTACGAGGGGTTTCACAAAATCAACTAAGCCAGCAGCAGGATAAACATTAAGTGAGGTGCCAACAATAATAAAAATATCGGCTTGCGATGAAATTTCTGAAGCTAAAGAAATCATAGGAACAGCTTCACCAAACCAAACAATGTGTGGTCGCAATTGAGAACCTTTGCTACACAAATCACCCCATTTTAATTCCCAACCTTTTATATCGTAAATCAATGAATCATCAATGGTACTCCTCGACTTCTTCAACTCACCATGCAAATGAAGCACTTTTTTAGAACCCGCTCTTTCGTGCAAATCATCTACATTTTGAGTGATAATCTCCACCTTATATTTCTTTTCCAATTCAACCAAAGCAAGATGAGCCGCATTTGGCTTAACATCCATTAATTGCTTTCTGCGTTGATTATAGAACTCTAAAACTAATTTAGGATTTCTCTCCCATGCTTCGAAGGTTGCAACATCTTCAATTCTGTATTCTTCCCACAATCCATCGCTATCTCTGAAAGTTTTTATGCCACTTTCCTGACTAATACCAGCACCAGTTAAAACAACAATTTTTTTCATGCTGCAACTTAATTATACACAACTTTAAATGTTTTGTTGATTTGCAATCCTTTAATTTTTAGAAAGTAGATTCCTTTAGGCTGTTTTGAAATATCTATCATATTATTTATTGAATTATAGGACTTTTCAGAAACAACATTGCCTAAAACATCGATAATACTTATGGATACATCATTCATTGTTTTATCAGAAAATATCAAATTAAACTTTCCATGATTTGGATTAGGAAATATACTGACAATTGCCTTATTCAAGGCTGATTCATCAATTTTATTGCTATGGTTTTTTATATGAATAAGCATTGAATCTGATTTTACATTGTTTGAAGCATCCCAAGCAGTTACTTTGAAGTAATATTGTCCATCAGGATAAAGCACCGTATTGAAACTACACAATTGGTCAGCACTTGAGATTGAATCATCTCCATTAGAATTGGTAACTATTTGATAATAATCTCTATCATCATAATTACCAATGGAGAAACAAGAAACATCGCGAGAATAAATTGTATTTAAGCATAATGTAGTATAATTATTAGTTATATATTCATCGAGAGGCATATCATAAGTGAATGCCAAATTATCAAATATAATATTATTGGCATTATCAAAAGGGTGCATACTATATCTTAATTTATATACATCTAATTTCCAAGTAGAATTTACTTGGTCGTAAATTTTTGTAATAAATTCAACATTTCCATACACACTATCTGGTTGAATATAGCTTCCATTAGCCTTTTTCCTAATTGCAAATTTATTGCTACCAATAGCATTCATAAAAACAGGAGTTGTATTATCTACAATATTTGTTACATCGATTAATGGATTGTTGATTGTCCACCAATTTCCATCCCAAGTGGCTCCTGATGCTTGAATTCTGGCAAAATGACAATGCGTAAAGTTATAAATGGGCCATTCTACTAAAGTTCCCACAACAGAACCTTGAGAAACTATATCTCCAACTAAATATGGTATGGAATATTGATTAGTATGAGCATATAAATAACCAACAGATTCGCCAGAAGTAGCATTATTAGATATTGCAATTCTCCAATGAAGGCTTCCACTAGTTGTTAAAATTGCTTTTACCACTCCAGCTTTTACTGCATAAACATTTTCATTTGGGTTACCCAAAAAATCAACACCAGGATGAAGATATTGCGGCGAACCATAATCTTGTATTTCGGCATAACTGTTTCCTATAGGATATTGTACATTATTTTCGTTGTATCTAATGGGTCCACGAATCGGCTCATGCAGGTATCCCTTATTTTTTAAGGTATCATATATCAAACTTGGCTCAGAAATACTGTTGAAATTATAGTTTTCTTTTTGCAATTCCACAAACTCATTGAAATTAGCTGTTTCAAAAAGTGTAAAAATAAAGCCTTCTTTATTCTCAATTCTATTTACAAAATATAATTTATTATTATAAACAGCAGCATCAAAAAATCTACTATTGAACGTATAAACCAACTGACTAACGCCATTTTCAATCAAATACATTTTATCTGTGGTGAAAACTATCAACTTATCATTGAAAAATAAAAGTTTTGATAATTGGTTTTCAAATTTATAGTTGGTATTTTTATAAAACAATGTATTGTCAATGTTGTTTCCATAAGCTGGATTTCCATCATTATCAATATTAAAAATCAATGAAGAAGCGTATTTAAACTCCTTTAAACTTTGAATATTCAATACTGTCAAATAACCAGCATTATAAAATGCAACATAGTATTTATTTTCAGAGGTTATTAAATTGATTACCTGTTTGTAGTCTTTAATAAATAACAATTCTCCATTAGCATTGTATAATCTAATCTTACTCGGAACATTCTCTTCCAAATTGGTAATGGTTAAATAGCCATTAGTGGTTTCAAGCAAACTATTGCCTTCTAAAACCATATTATTTACAATAACTTGATAAGTATTTTTATTCTCAATATATTTAAAAGACTTATCAGTATTGGTTTCGATAATTATATGTCCACAATTATTAATTTTTTGAGAAAAACTAAAAAACGGAAACATGAATATTAGAAGGAGAAAAACAGCTTTTTTCATCATTAAAAATAGATTTAATTATTTTTTTCTTTGTTTAATTACTTCATATAAAAGCACTCCAGCAGCAACGGATACATTTAAAGAAGCAATTTCGCCAAACAAGGGGATTTTTACAAAATTATCAGAGAGTTTGAGTAGTTCATGGGAAACTCCATCTTCTTCTGAGCCTAATATAACTACAGTTGGTTTAATGTATTCAACCTCATCAAATAATTTATCGGCTTTTTCGGAACAAGCCACTATTTGCAACCCACTTTTTTTAAGATATTCAAGGGTTGTTCTTAAATTAGATACCCGACAAACAGGCACCTTTAGCAAAGCACCAGCAGATGTTTTAATGGCATCACTATTTACCTGTGCAGCACCTTTGTCAGGAATAACAATGCAATCAACTCCAGCACATTCTGCTGTACGAGTGATGGCTCCAAAATTACGCACATCTGTTATTCGATCAAGCACAAGTATTATCGGGTTTTTCCCCTTTTCAAATAAAAAAGGAACCACTTCTTCAATAGTTTGATAGGTAATTGCTGCTAAATAACCTATTACTCCTTGATGATTTTTGTTTGTCAAACGATTGAGCTTTTCAATAGGAACATATTGACAGGCAATATTTTTATCTTTTAATATTTTCCTTAATTCTCCATAAGTTTCCCCAGTAAGTCCTTGTTGAACCATCAATTTATCGATTTCTTTTCCCGATTTTAACATTTCAATAACTGGTCTTAAACCAAATATCATTGTTTCATCGTTCTTTTTACTGTCGTTTCTCTTATGGTTATGATTTAGATATTTATTCATATTGGTATTCTTTATTTAATTTAAATTACATTTGTTCTGGAACATCAATACCAAGCAAATGCATGGCTGATTTTATTACTTTCCCTGTTTTTTCTGATAGTGCGAGTCTGAAACTGCATATATTTTTATCTTCTTCTTTAATAATGGGGTAATCGTGATAGAATTGATTGAATTCTTTGGCTAACTCATAAATATAATTGGCAACCAATGCAGGACTGAAGGTATCACAAGCTTCTTTGATGGTCTTAGGATATTCATAAAGCAATTTAATCAGTTCCTTCTCTTTGCTATTAATAGAGGTTTCTAAAGGGTAATTGTTTATGACAATATGGTTTTCTTTGGCTTTTCTAAAAATGGATTGTATTCTTGCATAAGTATATTGAATAAAAGGACCCGTATTGCCATTAAAATCAATAGATTCTTCAGGATTAAACATCATATTCTTTTTGGGGTCCACTTTTAAAATAAAGTATTTAAGAGCAGCCAGTCCAATTTGTTTAAACAGCAATTCCGATTCTTCAGTTGTCAATCCTTCCGCTTTACCTAATTCGTTCCCTTTTTCTTTGGCTGTTCTAATCATTTCGTCCATTAAGTCGTCAGCATCAACCACAGTGCCTTCGCGAGATTTCATTTTGCCTTCTGGTAACTCCACCATACCATAAGATAAGTGGAAGATATTCTTTGCCCATTCCTTACCAAGTTTCTTTAAGACCAATTTGAGTACCTCAAAATGATAATTTTGCTCGTTACCAACTACATAAATTAATTTTTCTGGCTTGTAATCATCGTAACGAAGTTGTGCTGTCCCTATATCCTGAGTCATATAAACCGAAGTACCATCCGAACGAAGCAATAATTTTTCGTCTAAGCCATCATTAGTAAGATTTACCCATACAGAGCCATCTTCTTTTGTATCAAATGCTTTATTTTTAACACCTTCTGTTACCAATTTTTTTCCTAACAAATAGGTTTCCGATTCATAATAAGTGTTATCGAAATTGATTCCAAGTGTTTTATAGGTAATATCGAATCCAGCATAAACCCAACTGTTCATTTTTTTCCACAAAGCAATGGTATCAGCATCACCAGCTTCCCATTTTTGAAGCATTTCTTGGGCTTTAAGGATTAAAGGAGATTTTTTGGTAGCTTCTTCCTCTGTTAATCCATTTTCAATTAATGTTTTAATCTCTTCTTTATATGCTTTGTCAAATGCTACATAATACTTCCCAACCAGCTTGTCTCCTTTAAGCTTTTCTGTTGGTTCTTCTCCGTTTCCTAATAATTGCCAAGCCAACATCGATTTACAAATGTGAATCCCTCTGTCATTAACAAGATTAACTTTTACTACTTTGTTACCATTTGCTTTTAGTATCTCGGCAATAGACCAACCTAGCAAATTATTACGAATATGACCTAAATGCAAAGGTTTGTTGGTGTTAGGTGAAGAATATTCAATTACAATGGGAGCTGATAAATTGCTTTTTAAGCATCCATAATTCTCTTTCGTTGAAATACGCTTCAGAAAATCAACCCAATAGGTATTTTTAAAACTAATATTTAGGAATCCCTTTACAATATTAAAGGAATTAATTTGGTTGATATTATTCTTTAAATAGTTTCCAATATCTTCGGCAGTTTGCTCAGGTGATTTTCTGGAAATCTTAGTAAATGGGAATACAACCAAGGTAAAATCTCCTTCAAACTCCTTTCTGGTTTTTTGTGTAGCAATCGCACTCTTCAAAACAACTTGACCGTAGAGACTTTCTATGGCTTTTATTGTATAATCAATCAGCAAATCTTCCATCATCATCATTTTTATAACATTGCAAGAAGCAAAATTACACATTTTTTCCTAAAAACATCTAAATATAACTTACAATATTTTAACTTATTAGCGATATTTATCAAATAATATTACTGAAAATAGTGAATTACAAAAAATCCATATTTAAATTATTTGATAAAATTAATACAAACACTATTTTAATTAACTCAGACTAAAGAAAATCAAATAAAAGCTTAAATCATTAACAATCTGCATAAAAAAATATTTTTCATGAAGCTTGGTTTGAATACTTAAACTTGTATCTTTGCCAAAATATTTATTTATAAACCATTCAACAAAAGAAAGTAGAGGTAAGTAATGATTAAGAAAAACGTTATTATTATTGGAGCAGCTGGAAGAGATTTCCATAATTTTAACACCTATTTTAGAGGCAACGCAAGTTATAATGTAGTTGCTTTCACTGCCGCACAAATTCCAGACATTGATGGCAGAAAATATCCAAAGGAACTTGCAGGTGAAGATTTATACCCAAGTGGTATTCCAATTCACTCACAAGATGACTTAGCAAAATTAATTAAAGATTTAAAGGTTGACGATTGTGTTTTTTCATACAGTGATGTCCCTTATCCAAGAGTGATGAACATTAGTGCTTTGGTAAATGCTGCCGGTGCTAATTTTGTTCTGCTAGGGACTAAAGATACTATGCTAAAAAGCACCAAACCCGTTATTGCAGTTGGCGCTACAAGAACTGGTTGTGGCAAAAGCCAAACATCAAGACGAATTATTGAAGTTTTGATGGAACAAGGCTTAAAAGTTGTTGCTGTTCGTCACCCAATGCCTTATGGCGATTTGAACGCACAAAAAGTACAACGTTTTGCAACAGTAGAAGATTTGAAAAAACACAAATGTACTATTGAAGAAATGGAAGAATACGAACCACATGTTGTACGTGGAAACGTTATCTATGCTGGCGTTGATTACGAAGCAATATTAAGAGCAGCCGAAAAAGACCCAGATGGTTGTGATGTTATTTTATGGGATGGTGGAAATAATGACTTCCCATTTTACAAACCTGATTTGATGTTTGGTGTAGCCGATCCTCATAGACCAGGTGCAGAAGTTGGTTATTATCCTGGCGAAGTTGTTGCCCGTATGTCTGATGTTATTGTTATCAATAAAATTGACACAGCATCTATGGAAAACATTCAAATAGTTAGAGATAACATCGCAAAAATTAATCCTAATGCTATCGTTATTGATGGTGCGTCTCCATTAACAGTTGACAAACCTGAATTAATTAGAGGTAAAAAAGTATTAGTTGTTGAAGATGGTCCAACCTTAACTCACGGCGAAATGAAAATTGGTGCCGGTACTGTTGCAGCTCATAAATTTGGTGCAGCAGAACTCGTTGACCCACGTCAATATGCTGTTGGTAAATTAGCAGAAACTTTCAAAATCTATCCTAATATAGGAACTTTACTTCCTGCTATGGGTTATGGCGATCAACAGGTTAAAGACCTTGAAAAAACTATCGAAAACACTCCTTGTGATGTGGTAGTTATTGCTACTCCTATTGATTTAAATAGATTAGTAAAAATTAACAAACCAACCGTGAAAATCGGTTACGAATTACAAGAAATAGGCAAACCTGATATGCCAGATGTATTGTGCGACTTTATTAAAAAGCACAATCTTGTCAAAAAAGGTTGTTCTTGCTGTAATTAATTTTTTTTTTTTGAAAAGGCGATTTTTAATCGCCTTTTTTTTTGATTAATTTTTTAAAT
>Ga0210016_1005068_pt1 | contig 11090 bp, 17 predicted proteins | sample CryGeyCG2014_300_FD_185454 | JGI IMG/M metagenome (GOLD analysis project Ga0210016, IMG submission 185454) | Groundwater microbial communities from aquifer - Crystal Geyser CG02_land_8/20/14_3.00 (SPAdes) (version 2) | ecosystem: Environmental > Aquatic > Deep subsurface > Groundwater | place...
GCATGTTGCGTTCAGGCAGTCGGCACGACGGCCGGACTCAAGAGTTTTGAGGAAACTATGAAGATGATGGAGCACTGAGGTATCGGCTATGGAACCAACAACTGGAGTACAAGCGTTTGCGGGAGTGGCGACATCCTTCCTTTTCTTCTCACTGTCGGTGGGACTGGCACTGTTGGGCGTGGTCGTGTATTTCCTGGTCACGCTCCATCGCATCGCGGGTTCGCTGGAGGAGGTTGTTGAGATATTGCGCAGCCGGGCTGGGAAGGGCGTGAGCGCGTCTGCGACGGCTACGCCCTTTGAGGCTGTGCCGACGCCATCGGGAGCAGTCAACCAGCAATGGTCGAGCGAAGGTATCCCAAACATTTCCGCGCCTACGGGAAACGAGACCCGGCAACCACCGGAGGGATCTCAGGATGAGTAAGCATCAGGTTCGCCCCATCAAGTACTCGGCTTCACTATTGAGCGCCGATTTCTGTCGATTGGGCGAGGTGGTGCGGGAGGTGGAGTCTGTCGGTGTTGATATGCTGCACATCGATATTATGGATGGTCGCTTTGTCCCGAACATCTCCTTCGGGCCTCTGGTGCTCCGGGCTCTGCGTGACGGAACGAGCCTTCTCTTTGACACACACCTGATGATTGTTGAGCCAGAACGCTATATTGAGGAGTTCATCGAGGCCGGATCGCAGATCGTGTCTGTCCATGTAGAAACATGCCCCCATCTGCACCGGACGCTGCAAATGATTCGTTCCGAAGGCGCGCGCCCCTCCGTTGCCATCAATCCCTCAACTCCGGTGTCGGCCATCGAGCCCATTCTCACCGAGGTCGATCAGGTGCTTGTCATGAGTGTGAATCCAGGATTCCCTGCGCAAGAATTCATTCCGGGCGTTCTCGAGAAGGTGCGTCAGCTCCGCTTGATTCGTGAAGGCCGAGGGTTTGACTTCGATATTCAGATTGACGGAGGCATCAACCCAGAGACCGCACTCAATGCTGTGGCAGCCGGAGTCAACGTCCTCGTTAGCGGGTCGAGCCTCCTCCGGAAAGACAAGCCTCTCCATGAAGCCTTTGCAGCCCTGCGAACGGCCGCAGAGGCAGCCCTGTGAAGATATGGAGAGCCCCCAGTATCTCCAGCGACCAGTCCTGACGTCTCGATTCACATACGCGCGTGCCTCCATCGCTGTGGTGGGAGTTTACGCATTGCTTTTTGCTGTCTTTGCGGAGGGCGCTCACCGGTTCGGCGACAATCTGACCCTGTGGGGCATCCTGTTTTCAGCGATCGTCGGGGCACTGATTGCGATCTGGATCGTCCACTCATTCTCGTGGCTCGACGGCTCTTGGGCATTCCTCATGCTGACCATGCTTCTGGGTGGAGCCGTGGACGTCGCAGGGAATCTTCTCTGGCAGGCATTCGCGGCGTGGCACTATCTTGCGCGTTCTGCGTGGATAGGTCTGGCCAACCTCGGGATGCTTGCCGCCGCACTTGCCGCAGGAATCATGGTGTCGAAAGGGCTGCGTCGCGTCAGCTACCTCGTTCTGGGGGCCGTGACCGGGGCAGTGGCGGACGCGTTCAGCGTCTTTGCCGGGCCAACCAAACACCTAATCCAAACAGACGCCGTGTTTTTTCTGTCCTTCCAGTGGGGAAGCATCGGGCAGGGAGGTATCAAGCCTATCGTTGGAGTGGGAGATTTCATCTTCCTTGCTCTCTTCTTCGCAGGTTCACAGAAATTTGGATGGAATACATTCAGAACACTAAAGAGCATGATGATCGCCGTCGTCGTGGGTTTCACTTTCGCCCTTGTCATGGGGGTCGGTCTGCCTGCCCTACCGTTCTTCGCGCTGGCGCTTCTGATCGCACACTTCAGAGAGCTTCAGTTAACCCGACCAGAATGGGTTCAAGTTGTCCGTCTGACCTTGGTGCTGGCGGTGGTGATGGCCGTGGTTGTAATGGTCAGAAATCTTGGTTAGAATCATTCTCTGTGGGAGACGCGCCGATGCCGAGGGGAAGTCCCCGGGGTTGGAGTCAATGACACATGGTTACTACTCACGTACTTAGACAGGATTTACAGGATTGTCAGGACTGGAGCGGCGCACGGACGCCGTGCGTCCGCCGCCTTCGCGAAGCATGTAGTCCTGGAAGCATCGACGCCGCGACGGTTGCGCTCGGACTGTATGAGTCCACATCGGCCTTGGCGCGGCCTTCATCAAGCCGATTCATACGGACCGTCGTGGGTGTAAGACCCATGCCGAACTGTGGCAAGGCCCTTGATGGGTCGCCGCGGACTCACAGAGTCCGCCTCGAACTCGCAGAGTTCGCCTCGAACTCGCAGAGTTCGCCCTCATCCTGTGTATCCTGTGTATCCTGTAAATCCTGTCAAAAGGTTGTACCTGAGTAGTTACGACACATGAATGGAAAGGAACCCGACGTGCGAGAAATCATAGAGACCGATAGCGCCCCGTCAGCAGTGGGCCCTTACTCACAGGCCGTAGTGGCGGGAGGCTTTCTCTTTGCATCTGGACAGATTCCCATCGATCCCGCTTCGGGGGAACTCCTGGTGGGCGCGCTTCGATTCCAGACAGCGCAGGTTCTGCGAAACCTTCAGGCAGTGTGCGCAGCTGCGGGGGCGTCTCTCTCGGATGCGGTGAAGATCACAATCTATGTTCGCGACATGGACAACTTCCAAGAGATTAACGACACCTACGCCACCTTCTTCCCCGTTGATCCTCCCGCCCGCGCGACCGTGCAGGTATCACGCATACCCAAGGATGCCGGCATCGAGATGGACGCGATTGTCGCTCTCCCCTCGACGGACAGGTGAAGCATTGTATACGGAACGGCACCGAAAACTCGAATGGTACGTTGTCATCGCGCGCTGGATGGTTCTTGCGGCGGGGATTCTGACAATGGCGGGGCGCGTGCCTACGGCCGCGCTGATCGGCGTCGTAATCTTCGTTGGCGCCTACAACCTGCCCGCGATGAGATCCTGCAAGAACCGAGAGAAATTTCGGCACATCAACAGGTGCCTTGGCCCGCTGACGCGCTTGCTCGATTTTCTCCTTTTATCCTGGGCGTTGTTGGCGCTCGGGCCCAGTGAGACAGGAGCGTTTCTGCTTTACATCTATGTCATCGCCGGAATCAGTCTCGTCTACGACTGGAAGGTGGGGCTGGCCAGTGCAATTGCCGTTGCCGCAGTCTACGGAAGCATATTGATTCATTCCGCTGCCTTTGCGGATGGTCTCCTCACCTCCGACCGATTCCTGGGACGAGCGGTTCTGTTTGTTCTGACGCCCCTGTTGGTCTGCCTTCTTACCCGCGAACTGGAGCGAGAGCGCGAGGCTCACCACGCGCTGAGTCGACTCCAGGGACTCTATGTCATCAGCGGAGAGCTGATGAAGGAGGTGAACATCGATCGACTGTTACAGATGATCGTGGACCTGGCCATCGAGCAGACGAATGCGGATCGCGGTTCGCTCATGCTGGCAGACAACGATGGGGAGGAACTCACCATCCGGGCTTCGCGAGGCATCCCTGAGGAGATTGTGCGTTCCGCCCGTACCCGCAAAGGAGAAGGCATTGCGGGTTACGTGTTCGCATCCGGTGAGCACGTGATGCTGGGAGATATTGGGAAGGATCCACGTTTCAGCCACCTGGTACGCAATGACCAGATCGTCTCATCCCTTTCAGTGCCGATCAGCGCGCAGAGTCGGACGATTGGGGTCATCAACGTCAGTTCCACCGGCTACAGGGAACCACTGACGGAGAACGATCTCCGCCTGTTGGGGCTGCTTGCCGGGCAAGCTTCCTCAGCCATTCAGAATTCGCAGATGCTCGCCGAACTAAGGTCGCTCGCAGAGACCGACGGTCTCACCGGATTGTTCAACCGTCGCTACCTGGACAAGGCACTGAAGGCGGAGTGTCAGCGCGCACTGCGCTACGGTCACCCCATCTCTGCCTTTCTCATGGACATTGATAACTTCAAGAGCTACAACGATACCTACGGACATCTGGAAGGCGACGATATCCTCCGTGATCTGGCGGGGCTGATCCGCCAGGGCATTCGAGCCTCAGACATCCCGGCACGGTTCGGCGGGGAGGAGTTCCTTGTGCTGCTCACCCATACCGATTTTGAGGGAGCGAAGATCGCCGCTGATCGGATTAGAGCGCGTATCGAGAATCATTCCTTCCGCATCGAGAGTCAGGACTCGAGAGAACTAACCATCAGCGGCGGTCTCGCTACCGGATACAGAACCCATCTGACGCCCGAGTCTCTCGTTGCACTCGCGGACTCGGCGTTGCTGACAGCCAAGAGCGCGGGCAAGAATCGAATCTACGCCGCCGAGCTGGGTATGCAGCCGCAGTTGGTGAGTCCCGGCTCTTAGACCCACTATTTCCGGCGATAAATGCAACCATCCCACAGGCGAAACGGCAGAGATCCTTCGCCTGTTGCGCCACACAACTCCACAGAACTGACGCATCGATATTTCCATGCCCGTTCCACAAGGCATTGTGGGCAAGGGCGTAGATTTCTTGTCGCGAAAGAGGCTGAACAAGCAAATGCTTCTGTGGGAGAATTAGCGTGGAGTTTTGCCGAAGAGAAAGCCACGCTTCGGATTCGCAGAGTCCGGGTGTCCAACCCTCGCGGGCGAGGTTACACTATGTTCCTCACCGACAAAGCGGAAGCGGTATTGTGTTTCAACTCACCGCAGAGAGGTCCTGTAGAGATCGGTCGCCGTACCGATCCCGCCGCGGCATCCCGTAACCTGAAAGCGACGGGAAAACGGAACGGGGATCGCTACAGCGAGCGATCCCTACGCCAACCCCTCGCCCAAGGTCGCCGGTGGTGAGGAGTAACGGAGGGGAAACCGTGGAGCAAACAGGGGGCCGAGCATTGGACTGGACACCGGGGCTGAGGACAAGGACTACTTGGTGATTACATCCTTGCTGCGCGTGTACTGCAACTCCACATCTATCTGCTGCCGGTCGATGCACTGGCGGGCGATCTCGATGTCTTCCTTCGCCTCTTGGACCGACAGCATGCCGATGGCCACAGTGTCGATGGGTTTTATGTTGGCGTACACAAAACCGAGACCGTTCGGCACCATGACGCGCCCGGATCCGAGCGGCTTGATGCAGACGACCGGTTTTGGCGTGTTCTGAATCAGCCGCGCTGTCCAGTCGGTCTCGACGGCGCAGAGAAAGCCAACGCTGTTGAAAATCTGGATGTAGCTCTCCGCATCGTAACCATTGCGGTCAGATACGGTCACTGTTTCAGGTCGATGGGTACTCCAGCCGGGGATCATGCCGCACTCACGAATGTAAGCCAGGGCTTCCGGCGCTTCCACGATGCGGTTCTCAGCGGGAAGGACGCGCGAGTCGGTCCAACTGGTGTGCGGGAAACAAAAAGTGCAACCCAGGTCGGCGGCTGCGCGAATCCCCACCTTGAGGTCGTCGAGCGTCTTCCCTGCGGGAGTGGCGATGTAGTGGATTTTCTTCCCGGTTGCCTTTTCAACCTGAGAAATTTGGTTTGCATAATCCTTGCGCTGCAAGGCTACGGTGCAGTTGAGTCCTTCCTCGACGCACGCGGTCAACACTTCGATGACCTTGTCATCGGTGAAATATTCACGCAACCATTCGCTGCGAGCAGCGGAAAAGTGCGAGTGTCCGTGGAACGTGTTGGAGCCGATGATGAGTCGCGAAACATCGACTCCGCCGATCTGGGTCATGGGAAAGGACATGGTTACAAACTCCTTGGCGTTTCTGATGAGTATGATACGTGACGTGTGATGAGTGAACTGCGAGCCCACTGAAAAAACCAAATCTCCCGCAGAATACGCAGAAATCACAGAACGAAAAGATCAATCTGGAACCCAGAACTTGTACTGAAGTTTCCGCGTATTCCGCGTGTTCTGCGGGGAGAAGCCTTTTTTCAGTAGAGTCAACTACATGGTGCTACTGTAGATCCGATCGACCAGTTCCATGCTTTTGACGGCATCGGAGAAACAGGAGGTAGGTTGCTTCTTCGCCTTAACGCAGTCGATGAAATGCCTGTTCTCCTGCCAGAACCCGAGGTAGTGATAGGGCTGGTCGCCGGGTCCCAGAGCCTTGGGATCAATCTGCTCCTCGGTCGCGCCGTTGTCGGCGTAGACGACACCGCTCTCGTCGGGATCGATGAAGGCGGCGATGGAGCTGCCGTGCATCTCGCACTTGTAAAAACGACGGCCGGAACACCAGTTGGCGAGCAGAACGCCGGTCATTCCGCTCTCAAAGGTGATCAGCGCATGGAAGCAGTTGGGGAAATCTCTGCCAATAGATCGCACGTCACTCGCCACCGATTTCACCTCGCTATTACCGAGCCACCGAACGAGGTCCGCCGCGTGGATGGCGTCGGACGTCAGAATGTCGATGGCCCCGCCGTAGTACCCGAGCGCCTCCGGTGCGTCCTTGTAGAAGATGCCAACCGCGGTGTGGATGGGTCCGCGCTTCTCCACCATCTTTCGCGCCTCAACGATGGCCGGGACGTGTCGTCGTTGAAAGCCTACCATCGTGATGCAACCATTCTGTTCGGCATGGTGGGCGAGCGTTTTCGCCTGGTAGGTTGTGAGCGCCAAGGGCTTCTCAACAAACAGATTGAGCTTCTGCTTGAGCGCCCAGGCAGCCACATCGTAGACATGGTGCGGCGGCATGAGTGCGTACACCGCGTCGGGCGCGGTCTCTTCGATCATCTTCTGGTAGTCGGTGAACGTCTTGTCAATGCCAAACTTTTCGGCGGTGGCTTGCAGCTTGTCTTGCATCACGTCACACAGGCCGACGATCTTCACGTCCTTAAACTCAACAAGCGAAGGGTAATGGACTGAATTGGCCATGCCTCCCGCGCCGATGAGGGCTACCTTAACTTTTGCCCCTTTCTTCCCTGCTGCTCCTGTCGCTGCCTTTCTGCTTTTTGCCATGGTTATTCCTTCCCTGTAACACCCGCCCCTCTGTGGGGCGAATTACCAGACAGTCTCAACTGACTCCGACGTATTCAATACCGGGCCGTTGGTTATACTCGTTACGGATGAAAATCCACCTTTCCCCCTCACCCGCTGCCCTCTCCCCATCGGGGGGAGAGGGTCGGAGTGAGGGGGTGTTTTCATCCGTAACGAGTATATCAATGGACAATTCAAGGTTATTGCCGTTCCCGCGATGAGACGGTCATGCAGTTCTGGCACATCGGTGATCTGTCCCGAGTCCCTCACGACGGCGAGAGTGAGAGGAGACTCCCGGGGTAACCGGAGAAGCGATTGAACCGCTCCTCAATGTGCGACACATCGACGGCTATGCGTCCCTTCTCCGCTTCGCAAGCGTCAAAAATGTCTTTGGCGTTTCGGTCAAGTCTGCGACCCTCCATGTGCAGGACGATGGCCATCGTGTCCGTAACATAATCACTCGACGGGATAGCGTCGCTCATAATCCTCGAATTCCTCCATCAGATGGTCTTCTTCACGTGCCCGGAACGATTTGAGATCTGCACTCAGCAATGACTGGCGAAGCTCCTCCTCGGGCACTCGGGAATCCCCCCGGCGCTGACGCAGGAAAAAAACGAAGTCCGTCACTTCATGGAGCATTTCCGGGGGAAGATCACTAATCCCCCGAAGAATCATGCTTTCATAGACTTGTTTGGTTGACGTCGACATGGCTTCTGTCCCCCCAGATTCATTGACAGTTCGGGGCGGCTGCTTAACTTCCTACCGCATTATACATGACGGCAACGGCATAACCAACAAGCTGTCACTCAATCTGCAGCGCGGAGTCAATAGCGTATCGTCGCCGCCCGGTCCAAAATCTCCTCCTTGCCGACGCCCGTAGCCTCATACATCGCAAAGATATTCTCGTCCGGCGTTTCTGGAGGAACGGTGTGTGACGAGGCGAGAATGTACCCGCCACCGTCGGCTGTCATCCCTTCCAGCAGTCGTGCCGTTGCCCGCGCCACATCGGTGGGTGAGCCGTTGGGAAGAACTCCCTGCGTGTCGACTCCGCCCATAAACGCGAGCTCGCTGCCGAACTCCCGCTTGAGTTCGAGGGGGTCCATCCCCGGGCAGTTGCACTGGATGGGGTTCAACACGTCGCAACCCATCTCGATGAGGTCGGGGATGATGGGGCGAATGGCCCCGCAGGAATGGAAGGCAACCCACAGACCGTGAGACCTACCCACGTCAAAGGTTTTCTGCAAGTGAGGCTTGACCATCGCGCGCCATGTTCCGGGACTTAGCATCATTCCCGTCTGTCCACCGATGTCGTCTCCTGTCCAAAACCAGTCCAACGGAAAACGCTCACACGCTGCCTCCCCGAGTTGCACGGCAAAGTCCGCGCACCGACCGAGCGCCTCAATAGCCATCCCCGGTTCCTCGACAATATCCAGCATCGCCTGCTCCATGCCACGCAGCCGCCAGTACATTTCGAAGACACACGGGGAATTGTCGCACCCGATAAAGTAGTCTGCTGAATGCGTCGCAACAAGCTGCATCGGCGCCAGCAGTTCGTCAACGCATTGGTCGGGGAACCGGTAGGCAAGCACTTCTTCGCTGCCGGCACCCGTCAACGGCGAGTGAGTGATCTGGTTGAAGTCGCCTTCGCGCGTCCACGTAATCCCCCAAGAGTCGGTGTGAGATTCCCCCTGCTTCTCGTGGACGATGCCCTCCATAGCGTAGTTGTTGTTCACCCACGTCTGGCGGATATCGTCCCCCATCGCCTCGGAGACGCGAGACGCGGGGATTTCCAGCAACTTCCCCAGCCGCGCCGCTGTGGCGGGATGAAACCACATGAAGATCGGCACGCGGTCGACGGGTTGTCGGTTCAGAGCGGCGTGGACGCGTTGTTTGGAGGTCATCGAGAACCCGCCCTTTCTGTTGAGTTGAGTCGGTATCTCATCGCCACGTTTCCGCCACTCCTCCAACACCCCCATCGAGTACGCCGCGTGCGCCCACCATTCTTCCACAAAAACGGGCGGCTGGGTAGCCTTCGCGACGTGCGCATCCGATCATTTAATGCGCACCGTGACGGCGGTGGTCTTGCCGGAACCGCCTGTCTGAGCGAGAATGTCATCTCACGACAACACCATCTGCTTTTGGATTGCGAGCGAACAACATGGTTCCCTACCCATTATCGTGTCGCCCTTTGTTCAAAGAGAAGGTCTGGGGTGGTCGCCGTCTGCGGGAGTTGCTCGGCAAGGACCTGCCTCCCGACGCCCCCGTTGGCGAGTCATGGGAAGTGGCTGACCTGCCGGAGGGAAGCTCGACCATCAACAACGGCCCACTATCGGGCAGGTCTCTCACCGAAGCTGTTGGCGAGCATCGTGAGATGATCCTCGGGTCGAGTGCAGCCAGAATTCGCTTCCCTCTATTGGTGAAGTTCATCGATGCTCACGACGATCTGAGCGTGCAGGTGCACCCTGATGCCGAAACCTGTCGCGCGCACTTCCCCTCTGAACGTGGCAAGGACGAGACCTGGATCGTAGTTCACGCTGAGCCGGGCGCGCGGCTGATGTGTGGACTACGCGACGGCGTAGACGCATCCCAGCTCCAGACACAGGTTGAGACGGGGGAGGTCATCGGTTGTCTGAACACGATCGAGCCACTGCCCGGCGATGTGCTGCGCATTCCGCCGGGCACGGTGCACGCGCTGGGCAGCGGCATTGTAGTTCTCGAAATCCAGGAACCCTCTGACACGACCTTCCGGCTGTTCGACTACCACCGTCCAGGGATGGATGGAGCGCCGCGGGCTTTGAACCTCAGAGAATCTCTCCTCTCGATCAGACACCATTCGGTCTCCCCGATCGGGCCAATTGTGGACACAAATGAGTGGGGGAAGACCGAGTACCTTATAGCTTCTCCAGCATACAGGATTGAGCGTTGGCATGTGCAGGCACCGATGACGCTGGAGAACGCTTTGGATACCCCGAAAGTCGCCGTCTTGCTTGGCGGGGAATTGACGATGCGTTCTGGGGAATACTCCCTCGCAATGCGTCCGGGATCAAGTGTCATTTTCCCTGCCTCGTTGGAGCGTGTGACCATCGAGCCCGCCCTGCCTTGCTGTCTGATCATCGCAGAGCCAGGGGAAGGCGCGTAGAACGCGATGTCTCCGTGGCATGAGAGTTGACATGGAGCACGGTGCGCCATGCTCCATTGCCTACCATTCACTGTTTCTTCTTCTCTACTGTAGTTTGGCAAGTTTGCAGTTCTGGTGGGTAGGCGGCCAGGATAGCGGACAAGGGACTCGACGTGTTGCTGACCCAAGCATCCAGAATTGGTGTGAACGCGAAGCTCAGCGTCATCGCCTTCCCCTTGTCCACGGAGTTGGTAACCATCGCCCCAGAATCAGACAATCTCGCAATGGACTTTCCCGTGGTCACCCTCAGCGCAGGCTCCAGAGCCTTGTGATGGGAATGTCTGCAACCGAAACCGAACAGCCGTGGGATGTGTGCCCTCATCGGACTCTGTGAGTCCGCGGACTCTGTGAGTCCGCATTGACCCCGACATCGCTACCGTCTTCTTCGCGGTGGGTGATTTCAGAGCGCCCAACCCAGCAGGGCTTTGGATGCCCAGCACGTCGTCCAGCAGTCCGGAGCGGCCATCGACTACGAGGGTGCCGCCTTGCTCTACTCCCTTACGGCTCCACATCTGATTGTTTAGTGCGCCCCCAGTCCCCTTGCGGCGGGTTGTAGATTTCCGGGGTGCGTGGTATTATACGGTTCGTGCGGGCCGTTAGCTCAGTTGGTAGAGCAGGGGACTCTTAATCCCAAGGTCGAAGGTTCGAATCCTTCACGGCCCACCAGGACAATCCTTGTTTGTATAATCGGCGCGTTTCGCTTATAATACAGGTCGCCCATTTAGGGAAGGTTAGGCCGGGCGAGTGGCGGAATTGGCAGACGCGCAGGATTTAGGATCCTGTCCTTTGCGGGGTGTGGGTTCAAGTCCCACCTCGCCCACCAAGTGTGGGCAGCTGGCCCACCGTGGGGCACATATTGCGGGAGTAGCTCAGTTGGTAGAGCGCGACCTTGCCAAGGTTGAGGTCGCGGGTTCGAGTCCCGTCTCCCGCTCCATGTGAAACCAACCTTTGC
>Ga0210016_1005079_pt1 | contig 11075 bp, 8 predicted proteins | sample CryGeyCG2014_300_FD_185454 | JGI IMG/M metagenome (GOLD analysis project Ga0210016, IMG submission 185454) | Groundwater microbial communities from aquifer - Crystal Geyser CG02_land_8/20/14_3.00 (SPAdes) (version 2) | ecosystem: Environmental > Aquatic > Deep subsurface > Groundwater | place...
CAAAAAGATAATTTCCCAAAAATGATCTTTCGTACTTTTTAGAAGTTGCTTTAAACATAGGTTTTATGCATATTTAATTGATTTAAGCTACTTCTATTGTACCACTTTTTAATGTAAAAATACAGGGAGTTCTTCAGGGGTTTCATTTTTACTTTCTAAATTATACCACGAATTAACTTTTTTCAGAAGACCCACTTGTCATGCGGATGGGTGTGGATAACTCAAAAGCCACTTTTTTGTCAACCATAATTGTGCTATTATTAATGTAGAAATAAAAATAAACAGGACTAATATAAAAAATAAAATGGAGATTGCTAAAAACCAAAATACCGTTCCAACAAAACAAAAAAAAATCCGGATTTATATTTTATTATTTCTAATTGTCGCGCTGGGACTCTTTCTGCGCGCCTACCACATTGAAACCGCGCCCCCGGGAATCTATCCGGATGAAGCCGTGAACGGCCAAGACGCCGTGCAAGCCATTGAAACTGGCAATTACCAGTGGTTCTATCCGGCCAATCAAGGTCGTGAAGGTCTTTTTATGAACCTCATCGCCCTTTGCTTCAAACTCTTTGGTATTAGCATTTTGACCCTCAAGCTGCCGACCATAATTTTTGGCACATTGACGATATGGGGTACCTATCTCCTAACCAAAGAATTATTTCAGCGAGAAAGAATCGGTCTTATTGCCGCCTTCCTCTATGCTGTGTCTTTTTGGGCAATCAATTTCAGCCGGATTTCCTTTCGTGCCAATATGCTACCGTTTATTTTGGTTTTTTCATTTTATTTTCTTTTTAAAGCTGTCCATACTAAAAAATGGCTGGATTTCGCCATCGGTGGATTTATTTTTGGAATGGGCATGCACACCTACATTGCTTTCCGCATCGCTCCATTGATTTTGGTTGTCCTGCTTTTTTCTTTCATCCTGTCTCGCAAAAATTTTCTTAAAGAATATCGGCAATATATTTTAATTTTTACATTATTCTTCATTCTTGCAGCTTCGCCAATGATTTATACCTTTTACACTCATCCAGAATTTTTTGAGTCCCGCTCTGGTTCTATTTCTATTTTTTCTCCGGATATTAACAAGGGACATCTTTTTCAAACCTTTGTCAAAAGCTTCGGACTGAGCTTAGCAAAATTCAATTTTTGGGGAGATCAAAATTGGCGCCACAGCTATCCGCCCTATCCCGTGCTTGATCCATTGGTCGGCATTGCTTTCCTGTTTGGCATAATTTATTCGGTTGTCACACTCATCCACCTTTTCACCATTCGAATTGTCGATAAAGCACGGAATATAAATATGAATATTTATATTCTTCTGCTGACCTGGTTTTTTGTGATGCTGGTGCCGGAATTTATGACAGCTGAAGGCTTGCCGCATGCTTTGCGCTCCATTGGCACTCTGCCGGCTGTTATAATTCTAGCAGCCATTGCTTTTGAATATTTTCTGGAAAAAGCAGAAAAAAATCCAAAATTATACAAAAAAGTTGTTACTGCCTGCATAATCGGAATGTTGCTTTTAATTGGAATATTTAATTCCGTAAAATATCATTATTTTTGGGCTAATAAAGAAAAGGCTGGTTTGTCATTTAATAAAAATTTGACTGACATGACAAAATATATCAAAACTTTGCCAGAACAAAAAGAAAAATTTGTCGTTACCAGCTACAACACTCTCGAAAAAGCGCCGATTGAAATTTTCACCCATCCCAATAATGTTTCTTTTGTCTATCCCAATGAATTGTCCAAAATCAACCCCAAAAATGTCCATAATTTTATGATCTTTTTCACTGAACAAAACACAAGTGCTATGAAAGAACTGCAACAAAGATTTCCTACTCTGAAATTGCAAGAAGTGGACGGCGCCCTCGGCAGTGTTTATTATATTTTAAAATAACCCTATGAAAAAATTTTTAGAAAAAAAATACAAAATTATTATTCTCGTGATTCTGATTTTCATAGCCGTTGTTTCGATTTTGAACGCCAAAAATGACTCCCTGATTTATGACGAAGACTCCCACATTCCTGCCGGCTATAGTTATTTGACTCAGCACGATATGCGCCTCAATCCGGAACATCCGCCGCTTTTGAAAGATTTAATTGCTCTTCCCTTGCTTTTTATTAATCCAAAATTTGATACCACACAAAATTTTTGGACCACCGACAACGCTGATGACAGCCAATGGAACGCCGGCAAAAGTTTTCTCTTCGGCTCCGGCAATGATCCCGATCAAATAATTTTCTGGTCACGCTTGCCTCTCATCTTACTGTCTCTGATTTTTGGATTATTCATTTTCAAGTGGACGCGTGAAATGGCTGGCATAACTGCGGGACTTTTTGCCCTGACCCTCTATGCTTTTGACCCCAACATTTTGGGCCACAACCATTTCGTCACTACCGATCTGGGTATTGCTGCGTTTATTGTTTTTGCCTTTTATTATTTTCTGAAATTTATCAAAGAACCCACCCGAAAAAATATTCTGCTGGCTGGCTTATTTTTAGGCTTAGTTCAGTTGGTTAAATTTTCTTCTGTTCTGACTTTTCCGGTTTTTGGATTGCTTATCATAATCTATCCTCTCGTCAAGCTTAGCCACGACAAAAGCAAATGGAAAATTCTGGGTGAATATATCTGGAAAGGTGCGATGGTTTTTATAATCTCTACTGTTGTTGTTTATGTCGGCTATTATCTCAATACCTACAATCAGCCGCAAACAAAATTACCGGAAATATTGGATCATTACATGAAACCGGGCGACACCCGCGCTTTGACCATCTATACTCGTAAGGTCATTTTAGGCATTAATCAATATCCGGCACTCACTCCGCTGGCTGATTATGTTTTCGGCGTTGCTCGCGTATTCCAAAGAGTAGGTGGCGGCAATGTCACTTATTTTCTGGGTGAAGTCAGCACAAAAGGATTTCTATCATACTTTCCAATCATATTCATAATCAAAGAACCTTTGCCAACTTTATTTTTTCTGTTATTTTCTCTCTGGATCGGACTATTTGGAATTGCTAAATCAATTATCACTGAAACAAAAAAAATAGGCCGCAACCTCGCCCACTATCTGCGCACCAGCGTCACAGAATTTGCCATGCTAGTTTTCATCTTTATTTACGCCGTCACTAGTATTACCGGCCGGCTCAACATTGGCGTGCGTCATCTTTTCCCCATCTTTCCGTTTATGTATATTCTCATCGCCGTCGGCATTTTTCGTTTCATCAAAACCCGCCATAACCACAGCAAACATATATTTTATTGGGCAGTTTCACTGCTAACTGCAATTTTAATTGCCAGCACCATCTTCGCCTATCCCTATTACACCTCCTACTTCAATCAATTGGCTGGCGGATCAACACAAGGCTATCGCCTCGCCACCGATTCTAATGCGGATTGGGGACAGGATCTAAAAAGATTACAAATATTTTTAACTGAACACTCCGAAATAGATAAAATAAAAATTGATTATTTTGGTATGGCCGATTTAGATTATTATATCAACGGCCAATATGAAAAATGGTGGGTCTCCAAAAGACCAATTGAACCAGGCTGGTATGCGATTTCAGCCCTTTTCTTGCAAGAAGGCATCTACAAACAAGATATTCCAGACAATCAAAGTTACCGCTGGCTACTCAACAAAAAACCGACCTACCAAGTCGGAACTTCCATTTTCATCTATCACATCACTCCGCAAGAAATTCAATAAGCTTATTTTTTCTTCTTGCTTTTTACATCTTCAGCTTCGACCACTGGCACATCCTTATTTTCCTCCACCACAGGAGCGGTTTTGAATTTATAGTAAACTTTATTATTTAAGCGCAAATCAATATATTCCAGATCGGCCTGCTTGGTTTTATCAATGCTGTTATTCAAGATGGTTTTCAACATTTCTATTTCTTTGTCCGTACCAACATCTTCGCCAAAATAAATTTTCCAACCATTCAAAGTTTCTACCCGCAAATCACTGGAAACAACGGTCGGCGTTGACCACTCCTGTTTTATTTTAATGCCTAACTCAGTCCGCAGCCGATTTTTTATATTCGCAACAAATTGCAAAAGATTCACATCGATTGAAACATCTTTCATAGCAACAGATTTCTGGCTGAGATCTCGCAAGATGCTCAGACTTTGCTCGTCCAGTTCATTGGAAACAAAATCAGCCTGCGCATACGCCTGACCGCCACTATCAATGACAAAACAAGGCTCTCCGCTGCAAAACACCAATGAAGATTGTCTTTCTTTGATGTCAATTAACAATTCGCTGGGGAAATTTTTAGTTATTTCCACACTCTCAATTTTTTTAAACCTATCCATCAAAACTTTTTCTATATTATTCTTACTGGCTAAAATAATATTATTTTTCTTAAGCAGACCGACATATTTACCGCGCAGAACCGCATCAATCATTTCGGAGATGCTTGCCACACCCAACTTATCAGTGCCGCTAATTTGCACTGAGTTAATGTCCAATAACGGCGAGAAAAATAAGCTATGGATAGTAACGCCCACAAAAGCCACTACCAAAAACCAAGTTAAAATTTTAATCCAAATATGCTTGCCAGCGCCAAAAGATTTACCTCTCTTTTTGCCGGAGATAATCTTGCCGGCAATCGCGGCGTGCGGCAATGTCCTGACAACCCTGCTTCTCTTATTAGCCGAAAATTTATTTTTGAAAAATTTAAACATCTTTATAGCTCTAAAATTTTAATAATAAATTTTCTAAAATTAATCTTGTGTTGGAATTGGTTTCTTTTATGGTTTTCACGCTCTCAGCGATTGCTTCAATTAAAACTAATGCCGCTCCTGGCAAGACTTTCACGCCCATATTTTTCCCCAGCATAGACTCACGCAGGATAATCAGCCACAATTTTAATCTTTTATGTAATTCGCGCCGGTCCTTACTCCAAATTTCCGCCAACGCAAATTTTTCACTCACATTTTTTGAAAAAAGACCGCCAAATTCCTGCAATGTGTCTTGCCGCCATCCAAGTTCAGTCGGATTATTAAGTATAGACATGGCGATGCCTGGACGACCAACCGACCAAAATATTACTTCTTTTTTGTTGATTGCGCCATTTGGAACAATTTTTTCAATTTCCGCTTCTTTCACCAAGCCAAATCTCATTTTTTGACAGCGAGAAATGATGGTTGGCAAGAGCTTCCTCTCGTCCTGACAAACCAAAATTAATACTACTTTTGCATTTGGTTCTTCCAGTGTTTTCAAAAGCGCGTTTTGCGCAGTTCTGTTCAATCGATCCGCGTCATCAATAATAACCACCTTGTATCTTCCACCAACGGAAGTCAGGCTCAATTTATGCAACAGATTTCGAATTGCCTCAATCTTGATATCCAGTTTTTTTATAACTCCCTTATTTTCTTCAATCTCAGGCTTAATGCTAATCAAATCTGAACTGATACTATCAATATTGCCAATCAGTCTTTCAGCAAAATCCAAAGCCACTGTAAATTTTCCTACAGATTCAGGGCCGGAAAAAAGATAAGCATGACTTACCGCGTCTTTAGCAATTGCCCTATCCAGCAAATTTATTATTTTTTGATGACCGATTATTTCCATAAATTTAAATCCTAAATTCTAAGCACTAAATTCTAAATAAATTTCAAATGACCCAAGTCCAAAATTTTAAACATTTTAATTTTGGATTTTATTTGATATTTATCCGCCAGCTGGCGGATTGGATTTTGAAATTACAAAATCTATGTATTCTCCAAACTCCCTGACAAATCTTTCTTTTGAAAATTCTTCAGCTTTGCTGATTATCGATTGTTTGTCATAACTTTTTTCATTTTCCACCAATCTTCGCACGCCGTCCGCAATCACTTCGGGAGTTGCCGCGTCAAAAAATTCACCCGTTTTTCCTTCAATCACGATTTCCTTCACACCGCCTTTACGAATTGCTAAAACTGGCACGCCATGTGCCATCGCCTCAACCGGCGCGATTCCAAAATCATCCACCCCGGCAAAAACAAAGGCGCACGCTCCGGCATAATATTTGGCTGTTTCGCCGTCCGATTTATAACCTAAAATTTTTACATTGTCTTTCGCAATCGAACGCAAATATTTTTCCTGCTGCCCTTCACCAATCACCACCAATGGCAACTCCAACTTATTAAAAGCCTCCACCACCATATCAATTTTCTTATATGGCGACAATCTTGAAACAACTAGAAAGTATTTGCCAGTGTTTTTTAAATTAAAAATTTGGTCATTGTAAATTGTTTGAAAATTGCCTGCCTGTCCGGTAGGCAGGGAAATTGGAAATTGGAAATTGCCACCTACTGGCGGATAAATTACCACGCTTTCCCGGCCATAATATTTCCTGATTCGGCCTTGCGTATATTTTGAATTAGCAATCAAAGCATCCGGCCGATCCGCCGCTGCTTTGTCCCAAACTCGGATATAATTCAAAATCAATCGTGCGCACAACCTTATGGCACCGCCTTTTTTCTGTTGTTCCAAATATTCCCGAACATCCCAGGCAAAACGAATTGGGCTATGCACATAGGCAATGTGCGTCGTATTGAGTCTCGTCACGATTCCCTTTGACCAGGCACCTGAACTGCTCAAAACCAAATCAAAATCCCGCAAATCAAAAATTTCCGGCGCTGTCGGCATCAAAGGCAAAAGCCACTTTTTTCTTTTGCGCAAAAATTTGGGAAATTTCTGCAAAAAAGAAGTGTGGATGGTTTTATCTGAAAACTTGCCCCGCATGCGCTTTTTGTCATACAGCAACGAATAAATCGGCGCGGCTGGAAACATTTCGCACATCACTTCCAAAACCCTTTCGGCGCCACCAAAATCAGTCAAAAAATCATGCGCAATCGCTACGCGTAAATTATTATTTTTCTCATCCATTTTTTTATTTCAGTAAGTTTACTTATTTATCACTTCAGCGATTTCCTTGGCGCATTTTTCCCAACTGAATTTTGTAACATTCTCATACCCTCTTTTTATTATATCATCTCTCAGGCTTTTATTCGAAATGAGCTCATAAATTCGCTCAGCAATACAATCTGAGTCTTGCGGATCAACCAAAATTGCCGAGTCACCTACTACTTCCGGCATTGAAGAAAGATTTGAGGTAATTACGGGCACGCCCACGCTTTGCGCTTCCAATACTGGAATGCCAAAACCTTCATAAAATGTTGGGAACATAAAAACATCAGAATCAGCAATCAAATCAAATTTATCCTCATCCCTTACAAAACCAAGTTGCACAATTTCAGAATTATATTTTGAACTTTTAATCGCCACTTCAATTTTTGAAAAACCATAACCACATCTTCCTGCTAAAACTAATTTATGTGGAACTTTATATTTTTCTTTCAATATTTCAAAAGATTTAATTATCCCAATAATATTTTTCCGTTCTTCCAATCTTCCAATAAACAATAAAAATGGCTTATATTTTTTAAAATTGGAAATTTGATTATAAGAGTTCGATTTTAAGTTTTTATCAAGACTATATCCCTCCGGTATTATCTTTATTTTTTCTTCAGAAACTCCATATAATCGCATCAGATCTTTTTTAGTATTCTGAGAGACACTGATAATTTTACTCGCCCAACGGCAAGAATTCTGAATGGAAAAACGCATATACACTCGCTCCCATAGAGAATATGCCTGTGGCATCACTTCATATTCCAAGCCATGCACCGTCACAATAGTTTTTTTTGGGTGAATCCACGACACGGTGTGCGCCGGCACAAACAAAACATCCACCGGATGAAAAAACATTTCCAAAGACAATCCGACTTGCGTCCACAATCTCGGCCAATTTATAATTTTTATTTTCCAATTTTCCGGCAACTCAAAATCAACCGTTTGATTTTTGCGTATATATAAAACGACCTGATGACCATTCAATTTGTCTATCAGGTGCTTAATTACTTGATATGAATATTCCTCAATCCCAGTCCTCCTTTTAATAAAAGCTCTAGATGCATCTATGCCTATGATCATGAATTTCCAATTTACAATTTTCAATTTACAATCAATTTACAATTTTCAATTTTTTAAATTTGAAAATTAATCATTGAAAATTTATTGAAAACTGATCATTGATTATTGAAAATTAAACACTATTTATTCAACATAATTGTCCTCTTATACAATTCTAGATTATCCAGCGCAATACCAATGCCTTTAATTACGCAAAGCAAAGGTTCATCCGCCACATAGCAGGGCACTTCGATTGTTTTGGTAATCAGCTGATCCAGATTACGAATGAGTGCCCCGCCGCCTGAAAGCACCATGCCTTTATCCATAACATCCGCCGCCAATTCTGGCGGGGTTTCCCGCAAAACCTTCTTGATAGCGCTGATAATCTCTCGGAGTTCATCCTGCATCGCTTCCGTGATTTCATTAGAAGAAATTTTGATAGTTTTCGGCAACCCGCCCGTCAAATCCCGCCCGCGCACTTCCATGTGATCTTCTTTGATGAGTGGCAAAGCTGAGCCAATCTGAATCTTTATTTCTTCTGCCGTTCGATCGCCAATCGCCAAGCCATGTTTTCTTTTAATATAATCAGCAATGGCTTGATCCAGTTTGTTTCCACCCACCCGCGCGCTGTGTGCTGAGACAACTCCACCCAAAGAAATGATAGCCACTTCCGAGGTTCCCCCGCCAATATCAATAATCATGTTGCCGGCCGCCGAATTGATCGGAATGCCAGCGCCAATCGCCGCCAACACCGGTTCTTTTACTACATAAGCCACTTTAGCTCCGGCGCGAATGGCCGCGTCAATCACAGCTCGTCGCTCTGTGCTCGTCACACCTGCTGGAATTGAAATCATAACTTCCGGCCGCACCAAGCGAAATTTTCCACTAACCTTGTTAATGAAATATTTCAACATCGCTTCCGTAATTTTGTAATCTGCAATTACGCCATCCTTCATCGGACGGCTAGCCACAATTGAATCAGGAGTTCTGCCCAACATTTCTTTGGCTTCCAGCCCCACCGCCAAAACCGTATTATCCAAAACCGAAATCGCCACCACGCTCGGCTCATTAACTAACACGCCTTTCCCCGGCACAAAAACTAATGTATTGGCCGTTCCTAAATCAATCCCGATTTTTCTGATAAACAATTTTTTATGAATTTTCAATTTTCAATTTTCCCTGCCTGCCGGCAGGCAGGAATTTACAATCAATTTTCAATTACTAAATTTTCAAAATAATAATTGGGTATTGATTATTGTAAATTCACTGAAAATTGATCATTGTGAATTAACTTTTTATCCGCCGTATATCTGCGCCTAGTTTTTGCAACCGCTCCTCAATTCTTTCATACCCGCGATCAACTTGATAGATATCTTTGATAATTGTTTTGCCTTGCGCCAAAAGTGCCGCAATTATTAAAGAGGCTCCGGCGCGCAAATCAAAACTTTTGATTTCCTGACCCTTCAATTTGGTTGGACCGGCAATCATAACTTGATGAGCATCCACTACATTTGCATTAGCACCCATTCTTTTATTTCACCGATATAATTAAACCGCCCTTCAAAAAGAGTATCATACATCAGTGTCTCGCCCTGCGCTTGCGTCGCCAAAATTCCAAACGGCGCTTGCACATCGGACGGAATTCCGGGATAAGTTCGTGTATCAATTTTGCTAATGGCTTGCAATTTTTTCGCCGGCACAACTTCAATATAATCTTTGCCGATTTTAAAGTCCGCTCCAAATTCTCGCAATTTTTCCAGCACCAAATCCAAATGATTTTCCACCGCGTTCTTCACGCGAATCGGGCTGCCCGTCACCACGCCCATAATCAAAAAGGTGGCCGCCTCATTAGCATCCGGAATGATTGTATGTTTCGCTCCCCGCAAATTCTTTGTGCCAGTTATCTCCAAGGTATGCGTGCCCAATCCTTTGATCCTAGCACCCATTGAAACCAAAAATTTTCCTAAATCTTCCACATGCGGTTCTGTGGCGCAAATTTTCAATACAGTTTTTCCTGGCGTCATTGCCGCCAACATCATCGCGTTCTCTGTGGCTGTCACCGACATTTCTCGCAACACTACTTTGGCCGACTTTCTTTTTTTAGCATTCACTAAATAAAACTTTTCTTTTTGCACGATTTCAATGCCCATTTTGCGCAAAGCGTCAAAATGAGTCCCGACCGGCCGCTTGCCAATCACACACCCACCGGGATGATATAATTTAAATTTATCAAACCGCGCGCTCAGAGAACCCAAAAGCAAAATCGATGAACGCAATTGTTTCACCTTTTCCACATCAATTTTTTCCGGATGAACCTGGTCAGCTTTCACGCTAATTTTTCGCTCACCAATCCGACGCACTTCCACGCCCATACTTTGCAAAATTTCAATCATCCGAAAGACATCTTCAATCAACGGGATGTTGCTCAAAATACATTCTTTTCTAGTTAGCAGTGTGGCCGCCAAAATTGGCGTAGTAGCGTTTTTTGAGCCCCGCACATCTATTTCACCCTTCAATTTTTTACCACCCTTAATTTCAAAATGGTCCATTTTTTTAGCTTAATATTAGTTCTTATTGATAAATTAAGTATATTTCATTTAAAGCTTTTTGACAACAAAAAATCCGCCGAAACGGATTAATTTTGATTGATTGTCTCACTTGAGTGAGGCAAGGTAAGGAATCCCTAACCTTTAATTTTTGTTTTCGGCTTTTGGCCGTTTTTTTGTTTTCTTGCCCCCACACCAATTTCAAATAAAATCCCTTGTATCAGCCAAATCGAGAGCGAAGCGGCTTCGCCTTCTTTCTTGCAATAACCTAAAACTAAATCAAAAATTGGTGTAGGGGTGAATATTTAGTTGTAGATTTGGCTTAAAATAACAAAAATCGGGCTTTCACCCGTCTCGACTCGCGGAGACCGCTCGTCGACACGAGGCGAACCCGACTTCATTACCCCTTAAGTATACTCCTATTTTAGGGTTTTGTCAAGATTATAAATTCTTATACCCATTTGCTAATGATTGTATTCCCGGTGCATAATTCGTATATCCCCAACATGTCCAACCCAAATATCTCATAGAGGCATATATCTCCCATTTAACTTTTACACTCTTC
>Ga0210016_1005088_pt1 | contig 11065 bp, 10 predicted proteins | sample CryGeyCG2014_300_FD_185454 | JGI IMG/M metagenome (GOLD analysis project Ga0210016, IMG submission 185454) | Groundwater microbial communities from aquifer - Crystal Geyser CG02_land_8/20/14_3.00 (SPAdes) (version 2) | ecosystem: Environmental > Aquatic > Deep subsurface > Groundwater | place...
AACAGAGTCGAAGGGATTAGTATGTTCTTGGCAAGGTCAAGTTTAACTGTCCTTCTCCTTATCTATATATATTTTGGGGCCTCGTGGGTCAACTATGATTGATGATTGTAATCGCGCTTATTTTAGGACTAGGTTCAGGGCTTCGCTCAGAATGACAACTGGGGACTTTCGTAATGTCATTCTGAAGGAGCCCTAGCGACTGAAGAATCTCGCTGTATTTTCACCGAGAATTGCTGTTGTCAAACCGTTTCGTCGTTCCCCATCGTCTTTCTATTCACCCCACCTCCCCATTACCCGATCTTTCTTTTCTCCCCATCTGCCAATCACCTTATCTCCTTGTCTTTCTTTCCACCCTATCACCCTATCTCCCGATCTCCCTATCTATTTTTTTTGGATCAGTCCAAAATCAATATGCCGTCTCTCCACATCCACCCGGTCCACTCTCACCCTGACTTCATCGCCAATTCTGAAGGTCTTGTGAGTCCTCTCCCCAACAAGACAATATCTTTTTTCATGATACTGATAATAATCGTCATGAAGGCTCGTCATCCTCACCAAACCATCTACAAAAATATCTTTCAGCTCTACAAAGAAACCAAAAGCCGCTACGCCACTGATGATCCCTTCAAATTCCTCACCGGTCTTATCCTTCATGAAGCGAACTCTGTATCGGTTCAGAATCTCCCTTTCAGCCTCCATCGCCACCCTCTCCCTCTCGGAGAGATACTCTGCCTTATTGGCCAAAACCTCCTCCGGGATTTTGACATCCTTCTCAGAAAGAACCCTTTTTAAAAGCCGGTGGACGATCAGATCAGGATACCTTCTGATGGGAGAAGTAAAATGGGTGTAGCCATCTGAAGCGAGGCCAAAGTGTCCTAAGTTTTTGGCCGAATATTTGGCCCACTTCATCGATCGAAGAAGAATTTGGTTTACCACCCTTTCTTCAGGCCTTCCCCTGATATCAGAAAGGACTCTCTGAAATTCCTTTGGAGAATGGTCGGAGTCCTTTTTCATCTTATATCCCAAATGGGAGATAAACCTCCTAAACTCATCAATCGCTTCTTTTTTCGGAGGTTCATGGATTCGATAAATGAATGGAAACCCTTTCTCTTCCATAAAATGGGCAACGGCCTCGTTGGCAGCGATCATAAATTCTTCAATGATCTGATGAGCCAGGTTTCTCTCCGCCCGAATGATGTCCTCCGCCTCCCCTTGGAGATTGAGGATGACCTCGGGTTCCGGTAGGTCAAAATCAATGGCTCCTCTTTCCGTTCTTCTTCGGCGAAGTTTCTGACAGAGATCGGCCATAAGTTCTAAGGACGGGAGGAGATGTTTAAATTTCCTTTTTAACTCCGAATCTCCGTCCACCAAGATTTTTCTGACCAGGGTGTAGGTCAGCCTCTCATTGCTTCGAATCACACTGGGATAGAATTGAACGCCCCTTCTCTCTCCATTTTCGTCATATCTTAACTCCGCCGTGAGGGTCAGCCGATCCACTCTGGGATGGAGACAACAGATCTCATTGGAAAGTTCTGTCGGAAACATAGGAATCGCGCGGTCCGGAAAATAGACGCTGGTGCCCCGGAGATAAGCTTCGTTGTCCAGAGTCGTCTCTTCCCTGACATAGTGACTGACATCGGAGATGGAAACGTAGAGTTTCACCCCTCCATCTCTTTCCCTTTCAATGGAGACGGCATCATCGAAATCTCTCGCATTTTCTCCATCGATCGTGAAGGTCGGAATTCCTCTCAGGTCAATTCGACCCTTGGTTTCATGAGAAGAAGATGCAGGAGGAAGATTTTGTGCCTCTTTCAAGGCAGCGGATGTAAATCGATAGGGGAGGTCGTATTTGTGAATGATGATCTGAGGTTCAACCTCCGGATCATCAGGATATCCCAAAATGTGAGTGATTCTCCCTTCTGGCCTCGCCCTCTCCGTCGGATACTGGGTAATCTCTGCCACTACAATTTGATTGGGCCTTGCCTTCTTTGTTTCCCCTTCCGGGATAAAAACTTCCTGGAGGATTCGCTCGTCCTCCGGAATGATGTAGGAATAATTTTTGGCTCTCATAAACTTGCCAACGACTTTACGCGTCTTTCTTTCCAGAATCCGGATGACACTGCCCTCTTTTCCCTTTTTCCGGATTGATTCTATTCTTGCAACGACGCGATCTCCATGCATCGCTTCTTTGAGATTTCTGGAGCTGATGAAAATATCTTCTTCTCCTTCTGTTTCAGGAATGACAAATCCATATCCATCAGGATGCGCTTTGACCCTGCCCACGATCAGATTCATCTTCGAGGGAAGGCCGTAACGGTTTCCTCGAATCCGAACAACCTTTCCCTCATCCACCAAATCTCTAAGGTATTCTCTCGCCTTCTGCCTCTGCTCTTTTTCAAGACCTAAACGACGGAGAATCTCTCTCAAGAGGAGAGGCCGATCCTCTTCCTTCATCAATTCCAACAACTGCTGTACGGAGATCCCTGAAAGTCTCTCCTTACGATCAACCTTCTTCGCTTTATATGGTTTTATTCTCTTTTTGCCCATTGTGTATCTCTGTCCCCAATCCCGATTTACAATCAAAAATTCCCCAATTTGAATATATCTCCTGTAAATAAAAAAAGGGGCGCTCAATGACCCCTTTTATTAAAAAAAACATGACTCATCCAAATTTACACTTTAACTCCACCGAAGAACCCCATTGACCCAATGAACATGGTCACGACAAGAATAGCAATCAAAATGAGTCCAAAGATCACAATAGCAGGGAGGAGAACTGCTAAAACTGCTTTCCCAGTGGAGATCTCATGACCCTCTCTGACTCCAATGATGGTCAGGATAAAAACATAAATGTTTCCGATGATAAGTCCAATAAATGGGATGATCCCAAAAAGATATCCACTGTAAGAATAAGAAATGGCACGGAAGGTTGTTTTATACCCATTATTATTGCCTCTTACAATCATAAGGCAGAGGTGGATGATGGCGCTTCCAATGAAAATGGCGATGGCTTGCTGGAACGGCAAGGGAAGAATAATTTGGAGAATGGAAATACTGTATTGAAAAGGGAGCCTGTCCATTGGGATGAATTGCGCCATGAGTAGCCAAAACCAGAAGATGGCACAACCATTTCCAATGATTCCGGTGATCAACCCATAGATCAGGGGAGCCCAGTATCCCTCACCGAAAGAAATTTTCTTAAAGAATCGGGTGGGAGAGAAGAGTGATTCCCGTATGGTTTGGAAAAAGGCCCCAATAAACCCTTCCCCACTCTCCCACGGGGGATACTCTTCTTTTGAAACTTCTCGGACCTGCCCTTCCACCGAATGGGCCATCTCCTGAAATTGGACATATTTAGAAATGATGATGCCGCATTTAATGCACTCATCGGCTTCGGGCTGCTCAAATCCACATTGGGGACAAGTGACCATTGCCCCTGCATAAGGCTTCCTTTCAGGCTCAGGTCTATAAGTAAAAGTAGACTTTGGCTCGGGCCTGGGGCCAGGTTTAGGTTCAGGTCCCGGTTCAGATTTAGGTTTAGGTTCGTACTCCTGAGTAATTTCCAGATTGGGGATCGGCTCCTCCTCCACCTTGACTCTTCCCCCAATTTCTTGAAAGGCTTTCACATACTTCTCCGCTTCCTCTTTCGAAACACCTTTTTTCACCACAATGGGAACTCTCTGGAGCAAGCTTTCAGCCTTTTCAGGAGTAAGATTAAATTTTTTCTGAAGGCCTCCGAGCAAACGAGTCTCCTCTTCGGGTCCGATTACCGATAGACCTAAAAAAATCACTTTATAGGACGCCACTTCCCCACCTCCTTTTCGAAACCACTAAAGATTTGGATTTGAGAATAGGTATCATATTCGACATTAAACTACAAGAATTATTTGCGGGGATGAATGGGAAGAAGCCGATTCCCATCAAATTGATACATGATATTTAAAGAAAACCCCGCTGAGGCCATCGCCATTTGGTCAGTCCAAGCCTTCCTCCTTGACAAGATTTCCAGACCATCAGTTCGATCTAAATTTTCAATCTTAGCCTCCCAATCATCCAGATATCCCCCATCCCCCAATCTCTAAGATTTGATAGGAGAATCAGAGTTAAAATTGCAAAATCATTCCAAATCTGGGATAATCTCCACTGTCAACCTTCACCTTTCTACTTTCAACATAAGGGGAGAATATGATGAAAACGAGAATGACTGAGCTTTTGGGAATCAAGTATCCCATCATGCTTGCAGGAATGGCCTTCGTCAGTTTACCAAAACTCGTAGCCGCAGTTTCGAATGCCGGGGGTATTGGTATGTTGAATTCCGTCACCTATACTCCGGATCAGATGAAAGATGTTATCAAACAGGTGAAATCTCTCACGGATAAGCCCTTCGGGGTAAATGCCACCCTGATAATGCCCAATGCGAGAGAAAATGTGGAGGTAGCCCTTGAAGAAAAAGTCCCGATTCTAAATTTTGCATTGGGGAAAGGGGATTGGATCATCAAGGCAGCTCATGAATACGGGGGTAAGGTTCTAGCAACGGTGGCCATAGAGAAACATGCTCGTCGCGCAGAGAGCGATGGAGCAGATGCTCTGGTGGTGACGGGTCACGAGGCAGCCGCCCATGGAGCAGATACGGGCACATTGGTATTGATCCCCCTGATCGCCCGTCAAACAAAACTTCCAATCATTGCGGCCGGTGGTTTGTGCGACGGGAGGGGATTGGCGGCTGCTTTGGTCTTGGGGGCTGATGGAATTTCCATGGGCACCCGGTTCATGTTGACCCAGGAATGCGGAATGCACGAAAAAGCAAAAGAGCTTTCTCTGAAAGCAACGGTGGATGATACCATTTGTTCTGATAAGATTGATGGTTTGCCTGGAAGATGGCTCAAGAATCCAGCAGCGATAAAGATGGCAAAGGGGAGACCGTCACTCCTTCAAGCGCTCTCCAGTGCCATGCGCATCAAGAGCATGATCGATGTTCCCTTTTTTAAGCTTTTCTTGGGGGGTCTCAAACAGCGGGGTGTTCAGGACCTTGCTCGCCAGGCGCTTAGTCTCAAAGGGTTGCAAGTGGCTATTGATAATGGCGATTTAGAAACTGGAGTTTTGCCCATGAGCCAGGCCATTGGTTTGATAAAAGATATACCGACTTGCAAAGAAGTCATTGAACGAACCGTTGCAGAAGCTCAGGAAGTATTAGAGACTGTAAGGAAAAAATTACTTCCTGAGAACCGCAGGGATTGATCCACGAAGTAAAGAACCCCGCCCACAGGGCGGGGCTTTAAACCCTAAATTCTAAAACCCAAAACTGAGATCCCGAAATCGTTAGATCCTGAATTAAGTTCAGGACCTGGTTCGGGATGACAAAAAGACCAGAACCGAACCGTCATGTCATGCTGAACTTGTTTCAGCATCTGGTTTATTTTTTCTGCTTTCAGCAGACGCACCTTTCATCCCCGTCCACAGGACGGGGTTTTCAGGTGCGGTCTTAATAAAAAGCGTGAAGGAAATCATCGAGGGAATCATCTAAGAGGCTCAATCCATCCTCCAAAAACTGAATCCCTTAAGTGGTAAATGAACGTTTATCCCTATTCTGAAGGTGTTTCCCCATGAAACCGAAACCCAACACCATCCTCTTTATTACTTCCTTCATCCCGGTGGTCGTTTTTAAAGTAGTCGCCCGGGTCGGTGACGCCACTCTGGCCCAGGCAAAAGTGGCTACAGTGGTAGGTCTGATCCTTGCAGGGATTCAATTTGCCCTCTCGAAGAAATTTCTAAAACATACGACCTACCTCGAGAAGGCTTTCCTTGGATTTCTCGGAGTTGGGACAGCATGGGTCTATTTAGCGCCAACTCATCTCTCTTCCTTATTGGTCGATCATTCCACAACCCTTCTCTATTTTGTCCTCTTTTTGACAACCCTGATTCCCCAAATCTTTGGCTATGACCCGTTTACCTATGCGATTGCCAAGCAAATGGCCCCGGAGCGGGTATGGAATACTCCCCAGTTTCGAACGATCAATCTTCATCTCACCTATTTTTGGAGCATTATCTTTTTTGCCAATTTTATTTCAAGTGGACTGGGGCATGGAAAACCCCTATTTTCAATCCTTATTCCGTTACTCATTGTTTTTGGGATTGGCCTCCCTGTTGTCAAGCTCTATCCGAATTATTACCTAAAACGACAGTTCACTCCTCAGCCTATTGACCCATCTTTTTCCCCAGGCACGGCCAAAGAACTCATTTTGCGGATGCCCATGGGGTTTCGTCCCGAAGGGGCCGGTGATCTCAATGCGGAGATCCAGTTTGATCTCTCTGGAGAGGGAGGAGGAAAGTTGGCATTATCCATTTCGGAAGGGACATGCACCGTCCGAGAGGGCGAGGCCCTTTCCCCTGCCCTCACAATCATCTCACCAGCCGACCTTTGGTTGAAGATCGCCCGCCGGGAGATTAACCCAGCACATGCTCTTATGAATGGGCTTTATAAAGTCAAGGGAGATATGAATTTACTCATGAAGATGGGAGAACTTTTTCACCATCCTACGAAAACAAGAAAAGAAGATTTGACCCAAAAAGGAGAGAAAAAGATGAAGATATTAGCCATACAAGGAAGCCCACGGCCAAAGGCGAGTAATACGGAGATACTACTTCGGGAATTCCTGAAAGGTGCTCAGAGCCAGGGAGCCGAAACCGAAACGATTTATTTGAAAGACAAGGATATTCACTCTTGCGTGGGATGTTACACCTGCTGGGCAAAAACTCCTGGTATTTGCATCTTTAAGGATGATATGCCCGAACTTTTGGAGAAAGTCAGGGATTGCGATATTCTCGTTTATGCAACACCTCTATATAATTTTAACATGACCGCCCTTCTGAAGGCATTTCAAGAAAGGCTTCTCCCTCTACTCGACCCCCATCTGGTCAAGAGTGGCGACGTATATCGTCATCCCCAGCGATATGAAATAAATCGGAAGATGGTCCTTATCTCGACATGTGGGTTTCCTGAAATCTCCCATTTTGATGGCCTCCGGCATGTCTTTCGCCATATAGAACGTAATGGGGGAGTCCCCATCATCGGGGAACTCTTAATGCCTGCCGGGGAATTACTAAAACAAGAGGGTTTGAGAGAGCACATTCAAGGGGTCCTCCAGGCTGCCTATAGAGCAGGGGTTGAGGTAATTCGAGACCAAAGGGTTTCTCAAGAAACGGAGAGCGAAATCAAGAAACCCCTTGTTGCACCTGATGCGATGGCAGAGATGGCCAATCTCTGGTGGGATAGCCATCTCGTAGGGATCACTCAGGGAAAACCAACTCAAGGGAAGATCGAAGATATGAGACTTCTTCTCAGGGGCATGGCAGCAACCTTCAACGTCCAGGTTGCGGGAGATCTCAGAGCAACGATCCAATTTGAGGTGACAGGAAAACAAACGGGTGATTGGTTTTTCTCGGTTGAAAATGGAAAATGCACCTATCATGAAGGAAAGGTGGACTCTCCTACCCTCGCCATTAAAACGCCATCCGAAGTCTGGTTGGCGATTGCAAATCGGGAAATGGATGGACAACAAGCCTTTATGGAAGGAAAATATGCAGCGACTGGGGATATGAGTCTTCTGATGCGTTTGAGGAGTTTGTTTGGAAGTCAAAAATCATGAAATCTTGACTCGACTCCATCACCTCAAATAGGGCTCCCATTGTTTGGCCGTCTTTAGGATATAGCCTTTGGGAAGATCCTTGACGATCTGGTTATGACCGGGCAAAAGGATGTTCACCTCTAATTCAGCCAATCGCATCAGAGATTTTTTAAGTTCAGGACCATCGGCACCATAAAGATCAAAACGACCAATGGCATGATCGGCATAGACCACATCACCCGGAATGAGGATTTTCATAGGACGATGGTAAAGTCCGATGCTGCCCATGGAGTGTCCTGGAATGTGGATCACCTCCCAGGCTGTGTCTCCAAGATCCAGGGTCTCACCCCCTTTTAGTTTCTGATTGACCTTGAATTTAAACGCACCCGGTTTAAGGCCAAACTGCTCCTCACAGAACCCCCGGAACATATCCATCCCATAAACAGTCCTCTCATCCCCCTGCTCCAAAAGATCAGCTTCCAATTGATGCATCCACAGCTCAGCCCAAGGAATCTGTTTTTGGATTTCAGCCAGGCACCCGATGTGATCCAAATGGGTATGGGTCATGATAATCCTTTTGATCGATGATAATTCGATCCCCGCTTTCTGGATAGATTGAATCTTATAATTCCCCTTTCCTGTTAAGCCCGCATCAATGAGGGTAAGGTTTCGGGAGGATGGCTTACCCAACACATAGGCGTGGGCATCCGGCATAAATTCATCTTGCCCCGGAATATAAAAAACCTCTTCTGTTATTTTTGGCATGGTTTGCTCCTGAAGAAAATTTCAGTTCGTGTTTACCCCGTTAGAAAGCCCAACCATTCATGGTGTGAATGGAATGAAAAATTTCTCATGGAGTCGAGGCTTCGACAATTCTTTACAGAAAGAGTGGGGTCAACGCCCCATTCTTTCTAACGGGGTTAACCATAACTCAATAGGCTTCTTTGTTCAAGCGCCTGCCCTCTTTCGGCGCGATTAATTTTTTTGATACTTCGACGGTATCGAACCCCACCCTTATGAGGGGGCTAAAAACACCGCTCGGTATCAACCCTGAGCAAGGTCGAAGGGTTGATTTCACCCTCTGTTGTTCATTAAAATATTGCGAAAGTAAGAGGAGCTCGAAGAAAGGATGATACGATGATACGACGCAACCTGGAACATCCTGAGGTGAAGGCAACCCGCTATCACGCCCATGGCGGCGGCGTGGCTCACATGATTCTGGACACTCGCCACCTTCAAACCCTGATGTTTCTCGCCCATGCCTCGGTTGCCCCTGGCAAAAAGCTCATTGGCCATGTGGATCCCATGGAAGAGATTTACATCATTCAAAGCGGCCGGGGGAGCATGCAGGTAGGTGATGAGGTCTGTGAAGTGGAGTCTGGAGATGCAATCCATATCCCCATTGCCCTTTTTCATGAACTGACCAATACAGGAGAGGAAGTTTTAACTCTGCTGGTCGTCGCGGGTCTCATCCCGGCCCGGTGATTTCGTAATTCAGCCCTAAAGGGCTGAGTTACGTAACTCAGGGCTTAAGCCCTGATCATTCCGCAATCGAGATCAGTCCTTCTTGTATTTCCACAGCCAGAGGAGCCCGATCACGATCAGAAGGACGGGAAGAAAGTATGTCTTAATCAAGACAGGAAATCTGATATGGATGGAATAGTACCTTGCACCTAAGATGAAGATTCCGATGATCGTTGTAATCCAGGCCGGGAGACTTTTTCTGTTACGGAAAAGGCCTCCTACGCCAAGAGCAATGACGATCCAGGGCCATCCCTCTCTCAAACCATACCCCATGCCCATTCGATCCAACAGAATCAGGATGCCCATCACAATCAAAGCCAGCGCTAAACCCATCTCCCTCCTCCTTTCCTCCTACTCGATTACAAACGTATCTTGAATCTGGCCATCCACATCGACCACTTCCCCTTCTATCCTTCCTTTCTGAACAGAGATCCACACATAATGGAAATATCCACCTCTTTCCTTGAAGGAAGTTAGAGGGGCTCCTCCCCCTCCGGAGATGAGATAGAGGATCCCGTCTTTTTCTCTTCGATCATATCGGTGATCATCTCCCGCAAACACAGCCTTCACCTTTGTTTTTAAGAAAAGCTGGTGAAGATCGTCCCGTTCGAGTGGATATCTATCCATGCTCCGCCCTTTTTTTAAGCTATCCGCCGGAGGAAAGAAAGGACGGTGAATAAACACAAACTTAAATTTCTCTTTAGAAGATAGCAAAATATCTTCCACCCATGATAACTGTTCATGGATAATCCTCCCCCTTCCCTTTTCCGAATCTAAGATGACAAAAAGGAATTCCCCCGTTCGAAAGGCATAATAGGTCTTCCCTCCCGGAAGAGAGAACTGTTTCCGATAAATCTCCTCTCCCAGACTCGTCGTCCCGACATCATGATTCCCTGCGACAGGGAAGAATGGAATACCCATCTTTCCCGAGATCTCAAAAAATCCCTGCCACTCTTTTTCGTGGGGAATGTTAATCATATCTCCCAGATGGATGAGGAACTGAGGATTTCGTTCGAGGATTCTTTTCAACAATTGGGTGTAAACTTTGTCTCCACTCCGGCTATCTCCTATGATGGCCAAATGGAAAGGAAGTTCGATGGATCGGACCTGTTTAATGCTCTGGCTGACCTCTCTGATCGAACCTGCATATGAGGGAAAGGAGGCGAGAAGGATCATCCCTGAAAGGAGCAGGGCCTTTACCCCGTTAGAAATGAATCCCCGACTGCGTGGCCGGAGCCACTTCGGCGCAGCGAAGTCCCGCTGCTCTGCCGCGGGGTTAGCTCCCAGAACAATTCCGGCGGGTTTTGATGCCCCGCAGGAATTTCTAACGGGGTTTATCCATTTTTTCTTGAAATAATTTTCAAAATTTTTCATAATGGTTTCTGGTCAAAAACTTATATTTTCAATATACTATTTTAAGGGAAAAAACAAATCATCTCCAGCCTTTGATAAAAAGGGGGGCTTATGGATTCCAAGTTAGTCAAACAGTTTATTATCTTTTTGGTTATCCTTTTTGGATGGACCATTGTCGTCCTGCTCATTGGATGCAAATAATTTTCCTTTGGTTTAATTAAATGGGGAATTAAAAAGAACGGCAGGGAGGTTTGATCCTCCTAAAGAAATGTGATATTTTAATCATGTGCCCACGTAGCTCAATGGTAGAGCTGCTGATTTGTAATCAGCGGGTTGGCGGTTCAAATCCGTCCGTGGGCTCCATCAAAAATAAAAGGGGTTGATCCGGTTGGATAAGTCCTCCTTCTGTGATCAAACAAACCTTTGACTTGTTGAGTAAAGAGCCCCGCCCACAGGGCGGGGCTTTAAAACCTAAATTCTAAAACCCAAAACTGAGATCCCGAAATCGTTAGATCCTGAATTAAGTTCAGGACCTGGTTCGGGATAACAAAAAGACCAGAACC
>Ga0210016_1005089_pt1 | contig 11064 bp, 6 predicted proteins | sample CryGeyCG2014_300_FD_185454 | JGI IMG/M metagenome (GOLD analysis project Ga0210016, IMG submission 185454) | Groundwater microbial communities from aquifer - Crystal Geyser CG02_land_8/20/14_3.00 (SPAdes) (version 2) | ecosystem: Environmental > Aquatic > Deep subsurface > Groundwater | place...
TGATTAATTTCGGATCATATTGCGGCCATTTTTCTAAAAATATAGATTTTTTATGACCGAGCTTTTGCCAAAGTTCTTCCGCGATATGCGGGGCAAATGGAGCAAGCAAGATTAGCAGGGTTTCGTAAGCCCGCCTTAGCATTGCGTAAGTTGTCATTCCGGCCGCCGAGCCCGCACTGAGCGCTACCGAAGTGCCGGAATCCACGGCGTTAGCACTGGATGCTGAAATGAATTCAGCATGACAACATTGTTCTGTTGCCTCGTTTAATCTATTCGTCAAAATCATCAAAGCCGCCACCGCTGTATTAAACCGCATTGCCTCCAAATCCTCGCTGACTTTTTTAATTGTTTGATGAAGAAGTGTCGTAATGTCGTTGTCATTGCGAGCCAAAGCCCTAAGGGGCTGAGGCGTGGCAATCTCGCGGGAGGAAGCCGAGCATAGGCGAGGCGCCCGACCCGCGTTATTTTGCCATATGGCTCCCAACAACCAAATTCTTTCTAGGAACCGTCGCACTCCAACCAACCCTTGCGTTGACCACGGAATCATTTGCGAAAATGGGCCCATAAACATTTCATAAACTCGCAAAGAGTCTGCCCCATAAATTTTAATTATTTCATCGGGATTAACCACGTTGCCTCGCGACTTAGACATTTTTTGCAAGTCCCCAGCTAAAACCACGCCATGAGATCTGCGCTCGGCGTATGGCTCTTTTGTGGGCACGACGCCAATATCAAATAAAAATTTATGCCAAAAACGCGAATACAAAAGATGAAGCGTGGTGTGCTCCATGCCACCGTTATACAAATTAACTGGCAACCAATATTTTAATTTTTTCGGATCCGCTAATTTTTTATCATTTTTTGAATCGCAATATCGTAAAAAATACCAAGACGAGCCCGCCCAATTTGGCATCGTATCTGTTTCACGCTTAGCTGGCCCGCCACATTTTGGACATTTGGTATTGACCCATTTAGTCACGATAGCCAAAGGCGACTTACCCGTGCCAGTCGGTTGATACTTTCTTAACAACGGTAGCTTCACTGGTAAATCTTTTCCCAATACCGCAACCTCAGAAGCAACAAGCTCAACATCCCAAGCGATTAGCCCATTATTCTTAATTTTACTAACATATCCTTGCCCAAAAACCTCATAGCTCGTTTCTAACTCTTTAGCTGAAAAACAATTTTTACTATCTAATTTTGCTAAAAATGTCTTGTCTCTAAACATTTCCTCAAAAGAAGTATAAATTTTCTGGCTTTTTATTTTATAAATTAATTCCTCTTTGATTTTTTTAGTTTGCTTATCTCGATAAATACAATGCAATACATCACCCATTTGGGCGTCTCCAAAATACCTGTCTTTTTCTTCGGGATTTAAAGCTCGAGTTTCAATAGTTTTAGTTCCATTTTCCAATGCTTGCCAGAATTTTTCGTAATAAAAATTTAAAGTCAGTTTGGCTTGTGATTTATATTTAGCAACAGCGCACTGGGCGCAATGGACAATCGGGATCGGTTCTCCCCAATAATGCTGGCGCGAAAAGACCCAATCACGTAATTTGTAATTAATTGCTTTTTTGCCTAACTTGTTTTTTGCTAACCATTGAATGATTTGTTTTTTAAATTCATTAGTTAACAAGCCATCAAACTGGCCAGAATTCATAACTAATCCTTCGCCCACAAAACAGATTAAATCATGATAGAACTCACAATTCCAGAGCATATCTGACAAACTATAATGTACTGCCATTTTATCATAATACTTTTTACAAAGATTCATTGCCTTATTAGCATCTTCTTCGTTTTTTACTTGCACAAATTCGCCATTGCCAAAAATAAATATTTTTTCCGTGCCGACAATTTCGCACCAATAATTTGGTTTTAAATATTTTTTTACTAAACTAATATGCTGTTCGAGTTGTGTTTTGGCAAATTCCACATAAAAACCACCTTGCTTGTTTTTTGCATATTTAAAATTAGTTAATTCCTGCTCTAACCCATCCTTAAAAGAGCCTTCCATAAAATAACTTTTATAAAAATCTTTTGGCTTAACAACGTCTATAATCGGTAGCTTAAACTTTCTGGCAAAATCAAAATCACGCTCATCATGCGCCGGTACAGCCATAATCGCGCCTGTGCCATAATGCGGCAAAACATAATCAGCCACAAAAATTGGAATTTCTTTATTATTCGCTGGATTAATCGCACTGATGCCTTCTAACTTTACGCCGGTTTTTTCTTTGGCCAAATCCGTTCGCTCTAAATCAGATTTCGTTGTCGCATTTTTAGTATATTTTTCTATTTCTGCTTTATTCTTAATTCTTGATTCTTGATTCTTGAACAGTTCATGTTCCGGACATACCACCAAATACGTCGCGCCAAAAATTGTGTCGGGTCTGGTCGTAAATACCTTAATTCTTAATTCTTCATTCTTAATTCTAAATTCTATTTCTGCTCCTTCCGAACGTCCAATCCAATTAATTTGTTGTTCGCGAATCCGCGGCGAATAATCAACTGAATCTAAATCGCTTAACAAACGGTCCGCGTAAGCCGTAATTTTTAACATCCATTGTTTTAAATTCTTTTTTTCAGTCACAGCCCCGCATCTTTCGCATTTGCCCGCAACCACTTCTTCATTGGCCAGACCAATTTTACAAGACGGGCACCAATTAACTGGCATTTCTTTTTGATAAGCTAAACCCTTTTTAAATAATTGTAAAAATATCCACTGCGTCCATTTGTAATATTCGGGATCCGTAGTATTAATTTCTCGCGACCAATCAAAAGACAGCCCCATTTTGGTCATTTGTTTTTTGTAATTGGCAATGTTTTGGCGTGTTGTAATTTGCGGCTGAATACCAGTTTTTATAGCGTAATTTTCCGCGGGCAAACCAAACGCGTCCCAGCCCATAGGATACAAAACATTAAAACCATTCATTCTTTTATAGCGCGCCACCGCGTCCAGAGCCGAGTAACTTCGTAAATGGCCGACATGCAAGCCCGTGCCCGATGGATAGGGGAATTCTACCAAACAATAAAACTTCGGCTTTTTTGCACCGTCTTTGGCGCGCGACCAATCACTTTTTTGCCAAATTTTTTGCCATTTGGCTTCAATTTGTTGTGGGTTATATTGTTTCATATTTTGTCATCTTACCCCAATTTGACCATTTTGGCAATTAAAAAAGACCGATAACACTTGATTATCGGTCTAAATTATAAACACCTATAACGCTTATTATTTTAAGCGTCAAGATTAAGGCTTTTTTCTATTTTTAGAATATCCGCTAAATTTGCCTTGGTTGCCGGATGTTCCGGCACAAACAAAGAGCAGCAATCTTGATGTGGCTCGGTGGAAATTTCATAAGTGCTGATTTTTTGGGCGAGCGCAATAATTTCCTGTTTATCAAAACAAATCAGCGGCCGCAAAACTGGCAAAATAACCGCCTGCTCAATCACTGCTAAATTTTCTATGGTTTGCGAAGCTACTTGGCCCAAGGCCTCGCCAGTGATTATAGCTTTGGCGCCAATTTCTCGCGCTAATTTTTCGGCTTGGCGCATCATTTCTCTACGATACAAAATTACGCGATATTTGGCTATCGTTTTAGTTAAAACTTTTTTTTGAAAATCCAAAAACGGAGTCATTGTTAAATTGTCATTCAAAGGCGACTGCCACCGACTTAAAACTCCTACTATTCGTTTGACTTTATCTTGCGATGCCGTATCTGTTTGTGGCGCTGAATGGAAATGAATGAAACATACTTGTAAGCCACGCTTCATTGCTAACCACGCGGCCACTGGCGAGTCAATGCCACCGGAAAGCAAACAAACCGCCTTGCCAGACACGCCAACCGGCAATCCGCCCGCGCCTTGAATAATACTCACCGCGTCATCATCGGATTCAACCCGATGATCTAAATTTATATAAATAAAAGCACTTTTATTAACAATTTCTACATAAAAAATAATATCGGGATTTTTCAGATCCACCCGGGCGCCAGTTTCTTTCTGAATAAATCCGCCTAACTGTTCATTAATTTGTTGTGAAGTTAAAGGAAAATCCTTTTGCGCGCGCTTACTGGTAACTCGAAAAGATTGCCACGAACGACCACCACCACACTTGAGATTCTTCGGCTTCGCCTCAAAATGACACAAAAAACCAGTAATCTTTTGCTTGATTGCGTCAAAATCGACCATTGTTTTTTCTGCTAGCACAAAATTAGCAATGCCAAAAGTTTTTTGCAGACAATCTTTAATGGCTGGACAATCTGTTAAAACAAAATTTTCAATATACAACCGACCATATTGCCATTTAACTTCTGGCTTAGAAAAACTTTCGTCCACAAATAAAGCATCCAGTTTTTGCTGGATATTATTTTGCAATTGTCGCTCAAACATACGACGATTGCCACCCTTTAAACCAATTTCGTTATAGTGAATTAAGACCACTTGGAACATATAATACCATTTTAGAAATCGGAGTCACGATTTTAATCGGAGACGCTGTCTCTGACTAAAGTCAGGACTCCAAATCAAAAAACTTGATTACATTTTTATCAATCTGCTCTTCGGTTTTTTCTAAGAGCTCGCCACGGACTCGTGCTATCGTTTCATAAACATATTTTACAAACAATGGTTCATTACGCTGGCCGCGATTCGGAACGGGCGTCAAATATGGACAATCTGTTTCTAACAACATTCTTTCTATGGGCATATTTTTAATCACCTTATCATAATCACGCGCGTAAGTAATAATGCCCGTAAAAGAGATACGGCAACCCAAATCTAAATATTTTCGCGCCTGATCCCATGACCCAGAATAACAATGGATTACTGCTTTTAAGTTTTTAACGCCCGATAAAATTTCTAACATTTCATTGTGCGCATTACGACAATGAATTATTAAGGGCAGATTCAGTCCTTGTGCCAACTTAATCTGTGTTAAAAATATTTCCGTCTGCTTTTTGATTTTTGATTTGTCATTTTGACCCCCTGCTTGCGCAGAGGACAAGTTTTTGATATTTGATGGTTCGGCATCGCTCACCACTTTTAGTTTTTGATTTAATTCCAATCCGCACTCCCCAATCGCCACTACCCTATCTTCGCGCACCAACCCTTCCAGCCCCGCCATATCTTTGATAGCATCACATCCCGTTTCTTGTTCGGCCATCGGATGAATGCCTACTGTCGCGTAAATTTTTTTATGTTGACTTGCCAACGCCGCTGACGCCTGACTTGTTTCTAAATCAGAACCAATATTAATAATATATTTTAAACCATTTTTAAAAGCCCGCTCAATCACTTGCGGGCGATCTTGGTCGTATTGAGAAGCGTCTAAATGGGCATGAGAATCAATCATGGGCATATCTGGAGTCATGGCTTTAGCCAAAGACAGAATTTAAACAGTCTCCAACTAAAGTCGGGACTCCAAGTTTAAATAATTCAGCTTAAATAATTCTCGGGAATAAAATTTCGCTTTGTCCGGTTTTAAAAATTTCGACAATCTTCTGACTAGTGGTTAGCATAATTGGCGCCAGACACCGACTAATAAATAAAATTTCTTTAATAATCGGCTTCAAAACTTTTTCTTGTTCGGGTTTATCTTTAATTTTCCACGGTTGAATTTTATTTATTTGACCATCACATTCTTGAATCTTTTCTTGCGCTAATTTTACAACACCGTATAAATCTAAATCTGCCATTAGTTTTTGATACTGCTCTTCGCTGTTGTTCTTAAATCTTGAATCTTGAATCTTGAATCCAAACTTAGCAACTCGCGCTACCAAATTTCCTAGTCCATTAGCTAAATGCGCGTTATAAGTTTCAATCATACGATCCAAAGAAATATCTCCATCATTGCCAAAAGGAAATTGAGCGAGCAACAAATAGCGTGTGGCATCAACGCCAAATTTTTTAATCAACTCTTGCGGCACAATCACATTACCAATTGTCTTAGACATTTTTTGACCGTTAATCGTAAAATAGCCATGGACAAAAATCTGACGTGGTAATTCCAAACCCGCAGCCAAAAGCATCGCCGGCCAATAAACCGCGTGAAATTTTAAAATATCATGGCTCATGATATGTAAATCTGGCGGCCAAAAGTGACGCAAATCATCCTGAGGAGACCGTGAGCCGACGAAGGATCCCTGGATATTATCGTTTAATCCCTGGGATTCTTCACTACGCTGCGCTCCGTTCAGAATGACAGTATTATTATTTTGTAACGCTGTCCAATAATTCAGTAGCGCGTCCACCCACACATAAATTGTTTGCGATTGATCCCACGGCAATTTAATACCCCATGAAACATTTTGCCGCGAAACCGAAAAATCTTCCATCCCCTGCTTGAATAATCCCAACACTTCTTTTTTAGCATTCGCCGGCTGAATTAAAATTTGGTCATCAGTAATCAGCTTTTCAATTCGCGGTAAAAATTCTTTTAATTTAAAAAACCAATTTTTTTCGGAAATTTTTTCTGGCTCACGCTGATGATCCGGACACCTACCATCAATCAATTCCTTTTCTGTCATAAATTTTTCACAACCCACGCAATAAAGTCCGCCATAGTCCGCTTCGTACAAAAATCCTTCATCTTTCAGTTGCGTTAAAAATTCAACCACGCCCTTTTCGTGCTCGCGATCCGTCGTCCGAATAAAATATGAATAATCAATATTCAATGCCCGCCAAGCTTGTTTAAATTGTTCTGAAATTAGATCACAAAATTTTTGTTCTTGGTGCCCGGCTTTTTGGGCCGCTTGGCAAATCTTGGCGCCGTGCTCATCGGTACCAGTCAAAAAGAAAACTTGCTCGCCTTTTAAGCGATGATACCGCGCCAAAACGTCTACAGCCACCGTCGTATAGGCATGGCCAATATGCGGCTGGCTATTGACATAATAGATAGGAGTGGTAATAAAAAATTTATTCATATTTTGATTATATGCCAACTAATAATATTTGCCAATAACCACTTACGTCTTAACTAAAAAAGCTTTATATTAAAAATAGTTGCGGCCGATTATCAAAGGAGGACAAAATGAGTAAGTCGGTTAATGCTGAAGTTAAACCAAGAAAAAATGAGCCGATTGAAAAACAATTAGCAGATTTAGAGGCGAAGTAAACAGAGCGTTCCACACCATCCGAGAACAAGTTAAGATTTTACCCCGGAGCAAAAAGGACATAGGGCGACCAAGATAATTATGGCGTTGGAGCAACCACAACCACGAATTCTCCCCGAGGTTCGTGGTTTTCTTTTTTTAATTGACTAATAATTGTCGCACAGTCGCCACGATAAATTGTTTCAAATTTTTTAGTAAGTTCGCGACAGACCACTAATTGTCGTTCATTAATGTCATCTTGGGGGCTCTGCCCGAAGGATCTCAGGCTACTACCGTCATACTCCCGAGATTCTTCGCTTCGCTTCGCTACGCTCAGAATGACGTTTAAATCTTCTAGCGTTCGCAAGATCCTGTGGCACGACTCATAAAAAACTACCGTGTGTTTACTGTTAACAACTTGCTCAAAAAACTTTTGCCGTTTTTTCTTGGCTGGCGGAAATCCTAAAAATAAAAATTTGTCAGTAGGTAGGCCAGAAATAGACAGGGCGGCGGTTAGGGCGCAAGGGCCGGGGATAGGTGAAATTGAGATATTATACCCATTGTCATCCCGAACTCGTTTCGGGATCTCGTCCAAAACATCCCTACTAGATTCTGAAATAAATTCAGAATGGCAAACCACTTCAACCAACCTGTTGCCAGGATCCGCAATCCCAGGCGTGCCTGCGTCTGTAACTAAAGCTAAATTTTTGCCTTGACGTAATAAATCCAAAATCCAATCTATTTTCTGTAATCGCGAATGTTGGTGGTAGCTTTGCAAGGGTTTATTAATTTCATAATGCATTAATAATTTTCTAGTTTGGCGCGTGTCTTCAGCCAAAATTAAATCCACCTCTTTCAAAATTTCTAAGGCACGCAAAGTAATGTCTTTTAAATTACCAATGGGAGTGGCGATTATATATAACATAATTAACCAGTTTTTCGGTTAACGGGTTGACGAATTAACGGGTTAATTTTAAAAACTCGCTAACTGAATAACTACGCAACCGAACAATTAAAATAATTAAATAAAAGCCCCTATGCAGGGCGCGATAACAAAACAATTACTAACCAAAAAAAGCTAACTTTTCCGCCATAATTCTTTAACAACTTCCCCCAACCCCGCCACAATAGGCACCGCCAAAATACCGCCGAGCAAGCCCAAAAGCTTAAAACCGATCAGTAAAGAAATAATCACAAGCAACGGGTTTAGTCCGACTGCTTTTTTCATCACCTGAGGAACAATCAGGTGATTTTCTAATTGTTGTACGGCAATATAGAGTATAACGACAACTATTGCCAAAACTGGCGATTGAGCTAAGCCCAAAATCACCGCAGGGATAGCCGAGAGCACTGGCCCGATACCAGGCAAAAGCTCTAAAATACCGGCAACAATCGCCAATACCAACGCGTATTTAATGCCGATAATATAAAGACCAATAAAAGTCATCGCTCCAATAATCACTCCTAAAATTAGCACTCCATAAAACCAATGCCGTAATTTTTTTTGGATACGATCCATTACCCCAACCCAACGACCGCGATAAACCGCGGGGATCGCGCCCACAAAATCTTGTTTTAATTTCGGACCTTGAAGTACTAAATAAAAAGAAATAACTATCAGCACAAAAACGTGGAACAAACGGCCAAAAACTGTTTTTAGGGCTGGAATAATACCCGAAGCCATACTGCCTAATTTAGAACTACCCTGTTCCAAGACATTTTGCAAGGCCTGCCCCACAGCTTGACCCTGAGAGCGTTGCAATACCTTAAAATAATGTTGAACGCTTTCCCCGTATTGCGGCAAATTATCTGCTAAGTGGCTCATTTCCGTGGCTAATGGCGGCAAAATTAAATATACCAAAAAAGCGAACAGGCCGATGGCCACAAGATAAACTATGGAAGCGCCAAGCAATCTCGGAACCTTTTTAGTTTTTAACCAATTCACTGGCTGGGTTAAAGCCATAGCTAAAATCAACGCCACTACTAAAATCAGAATAATATCGCGAAGCACAAACAAAAGCGCCAGCGTTAAAACAACGCCTACGACTTTCAAAACATCAACTAATGGTAACTTGCTTTTTTGGAACATAATTGTCTTTTGTCATTCCGGGCTCCGACCCGGAATCCATGGCGTTAATGCTGAATGGTGAAATTCTAATACCGCATAGGTCACAGGACCAATGAATTCAACATAACGATAACAATGTGGATGCTGAAACCAGTTCAGCCCCCTAACGGGTATCTCCGACATGACAAAATCAAGAGATCCTTCGCTCTGTGGGCTCAGGATGACAATAATCTGTCAAACTTACTTTTTTCTTTAAACGGCCCGATTAAGGCCATGTTTAATTTGGCTGGCTGGAAAATATCACGGGCCACGCGGGACAAATCAGCGCCCGTAACTTTCTCTATCATACCTAATTGTTCCTCAATTGTCAAAATTTCGTTTTCTAAAAGTTCTTGATCCGCGAAAAACGAAGCTTGAGCATCAGAAGATTCCATTTCTAAAATTGTATGCCCCGCAATGCAATCTTTAGCTTTTTTGAGCTCGTCTTCACTAACGGGCTCTTTAGCTATCCTTTGATATTCCGCTAAAATCGCGCTAATGGCTTTGCCGGCTTTTTGATGATCCACGCCAGCTTGAGTGACTAAATAACCAGTATCAGTTTCCATTTCTACGCCGGTTTTAACATAATACGCCAAGCCCAAACGTTCGCGCACTTTGATAAACAAACGCGAAGACATATTACCGCCTAAAATAATTGCCAACAAAGACAGGGCATATTTATCAGGGTGCGATAAATTATAAGCGCGCGTACCCAAACAAAAATGCGTTTGATCGGTTTTTTTAAAATGAACCAGACATTGGGGTTGTGTTTGTTTTTCAACCACCGATTTTTTAGTCATTGTTGCCGCTTGATTTAAACCGCCAAAATAATTGTCAATTTTAGTTTTAATATCGTCATGATCTAATTGGCCAGCCACGACCACAACCGCGTTGTTCGCCAAATAATGATCGCGAAAATAATTTAAAAATTTCTCGTGGCTAAAACCCTGAATATTTTCTTTAGTGCCGATCACTGGCCAGCCCGCTGGCTGATCGCCATATAAAAGCTGGTCCCATAAAATACCGACATATTCAGACGGCATATCTTGATACATATTCACTTCTTCAATAATCACGCCGCGTTCACGATCAATTTCTTTAATATCAAATTTAGAATTTAATAAAATGTCTGATACCCAGTCCAAAACCAAGTCCAAATGCGGCCGCGCCGCTTTAGCCCAGTAACCGGTCATTTCTTTAGATGTAAAAGCATTATACTGGCCGCCCACCCGGTCTAATGTTTCGGCGATGCTTAAGGTGTCAGGCCGTTTTTGCGTGCCCTTAAAAAACATATGCTCTAAAAAATGAGACAAACCATTTTGCTCGCGTGTCTCATATTTTGAGCCAGTGCCGAATAAAACTAAAACCGTCACTGCTTTGGTACCCTCCATAGGCACAGTGATTAACCGCAAACCATTTTTAAGAATTGTTTTTTGGTGCATATTTTTCAGTCTCAAACCCTAAGATATTATAGCCCCTTTTTTGCCAATCGGCAATTGCTTGTCGCGGCTGACGACTAAATGTCTTCGCTTGACCAATTGGCTTTTCGCCACCCTGTTCCGTATTTTCTAATTCTTTTATTTCTTCTGCATTATCATCACTAATGCCCTCGGGGAAATGGGCCTTTTCTCTTTTCATCGCGTCTAAAGTCTCTTGCCTAAAAACGCCCTGTTTGGCTAATTCTTCTATTTTTTTGGCGTGCTCAGCTAAATCTTGTTGCATTTTATCAACCCAACCGATGTCCATTTTTTCATATTCCGCTTTTGCAGAACCATTTTTAGTAGTTGTATAGATCTCAATTTTTAAACCACTCTTTTTAATCCACTCAACCACTTCAAATCCCTCATTCCCACCCTCAGACAACTG
>Ga0210016_1005096_pt1 | contig 11054 bp, 12 predicted proteins | sample CryGeyCG2014_300_FD_185454 | JGI IMG/M metagenome (GOLD analysis project Ga0210016, IMG submission 185454) | Groundwater microbial communities from aquifer - Crystal Geyser CG02_land_8/20/14_3.00 (SPAdes) (version 2) | ecosystem: Environmental > Aquatic > Deep subsurface > Groundwater | place...
TAACTCATTGACGGTTGATTGCAATTGGGTCATTTCTCTTCCTCCTTCTCTTTTCCAAGAAAAAGCAGAATAGATAATGACCCTTAGCCGCTCTAACGGTCAATCCATTTTGTTACGTATAGCTTCCTGTAATCTTGTTTTCCGAATTATATCCTTCTATGCAACATTTCTCTTGTAAATCGTCATCAAAATCGGTAAACAGTTTATATCACCTTGATGAAACCTCCACACAACGGAGGGAGAGGCACAACCAAGAACCTATACCAGAGGGAGAAGGAGGGTACCATGCCGAGAAGAGGATCGAAGCAGCCATATAAACCAAAGGTAGAATATAAATACACCATAAAGGATATTGCAGAACTTGCTGGGATGACCCGGAACGCTTTAAGTGTAGCAAAAGTTCATGAGAAGATCGAACCTGGAGATTTCAAGAATGTCGTAAGTTTTTTGACGAGGAGAATTATAGACAATCGTCTTACAGGGGATCTCTTCACCCCCACAGGGGGGAAGGCAAAGAGAATGAAGGGAAGCAAGAGCAGAGCCCATGTTTCGGGGAAGAAGCCGGAAAGGTAGATCGTTGCAAATAGAGAATCCTTCGTGTAATCTACACTTTTAAAAAAGTCTAAAATTGTGTATTTTACAAACATTAATTAATAATAGAAAGTCGGAGATGAGAAGAAGAATTACTAAAATTCTAATCCACGAATTTCTCACAGTTGTTGGCCCTTTGCTATTAGTGGCCCTCATTATATTTGGGATTACCTATCACTTCGTCCAGCCCACACCCCCAGGTACATTGGTGATGACGACTGGAGTAGAAGGCCGTACCTATGCAGCGTTGGGTGAACGATACCGGCAAATCTTAGCGCGCTCACATGTTCATCTCAAGCTACTCCAGTCTTCGGGAGCAGTTGAAAATTTAAGGCGGCTGATGGACAAATCGTCAGGAGTTGATGTTGGATTTTTACAGGGCGGAACGAGTTCCAGCAGTGAAGCACCGAATCTGCTTTCTTTGGGCAGTATCTTATACACCCCCCTGTGGATTTTTTATAGAAGCGATGAGACCTTCGACGATCCTTCACAACTCAAAGCAAAAAGGATCGCCATCGGGCCGGAAGGCAGTAGTTCACGGAAATTCTCGCTCGATTTGCTAACATCCAGTCAAGTGGTAGATCCGCCGACTGTTTTATTTGATATTGCAGATGAAGCCGCTAATAAGGCACTTAAAGAGGGCCGAATCGATGTTGTTATCACCCTCGGTACAGCAGATAACATTTTTGTGCAGAACCTACTGCATTCTCAGAACGTGAAACTAATGAGTTTAAGCCAGGCCGAAGCCTATACGCGGGTTTTCCCGGCTTTGTCTCATGTGATATTGCCGAAGGGCGTAGTAAACCTTGCGAAAAGACTGCCAGCATCGGATATCCATCTCCTGTCACCGACGACCAATCTCGTTGTGCGTGATACGATGCATCCGGCCTTGATGTATCTCCTCCTTGATGCTGCGGCCGAGATTCATGGGACGCCTAGCTGGGTAAATAAAGCGGGGGAATTCCCTGCACCCAAGGTTCAGGATTTTGCCCTAAGCGCCCAGGCAGAGCGTTTCTTTAAAACGGGCCGTCCCTTTTTGCTCGATTACCTGCCCTTCTGGGTTGCGGTATTTTTAGACCGTGTAATCAAGATATTGGTTCCTGTGGTTGTGGTTTTATTTCCACTGATGAGAATGTTGCCATGGCTTTACTCAAGGCGAAATAGGTCGAAGCTCTACCGTTGGTATGGCGAATTGAAATATCTCGAGGTAGAACTATCGGAACAGCCGCAAACTAACCGTATTGCTGATTACTATGCAAAGCTTGACCACATCGAAGCTTCAGTCAAAAAAATCAATGTACCGCTTGGATTCTATAGAGAACTCTACACACTGAGAGAGCATATTGAGTTGGTTCGAGAAAGAGTTATTCGATTGGATCAGCGCGCAGCCTCTAAACCTCTTCTGTTGTCAACAAATGAGCATTCCGGTGAAAAAAGCTGAAAAAGACGTTAAGCAAAGGCTTATGCTGCCCATAACAATACAAGCTGATCTCTCGATGGCCCGCGGGTAAGATAGGAACTAAACTGTTACAACTAAATACTTTCTTCCTGAAATGTTGTTTTTCAATTTCTACCCTTCTATGCAACATTTCGAGTGATAATAAACGGAACAAATGAAGGGCTTTGATTTGTTTTTCATACCGAAGCCTTTGGAGGGGAAACATCTTGGAAAGCTATTCACGCTTTTGGGGGTTCCCAAAGCACCTCCAACATATTGGTTTTTTTTTACGGCTTACGGCTTAAATTGTTTGACAGATATCCAGGGGCGTAGAGTACTTTAACTTTCAGTACTTGATTTGCAAGATAAAAGTGAAGATTACTATTCAATGGCTTCTGAGTGAGGGCGGGACATGATGATGAAGTTGTAATAATTGGGGTTTCGGGCTTTTATCTTGCAAATCGAGCATGGTATATATATAATCTGGACTAATGGATGAAACGAGAGTACCTCGTCTATCTTAGTCAGGCGGTCTGAAAAGACTTTAAGTCGCAAGGGTGGATGACCCCCTCAAATGAATCTATTCAAGTTTCTGTCGGAGGAGGACTTCAAAAGGTGAGCTTTATTCATCGTAGTCATAGGCGTCCAGAAGAAGGTCGATCGAGTAGAAACTACCGGCCTCATGTCGGGATTCAACTCAGATCCGTGTTAGAAGCCCCTATGCCTATCTTTATTATATGGTTGCTCATAGCAACACTTGGCATGCCACTGTCTTTGAATGCTGAACAGAGAAAGGGTCTTGGGATGTGGGTATGGTCAAACTCATCCTTCCTAACAGAGGAGGCGAGACTGCAACTTGTCCAATTTTGTGTAAAGCACCTTATCACTCATCTCGATGTCCACACTAAAATGACACATGACAGCAGCAAGCCGATCTTAAAAGATGCGGAGGCATTCAAGGCCCTCATCGCGTTGGCCGGGCAACACAACATCACAACAGCCGCCCTTCGTGGCAATCCGAAGATGTTCTTCTCCGAGAACCATGAGCGGACACTGCGAGAATTGCGGGCCATCGTCGCTTTTAGCGAAACGCTGCCCCAGGACACTTTATTCAAAGGAATAAAGTACGATGTCGAGCCCTATTGCACAAAAGAATGGAAGGCTGGAGGGGCGCCCCTTTACCCGATGATGCATGACTACCTTACTCTCCTCAGCAAGGCACGATCCGTTTTGGACAAAGAAGCACCACATCTCTGGCTCGCGGCGGATACGCCATTTTGGTGGGACAAAGACAGGTTTGCTCTGGAGTTCGAGGGAAAAAGAAAACGGTTCAATGAACACGTACAGGATCTGACGGATTTCATCACTATTATGTCATATCGGCGTTCCTCTCGGAAGGTCTTAGACTGCGTGGAAGATGAACGGAGGTATGCACAGCGGATCAAGAAAGTTATTTTCCCGTCCCTTGAAACGGTTAAACTCAAGCAAGATCCTCAGGTTAGCTTCTGGGATTTACCTAATGAAGAATTTTGGAAAGTTGTTCCCAAGTTGTTGGAAGCAGCAGAACGAGACCCGGCAATTGGCGGAGTCATGGTTCATTGTTATCGTAGCCTTTTCGAGAAACTCAACAATGAGATTCCTTATAAACCGGGGCAGGTGACACCCGAATAGTCTTCGCCCAAAGGCATCTTTTACAGATGCAAGTACAAAAGACAACGGTTTGAGGTTAGCCCTTGCGAGAGCGACAGATGAATTCAAGCAGACCTTGTTCTGATTCTTATCGGGTCATCCACGATTTTGACCGCACCGTGAGGACGGCGTAAGGAAATATCCAGATTAGGGTAAAGAAAGAAAAATAGGCATAGCAAATTCCAAAGAGAAAGTCCCAGGACTTTTCTCGAAGGAGATAGTAAAACATATTCAGGAATGACATCATACCCATAGCAAAGAGAAACCTCACGATCGTCATCGGGTCATGAAACGAGAGGATCACGAGTAGACCTAAGCTCACGTACCCAATGGGGTACCGAAGATTTGTTACGAATTTATCCAGGAGTGCGATCGCGAGAGCATGGGGGGGTCTCTTCCATATGATCCGCGTTAGGCGGATTTCCTCACGGACGTAGCTCCTATCCCAACGGAGATACATCTTACATAATTTCCTGTACGTCCACGGAACAATCGTACGCACTACAGCAGAACGCTGGTAAACGGTATTATATCCCCGGTCCAGAATATAGTTTGTCAATGCACGATCCTCGCCATAGGTACACTGTCTGCCAAGAAATGTCTGTCCCACCCACTGGTCTAACACCTCACAAACCACCGAACGGCGGTATCCCGCAAGAGCACCTGGGCAACAGTAAACGGTTCCGTAGGTTGACTGGACGGCACGGAGAAAGTCGAATGACAAGACATACCTCACATGAAGCATCTTCGGGATAATCCCCTGGTCCCTGTTATAGGCGATTACCTTTCCCGCGACCGCACCCACCTTGGGATCACGGAAGGGCCCCACCATAGCAAGCAATGTATCCCGGCCGATCACACTGTCAGAATCAATCGTTACGACTATGTCACCGCGTGCCCGGCGAAATCCCGCCTCCAAAGCTGCACGCTTTCCCTGGTTCACCGAAAACTTAAGAGGCGTCACGATATCGGGGTAATTTTGGGCTACAGCCTGGATATGGAACCACGTGTCATCCTTGCTGCCGTCATCCACAACAAAAATCTCCAAACGATCATGTGGATAGAAGGCCGCAGCCACTGAATCAATCGATTTTCTTACCATCGGCCCTTCATTGTAAGCCGGAATAATGACTGTCAGTGATGGGGCATCGGCCATATCGGCCGAAGGAAAGGGCCGATATCGAACCCAGGCTATGCTGCGGATGACGAGAAGTACAATGCCCATTATGCCCCACCACAGGCTCGGACGCACAACTAACTTGGACCAATGAGCCGCCTTGGCAGCCTGAAAGAGGGGTTGAAAAAGACGACCCGTAAATGTCGTGTAGACAACCAATGCGAGTCCAATGATAATCAAAACCCTAAAGACCCACCCTGTGATATCGGAACGCGGTTCGGCGGTGGCAGACTCCTTAACACCCGGTGCCGATGCGACCTCGCCTCCTGAAATATCTTCCTGATTATCACTAAGAACATCCACCTGGTACATTTTCAAATTTTAACTGACAATAACGTCAAATTCAAATTCTTCGAAACTATTTTGGACCTACGGTGGACCATTCCAAAATCGGTGAAGTTGCTGCTTGGCACATATCCCTAATTTTGGTCAACATTTCTCGTGGAGGCAGAACAGAAACGGCTCTGCCTTTTCTTGCATGTTTCTACACCTACTCGTTATCCTTTTGAGCTGGAATCGGGTGAGGACTTGCAGGTATTATTCTCAGCCAACATAATTACTGAAATCCTGGTGGCTCAATTCTCCTTAACACAATAGACGATAGCTCTACTTGTAAAAAGGGGCCTCGATGGTTCCACTATCTGCTATCTATCATCTGTTTCCGATACTTCAAAAAAGCCACGATCTGATTTTCATATATTCAACTGAGATACGTGATACTGATAATTCTCAGCTTTCGGGTGTTGCCAAAATTGTTTAGTTGGTGTAACAGCCAAAAGGTGGTTTGGCACCCTCTGTCAGATTAAGTATCGTTCAGGACAATTTACCTTTTATTCTTTAAGGAGATCCTTCAAAACACCCTTTGACTTCGTTTTCTTGGAGGGTTTCCCTGATTCCTTGGGTTTTTGCTCGAAGAGACGCCTCTCAATCTCTTTCTTCAAGCCGCGACCAAGTTGTTTACTTAAAGCTTCCTCATCAAGATTGACACTAGGCTTATCGGTTGTGCCTTTGATCCTGAGAGGGATGACTTTCCACCCCTGCTCATCATCCAGGAATTTTATGATAGCCAGCCGTCATTTTCAGAAAATTTGGATTTATTTTGACAAGGAATCTGAAGAAGGGCTATTATTGATCTATCAGTGTGAGGTGGGGGTAGGTTAGTTTTATAAATTTCCCTTTAAAAAGAAGGAGGAGGAGAGAGATGGAACTTTTCACTGCAATGAAAGAAAGGCGAAGCTGCCGGAATTTTCTGCCTGAAGAGGTAGAAGAGGCCACAATTGAAAAAATTCTCGAGGCGGCCACTTGGGCGCCGTCTCCACTCAACAGCCAGCCCTGGGAATTTGTTGTCGTCACCAACAAAGAGGCAAAAGAAAAGATCTTTTCTGAAGGCGAAAGATGTCGAAAGTGGGCCCTTGAAAAAAGCGGTTGGAAGTGGTTGGGATCTTATTCGCTCGACTTTTTGCGATCCGCCCCTGTCATCATCTCTGTGATCGGAGATCCTAAGAAGACTGGAGTCGACATGTTTATGGAAGAAGGCTCGATGGGCTATCAAGCAGCCTGCGCAGCAGCTATCCAAAATATGCATCTCGCCGCCCACGCCATGGGTCTTAGCAGCTTGTGGTTTACCTTATTTGATAAGAAAGCCATGAGAGAGATACTTGGCATTGTTCCTGAAAAAACCCCTCTTGCGCTGATCTGCCTTGGAAAGCCAGGAGGTCCCCTTACTCCCGTTCCCCGAAAAGAGGTAAAAGAAAAGACGATTTATATCCGTTGACCATGGTTCGAGTGTTGGAGAAGAACGTGGCTCCCACATATCCCATGATCCAGAACTTACAATCCTGAAAGGAATTGCCGAACGGCAGCAATTCTCGGTGAAATTACAGCGAGATTCTTCAGTCGCTAGGACTTCCTTCGACTACGCTCAGGACAGGCTCTTCAGAATGACATTACGAAAGTCCCCAGTTGTCATTCTGAGCGAAGCCCTGAACCTAGTATGGTACAGGGCGAAGCGAAGAATCTCAATAGTTTGCGAACTCACCGAGAATTGCTGGCCGAACGGAATTCGAGTTTGGCGCTCGCATTGGATATGTTACGATTCATAGAATTCTATTAAAATTCTAAGGTTGGACATATAAAAATTTAAAGTTACCGGAAACAAAACGAGAACGGGTAATAGAGGATGATGAAAAAGCGATATCAAGTAGTGATTGTTGGAGCTGGTCCATCAGCCATTTTTGCCGCTCTAACCTTGTCGAAGTTTGGCATGAAAGAGTTGGCCATTTTTGAGAGAGGGAAGGATATCGATAAAAGGAAAAGAGGGAGAGGAATGGAACTCCTGTGTGGGTGGGGAGGAGCAGGCGCCTTCAGTGACGGTAAGCTCACTCTTTCACCAAAGGTAGGTGGGTTTTTAGGCGACTTTATTCCCCAGAGCCAATTGGTGAATCTCCTCAGAAAAGCTGACGAGATCTATCTCTCATTTGGCGCCCCGAAAGAAGTCTTCGGTCAATCCTCTGATAAAACTGAAGGCCTATACCAGGAAGCGAAACTGGCAGGATTAGAATTCATTCCCATGGAAATCAGACATCTGGGAACTGAAAACTGCGTGCCTCTTTTGAAGAAGATCCGAAATGCCTTGGAGAAAAAAGTGGACATCTTCTTTAATACCCCAGTAAAAGAGATTCTCGTTCAGAATGGAAAGGTCCTTGGGGTATTGCTTGAGAACGGGACCCAGGTGAAAGCTGACTGTGTGATTTGTGGTCCAGGCCGTGTGGGAGCACAATGGACCAAGAATGAAGTGCAGCGTTTGGGAATCCCTTCTATGCCAAGTCCGGTCGATATAGGAGTTCGTGTGGAGGCCTCTGCCTCCATTCTTCAAAAACTTACAGACATCGCCTATGAGGCAAAATTAATTTATGTTTCCAAAACCTTCGATGACAAGGTTCGGACTTTTTGTATGAATCCTTTCGGAGAGGTGGTTACAGAAACGATTGATGAGATTGTGACAGTCAATGGCCATAGTTACGCTAACAAAAGAACTGAGAATACCAATTTTGCCATCCTCGTTTCCAATACCTTTACCGACCCCTTCAACGACCCCATTGGTTACGGGAAGCATATTGCGAGATTGGCTAACCTTCTTGGAAATGGAGTGATCATTCAGAGATTGGGAGATCTACTCGATGGGAGGCGATCTACCCCGGAACGGATCAACCGGTGTATCACCCAGCCTACACTTCCTTCGGCCACTCCAGGGGACCTCAGTTTTGTCCTTCCCTATCGACATTTGAAGAGCATCATCGAGATGCTTGAGGCATTGGATCGAATAACTCCCGGCATTTTCTCCAGGCACACTCTCCTTTATGGAGTGGAGGTAAAGTTCTACACCAATCGGGTAAAAATCTCAACAGCCTTAGAAACGGACATAAAGAATTTCTTCCTGATCGGTGATGGAGCAGGGATTACGCGGGGGTTGATGCAAGCTTCGATCAGCGGGATATTGGCTGGAAATGAAATTTTGAAAAGAATGGGCGAAGAACAGGCTTTGTAGACGGTAACACATTCTTGTCATTCCGCGCCTGCCTGCGGTAGGCAGGAAAGCAGGAATCCAGTCTTTTTAGTGAGTTCTGGACTCCCGCTCCCCGCTTTCGCGGGGACAAGTTTACCCCTGCGGAGGCAGGGGCGGGAGTGACAGCATTATTGAGTTTTTCAAAAGCCTGTGTAGTTCTGACACCCTGGTCCTTAACCCTAAGACTGGAGTTGCGCCTACACTCTACCCTTTCTAAATAATTATCGAACAGTAATTATCATCTGAGGACGTAAGGGAAAATCTCCCTATGGTTCAATCTTTGTGCCCAACACTTTCAAGAACTTCGCCAGCCACTCAGGATGGGCTGGCCAGGCGGGTGCGGTGACGAGGTTGCCATCCACATGAGCCTTATCCACTGGTATGTCAACGTACTTGCCGCCCGCAGTTTTCACATCGGGCCCCACTGCTGGATAAGCTGAACATGCTTTGCCCGCAATTACCCCCGCCGCCGCCAGGACTTGCGCGCCATGACAAATGGCAGCAATAGGCTTATTCGCCTTGGAAAAGTGCCGAACCGCCTCAAGTACCTTCTCGTTCAGGCGAATGTATTCCGGCGCTCGTCCACCAGGGATCACCAGGGCATCATAGGTTTCTGGCTTGACCTCATCAAATGTTGCGTTCAGTGTGAAGTTGTGACCCGGCTTCTCGCTGTAGGTCTGATCTCCCTCAAAATCATGGATCGCTGTCCGAACCCTATCGCCAGCTTTCTTTCCAGGACAAACGGCATGGACGGTGTGCCCAACCATCAGCAATGTCTGAAAAGGCACCATCACCTCATAATCCTCTACGAAATCACCAACGATCATTAAGATTTTCTTCGCAGCCATGTTAAACTCCTTTCTTTAGGTTTACAAAAAATGTTGTCAATTGGAAAAGGGTTACATCTATATTTTCTGAAGTTTTTCAGCGATCCAAACCTTAATAATCGATTGCCGCGTTACCCCAAGCCGGAGGGCCTCTTTATCTAATGATTCAATCATCCATTTAGGTAAGTCCACATTCACCCTTCTTTGATCCCTTCCAGGTCTGGATGCACGAGAGAGATCCAAAAACTTCGAAATATCCTCCCCCTTATCAAACTTCTTATCCAGTTCTTTAGCTTTCATAAAATTCTGCCTAGCCATATTTGGCCTCATCCTTCCATCCAGTTGGTGATTTGAAGACCTTCAATTCTTTTAAAATGCCTCACATTATTCGTGACCAGCGTTAAGTTATGGGCAAGAGCACAACAGCCAACAACAAGGTCAAAATCGTCTAACGGAGTCCCCTCCTTTTCCAGACGGACTTTTTCCCGCCCAAATATTTCCGCAACCTCCTCTCCAACGGGGATAATCTCAAGAACATTTTCCAGGTTTTTTATCTTTGCAAGGTTACTTGTAACTTTTTGTGACTTATAAGCCCCATAGTAGAGTTCCATCAGCGTAATAGTCCCTATTTTGATAGAATCGTAAATATGTTTTTTAAGATTCGCTTCCGCTACCGGGTCGCCCTTGAGGATATAGATCACCGCATCCGTATCCAAAAGATACATCAGAATCCTCTCTCTAACTTCTTTAAATTTTTTCTTGCCTTCCTAATTTCGGAAATGATCTCCTTAGGTTTTCGATCATCTCTCCAGGATCCAGACAGGTCAAGAAGCACCTGCCCCGGGCTTTTTGTTCCTCGAATTTTTTGTCTTTTTGCAATATAGTCCCTGACCAGGAAAAGTGTTTGCTGGCTGACCGAGCGGTTCTCCTCAGCCGCTATCCTTTTCAGCTCATTATACAGTCCATCGTCTATTCCTTTAATTTGTAAATTTGCCATATTTCTCCCCTTCATTTGGTTTTCATGAAATTATACTCTATATGCATGAATAAGTCAATTTCTTCATCTTAAGGGTTTTTGGACAGCCTCAGTGTCCCTGATTTTTGGCCTTTGAGGGATGAATTTATCCCATCCAGTCGCTTTCTGGCATCCGGGGCGTTACTGAAAATAAAATCGAGTCACCCTTCTCTTTCCCGCACTTTCTTATTTCGCAGACTTTGCAGTAATTGAAAAGACACCCTCCAATAGATTGACATCCATCACAATTAATATCTTCAGGTTTGACCTCCGCTTTAAATAGCCTGGACCACTCTTGAGCAACTTCAGCTCTTTTTTGATCATCGTTCTCTTTCGTTGCTAAGAATGCCCCACATTCATGACAGCCCAACCCACAAAATGCAAATATTTCATTCAAATCCGTTCTCCTATACTTTATTATGAGACCTAATCTCGAAATTCCAAAGTGTATAATTTAGGTCTGACCCCATTTCTGAATCACTCAGGGTCACATCTTCAGATGTCATAAAAAATCTCAATATCATTAAATTGGTGCCTCCGGGACCTCTCCGATTCTTCTCAGCTTCTCTTCAGTGCACAGAATATACCACGGGTGGGGTTATGTCAACAATAAATACCGCAAGGCGGTAATGCGTCACTGAAGCGGGGTAAGGCTTTTGGGCAGGAATAAGGCATAGCAATATCGTTTCTACTTCTACGGAAGCAGATCAAGAGAATCTCAGGTTTTTCAACGGCGTTCCTCGTTCCTCATT
>Ga0210016_1005098_pt1 | contig 11053 bp, 12 predicted proteins | sample CryGeyCG2014_300_FD_185454 | JGI IMG/M metagenome (GOLD analysis project Ga0210016, IMG submission 185454) | Groundwater microbial communities from aquifer - Crystal Geyser CG02_land_8/20/14_3.00 (SPAdes) (version 2) | ecosystem: Environmental > Aquatic > Deep subsurface > Groundwater | place...
TTCTGGCTCCAAACCAGCACAGCCCCGATGTCCTAAAACTTTTGTTTTTTTCATACTTCAGATTCTTATAATTTCTAAATCTCTGGCAGTTTTGATTTGTTTTTCGAAATCGTAAATGGCAATTGTCCTTTCTCTGGTGTAGGCACAAGAAGTGAAAATTGTTAAACATCTATCATCGAACATAAATTGGGGACAATCGGGTTGATGGGAGCGGATTAAAACTTTTTTGTCAAATCTTTCCATCATTTTTAAAAAATAATCTCTGCCAAATTGAGGACGGCCGGAAAATGGATCTAGACCTAAATATTCACCGGCTTTGGCAGAAAAATCACCCCAGGTTATTTGCCGCCATTCATTACTGCCAATTTTTATTTTATTTGCATCTTCTAAATTTTTAACATCTGGGGGAACTCCGTGAAGAGCAATAATATCTTTTGTTATTACAATTAAGGGGAATTTTTCGACAACCGAATTATATTTTTTATAATCTTCCTCATTTAAACTTTCCCAAAAATCGGCTGGAGAAAATTTTAAAATCCGTTGACCTTCGTGATTTCCCTGTAAAAGATAAATTTGATTTGGAAATTTTAATTTTGTTTCTAATAAAAAATCTAAATTTTCCTTTGAATAAGGACCCCTATCAACATAATCTCCCAGAAAAACAATTTTATTTCCTTCTTTCAAATAATCTTTAATTATTTTTTGACTCGCTTCCAAATCGCCATGGGTATCGCCAACAAAAATCACTTTCTCTGCTTTTTTAATCTCAATTAATTTACCATCGTCCATAATTATTCACCCGAGCGAAGCGAAGGGTAAAGATGAACGAATATTCATCGCTCACGGCCAGCTAATTGGCCGCAGGCGGCCTTAATTTCCCGACCAAAGCGATAACGCTGGGTGACAGATAGACCGGCTTTTTCTAAAATCTCTTTAAATTTTTTAATTTTCCAGCCAGGCGATGGTTTAAAATCAGAATGGCCAATTGTATTAAAAGATATAAGATTGATGAAATAAAGAGGTTTTTTCAAAAGTTCCGCTAATTCTTCGGCCTGTTTTGGAGAATTATTAACTCCATCTATCATTAGATATTCAAACATTACCCTTCTTTTTGTTTTTTTGATATAATCATCGACCGCGCTTAAAACTTTTTCAATCGGATATTTTTTATTTATTGGTATCAATTTTGTGCGTAATTCATTATTCGGAGCATGAAAGGAAATGGCTAAATTTACCTGGAGTTTTTCTTTAGCTAATTTTTCAATTCCTTCAGTAATCCCGACGGTGGAAATAGAAATATGTCTTGAGCCCAAATTAAATCCCTCTTTGTCATTTAAAATTTTTATTGCTTCTAAAACATTATCATAATTTAGAAAGGGTTCTCCCATTCCCATAAAAACAACATTGGTCACTTTTTCTTTTGATTTCTTTAATAATCTTGCAAAGAATAAAACTTGGTCAATTATTTCTGAGCTTGACAAATTTCTTTTGAAACCTTGTTGACCGGTGGCGCAAAATTTACAACCGATGGAACAACCGACCTGCGAGGACACGCAAACCGTTCTTCTGCCATCAATATGCCGCATTAAAACCGATTCGACTTTTAAGCCATCTTTTAATCTAAAAAGAACTTTAAGAGTTTCGCCGTCTTTTGAGGTTAGAATTTTTTCTGCTTTTAATTCTTGAAGCGGACAATTTTTTGATAACTGCTGGCGCAAATTTTGGGGTAGGGTAGTAGCTTCATCCCAATTTTCAATTAAATCAAAAAAAATTGCTTTTTTAACTTGCTTTAAGCGGAAAACTGGTTCTTTTTCTAGAACTTCTGCAATTTTCATCAAATTCATAATTTTAATTTGAAATCTGCGACTAAATAGCCGACACCGAAGGGGCCTTCATAAGATAGAATTTCTGGCTGCCAATTGATTCCAGAAGCTTCTAAAATTCCTAAAAGAAAACAAAAAGAACGAAGACCGCATTCACCGGCTTCGGGATATAAATCATCCAATTTCAAAATTGTTTCAATGTCTTTTTTCTTTAAAGCCTCAATCAAAGCCTTATCGTATTTTGGGCCATCGGGATTAAATCCATAAGGTCCTTCTTCTTTTAAACAGTGAGACATATCGCCGGAAGCAATCAAGGCGTATTTCCTTTCAGGTTTAACGCCGGGTTTTAAACCTTTATAGAATTCTTTTCCTTTCTCAAAATAAAAACTTGGTGGCTCCAATCCAATCAAAATTTCTTTTATCTCACCTTTAAAATCAGGAGCTAAAAAATATAAAGGAACATTAAAGCCCCAATCGGGATGGGGAGAGGAAATGATTATTTTTTCTGGGTTTAATTTTTTTAATTTTTCCCCCAATTTTTCCAATTCTAAAATCGTGTTTTTAACCTGAGCTCTGTCTTCGGGCGAGCCAACCGAAGGCAAAATAATTGGTGGATGAGGGGAAATGCAAGCGAATTTAAGCATAATTAAGCGATTAAGTTAATTAAGAGATTAAGAGGAGGAGTATTGCTTTTCTAAATCCCGAATATAAAAATTAATACCAACTCCTAAACCTTCGTATTCTTTATCTAAAAATTCAAAATCCTCCTTTATCAAATATTTTCGACCAAAGGCTACACTTAAATGACTTCTTACTTCTTCGACTTCACCTCGAGCTATATAAAGAACTCTTATTTTGTCTTTAAAAAAATAACGACCGTGACTCTCAGCAATATTAGCAATAATAGAATTTGCAGATTTTCGTGTGTCAACTACAAGGCCATATTTTTCTTCTGAGGAATATTTGCTTGTTACTTCATAAACGTTCATTAGAAGTTCATAACCATTTTGCCAAATTTTTAAATCTCTAAAAGAATTTTTCATAAACTTAATCTCTTAATCGCTTAATTTACTCAATTATACTTAAGTTTTGACCGCATTTTGGGCATTTGCCGTTTTTGTCGTGGCGATGGATGATATAATTTGTTCGGTCGATTGCTAATGTTCCGCATTTGGGGCAAAAAGTGTCTTCCGAAGGGAGACCGGGAACATTGCCGGTATAAACATATTTTAAACCAACTTCTTTTCCAATCTTCCATGCCTTTTGTAAGGTCTCAACCGGGGTATCGGGTAAATCTTGAAGTTTCCAAGAAATTGCTCCAGAAAATTGGGAAATATGCCAGGGAGTTTCAGGACCCAATTCTTTATAAATAAATTTAGCAATTTTTCTGAACATTTCTTCTGAATCGCTCAGGGTAGGAATCGCCAAAGTTGTAATTTCAACCCAGACTCCGGATTTTTTCATCAATTTTGCTGTGTCCAAAACCGGCTGAAGCCGACCGCCACAAACTTCTTTATAAAATTTGTCATCAAAACCTTTAATATCAATGTTATCGGCATCCAAATAGGGGATAATCAATTTTGCCGATTCTTCTGACATAAAACCGTTGGAGACAAAGCAATTTCTCAATCCCGCTTTTTTTGCCAATTTCATCGTATCTAAAGCGTATTCCAAAAAGATTGTAGGTTCAACGTAAGTATAAGAAATGCTCGGCAAGTTATTTTTAATTGCCATTTTCACGATTTCCTCTGGCGAAATATCTTCCCCGGGAATTTCTTTTGCGCCTTTAAAACCTTGAGATATATCCCAATTTTGGCAATTTTTGCAGACGAAATTACAACCAACAGTAGCAATTGAAAGGGAATAACTTCCTGGTAAAAAATGGAAGAATGGTTTTTTCTCAATGGGGTCAATATTTACAGCAATTGCCTTTCCATAATTTAGGGCGTACAATTTTCCGTCAATATTTTCCCTCACCCCGCAAATTCCTCTTTTTCCCGGAGCAATAATACAAAAATGAGGACAATTTTGGCACTGAACTTTTTCCCCAGGCAATTTTTTGTATAAATAGGCTTCCTTTGCCATTATTTAATTTTAATCTTTTTTATGATAAAATTCAATTAGTATGAAACATCGAATTTTTATTGCTATCAATTTTCCAGAGGATATAAAAAAACGGTTAGAAGATTATCAAGGAAAATGGCCCGATTTACCAATAAGATGGACTAAAAAAGAGAATCTCCATATTACTTTAGTTTTTCTAGGTTATCTAACTGACGATGAACTTTTAGAAATTTGTAAAATTACCAAGGAAGTAGCTTCAAGACATCAGCCTTTTTCTATAAATTTAAACAAAATTTATTATGGTCCTCCGAAAAAAATGCCCTATTCAGAGACTTCGTCTCTGACGGGCCGTCTCGCCAAAGGCGAGAATAGGCCTCCCCGGATGGTCTGGGTCCAAGGAGAGAAATCAGAAGAATTAGGGAAACTTCAAAACGATTTAGAAAATTCTCTTTTAGCTTCTCCAACTAAAAGCTTAGAATCCGAGAGCCGGTCTTATGCTCCCCACATTACTTTAGGAAGAATTAAGGCTTGGGAATTTAGGCAAATTGAACCAGAAGAAAGGCCGGAAGTAAATGAAGATATAAATTTGAGATTTGAGGTAAATTCAATTGAAGTGATGGAAAGTGAATTAAAAAGAGGAGGGGCAGAATATTCAATATTAGAATCATGCTCACTAAAAAGTTAAATATTCATTTTATCGGTATTGGCGGAATTGGGGTCTCGGCTTTGGCTAGATATTATTTAGAAAAAGGCTATCAAGTTTCAGGTTCGGATTTAGTTTCATCAGAAATTACCCAAGCCCTTAAAAAAAAGGGGGCTAAAATTTTTGTTGGGAAACATAGGGGTAAAAATTTACCAAAAGATACTGATTTAATAATTTATAGCCCAGCAGTTCAACAAAATAATCCAGAATTAAAAGAAGCTACTTACAGGGGTCTGACCCCTGTAAGTTATCCTCAAGCGCTTGGAGAATTAACAAAGAAACATTTTACTATTGCGGTTTGTGGCAGTCATGGAAAAAGTACGGTGGCAGCAATGATTGGGGTTTTATTAAAAAAAGCAGGATTTAACCCAACGGTTATTGTCGGAACAAAAGTTAAAGAATTTGGTGATTCCAATTGTAGGGTAGGAAATTCAAAATATTTAGTTATCGAAGCCGACGAACATTTTGCCTCCTTTTTAAATTACTGGCCAAAAATTATTGTTTTAACAAATATCGAAGCTGACCATTTGGATTATTATAAAAATTTAAAAAACATTCTAAAAAACTTTAAAAAATTCGTTTCACACCTGCCTGAAAATGGAATTTTGGTAGCGAACAAAGACGACAAAAATATCAGATTATTAAATTCAAAATTTAAAAGTCAAAAGTCAAAATTACAATTCAAAATTCAAAATTATTCAATAAAAGAAAAAGAGGCTGGAAAATTGAGAAAGATTTTGAAAATTCCGGGAGAGTTCAATGTCTCAAATGCGTTGGCAGCTTTGACTGTAGCGCGAGTTTTAAAAATTTCAGATAGAATTTCTTTTAAGGCTCTTTCAGAATATAGGGGTTCGTGGCGCCGTTTCGATATTACTAAAATCCTATACCCTAAACCCTATACCCTAATTTCTGACTATGCTCATCATCCAACCCAAATTAAAGTCACATTAGAAGCGGCAAGAGAAAAATATCTTTACCCTCCAAAATTTTCCAAGAAAAAATTTAGGAGGGCGAGAAGAAAAATCTGGTGTATTTTCCAGCCCCACCAATATCAGAGAACATATTATTTGTGGAATGATTTTGTTAAAGTATTAAGCGAAGCTCCAGTTGATAAATTAATTATCACTGATATTTATGATGTGGCGGGAAGGGAAGAAAAAGAGATTAAGCAAAAAGTGAACTCAGAAAAGTTAATTAAGGCGATCGAGAAACCTTGGGCAATTTATCTTCCGAAAAAGAAAATTGTAAATTATTTAAATAGAAATTTACAGGGTGGGGAAGTGGTGATAGTGATGGGAGCCGGAGACATTTATGAATTAAGTTTAAAGTTTAAAGGTCGGATAAAATGATTAATTCGAAAATTGTATGCGATTTACTCTTTTACTTATAATAATAGCGGTTATAGTGATTTGCTGGGTAGTTTATTATTTTGTCTCGGGAAAGAAAAAGGCAAAAGTAGAAGGACCAAAGGCGCCTACACCTCCAGCAACGCCGCCTGTTGCCTAACGGGATATTAGTGCTTTATTTTTGAGAAAATCGAGTTTATAATTAAAATATATTGATATTCATCGACTTGAAAACAAAAAAATGAAGAGAGTTTTAAATTTTGAAACAAAAAAATTTGTTGGGAAAAAAGTGAAAGTTTGTGGCTGGGTTAATTCAAGAAGAGACCACGGCGGAATCGTTTTTTTGGATTTGAGGGATAGGTCTGGAATTTTACAAGTAGTTTCAAGCCCGGATTTGGTTAAAGATATTAAAGAGGAATATGTTTTAGAAATAGAAGGAGAAATAAAAAAAAGACCAGAAAAAATGATCAATCCAGAATTGGAGACCGGCCAAATAGAATTGAAAGTCGAAAAGATTAAGATTTTAGCCAAAGCCCAGCCTTTGCCATTTGATTTAAAGGAGTTAAAATTGAGCCTGCCAAAACTTTTGGATTATCGTCCCTTAACTCTTAGAAATGAAAAAATCAAAGCCATTTTTAAAATTCAAGAAAAATTGATTTCCAGTTTTAGAAAGGTGATGGAAGATTTGGGATTTAGCGAATTTCAGGCACCAACAATTGTGCCGGTTGCCACTGAGGGGGGAGCTGAAGTTTTCCATATCGATTATTTCGACAAAGATGCCTACCTTGCCCAAAGTCCTCAACTCTATAAACAAATTTTAGTTGGAGCTTTCGAAAGGGTTTTTTGTGTTACCCATGCCTACCGAGCCGAACCCAGTGTTACCACTCGTCATCTCACAGAATATATTAGTTTAGATGCCGAAATGGGGTTTATCGACTCTTGGGAGGATTTAATGGATACTTGTGAAATTGTAATTCGAAATATTTTTTCCGATATCGAAAAGAATTGCCAGAAAGAATTAAAAATGTTTGGAGTGACCTTACCAAAATTAGGTCAGAAAATTCCTCGCCTTAAAATGCGAGAAACTCAAGAAATTATTTTTCAGAGAACAGGCCGAGATAATAGAAAAAAACCAGATTTAGAACCGGATGATGAAAAAGAAATTTGCCAGTTTTCGAAAGAAAAATATAATTCCGAATTGATTTTTATTACTCACTATCCAACCAAAAAAAGACCTTTTTATACTTTTGCTGACCCCGAAGATCCGGAATATACTTTAAGTTTTGACCTTCTTTGTCGAGGATTAGAGATAGTCACTGGCGGTCAGAGAATCAATAAATATGAAAAATTAGTAAAAAATATTAAAAAATTATTTTCCCACAAAATCGAAAGTTTTGAGTTTTATTTGCAAGCATTCAAATACGGAATGCCACCGGAAGGAGGGTTCTGCTTGGGCGGAGAAAGAATTGTAAAACAGATTTTAGGATTGGAGAATATCCGGGAAGCCAGTTTATTCCCTCGAGATATGTTAAGAATCGACCAAAGGTTATTAATCCGCCAAAAGAAAAAATCCAAAAGATGAAATTCGCAATTCGGGTATTCTTAATTTCTTTTTTTATTAGTTTGCCCGTTTGGTATGGAATAAATCTTTTCCAAGAGAATCTGGAAAAATTTTTTTATGCCCAAATTTCCCAGCCCCTTCGGGAAATGAATTTCGTCAAAATTCCGGAAAAACCTCAAAAGCCAAATTTGGATCTCCAGACCAGGACAGCCATCTCAGTAAAAATCAATAAATTTGGCGGAGAGAGAATTCTTTTTAGAAAGAAGATTAGCCAACCGTTTCCTATTGCCTCCTTAACGAAGTTGACGACGGCTTTGATTGTCTTAGAAGATAAAAATTACGATTTGGAAAATGGCGAAATCGCCATCTCTCAAACCGCCGCTAATCAAGAAAATGTTCCCACCAATTATGGGAATTTGGATTTAGAAATGGGGAAGAAATTTAAGGTAAAAGATCTTTTAGATTTAATGCTCGTTTATTCAAGCAATGACGTAGCTTACGCACTTTCCGAAGTTATCAAGGTAGACCAATTTGTCCTAAAAATGAATCAAAAAGCAAAAGAGTTGGGACTAGAAAACACTCATTTTATAAATCCAACTGGGCTAGATCCAGATGGATTACATTACGACCCAGTTAATCTTCCGTATTTCAATTATTCGAGTGCCGAAGATTTAGTAAAAATTTCTCAATATATATTAAAGGAACATCCATTAATTTTTGAAATTTCACTCCAAAAACCTATTTCTTTGGTTAAAGACGGAATTTTTGATTTGTTTTTAACTCAAGAAGTTATCGGGGGAAAAACCGGTTATACTGATGAAGCCGGTGGATGCATCCTCTTTATCTTTAAGAATGAGAATGGCAGCATTTTTATCAATGTAATTTTGGGTGCTCCGTCATCGGCGGCTCGAATTGAAGAGATGCAAAAATTAATTAACTGGATTGAAAATTAAAATGGAAATTTTAACCCTCTTTACCTTCAATGTAATAAGGATTTTAACTCTTTCAGCCCTGGCTGCCTTTATTTCTTTAATTTTTGGGCCCATTTTAATCAGATTTTTAAATAAAATTAAATTTTGGAAAAAGGAAGCAAGAAAAAAAACAATTACCGGCGAAGAGGCAACCATTTTTTATTCTCTGCATAAAGAAAGAGAAGTCACCGTGCCTCGTGGTGGGGGAGCGCTAATTTGGTTTTCGGTTTTAATTTTGATTTTTTTATTTTTTGCCTTATCTTATATTTCCCATCCCTGGTGGCTAAAAAAATTTAATTTTCTATCTCGAGGAGAAACCTGGCTTCCTATTTTTACTTTACTTTCGGGCTCAATTGTTGGATTGATAGATGATATTCTCACAGTTCATGGTAATGGAAAATATATTGGGGGAGGAATGAGTTTCAAAAGGAGATTGGCAATTGTCATTTTAATTGGATTGGTTGGCGCCTGGTGGTTTTATTTTAAACTTGGCTGGGATACAATTCACATTCCTTTAGTCCCTAATTTTCCAAGAGGGATTGAACTTCCGATTGGATTTTGGTATATCCCCCTATTTATCTCAGTAATGGTTGCTTCCTGGTCAGGAGGGGTAATTGATGGTTTGGATGGATTATCCGGCGGAGTTTTTGCTTCAATTTTTGGTGCCTTTACGATCATTGCTTTTTCTCAAGGAAAGGCCGATTTAGCAACTTTTTGTGCCGTTATTGTCGGCACCCTCTTTGCTTTTTTATGGTATAACATTCCGCCGGCTAAATTTTATATGGGGGAAACTGGCATTTTGGGTTTAACCTCAACCATGGCTGTCGTTTCTTTTTTAACCGATTCTGTTTTAGTTTTGCCAATCATTGCCGGAGTATTGGTAATTGAAGTGGGTTCTATAATCTTGCAACTTTTATCAAAGAAGTTCCGCCATAAAAAAATTTGGTTGTCAACCCCAATCCATCATCATTTTGAAGCCAGAGGTTGGCCCGCTTATCAAGTCACAATGCGATTCTGGATCATTTCTATTGTCTTTGCCATCTTGGGAGTAGCCATTAAGCTTTTGGGTTAAGAAAAGTATGAAGTACGAAGTATTAAGAAAAAAATATCCTAAATTTGTTTACAAAAAATATTCCTGGAAAGTTTCGGATAATAATTTGAATATCTCTTTTGATTTTAAAATTGAACCGGATATCTATTTTCAGCCGAAAGTAGTCATTGAAAACGTAAAAGAATCTCAAATAAAAAGGGTAGGGAATAGGATATTAGATAATTTTATTTTTAATCTGGGTTTAATTGAACTTTTGAGTTATTGGAAGGCAACTTGTTCTCCAGAAATTGAAATTTTAGCTGGCCCACTAAACAAAGAGCAAATTTTATGGTGGAAAGATTTAATAATAAAAGGAATGGGTCAATTTTTTTACGAAAACAAAATCGATTTTCGCCAACCAAACTTTTTAAAATTCAATGTTAAGACGAAAGACTTCGTTACAAATGTAACGAGGAAAGACTTCGTTACATTAAAGAAGAGAGTGTTGATACCGATAGGTGGAGGAAAGGATTCAGTGCTAACTTTGGAGCTTTTAAAAAACGCTGGCAAGGATATTAGATGTTTTAGTTTAAAACCTACTAACGCCGCTCAAAAAATAATGAATATCGCAGGTTGCAAAAAGCCAATTATTATCAGACGAAAAATAGATAAAAAACTATTAGAATTGAATCAGGAAGGATTTTTAAATGGACACACGCCTTTTTCGGCTTATCTGGCTTTTTTAAGTGTTCTTTGCGCGGTGCTCTTTGATTATAAATTTATTGCTTTTTCTAACGAAAGAAGTTCAAATGAAGGAAATCTAAAATATCTAGGGAAAACCATTAACCATCAGTGGTCAAAAAGTTTTGAATTTGAAAAAAAGTTTAGAGAATATTCAAAAAAATATTTGGCAAAAAATATCGAATATTTTAGTTTTCTACGACCTTTATACGAAATTCAAATAGCGAAATTATTCTCCAAATACCCTAAATATTTTAATGCCTTTTTAAGTTGTAATGTTGCTTATCAAACTACTTCTGGCGCCAAAAAACCAACATACCCAGTACAAATCGCTTCGCGATTATACGGGGCAAGAAAATGGTGTGGAAGTTGTCCCAAGTGTTTATTTGTATTCACCGCTCTCTATCCTTTTATTGAGGAAAGTGAATTATTAAAAATTTTTAGGAAAAATTTGTTTGAAGGCAAAAAATTATTGCCGATAATGCAACAGTTAGTAGGGAAGAGGGGTTTTAAGCCATTTGAATGCGTCGGCACAAAAAAAGAAAGCCAAATTGCTTTTTACCTCTCATATAAAAAATACAGGGGTCAGACCCCTGTAAGTTTACCGGCTTTGTTGAAGTATCTTGAAGAAAAAATCTTGCCAAAATATCCAGATTTAGAGAAAGACTCACGGCAAATATTAAATTCCTGGAACAATCAAAATTATTTGCCGAAATATTTTGAAAGAATATTAAAATATGGAATTGAAAGATTTAAAAAATAAAAGAATCCTAATTTTGGGCTTTGGCAGAGAAGGAGTTGATAGTTTTAAATT
>Ga0210016_1005099_pt1 | contig 11052 bp, 14 predicted proteins | sample CryGeyCG2014_300_FD_185454 | JGI IMG/M metagenome (GOLD analysis project Ga0210016, IMG submission 185454) | Groundwater microbial communities from aquifer - Crystal Geyser CG02_land_8/20/14_3.00 (SPAdes) (version 2) | ecosystem: Environmental > Aquatic > Deep subsurface > Groundwater | place...
GGAATAGCTATTGTCTCGACAATCCCTTTTATCATAGTTGCTACAAGTTCATTTGCAACTGCAAATGCCTGCTGTACTGGAAGATTGCCTGCAATGTTAACTAGTCTATTATTATCAATTACTATAACAGTATCAGCATTTTGCCTTAATTGTTGCAGTCCAAATTCTGCCTTGTCAACCCTTGCTCTTTCTATGTTGAATGGCATTGTAACTGTTCCAATGACAATTGCACCTAATTCTTTTGCAACCTTTGCAATTATTGGTGCTCCTCCTGTTCCAGTTCCTCCGCCCATGCCAGCACAGATGAACACCATATCTACTCCCTTAAGCGAATCTTTTATCTCATTAATGGATTCATTGGCAGCTTCTGCACCTTTTTTTGGAAATCCACCGCATCCAAGGCCGCGAGTGATATTCCTTCCCATTAATATTTTTCTGTCTGATTCTGAAATATCAAGATGCTGCTGATCAGTATTGGCAGCTATTATTTCAGCTCCATTAATGCCCTTTCTATAGAGCCATGACACCATGTTATTGCCTGCCCCGCCAGCACCAAATACCTTTATGTTGGCTTTGTTGGCTTGCCCTACCATTGATTCAATCTTGTTCTCTTCAGAATTCTTTAATGCATTCTCGACGATAAAATCCATTTTTTCCCTCCTTTTTGATATCCAAAATTGTATACTGATATATTTTAAACACATCTTATATATAAACATTTCGTTTTTGTATATTAAATTAGTCGAGAACTATAAAAACCAATTTAATTTGGATTTATAAATATAATTATACAAAAAGCAACATTTATATATTAGTATAAATTATTAAGCCACTGGGGGATGTTAAAATAGTAATATTATTTGACAGATTTAATCTATCTGATAACATATTTAATGTGATATTTGCCACAAAGCAGCAGAAGATAGTTGCTGAGCTATTGATACAGCACATGAAAGAGAATGGTGGCGAAATAGGCAAGTCAGAGATGTCTTTGTTTGCCACAAAACTTCATGAGGGCAACTTAATTACAGAGATTGATGAGCCACCATACAAAGGCAAGAAAGTAAAACTTTCATACAACAAAAGGCAGTTTTATGATAGAATTCTAACACCAATGAAAAGCATGGGCATTATTTATTATGACCTTTACAGGAAAACATATAAGATATCTGAAGCATTTAATAAAGAGATGATAAAGATTGGGCTTTTATGGCTGAAAGAGCTTAGAAAGCCGCCTTTAAATATTAAAAAAAGTTGATTATGCACAGAAATGCTTGCGAAAACCTCATACTTTAGTATGAGGATGAGCATTTCTGGCATGCTCAAAAATGCTCTGCATTTTTGGCACACCGGAAAACTAAGTTTTCCTTGTGTCCTAAAAATCCACTGTCAAAAGAAAACTCCGTCAAACCAGCATCTTTAGATGCTGGTAGGAGTTTTCTGTGGATTTTTATGATAATTTAGTTAATACAATAGCTTTTTCATCGACGAGGATTGTGTGCTCAGCCTGGCTGACAAGGCCATTCTCCCTATCTGCTAATGGAGGATAACTTTTAATTATTCCTAAATTTTCTAATTGTCTTAACGCAAAATTAACTTTAAATAAAGGAAATTTTTCCTCGAGCCACCATTTTGCAAAAGGAAGCCCTTTATAATTTTCTATCTCTTTAAGAATATTTCTTGTGATCATATCCCTGACTGGTTTTTTTTGAACAAGGGAAAAAACAGTTGGATTTGATGTTTCAACAACAACCCCATAGCCATTTGTTGCAAAGGGCTCTATTGCAAATATCTGCCCCTTTTCCAGTTTTGTTTCATCACCATTGTCATAGTTTGGGATTGTCGGCTTTGTATGAATATCAAATTTGCCAAGGCCATGGCCGCTTAAATTCCTTACAGGAGAAAAACCAAAGTCCACTATTGTTTCCTGTATTGTCCTGCCTATTTCTGCAAGAGTTATTCCTGGCTTTATGATGTTTATAGCATTATTCAATGCATCTCTTGATGCCTTTACAAGTTCTGAATTTTCACCAGAAAGATCAACAGTACATGCATTATCTCCAATGTAACCATTAACATGAACACCTACATCAAGCTTTACAACCTGGTTATCAAGAATAGGATTATTAATTTTTGTAGGGCAGAAATGCGCTGCTATCTGATTCATTGATATCTGGGAAGGAAAAGCAATTCCTCCTCCCAATCTGATAATTTTTTCATCGGTTTTCTTGGCAATATCAAGAAGATTATTTCCTTTTTTTATTAGTTTTTTTCCATATTCAAGTGCCTGCGCAGCGATATTGCAGGACTTTTTCCAGTTTTCTAACTCCCTTTTATTTAAGTCACTTACATTCATAAAACAGAAATAATTTTTGTTTTATAAAAAGCTTTTGAATTACATCAATGCACTAAATAAAGTAAGCAATACAATCATGATTACAAGTATTAAATAAGAAATTTTTTTAATCATTTTAATAAATAATAGCTACAAGAACCCTCTTAATTTGGTTAAATCTTATTCTTCCAGGGTCAGGGCTTTGGTTATTGTCACCTTTAGCAATGCAGTACCACCCTTCTTCATCACTGCTTATTTTTATTACCCTGTGGATTATTGTTCCATCAGCATATTCTGACTTATATGAGATTATGTCTCCAACATGTATATCATCAGTTGATTTTGGAATGATTTCTATTGCATTTGCTTTTTCATCAATTACTGGATCCATTGAGTTTGTGTCTGTGAATGAAGCCCACTCAGCATCTTTTAGATTAATAATAACTTTATCATTATACACATTTATCTGATCTTCCTTAATCCAGTCATTTGGGGAATCTCTTTCTACTCCTTCTTGGAATAATGATAAAGGCTTCTCTAAAGAACTTAGCTCGCTGTAAGCGTCATTAAGTATTAAGCCCAGCATGAATGCGAGCAATACAATAATAGTCTGTTTTTTATCTATCATAATACCCCCAATCTAGCTACTTTGAAGTAACACTACTATATAAATCTTTCTATTTTTTAGCTATTTAGAAGTAGTGAATATTTAGAAATATAACAATCAAAAAATATTTGATTATGAAAAGGATTACTAAAGAAAAATGATTTTATCACCACTTTCTATTACTCTCTTTGTGATACTTACTACCTTCATCTCCCGTTTCTGGAGTTGCAGATACATATTTTTTTATATACTTTAATGTTGATTTTATAGCAACCTTCACACCTTTAGCAATGACTTCTAATTTGCTCTTTGGTTCCTTACCAACTTTATTTAAATTGTAAAAATCTTTAATAAGATATTTATCTAAAGGTCCTTTTAACATTTTGTATCACCATAACCAAAAGAATAACTCCTATATAAATCTTTCTATTTTAGTTACTAAGAAGTAATTACTGAATTATTATTTATTATTTAATTCTGAGGGCCTCTAAATTCCTTGGAGCAGCTGTTTCTACCCTATTAAGCTTATGTATAGAACTCGCTAAATCAAGGCATCTTGAGCTCTCGCCATGATTTACAATAACCTTTTTTGGCTTTGGATCACACCTGTAAACAAAATTAAGCAACTGCTTTCTTCCGCTGTGGCCTGTAAACCCTTCAATAGTATTTACTTCCATTTTTATCTGGGTTATTTCCTTGTTTGAATCTATTGACATCTCTTTTTCCCCTCTCTGGATTCTTCTACCAAGAGAGCCCTCACCCTGGTAACAAACAAAGACAAGGGAATTTTTAGGATTATCAGCAAGATCTTTTAGGTATTGAACAGAAGGGCCACCAACAAGCATTCCAGAGGTTGCGAGAATAATGCATGAGCCTGTTTCTTCCAGAACCTGTGTTCTCTCTTTCTGAGAGCCAACCCTTTTGAATATGTCTGAGAGGAATGGGTTCTGGTCTTTGTGGAAAATAAGTTTCCTTATATTATTATTCAAGAACTCAGGATAGGCTGTATGAATAGCAGTAACATCCCAGACCATTCCATCTATAAAAACAGGTATTTTATCAAGCTTGTTGTTCCTTATTAAGTCCTCTATTATAAGCAAGACCTCTTGTGCTCTTCCAGAGCCAAGGACAGGAACAAGAACCTTTCCTTTCCTATCAATAGTTCTCTTAATTATATCTGCAAACTCATTTTCACATTCTTTTCTTGACTGAAGTATATTCTCACGCCCACCATAAGTGCTTTCTATCATCAGGGTTTCAAGTCTTGGAAAATTTGTGACTGCTGGATCCAATAATCTTGTTTTTCCAAACTTCATGTCACCTGTATAAAGAATGTTATGCAATCCATTGCCTACATGCAAATGAACCATAGCAGAGCCTAAAATATGTCCTGCATTATAGAGTGTTATCCTAACATCTGGTGTTATATCGCTTACCTCATTATAGTCAAGACAGATTGTATGCTTTACCATCTCTTTAATATTATCAATTGTAAATATTGGCTCTTTTCCATTTGACCTCATTATTTTAACATAATCCAATAAGAGCAAGGCAGATACATCTCTTGTTGGAGCTGTGCAGTAAACAGGGCCCCTATATCCATATTTAAACAAATAAGGAATAAAGCCGCAGTGGTCAAGATGAGAGTGTGTTAAAACAACAGCATCAAGATCATTTATATTAAACTCAGGAGACTCTAAATATGGATAAGCATCTTTATCACTGGCTATATTAACACCGCAGTCAAGCAGTATTCTTGACTCCGGGGTCTGCAGAAAAAGGCATGACCTTCCCACTTCTCTTGCACCGCCTAAATAGCTTATTCTAATCCACTCGTTCTTTTTTTCCCTTATCCAGCCATCATAGATTCTATGGCCGATCTTATCAAGAAATTTTCTCCTGTAGTCTGAATTTTGGTATAAAACAGCCCTTATGTTTTCAATAAGCTGTGATCTTATTGCAGGCTTTCTCCTTATTAGAGGCACCCACAATGTTTTTTTTCTTATCCCTCTTAAAATATCCCCCTGCTTTCCAATTGCAAGGCCTGGTTTTTCTGCCTCTATTATAACTCTTGAACGCTGTGGATCAAATATTATCTTATCAACACCAGCCTCTTCAGGAATAGCCTCTTTTACGAGTTTTTCAGCATCTTCTACATCAAGGGTTATTGCAGGGTCTGGCCTTAGCTCAACCCTTTTCTTTATATTGTCGACTATTTTTCTTATGAGCCCATTGTTATCCAGGAAAAAGTCTTTGTCCTTTGTGTAAAGGACAATATTTGCTCCCTCAAAGCAAGCATCACTTATCTTTTCCTCTGGCAGCTGGCTTAGGATTTCCTTTATTATCACATTATTCATTAAATGCACCTTTTATAATTTAAGAAAAATTACTGTAAATCCAGTTTAATTTCTTTTTCAAGAACTGTTTTAATGCCTTCTTTTGTTACTGTCACAACATCAATACCGCTGCCTGTTGCAGAATCCCTCTGGAGAGCAGCATTAATACATTTGACAGCCAACTTTACTCCTTCTTCTAATTTAATATCTTCTTTGTACAATGTTTCAAGAACACCATATGCTATTACAGATCCTGATCCAGATGATACATAGCTATCATGTTTTGTCAGTGAGCCATCAGCATAGATATCATATAAATGAAAACCTTCGCTATCAAACCCTGCAAACAAGAAATGAGATATTCCTGGAATCATAGACATCTTCCTTATATTAGAGTAAACAAGCCCTGCAAGCAGATTAACAGATTCCTTGACATTTGGTTTTCTTTCTGTTCTTACAGCTTTTAGGTTAAGCTCTGCCTTGATTAACTTTACAAGCAGCTGGACATCTGAGACAACACCAGCTGTTGTCAAGGCCATACTATCATTTATCTTATATATCTTCTGTGCTTTTTTATCACTAATAAAATTTCCAGCAGTTGCTCTCTTATCTGCTGCAAGAACAACACCCTCTTTGCACATAATACCTACTGTTGTAGTTCCGGTTTTTATAACATTTTCATTTTCCATAGGATTAACACCTTCCAGAAATATTCTTTTATAGAATGAATTAACTAATGTAAAAGGGAGGATATATTTAAATCTTGCGGTTTTTGATTTTTATTTTGAACTATGAAATAGTTTTTTAAAATAAAATAACAAATTCTAAAAATCCCACCAAAAGATTTATATAAAAAGCTCATTTTTTCTGTTTTATGAGCAGAAAAAAAGAAGAAGCCGCAAAACAGGAAGAAATAAACCTGCAGATTATGAGGATAAAACTGCCCAGAGGCAAGCAGACATTTGGCATCTTAGAGCAAAGACTAGGTGCAAGCAGAACAAAAGTAAGGTGCCTTGATGGAAAAACAAGAATTTGCAGAATTCCCGGAAGGTTAAAGAGAAAACTATGGGTAAGGCAGGGTGATCTTGTTATTGTTGAGCCATGGGAATTTGGCGGCGATGAAAAAGGTGATATCATCTATAAGTATAAGCCTATTCAGGTAAGCTGGCTTAGGAGAAAGGGTTATTTAAAAGAACTAGATTCTTTTGAAGAGTTCTAATTACTACTCTAGAATAAAAAACTTTATATATGAGCAGTGTTATTTAACTATTATGAACTCAAAATACTTTATAATAATTATTATATTTTTTATAAATCTTATAGGCATGATAAGCATAATCTTTGGCATAGGGCCTTTTTTTATATCTGAACTGTTATTGCTATTCTTGTTTCTTGTATCAGCAGTTATTATTGTATATAACATTTACCATAACAGGGAAGAGGCATGGATTATATCTTTATTATTCTTTGCAGCATACCTAATCAATATAACCTTTCTCTACTTTTACTCACAAAACCAGGCATTGTTTGTTCTGCTTATACTGACTACTATTATAGGATTTATTATCTCAATAGAAAACATCAAAGGGAAAATAAAAGCAAAATCAGCCTATGAAAAAGAAATTCTGCGTGAAGCTGAGGAACTTACCAAAGCAGAGAAATATTTTGAAGAAAAGACTCCTGATATTGTTGTTGAAGAGGTAAAACCATCAGAACACTTTACTGAAACCAGGGTTAAAAAGCCAGAAAAGAAAAAAACAGCAATAAAATCACTAAAGGGGTATGTTGCAAGCAGAAAAGGTATTAATTATCATGATCCCAAGTGCAGGTGGGCAAGAAAGATCCTGCCAAAAAGGAAAGTATGGTTTAAGGACAGAAAAGAGGCTGAGGAAGAAGGGCTTAAGCCATGCAAATGTATTAAATAAAATTTTTATGATTTTTCTTTTTAATAAAATAAATTATTAAGAATACTGCTCCTATGCACACGCAGGAGTCTCCTATGTTAAATACAGGCCAAATCCTAAAATCAAGAAAATCTGTTACAAAACCAAATAACAGCCTGTCAGTCAGGTTGGATATAGTTCCGCCAAGAATGAGGCCTGAAAATATCTGCAATGATTTTTTCTCTTGAATCTTATCATAATAAAACAAGATTATGCCAATAACAATTATTGCAAACCATATCAATAAGCTTGTTTTATCTTGCATTATTCCAAAGCCAGCACCAGAGTTAATTATATAAGTTATATGAAAAATATTTTTTATTACAGGTATCGAATCTTCAATATTCATGCTGTTTCTAACAAAAAACTTGACTAGCTGGTCTAATAAAACCACGCATAAAGAAATTAAAAAGAAAGTAAATCCGCTTTTTTTAGGAATCTTTTTTCTCATAAGAACTTACTCTTTTGCAATTTTTTCAAGATTAGCAATCCTTCTATCAAGATCATCCAGGATTAGCTTTATTGTGTCTAGCTTTGATGAGATAAGCTCCAATTCCTTGCTTCTTATATCTGTTTGCTTGCTCTGCCTAAAGGATTCTATACTTGATGGCTGCTGCACACCAAAATCTGTTTGTTCAAATTCAGGCATTCCATATCCAGGCTTGGCCATGTTACTGGATGGCAATCCTGTCCTGTCAAAACCAATATCTTCATTTAATCCTATATTATCCTTTATGAGAGAATCCCTGTCTTCAGAGACCTTTTTTTTACCAAATTGAAACCTGTCAAAAAAACCTATGTTAATCACCCTTTTATTGTTTGGTTAATCTTGTTAATGGCACTATCCTTTGCCTCTTCAAACATTTTCTTAACAAATGCTGTTGGAATTAGTCCTATAAACTTAAATACAGCTGTTTCAGGATACACTATAATATTCTTTTTCTTATACTCACTGAATATGAAGAATGTGCCTTTTTTTTCAATTGCTTCGCTGAATAAAACAGCAAAAACCTGAGACTTAAATTCCACAGGGTCACTAATTCCATCAAGGGAAGGATTGATGCCTATTTCAATCCTGTATAAGTTAATTGGATCATTGGATTTCAGCACAGAATAAAGAAAATTTTTTGAGACCCTTTTGCCAATAAAATAAACCTTTTCATCATCAAAATCAAATGCCTTAATTTCAATTATAAACATCTTATAGTTATCGCCAAGCATTTTTTTATAATCCTGCTTTTTGAAGCTGTTTTGATATTCTGCAACCTGGCTTATTCTCAGAAATTCTGCTTCCTCTTCAAAATCTGTTGCAACAAAACCAGCAACAATCTTTTCATTATCCTGCAAAAGCACAAGATTTAGTTCATTTTCAAGATTATTCTTTAGTTCAACTGAATCTTGATAAGTAAAAAAGCCAAAAATGCTTGTTATCAGAAAAGCAATAATCAATATCATAAGAACTGCCTTGATGAGTTTTGTAACAATCTTTAATATTACTATTGAAACTACCACAAAAATAATTATTGTTATTATCAAACCAGTATCCATTTTACCTCTTTTTATACCTCTAAAACATATTTTTATTTAAACCTTTTTATTTTTATTGCCTTTAAGAGTGGATCATTTTCTCCATAAGGCTTTTTGCTGTAATACCTTTTTGCATGCTCAACTATTAGGGCATGGTACTCCTGATAAATCCTGGGATTCTTTGGAAGGTTTTTTTCAAACAATTTTTTGATTTCTTCATATGATGCATGTTTTTTGATAAAACCAAGTTTTGAAAAAATTCTTCTTGTGTATGCATCAACTACAAATTCTGGAACATTGAATGCATAAAGCAATATTGAGTCAGCTGTTTCAGGGCCAATGCCCCATACATTAAGCAGTTCATCTCTTGCTGGACTTTTATTTTTAAGGCTTAAATAGAAATCAGTAAACTCTTTTATTTTCCCCGCTTTCTGGTTAAAATAACCAGATGGCTTAATAACTTGCTTTAATTTTTCTAGATTAAGTTTTTTAATTGCCTGTGGTGTTAATGCTTTTAATCCCTTTAGATTGAGCAAAGCTTTCTCAACCTGCGGCCAGCTTGTGTTTTGTGTTAAAATTGCACCAATGCAAATCTCAAATCTTTGGTTATTGTTCTTTGGGTGAGAATAATCTCCTGAATGATAACCTTTTATTGAGCCTGTTTTAGTTGGATTTCTGCCCTTGCAATCTAATAAAGGCCACCATCCTTGGAAGCCATATTTCTTGAGCAATATACTATATATTCTCTTTAGCAGATTCATCTTGTTTCCTATTCCTTTTTAGGTTCTAGTATTTTGTTTATATCTTGAACAACAACATCTATCTGTGATTTTAAGTTCTTTACAGTCTGGTTAGATAAATTTTTAATTGTCCCAATATTTTCAAAGAGCAGGCTGCTTTGTTTAGTGCTGTTCTTTATCAAACTTATTGTGACCTCTCTTCTCCACTCAATCTTCTGACTCTCTAATATATTGATTAATTCAAGAAGCTTTTCTAATGATTGTATAATACTAATAAAAATCAGTTCTGCATTCACAGGATCGACGTCTTTTGTAAAATGATTGGTTCTGCTTCTTGTAAATAATGTAAATATCTGCTGCAATGAGTCTTCTAAGGATGAGATGTAGGTATACATATCAATAATCTCTCTCTTTTTTATTATGCCTTCCTCAATACGCTCTATTATCCTATTTATATTCTGTCTAAATAATAACAATGAAGATCTAATCCTGCTAATCTTCTCACCAAAAGAAATCTCATATACTTCATTTAGTATTATATCCTGCTTTATCGAAACAAGCTTTGACATAACAAATGCCAATAAAAGTAATCCACAAACAACTTCAATTAAAGCAAGAATCCTGAAGCCTCCAAAAGGTATGATATCACCAAAGCCAGTTGTTGTTGCAGTTATAAAACTAAAATATATTGTATCAAAAACACTTAAAGTGGTTTTATCTCCTAAAGATTGATATAGATAAGAAGTGCCTTTTGTTAAGAAATGATACGCAAGACCAAACATCACTATAACAATAGCCCATATAAGGAAAATATGCAGAAACGATAGCTTGTCAAACCAAGCATTCATACTCTTTTTCTTTAAACTTCTTAACAATTGGTTAAGGGATATATATTTTTTCATACAAAATCAGGTATATATGTACTATATAAATTTTGCTTTAGAAAAAAAGAAAGTGAAATACCAGAAATCAAAAATGATTTTGCTAACTATGCAGCAAAAAGCTTATATACTTACTATAACTCTTAGGGGATTATATGAAACAAAACAAAAGTTTATTAATTTTTATTTGTATCATTGACTTAGTTAGTTTTATTTCTATTATTATAATTTAGTTATGCTGGCCTTTCCTAAGCTGGCAAACCATCACTAATAGAAATAAATATAAAAAAATATAAATAAAAGAAGATTAAATCAAGGAAAATGGACAAAAAATATGATTTTAGGAAAATAGAGAAAGAGATATTGCTGTTTTGGAGGAAAAACAAGAAGCTTATCTATGATTCTTTTCAGGAAAATAATCAAGACAAAAAGCCATTGTTTTCATGGCTTGAGGGACCACCAACTGCAAATGCCCCTCCTGGCTTGCATCATGTTGAGGCCCGTGTTTCAAAAGACTTGGTTTGCAGATATAATTTTATGAGGGGTTTTGCTGTTCCAAGAAAAGGGGGATGGGACTGCCATGGCCTGCCAGTTGAAATTCAGGTTCAGAAGAAACTCAAGCTTAAAACAAAAAAAGACATCTACAAATTTGGGGTTGAGAAATTTATTAATATATGCAAAAA
>Ga0210016_1005101_pt1 | contig 11051 bp, 16 predicted proteins | sample CryGeyCG2014_300_FD_185454 | JGI IMG/M metagenome (GOLD analysis project Ga0210016, IMG submission 185454) | Groundwater microbial communities from aquifer - Crystal Geyser CG02_land_8/20/14_3.00 (SPAdes) (version 2) | ecosystem: Environmental > Aquatic > Deep subsurface > Groundwater | place...
TATCCAGCCAGCTTCAAGTGTTATTACGTTGGGACAATCAGTAGACTTCACTTCAACGGTTTCCGGAGGAACTCCACCATACAATTATCAATGGTATGTTAACGAAACAGAAGTTTCTGGAGCCAACTCCGCATCTTGGACTTTCGCACCAACTTCAACAGGCTATTACTTAGTTTCTTTGAAAGTAACTGATGATGCACCCGCAGCCGCATTGTCAAATGAAGCTGATGTGACAGTTGTTCTCCCAACTTACACCTTAACAATTATAGCAACTGCTGGTGGCACCACTGATCCCGCGCCGGGGACTCATACTTACACTGAAGGAACAAACGTGCAAATTACCGCAATTCCAGATGTAACCTATCAATTTGTTTACTGGGAGCTTGACGGTGCCTATAATGGCACTGGTAATCCAACAACTGTTTTGATGGATGAAAACCACACATTGAAGGCAGTATTTGCGGTAATAACCTACACGTTAACAATAACCACAACGACAGGCGGAACAACCAGCCCAGTACCCGGAGCCTACACTTATGATGCCGGTTCTAGTGTTCCTGTTCAAGCTCTCCCCTCAGCCAACTACCTGCTCGACCATTGGGAGCTTGACGGTTCTTACGCTGGTACAGACAATCCCACAACAGTGCAAATGGATGACGACCACACTCTGCACGCTGTTTTCTCCTTAATCAATTATACGCTTACAATCACAGCAACCGCAGGCGGCACTACTGACCCGGCACCTGACACATATGTTTATGCTTCCGGCTCATCCGTCATAGTGACAGCAACGCCAGACATAAACTACAAATTCATTCACTGGGAAATCGACGGCTCCAATGTAACAGATAATCCAATCACAATCTTAATGGACAAAGACTATACGCTACATGCTGTTTTTCAACTTTTGACCTATAGACTGACGATTCTAGGCTCAACAGGCGGCACCACCGATCCGGTTTCTGGAAACTACGTTTATGTTAATGGGACATTGGCAAGCGTTACTGCCATTCCGGATGTTTATTACTTGTTTGACTATTGGAAACTTGACGGCAACCCTGCAGGTTCAGATAACCCCATCAGTGTGCTGATGATAGACGACCACACCTTACAACCCCTCTTCAAACCACGCAATTACACATTAACGATAACGGCAACAGCTGGCGGCACAACTGACCCAACGCCGGGAACCTACACGTACTCTGCTGGAACTACCGTTGAAGTCACCGCCATACCTGATGCAGGCTACAGATTTGATCATTGGGTTTTGGATGGTTCTCCTGCTGGCTCAGACAACCCCATCAATGTCCTAATGAACAGCGACCACAATTTAGAAGCGGTGTTTGCTGAAACTCATACGTTAATAATCACTGTGTCTGCAGGTGGCACTACCGATCCCTCGCCAGGAACCTACACCTACGAGACTCCGACAAATGTTGTTGTGGAGGCTATTCCTTCTGCTAGTTATCTTTTTGATCATTGGGAGTTTGACGGTGAAGATATAGGTTCGGAAAATCCAATCACTGTTTATGTGGGCAGCAGCCACGCTTTGAAGGCATTTTTCACTCCTATAACCTATCAACTGACAATAACTACGACAAGTGGAGGCACAACAGACCCGGTGCCAGGAACATATACTTATGCTGTCGACTCGTCCGTTGAAGTTACTGCATTTCCAGATGCAGATTATGTTTTTGACCATTGGGAACTTGACACCGTAGATGTTGGCTCGACTAATCCCTACACTGTATTAATAGATGAAGATCACACGTTAAAAGCCGTATTCACTTACTCGCCTGCACCGCCACCACTTTCAGTTTCTATAAGTCCACTTTCAAAATCAATTCTTATGGGCGATTCAGTCACTTTCACCTCAACAGTTAGCGGAGGAACATCACCCTACACCTATCAATGGTATTTGAATGGCGATCCAGTTTCAGGCGCAACATCAAGCAGCTGGGCTTTCACACCCGCATCAAGCGGCATTTACTACGTATACTTGAAAGTTACAGATGCAAACGATAACACTATACAATCGGAAACAGCAAGAGTTACAGTTGGTGGAGTTGCTGTTGGAGGCTACTCAGTCTCGCTAACCAAATCAGTTGCAAAGACACCGTTAATGTTCTACACCATGCTTCTGGCAATATTCAGCGCAGTAATAAGCCTGATCAGACGAAAAAGAAAATAGGCAATAATCTTTTCTTCTTTTATAGTATTTAGTGGCGTTTGGAGCTTAGTTAATGAAGAAAAGGAAAGAGAAGATTCCGCAAGAAAAGAAGCTATTTTCCAATAAACACTTAATAATAATATCATTTGCTCTTATCTCTATAATCGTTTTAGGGCTTCTTTCAAGTTTTCTTTTGCAAACTCGGGAAGTTGAATTCTCACTCAAAGCCGCAATAATCGACCAGCTAGGAGATGAGGCTCAAAATTCCGATTTCAATGAAACAGGTGTCGTTGCCAACATTCTAAAAAACACTGGATTTGACGTTTCTTATTATGAAAGCAAAACCGTAAACGTTAACTTCTACAAGGGGCTTGCTGGATACAATTATGGAATAATCATCTTGCGAGCTCACTCAGCAGCAAGAGAAGGAGAAACAATAGTAGACTTTTTCACATCTGAAGAATTCAATGGAGATGAACACGTTTCCGAGCAAAATAATGGTTGGTTAACCAAAGGCATCTATTCATGGAAGCCAGATAAGTTCTACTTCGCTATTACTCCAGAGTTTATAAAAAATTTGGAGGGCTGTTTTCCTAAAAGCATAGTTATTGTCATGGGTTGCAACAGCTTGAACAAAACGTGCACAGAAATGGCGGCGGCTTTCATTGAAAAGGGCGCCAAAGCATATCTCGGATGGACAGGACTAGTCCAATGTTCGCATACAGATAATGAAACTGTTAGATTGCTTAGAAAACTACTTGTTGAAAATGAAACACTAAGCAAGGCTGTTGGAACTCTAGACTATGACCCACTTTACGGAAGCAGAATGGATTATTATCCGCTAGAAGCTGGTGACCTAAAAATATCGAGTCTAATTGCAGAAGCAAAGTCTTCTTCAAATCATCAAAGTGCAGTTACCTTTTTTGAGCCGATGTCGGCTGTTTGCATTACAAGTTTCATTATGCATAAGATGAGAAAGAAATTTAGGTAAGACGTGTGCTGAGCTGGCTTATCAAATGGTTATATCGCCTTGAAACTGTTGTGTATAATTGTATACGAAGTCTGTCACCCGCCAAAGAAAGTTTTTGTAGTTTTTGAACATACTCTGCTAAATCCTTGTCTTCCAAGACTTCAGCTATCCATTTTTCAAAGTCTCCACGGTAAAAGTGAAACTCTAATGACTTCACATTTACTTCGTTTATTTTGTCTGTAAACTCTTTTAATGAAGTTGCACTTTCACCTGTATAGTTTCCAATGGAAGTGAAGAAGTAAAATGCTTTTTCCCTTGGGAGGGTTCTGAGGATTCTTAAATTCATTTTTTCATTCAACGCTTGTTTTCTCCTATTTATTACTTTTTTCTTTTATAAATGTTAACTGTTTAGGGTTATTAGCTATTGAAAATCGTGTTTCCTTAAACTTTTTTGTAATCATTGACGTTCGAATCCTTAAAACTCCAGGTAATGGCGCAACTGAACTTGCGATGAATTCATGTAGGCTTTCTTGGTTTTCTGCGACGACTTTTGCTATGATTAAGAGTTCTTCGGAAAGGGATGTGTAAACTTCTAGCATTTGTGGTGCTTCGCATAGTTTTTCTGCAACCTTGTCGCTTTGTTTTGGGTCTGTAAAAATGGTCATTATGGCTATGATGTTTTTGGCTCCAGCCTTTTCAGCGTCTATTACGGCTGTATATTCCTTAATGATTCCGTGTCGCTCCATTCTTTTTATTCTGTCGTAAACGGTTGAATGGGCTATCCCTAAGCTCTTACCTACAGCTGTGTACGTCTGCCTAGCATTCTCTTGTAAAGAATTCAAAATTCTCAAGTCTGTAGAATCCAAAGCAACAGTGTTATTTTTGAGTTTCAAGACTGCCTTCCGCCTTTCGCTAGAAGATATATGCTTTGTGCTAATTATTTTTGCTGTCGAAAAACGTACAATATTCTTCGTTTTACCATCAAATGCGTATTGCAGAGCTTTTCCGTAAATTTGTCGGGAAAAACCTTTTTTTCCTACAAATCTTCAATGGGGCTACCGCTATTCTGCACTTTTGTGGGCTAAACTGACAAATAAGTTTAAATTTATGGTTTGCATTATAGAATACTGTTCTAGAAGATTTTAACATAAGGTTTGTGATGAGAAGATGAAGATGTCTAAGATTCGGGAGATCCTCACAAGATTTGAAGTTTCATGTAAGTTTCACGGTTGGAAAACCTCTGAAAAAGATGATTGGATTGAAACGGAAAATGGATATCACAACTTTCTGTGGGCTAGGAGCATTCATCCTTCATCCTTCAAGCGTATAGCTGCAAATAGGAAATGTGTTGTTCGAGAGGGCCTGTCCTACCGTGTTGTTGAAGCATCCTACACTGCTTGGCTGTTCGCGGAAGAGCCGTCGGAGACCTTGGTCAAAACAATTTCTGAAAACCCAGATTTTTCTAAGAAAATGGCTCTCTACAACCTAAGCCCAGTGTTAGAAGGAAAAAACCTAGGCTTTAAACTAAACCACACAGATAGCCCTGTTTTCCAAGAGTTTGAAAACTTTCTTGAGAAAGAGTTGAAAGTTAAACTCAACCCCATTCATAATCCAGAAATTGATTCTGAAGAACGTGTAGTAACAAAGCTTGCTTGACTATTGGCTTAAATTTCGGTTTTGCGCATCAAAGACTTGATAAGGGAAAAGCTTCTAAAACAAGACTGTGAAGTTTATGTCCGAAGAAGCTGAAAAAATAAAGAAAATTGTAGCATTCAAGAAAAAACTTGAGAAAAAAGTTGAAGGGTTAGAATCTGAACTTAATGAACAACGATTAATGCTTGAAGCAGTGGACTCCATATTGTTAGAAAAAGGATTCAAGCGTGCAGAAATCGCAAAAACGCCAGTAACGGCTGAAGTTTCGCCAGTGAAAGAAGAGGCGCTGGTTGAGCTTCCTCCTCAGCTTTCATCAGAATTTGAAAACGTCATCCCGCTGAAAACTGTCACAGGCGAACCTCTAGCAACCCTTTATATAGAGCAAGACTCGCTGCGCATTGTCTTGGCCGAGGATAAAGACTTCAACATTAACACACCTCCCTTCACGCAGTTTCTCGTGGAAAGGGTTTTGGCAAAAATGCAGGAAAAAGACAGTGAACTAGCCAGAAGCGGACAGTTGACAGCAGACAAAATTTTTTCCTACAATATCGTCCAAGAAGGCGACATAATTCACGAGATGGTGATCAAAAATTTTGATGCTAACCGCTTGAGGGAACTCAAGTCAAGTATACGATGGACATTGGAGAAAATGTACGAGAAAACAAAGGGCTAGACCTAAAACACTTACTCGGAACGATCTCGCACGTGTGCAATAAAGGCATCCTTACTGCACTTTTTGCAGCCTTCCACAGCCTTTATCCACCTTTAGCTAACGCAACCTAAGCCCTTCTAACCTTCCGCTTTAAAAAAGCAACTTGAAACAACAATATCAGAAAACCATAGGGGGTAGGGAGTTAACGCCAGGAAAGCAGAATAAATAAGAGCATGCGTAAATGTCTCAGCGATCCACTTTTGCCTTTCAAGGCCTGTCAAAGTAGATATTTTTGCCCTTTGCTGAAACTGGAATCCCCATAACAACCGTCGCCTCAGGCAGCAAATTCAGTTTCAAAGCAGCCGTGCCGACACGATACATTACACGATTATCAACGTTCAACAAGCTTGCAGTTTTCACAGCTGAACCCAAGGCTATCCCCAGATCTAAAGCCTTAAAAAGACACGTTGGACCGAAGAAATCTTCACCAAACTTTTTCTGAGCATCATCAAATTCCTTACAGCTCTCGTAACCGCATGCGCCGCAGTTTAGTCCAAAACTCTTGCTTCCGCGCACTCCAATCAAGATCAATGCTTCTGAGTCTCTAACGTTTTTTGCGTCTCGTCTAAAGCCTTCAATTTTCCGTTCTTCAGCCATCTCTTCCATTTTGCGGACGATAGCATCTTTCTCCTCACCGTGAACAATTATGGTTAGAACGTCGTCTATGCCAGCTGATTTGGGAGCCGTTCTCGCACTAATCAGCATAAATTTAGCTGCTTCCAAAATTGCTTCTCTTTCCGCATTCTTCCTTTCAATCATTGGACACATTTCAACCACTTACCAAATCGTATGCCCGTTTAATTAGAGAGTTTTAAGTTACTGTTTTGAAAGCTGTCTTCAACATCTCGACTATTTCGTCAAGCTGACCTGTGTATACGCCTACAGCTAAGAAGGAAACACCTAAAAGGAGTAGCAGTGCCCCTATTACTCTGCGTTCTGGAACGTCCATGGTTTTCACTCCAAATGCTTTTTCAAGTGCGCTTCAATGTGGTCTTTTGGAACCAGTCCAACAATTCTGTCAACTTCTTTCCCATTCCTAATTATTAATAGTGTTGGGATGCCGAAGATTCAGAAACGCTCCGCAGTTCTAGGGTTCTCGTCAACATTGAGCTTTCCAAACAAAACTTTTCCAGCATATTCCTTTGCTAACTCTTCAACTATTGGAGATATGACCACACATGGACCACACCATGGCGCCCAACAATCAATTAAAGCCAATGAATTTTTATCGACTATTTCGTTGAAGTTTGAATCAGTCACGGGGATTGGTTTCGTACTCATTTCCTGCTTTTCTCCTGTTGTTTCATAAGTTCCCTTAACTTCTTCTCCTTGATACGCATCAGTTCTTCATTCTCCTCAGATATAAATTGTTTGTGTTCACCGCTCATTTTTTCATCTACCTCGCCTAACACTTTTCAAGCAATGGAAAGTGTTAAACATCTTTCGTTTATCCTTCTTTTAGCTATTTCTAAATCCTGCATGCTATTTCAATTTGGCTAGACATCTTAGAATATTTATTGCTTTTCTATGACAAACAGCTGGCTTTCTGGTATAGAGGCAATTTCTCGTGCAAGCTCTTCGTTGGAAGCGCCTTCTGAATACCTGCCTTTTAACTCCTTTATTATTTTGGGATTAACATGGATTCTCAATGCTTTATGCGAATTTTTTTGCTCAAAATACACAATTATTTTTGTTTGGGAGTTCTCTATTTTAAGTTTCTGGTTTCCAATGGTGCATTGAGTTGTGGCTTGAATTCCATCTATGATGCATGAGAATGGAGTTAAAAGTGGAAGCCGCGCGGTTATCCGTAGTTTATTATTTTTCCCAGCATTTACATTTAAAATCTTTTTAGTTAAAGTTCCCATTCTGACGCCTATAACCAGAAAAGGACCTAAATGCCCATGAAAATCTGCAGCTTTCTTAATCAAGCTTGTTAATTCTTCGCTTATCTTTGCTTTTAGAGTCTTCATTTTTCACACCTTTGGCAAACTAATCCTCGTTGAAAGCGCTTTTGTCAACATAAGACCGATAGTGCCTCCGATGACGCCACCTGCAGCGTGTAATACCGAGAAGAAGGCAACACCCCCAAACCTGGTCATTAGAAAATTAGGGTTCATGAAAAAGGTTCCTATTACAACGCCAGCAACAGCTGTGGAGGCTACGGATGCAAAAAGCAAGCTAATTACGCTTATTATTGGTTTTTCTAAACAGTTTTGATATCCGATGAGTCTTGTTAAAACATCAAAGATCACACTTGCGGCTGTGAAGCCAAAGAAATGAGTGGCATTGGGATTAAGCATCATCATTATAATGGTTGCAGTTATCCCTGTTACAGTTACGGCTCCAAACTTTCTAATCCACCACAAAGCAAGTGTCAGCGAGATAACACCCAACATATCGCAGAAGAATGGCATACTGGTCGTCCTCCAGAAGATTGGTGCAATGTACGCGCTGAGCACACTCCATAGGGCGGCGCACATGGCTATTGCGGCGATATCTCGACTTGTGAAGTAGTTCATGGTAACACCTTTTTCTACATTGGTGTTACCACCTCCATAAAAGCTTTATGTCAATTTTTTTAACCTATAATGGGAAGTCTATGACAAAAATAATCCGTGTAGGGGTAACTTTTCCGCCAGATCTGCTAAGGGATTTCGACGAGATAGTTGATAAAATGGGATATGAAAGCCGTTCTAAAGCTGTTCAGGATGCTGTCAGAATGTTTGTTTCTGAGAAGAAGTGGCTTCAAGAAGAAAGAGGCATACAGGCTGGAGTTCTGATGATGCTTTATGACCATGAAGTTAGAGAACTTGAAAGCGTGCTTACTGATATACAGCATCATTACATCAATTTAATTTGTTCGACTATGCATATTCACTTGAGCGAAAGAGATTGCTTAGAAGCAATAGCCGTTAAGGGTAATGTTGCTGAAATTCGGAAGCTAAGCGACGAACTAGCTGCAAAAAGAGGAGTAAAAACACTCAAAACAATGATTGTGTCTGTATAAGGCTTTATCATTTTAGCTCGAACATTCTTTCTAGGGCTTTCCTGGCTTTTTTTGCTACGGGCTCGGGAATAGTAACCACGTATTTTTCTTCTTTCAAAGATGTGTAAAGCCTTTCAAGAGTGTTTAGCTTCATGTTTGGACAAACAGCATCTTCATAGGCTAGAATAAACTGTTTCTCAGGATTCTCCTTTTTCAAGCGATGCATAATTCCCTCTTCAGTCGCAACAATAAAGGCTTTAGCATCACTCTTCTTTACGTATCTGCACATTTGAGAGGTGCTTCCAATAAAATCGGCAATGTTCTGCATTTCAACGGTACATTCAGGATGAACCATAACAACAGCATCTGGATACGTCGTTTTTAGTGCTTGCACATCTTCAGGCTGGAAGAGTAGGTGAGTAGGGCAGAAACCTCTCTCAGGAATTGGAATAATCGTTTTTCCAGTCTTCCTGCGAACATGCTCGGCTAGGTTGTGGTCCGGCCCGAAAAGCACTGTTTCACTGTTCACAGAATTCACGACTTCTACGGCATTTGCTGAAGTACAGCATATGTCGCTGTAAGCTTTGGCTGAAGCCAAAGTGTTCACGTATAAAACCACTGGCACAAGAGGGTGATGCACTTTCAATCTTTTGATTTCATCAACAGTAAGCATCTGAGCCATTGGACAACGTGCGCCAAGTGTCGGCAACAAAACTTTCTTGTCTGGATTTAAAACTGCAGCTGACTCCGCCATGAAATCTACGGCTGAAAATACTATGATTTTTGCCTCTTCTTCCTCCATGGCCCTTCTGCTTAGCCCTATGCTGTCTCCAACGTAATCCGCAATGTCTTGAATTTCAGGCCGTTGATAATTGTGAGCCAAGATTATTGCGTTCTTCTCTTTTTTCAGCCTGTTTATCTCGTCAATTAACGTCATTACATTCGCCTTAGACACGTAATTTATGAAGGTTTCTAGTCGCACAGATAAATATATGCCTTTACCTAAAACACGTTTTTCTACTCCGCCCTTCAAAAGCAGAAGCCGGAATTCCGAGAACCCTTAGCAGAGGCTTAACCCTTTTCTCAGACCATATTTCTTAATCTTCCTTTGAAGTTTTTCTAAATCTGTCTTTTCTTTCGTCACCATGTGCTATTATATTATCTTCGACAGGTATGACTGAAATGTCCATGTAGAAAAGCTTTCTCCGCTCATTTTACTCCATTTCATTGTCAATGAAAAGTTGGCAGCTTTTCCCCTTCACTTTAGTTTTTAAGACCAGCCACTACATCAACTCCCTCAACATCTCTCAAAACGGCTTCAACATTCTAAGTCTACACCCTTAACTGGAATGTCAACGTTTGTGACCTTTCTTAAGCTTCCATGATAATAGGCTGACGCTCCACCGAAACAATCCAACGAACACCACATACTTGAGCCTTCGTTTAACCGTGTGCAGTCTAATACGAAAAGCCTAATCATCTGCAGTGGCTACCTAAATTTTAGATCAGTCTTCTATGGACTAAAACCTCATACAAGAGAACATCACCTGGCCATATTATGAATTCTAAGCTGTCTTTTTTCCTAGTTGGATTTGTCTTTGATTTACTTCCCATTTTTCGTCACGAGCTTTGCGGTATCTGGAGTCTTAATAAACGTTTCTAGCGATCTGTTCAACTAAGCTACAACATTACTTGGGCGACTTTGTCAGGTATGTAAATTGGTGATTGATTATCCTCTTTTTTCGAGGGGGACGTTGGGTTTTTGGTTTTCTTCTTTATGTAGTTTTTATGGTTATTTGTTAGGGCTTTTTTAAGCCAGTCTGTCATGGTTTGCAGCTCTTTTTTGGTGGGTGCGTTGGTTGAGGGTTTTGCGTCCGCCTTTTAGGAAGGAGTTTAGGAGTTGTTTTGCTTCGGGTTTTTGGATGTGATCTTTTTGTATGGTTTGGATTTTGGTTGTCCAGGAGGTGGGTATGGGTGTGTAATCTATGTCGTAGAGACCGTCTGCGTATTGGAAGTTGTTTTGGGCGAGGATTATATGCTTGTTTTTTGTCCTAGGAGGCCTATGTATATGCCCCAGCTTTTGACTGGAACGTCTATGCCTGCTAGGCCTCCGCTGAGGCTCTTGCCGACGCTGGCGTCAAACCATTCAATCCTGACAAGGTCACCGGGCTGCAAACCCTTAATCTGTTTGTCAACTTGTATATCCCCCGGGTCGTTCAACAAAGCCAACCTCCCAACACAAGTCATCTCAAACCTCAACAACCGTCCTCTTACCCCCCGCCAACCTCAAACCAACCTCGCAACCTTATGCCTACTCAAACTATCCATCTTACTCCACAAGCATACAAATAATCAGCAAGGGCTGTTCACGTCCGAGCTTTAATGTAATCTCCAAAGCTTGCGTTTTAGCACCAACATAATATTCAACACTCAAAACATGAAAATCCAAATCCACATTCTCATTTGGCAGTGTTACATGAATTTTATCTGCTGACAGAACAGGCGTGTCCCCATAATCTACTACTATGCTCCGCAACGTCAAATATTCAGCTGGCTCTTT
>Ga0210016_1005104_pt1 | contig 11048 bp, 12 predicted proteins | sample CryGeyCG2014_300_FD_185454 | JGI IMG/M metagenome (GOLD analysis project Ga0210016, IMG submission 185454) | Groundwater microbial communities from aquifer - Crystal Geyser CG02_land_8/20/14_3.00 (SPAdes) (version 2) | ecosystem: Environmental > Aquatic > Deep subsurface > Groundwater | place...
TGCAATTTTATGAAAAACAAAAATCCCGACTAATTGGGATCTTTTGGTGGGCATGCTGGGACTCGGACCCAGGACCTCCGCCTTATAAGGGCGATGCTCTAACCAACTGAGCTACATGCCCGTGGTGGGCGGTATAGGAATCGAACCTATTACCTCATGCGTGTCGAGCATGCGCTCTAACCAAGTGAGCTAACCGCCCTAATTATATTTTTTATTATATCTTATTTTTCCCTTCTTTTCAATTTTTGGATTTTATTCTTTCCCTTATCTTATTAATCACTAGTTCTTCCGCTGACATCAGGCGAGTGGTTGTCAGGGAAAATTGGGCGCGGTTTTTATGCCCTTCCGGGTTAAACAGCCGGGCGAGATCAAGGGCATTGTAATTTTGAGAAGCATAGAGGATGCCTTTAATATTGCCTGCTTTTGATTCGTAAAGAATCAGAGTCGTTTCAATTTGGGGAGAGTTGGCGATTAATTCAGCCACTACCCCCTCCAGGTTTTCAGGGCCGCTGCCTGATTTTTGAAAGTCAGTTTGGGACACCAATGACCAGGCAAATTTGTAATGAGTGTCGGTTTTAAGCCGCGCGAGCACCCTGCCCCAAAGATTGAGCGTGGCCAGGGTTTTATTTTTATTTAAATTATTAATGATCAGTTCTCTGTCCGCGCCGAGCTTGAGCAAATGCGAGGCGGTCACCAGCGCTTTGGGCGAGATGTCAGCGGCGCGGAAGCCGTTTGTTTTAATGATGATGCCGGCGAGCAGATTGGTGGCGATATTTTCTATGATAAAATCAGGCTTGATATTTTCAAAAAAATCAAAAAGGATTTCAGCGCAACTTGAATAATTAAGCTCAACTTTGTTGACTTGACCGAAATATTCATTAGCCGCGTCAGTGTCAATGTTGATGATGGTGGTGCCGTAGAAAAAGTCGGTGTAGTTATGGTAAAGATTGCCCAGAGATTCAAGGTCGGGCGAGCCAATGATAAAAATTAGATCGTATTTGAAATCAGATGATTCCAGTTTAATGTCATTTTCATTAAAAGTGCCATTTTCCGGAGTGACAAAAATTTTCAGTTTATTATCGCTGATGTCATAATTGAATTCACTGACTTTGTTTTTAGAAATGTCAAGATTGATGATCAGTTTTTTAAGAGAGCCAAGGTTGGTTTTGATTTTATCGCCATTGGGCAAAAAAGACAGTTTTTCTTTTTGCAGTTCGCTGACAATGATATCAGCCGGCTTGTTTAAGCATTCTAAAAATAGCTTTAAAGCCAAGGCGGAAGCCAGCCCGTCACCGCTATTGGCAACAGAGGTGGTCAGCAGGATATGATGGGATTTATTGATTAGTTCAATGATTTGTTGGTGTACGTTAAGAGCCATTTTAAATTGCTGAAAATTAATATTAAGTTAATATATACGAGAGTAAAATTTATGTCAAGGGAATTTGACTTTTTGCTTATTTTATCGTAAGATTGAAGAATATGAATGTAACTGAATTAGCTAGAAAATTGCGCATCACACCGGCAAAGCTTAGGGAAGTAATGCCTAAGCTTGGTTTTGATATTGGCCTGCGGGCGATCAAAGTTGACCCCACAATGGCCCAGGCAATACTGGAAAAATTATCTGACCCGAAGATTAGACAGAAATATCTGACAGATGATGTGGTAGAAAAGCCAAAAAAATCTGGGGAGGCAAAGCAGGCTGAAAGTAAAAAAGAGGGAAACAAAGTGATACAAATTTCAGAGCGGATTGTGGTCAAGGAACTCTCAAAAAGAATGGGCATGCCAGTGACGAATTTAATCTTGGAGCTGATAAAAAATGGCGTTATGGCTTCGCTTAATCAGGATATTGATTTTGAGACAGCCAGCATTATTGCCGAAGATTTGGGATTTAAAGTAGAAAAATCTGAAGAAAGGGCGGGGGCGGCGCATAATATTGATTATGGCAAACTGCTGCAGGTTGATAAAAAAAATGCCGTGCCGCGGCCGCCGGTGGTGGTCGTCATGGGGCATGTTGACCATGGCAAAACAAAACTTTTAGATGTCATCAGACAGACAAATATTATGGAAGGGGAAGCAGGCGGCATTACCCAGCATATTGGAGCTTACCAGGTGGAAAAAGGCGGTCGGTTGCTGACCTTTATTGATACGCCCGGCCACGAGGCATTTTCAGCCATGAGATCGCGCGGAGCGCAGGTAGCTGATATTGCCATATTAATCGTGGCGGCCGACGATGGCGTACAGCCGCAGACAATAGAAGCAGTGGCGCACATCAGGCAGGCTGGCCTGCCTTTTATCGTGGCGATTAATAAGATTGACAAGCCCGGCGTTAATATTGACAAAGTAAAATCAGATCTGGCGAATATCGGTTTGGCTGCTGAAGATTGGGGCGGCAAAACCATTTGCGTGGCAATTTCAGCCAAACAAAATTTGCATATTGACGAGCTGCTGGAAACATTATTTTTAGTGGCCGACATGGAGAGCGACAAGATTGTGGCTGATGAAAAAAGCTTAGCCGTCGGCACGATTATTGAATCGCACATTGATAAAGGCGAAGGGCCGGTGGCCACGGCTTTAATCCATAACGGCATATTAAAAAAAGGCGAAATAGTGAAAATTGGCGAGCGGGCAAACAAAATTCGGGCGATGAAAAATTGGAAGGGAGAAGCGGTGGATCGGGCGATGCCTTCAATGCCCGTTAAAATTTTAGGATTAAAAAATGTGCCGTTGGTGGGAGAAATTTTGCAAGTATTGGCTGACAGGAAAGAAATAAGGAAGCTTTTTAAAAATAGAAAGGAATTGAGCCGGTTGGTTGAACAACATCAGGCGACTAAAACTGAAGAGAGTGAGAGTGATGAAGAAAAAAAAGAGAAACCGCAGGTAAACTTGATTTTAAAAGCCGATGTCTTTGGTTCCATTGAAGCGATTATTGAAAGTCTGGAAAAAATTAATCAGACCAGAGTTAAGCTGGTGATTATTAAACAAGGCTTAGGCAACATTACGGAAAAGGATGTGGAACAAGCGGCGACTTCCAAGGCGTATTTATTGGGATTTAATGTGAAGATGACCGCTGAAGCTAAAAGGCAGGCCGTGGAAGAAAATATTGAAATTCAGCTTTTTAATGTGATTTATGACCTGCTTTTATTTGTTGAAGAGGAAATCAAGCGGGTGGCCGGGGTAGAAATGGTTGAAAAGACACTAGGCAAACTGAAAGTGCTAAAAATATTTAGCACTGGCAAAAATTGGCAGATTGTCGGCGGCCGGGTTGAGAGCGGTAAAATTATGTCGGATTTGATGGCCAAGATTTATCGTGGCGGCGAGTTAATTGAACAGGCGCAAGTGGTTAGTTTGGAAGCTGGCAAAGAGATAGTCAAAGAAGCTGTTGCCGGGCAGGAATGCGGCATGAAAATTAAAGGCATAGTAGAAATAAAGGGAGGAGATGAAATAGAGGTGATAAAAATAGAAGAAAAATGATTAGCCAATCAGGGACTTGATTTAAAACAGCGCCATAGTGGCGCTATTTTTTTGCCCTAATATTTGGTTTTGGAATGCTCAGGCTATTCACTTAGCCAAAACCAGAATTGATTTTTCATTTTTTGTCCAAGTTTATATGTATTGGCGTGGGAAAGAACGCCGAGATAGGACTGGAGCGATTGCTCAAGAGTTTGTTTGTTAATTGTTTCATTCTTGTATTCCCTTACCCTTTTTTCTAATTTTCTGAAAATCCGTTGCTTGGTTTTGGCGCGCAGTAAACGATAATGTGGCAGAAGAATGTAGCCGAGGAAATCTATTCCTTGATGAAATTTACGAATGGTAATTTTTTTAGGGTGTAGCTCAAGAGCGAGTTTCTTTTTAAAAAAGAAATGAATGGGGGCGATGATGTTTTTTAAATAAAGTCTTTCCCCAGCTATAATGACAAAATCGTCAGTATAGCGAATGTAGTTTTTTATTTTTAGGTGGTGTTTGACAAATTGGTCAAATTCATTAAGGTAGATATTAGCAAACAGTTGAGAGGTTAAATTGCCTATGGGCAAGCCTTTTCTTTGAAAAAGCGTGGAGTATTTAGAAGAAAAACTTTCAATAATTTCTTCCAAAAGCCGCAGGGCATCATCGTCTTTTACTCGTTTACGGACGATGTCTAATAAAATTCTATGATCAATTGTTTCAAAGAATTTTTTAATGTCGCATTTAAGAACAAAACACCGCTTAAAGGCATTGCCACTTACTTGTTTTAGTATTTTTTCCAGAATATCTATGCCCCTATGCGTTCCTTTGCCGATACGGCAAGAAAAAGAATTCGGGATAAAAGTTGGCTCAAAGATTGGGCTAAGCGCGGCGAAGACGGCATGGTGAAGTATGCGGTCTCGGACAGTGGCCTTATGAATATGTCTTTGTTTTGGGTCTTGAATGTAAAAAGAGACGTATTCCCCGTGTTTGTATCTTTTATATTTCAAATCCCTATGGAGCTTAAAAATGTTTTCTTCAAGTTGCCATTCAAATTTTCGCACGTCCTGTCTTTTCTGTTTGTCGCTTTTGAATTTATCCCACGCCAAAAAGAGATTTTCTAAAGAGATTATTTTTTCAAAAACATTTTTGTAAATTTTCATACTATCTATCTATGGACGAATTTGATATACCAATTTTTAAAAAGACCTATGAACTCTACAAAGAATTCTATGGTTTTCGCAATACCGTATCCAAACAAGACCGTTATACTATCTGGCAGCGGTGTGAAGATCTTATCCTTGAAATTCTGGAATATATTCTCGGCGCAAGCCAGCTATCCAAAATAGAGAAATTACCCATACTCCAAAAAGCAAGCACGAAACTTAACTTACTGCGTGTCTTTCTTCGGCTTTGTAAAGACACCAAGGTATTGGACAGTAAGAAATACATCCGCTTGGAACAAAATGTAGATGAAATAGGTAGGATGTTAGGGGGCTGGATAAAGTCTACCCGAGACCGCTAAAAGAAATGTCCTCCACAAAAGGAGAGCATTCTTATAGAAGAAAGATGGGAGTTCCGGGACGCACCGAGGCCAACGTTGTCGTTGCGATTGCCGTTCCAGTTGTTGACGTTGAGGCCGTTCTCGTCGAAGTTGCCGACACATGAGACATTGCCAGCAGATGAGCCGGTGCGAACATATGTTGCTTGTTCCCATCCATATCACCGAGAATTGAGTATTACTGCTCTTGCGAGCCCATACACTCTCTTCCTTGAATTTAATTCGGGAGCATCTGCCCTTTGAAAGGCAGAACCTCCACCAGAAACAAGCAAGAAGTTCCATCTCTACTCTTTATCACACGCTATCGTTATCCTTGGACAACGATACTCCGGTGACCTCTTAAAAGAAGAGGCGTCCGCGAGGTGAAGCCGTGACCACACCTGCATTAGCAGACGAAGTTATTGTATCAGAAGTTAGTATAAAAGAAAATGAGCCTCCGGCGCTACGAAAAAAATTTCGCGCCGAAGGCTCAAGGTTACGAGAGGGCCAAACCCTCAAGTATTCAAGGTTCAGAACTTCCGGGACGCACCGAGGCCAACGCTGTCGTCGCGACTGCCGTCCCAGCCGCCGACGTCGAGGCCGCCCTCGTCGAAGTCGCCGACACACGAGACATGGCCAGCAGAGACCTTGTCGGTCTTCACTGTGCGTTCCGTGCATGCCGCCCAGTGAGAAGGATTCGGACGAACATCCGTCTTACGGAAGACGAGAATGTCCTTCGTCACTTCGGCGATGGTGCTGGGCACCTCGTACTCGGGCGGAAGCATTGCCACCTGCTCCTCGGGCGTCTTGCTCGTGGAATCGGGAATGATGTCCTTCAGCATCAAGTACCAGCGCAGTTGCATGGTCGCCACATCGGTGTGGGGCTGGCCCACGTGCCACGGATCGTTGTTGAAGTAGAACTTCGGCTGGCCCGTTGCCGGATGCAGTTCGAGCCACTTTGCCACCGTGAGCGGCGATCCGTTGATGGCGGTCAGACCCAGAAATGCGAAGTGTGTGTCCTTCACCAGCTTGTCCGAGTTGAATGGGCAGGAACTGTTGAGGATGTCTTCGCCCCACGGAAACCTCCCGGCTTCACGGAACTGCTTCTTGGTGAACTTGGCGTCGTAGTAGCTCATCCAGTCGGCATCGTCGAAGATGTTCCGACCGAGAACCAACCGAGCCAACCGTGACTCGATGGAACCAACGAGACCCTTACGCATCATCGCTTGCGCGATGCGGCAGGCGTACTCACCGTCAGTGCGGAAGAGATCGAAGAGATCGCGGGGATTACCTCCCTGCTTCACAACTGCTTTCTCCAACGCGGAGACGCTTTCCTCAAACTCACCCTTTGTCATTGTCCAGAGACCGCTTGTTTTTTGGCTTGTGCTCATTGCACACCTCCTTTTTGATTTGTTCTCCACATCCTTTAAGGACTTTAGAGAGCGGATACCCCTTGCCGCGGGGCTACGGTCCCGTCTCTTATTTGAGCCGAGCGCTTTGAAAACTATATATTTTATAGCGTCCAAGGCGCTCGTTTCATATTTCTAAACCATATTTTCAAAGAATTTTATAACACCATTATTGTAGCAGATTGTCAAAAAAAGTCAAGGGGTTGTATCTGACGGGCAGTTGTTTTACTTTTCAAATATTTATGCTAAGATAAAAGTATGAACAAGACATTTCCCCAAATTAATTTTAAGGATTTAATTTCTAAAATTAAATTTACCAGTTGATCTGGTGACGCGAGGCGCTTTAAGTCCATATATTCGCGATGAGGTTTTAGAGCAGACAAAATATTTTTATGTCTAAAAAAATATTGACCATTGCCAAGAAATTAAGGAATTATAAGCCTAAAAAGATAATTTTATTTGGCAGTTATGTTAATGGAAAAATAAATCAAGATTCCGATGTGGATTTGTTGATTATCAAAGATACCAAACAAAATCCTTATGAAAGAATTCCTGAAGTGAGAAAATATTTATTGGGGTCCGATTTTGCTTTTGATATTTTGGTCATGACACCGCAAGAAATTAAACGTCGTCTGTTAGTGGATGATTTTTTTATTAAAGACATCATTCAAAACGGCAAGGTTTTGTATGAAGCAAAAAAATAGCCAGCAAGCTAAAAAGTGGTTTGCGATTGGTGACAATGATTTAAAATACGCGCAAACAAGTTTTGAAGAATTTGGCGCTTTTTATGCGCAAATTTGTTTTATCGCCCAGCAGGCAGCGGAAAAATATTTAAAAGGATTTTTAATTTTGCATAAAAATAGTTTTCCCAAAATTCACGATTTGACTAAATTGTTAAAATTATGTGCCGAGATAGAAAAAGATTTTTTGGATTTTGCGGACGAAACAAGTTACTTAAGCTAATTTTATCTGATTGCCAGATATCCCCTAACTGAATATCCGCCAGCCGGCAAAAAAGAAGCCAAAAAAGCAATTGATTCAGCTGAAGAAATTATCAAGTTTATTAAAGAAGTTGCGAGAAAATAAAACCGTTCAATAATTAATTCAAAATTTACAAACAAAACCCTGCTTTATGGCAGAGTTTTTGTTTGCGAATAACTTTGTGCAGGGATTTGACACTAAATTTAATTCTTGTTAGACTGATTTAATATGAATTTTAAGTTAGAGACAAACATTAATGAGCAGCAAATAAAAGAAGCAGGCGGATTAATCAAAGATGCCCAAAAGATTTTATTAGTCGGGCATAAAAACCCTGATGGCGATACCATCGGCTGTCTGACCGCCATGGTGGCATATTTAAAAAGTATTAATAAAAGTTACGCGGCTTTTTCAGCCAATGAACTGCCGGTTAATCTGGAATATTTAAAGCACAGTCAGGAGATTGGGAGTGATAAAAATATTTTTAATCATAGTTTTGATTTAGTAATTTGCCTTGATACGGCTGATCTAAAGTATAGCGGGGTAGAAAACGAGTTAAATCGCTTAAAAGCAAGGGGCGTGAAAATAGTTAATATTGACCATCACCCAAGTAATTATGGCGCAATCAATATCGTTGACGATCAGGCATCCTCAACCAGCGTGATTTTATATGATATTTTAAGGATTTGGCAGGTGGTGATTAACAAAGATATGGCCACCTCACTGCTGGCAGGGATATTAGTTGATACCATGAATTTTATGAACAGCGCCACTAATGATAAATCTCTAGGGCTAAGCGCGGAGCTGCTTCAACGGGGAGCAAAATTTAATATAATTAGCCGCCAGTTATATCAGACAAAAACTCAAGATGGCTTAAAATTATGGTCGCGGCTCTTGAAGCGGCTTAAAAAAAATGATACACTTAATATTGCCTATAGCGTGATATTAGCCGAAGACATTGGAGAAGCCGGGACCGAAGAAACTGAAGGCATGTCAAATTTTTTGAGTAATCTGGCTGAAGCCAGGCTAAGTATGGTCATTAAAGAAATTAAAGACGGAGAAATCAGGGTAAGTATGCGGGCGATTGATGAGCAGGTGGATGTGGCTGAAATGGCCAGGCATTTTGGCGGCGGCGGGCACAAGAAAGCGGCGGGATTTACCATCAAGGGCAGGCTGGAGCAAGAAGGAGAGGGGTGGAGGATAGTATAATTTTAAATTTTAAATTTTTCCGCCAAGTTTTCTCGTGAATAATTCAAATTCGTGGAAGGCGGATCACCCGCAGGGTGAAAATTTTAAAACAAATAAATTTATGTTTTTAATTCCGACAGTGATTGAGAAAAGTCAAATGGGTGAACGCGCCTATGATATCTATTCGCGGCTTTTAAAGGAGCGCATAATTTTTTTGGGCGATTCAATCAATGACGGTTTGGCCAATACCATTATTGCCCAGCTGCTATTTTTGGAGTCACAAAATAAAGAAAAAGACATCAAATTATATATTAATTCCCCGGGCGGGTCAGTCACCGCTGGCATGGCGATATATGATACGATACAGTACGTCAAATCCGATGTGTCAACAATTTGCGTGGGGATGGCGGGCAGTATGGGCGCGGTGATTTTAGCGGCCGGCACTGCCGGCAAAAGGCTGGCTTTGCCCAATGCCGAAGTGATGCTCCATCAGGTTATGGGCGGAGCTGAAGGCCAGGCATCGGATGTAAAAATTCGGGCCGAACATATTTTAAAAATAAAAGATAAATTGAACAGGATATTAGTCAAGCATACCGGGCAATCTTTAAGCAAAATTGAGAAAGACACTGACCGGGATTATTTTATGAGCGCGGAAGAAGCGGTAAAATACGGGGTAATTGATAAGATTATCAAGTAATTTTGCCAAAAATATTTTTTTAAGTTATGATATAACATCTTAGCCACTAAACTTTAATCACCATGCCAACACCAACTCAAAAACACACCAGTTCCAGAAAGAAAGTCAGAAGAGGGCAGCTGCAACTGAAAAAGATAAATTTATCAGTTTGCCCGAAATGTAAAAAGCCTGTCAGACCGCACAGGGCTTGCGCTAATTGCGGGACTTATCGGGGGCATAAAGCTTTTAAGGTAAAAGTACCTAAAAAGCTTAGGAAAAAATCTGTCAAAGGCGGCAAAGAGGAGAAGAAAAAATAAAAAGTAATAATTAATTTGTAAGAAAATTATGTCCAACAGACACTTGGCGAGAACCGTGGCCATGCAAATACTTTTTGAGTGGGATTTTAATAATCGCAGCCAGAAATTAGTTGAAGTGATGGAGCGCAATATGGCAGAATTCGCGCCCGGACTGCATGAAGATCAGAAATTTATTGAAACGCTTGTCCGGGGAGTGACCAGAAACATGAGTGAAATTGACAAAACCATCGTCAAATATGCCCCGGAGTGGCCCATTGACAAAATCACGATTATTGACAGAAATATTTTAAGACTCGGCATTTATGAGCTTTTGATCGCCAAGCAGGTGCCGCCCAAAGTCGCCATTAACGAGGCAATAGAGATTGCCAAGGCTTACGGGGGAGATTCATCCGGCCGTTTTGTCAATGGAGTTTTAGGCGCGATTTTTAGGGAGATAGCAGCGGAGGATGATGATGTCATCACCCCTGACAAAATCAAGCAGCAGCTGCGAGAGGAGAAAAAGAGTGGTTAGCATTATTAAGTATTAAATTTTATTCATTAATTTATTGATCTATTAAATCAAATATAAATCTGTGAGTACTATTTTAATAATAGCTATTTGTAGATTTGTAGCGGATTTGTAGGTTAGTCGCGGGGTATTTTTATGTCCAAGGACAAATTAAAAGAATTGGAAAAAAAGATTGGGGTTAATTTTAAAAATAAAGATTTACTCAAAGTAGCCATGGTTCATCGCTCGTATATTAATGAACATCCGAGCTTTGCCCTGAACCACAATGAACGTTTGGAATTTTTGGGTGATGCGGTTTTGGAGCTGGTGGTCACGGAATATTTGTATCAAAACTACCAAAATCCGGAAGGGGAGCTGACTAACTGGCGGGCGGCTTTGGTTAATGGCGGCAGTTTGGCTGAAGTGGCGGAGGAATTTGGTTTGTATGATTATTTATATTTGTCGCGCGGCGAGGCAAAAGACGCTAATCCTAAAGCCAGGAATTATATTTTAGCCAATGCCACCGAGGCATTGATCGGCGCGATTTATTTGGATATGGGCTGGCAGACGGCTAAAGAATTTATCACGGAACATCTCTTAGTCAAACTGCCTCATATTCTAAAAAATAAATTGTATCTGGATGCCAAGTCTCATTTCCAGGAATTGGCACAGGAAAAAGTTGGTATCACCCCAAGTTATCGGGTGTTAAGCGAGAGCGGGCCAGATCATGCCAAAGATTTTGTGATTGGCGTTTATTTAGATGATGAATTAGTGGCCGAGGGAAATGGCACGAGTAAACAGGAAGCGCAGATGGACGCGGCCAGGCGCGCGCTGGAAGAAAAAGACTGGTAAGCTCATTTCTATAAATATTTTTCTGATTAAAATTCTGTTTGACAAATTCAGGCTATATGCTATTATAATCTAAACAATCAAATAATAAATGTCCGGCCTGGAAAATGGTTTTAATCCTACAACTATTTTCCAGATCGAACATTGACAACCCACAACCTGT
>Ga0210016_1005109_pt1 | contig 11040 bp, 19 predicted proteins | sample CryGeyCG2014_300_FD_185454 | JGI IMG/M metagenome (GOLD analysis project Ga0210016, IMG submission 185454) | Groundwater microbial communities from aquifer - Crystal Geyser CG02_land_8/20/14_3.00 (SPAdes) (version 2) | ecosystem: Environmental > Aquatic > Deep subsurface > Groundwater | place...
TTTTCCACATTGCCATCCCCTAATCTGTTTTAGTTATGCGTTCCAGTTTTAGTTTATGCGTCTTGTGTCGTTAGGACATAGTAAAGATTGTTGTATTGATCATAGGTGCCTGTAGGTTGACCCAGCGGGATGTCGCAGTGATAGAGTATATCAGTAACAAAGCTTGTAGTACTTGTCTTATGTGCTGCGTATGTTGACCCACTACCGTAAAGATACAATCTGTATGGTGCAGCAGAAGGGAAGTGCTCATTTGTTTTACTTGCAGCAGTAGAGTTAAGACCAATTGTTTCGTTATTAAGTACATCGCCACTGCTGGTCCTCGGGTCGCTCATGTTTACGTAGAGTGAGTAGTTACCATTTGATGAGCAGGTTACATCTATTGACGACGGCGCTTCACACCAATTCTGACCAGGTGCACCAGATATTGTTACGCTACCTGAAACTGATATTGATGAGTACCTATAGATGCCGTACTCATCATGCACCCAGGCTTTCAGATTAGTAGAATCTACCACGCTTATGTTGAAGTTCCAGCTTCTCTCCCAGTTCCAGCCAGCCCCTACTGTATATGCACCAGGTGTATGCCTTATCTGGTTTCCAGGTGTGAATCTAAAAGTTAGGTTGTGTGTGTAATCATCAATCACCACCTCTCCACAAGTGCCAAGGGTTGCCTCACCACCAGTTGGCCAGAGCATACTCCACTCCGCAGTACCAGTAGTGTTCTTGTACTGGAGAAACATGTTCAGATTCGCACCCACAGTAGTATTATAGTTGTCAGTTAAATCATTACCGTTATCATACCATGCAGTAATGTTCACATACTCAATATCACTCCATCCATTTGTGTCATTTATCCTCACAGTAAAATTGTACACACTGCCCACATCAACTTCAGCATCAATCTTTGACAGACCAGCAGAGTCTGTAAAATTATACCATTGTATTACTGGCGTTGCCCCTGTAACCGTTACAGTCAATGTACTGTCGCTGTGCTCAACAGACCCTATATCTGTAGCTGCCACTACACCAGCTATGTTTATCAGGCTTACCAACACCAATATTGCTATTATTTTTTTTCTCATTTTTCTCACCAGGTAACGGTAGTAATACAAACTATATAAATGTTCTGTGGTAACTATCAAAAACTACCAAAAACCATTAATGTGTGTCAAAAAGAAAAAGCCTGGTTAGCCCTTTTCCAGACGCTTTAAAATCTTCTCATATTTTTCCCGCAAACCTGAATGGATTTTTTCAGAAATGGATGATGCTATAGCCTCATGAATCTCATACTTACCCTCTCTTTCAATGAGCAGGCTTCTTCTCACCAGCCCTTCTAAGACATTCATATTTGCCTCAAATGCATCTAATGGGAGAGCACGGGATGATAGTGATGCAATCTGCAGAATCCTTATTTCCTCATCTGTAAGTTTGGAAAAGATTTCCTCATACATGTATTTCCTCACACTACTTGAGTAATCCATGAGGTCTTCCCTCCTGGATAAAACGAGTTCCATGCTCAGGGGATGCCCCCTAATTAGTGAGTAGAGTGTATGGAATACAGTTTCACTCAATTCCAAACCCTCTGATTCCATCCACTGCCTGCAAACATCCTCACTCAACCCTTTTAACTGGAGCTCATCAACAAGCTGCATTAGAATCACATCTGACCTGTTATAGAAGTCCGGAATCTTCCTCGATGTAATAAGTATCTTTATCTCCTTCGATTCCTCCTTATTTTCTCTGGATAAACAATCAGAAAACTCTGTCATCAATAAAGATACCTGTGATGAGCGGTGGAAATCATCAAAAAATAGTATGGTCCTCTTCTCCAAACCATCCACAAACATCTTATACGCCTTTCTTAAGTCAAATAATAGTTTTTTCCTTCCTAAAAGGTATTCACGCAAACCTGCATTCCCAGTGCTTTTTACTAAAAAATCAGCAAGTGCATCCATGATGCTTTCTACGCTGTCATACTCCCTGCAGTTATGCCAAAAGATGTGTCTTTTATCTTTGAACCTGGAAACGCAATTCAACCCCAGGGATGTTTTGCCTATGCCAGCAATGCCGTGCAGGACCAATATAGATGATGAGGGGGTACTCAGCCATTTGTTTATGATTGATTGCTCATTTTCTCTATCAAAAAATGTTCTGAACTTTGGCGCTTTGTCAAGGAAATTTACAAAAACCTTTTTCTTCTCTATGTTATGATAATCAAACACACCATCTTTTATGTTTTGGATGATGGTGAGCAGTTTATACTGCTTGCCCAGATACTTGTTTACCTCTTTAATCTTTATTTTTTTCTTATCCACAACAACGTTTTCTTCATTCAGTCTATCCCTGAGCTCTCCAACCTTGAATGCACCATCAGCAGTGAGTGTATACGCGTTCCTTCTCCTCTCAGCACCCTGGATGTAATCCTTTGATTCGTTGATAAATCTCTCCTGAATGAGGCTTTTCACAGCTCTTGGTATATGAGGTAGGGGGATGCCTGTGATTTCAGAAATACCTTCCTGGGATAGTGCAACAGGATAGGGAGGGGTTTGGTTTATGTAATCTCGCAGATGAAGGAGTATTTTTTCCTTATCAGTAAGTTGAATTACAGAGGAGTTCATTTTACCTGTAAATAACAGTATTGATTAGTAATATTAATACTTTTAGGTCGTTCATGAATATATCATCATCTACAACCCGTTTTTTACCCATAGTTTTTATTCTCTTAGGATTTTTTTCACCCATTCTGTAATGCCAATCAGCATTTTATTCGGCCATTCAGAATCAGCTGTCCTGCTAAAATCCCAAAAACTAATAGTGCCGTCCTTAACGAGTTTTTCATCATAAAAACTGAGATTGGATAAAAATCTTTTAAGCTTAAAAACTGGCTCACCCATGCATGTCATGTAAACACCGTTCTCCCCTTTTCTGCCTCCATGAAATAATGACTGCATGGCAAGGGTTGTCTTACCAGTGCCTGGAGCCCCTGTTACAAGTATCACTGTTTAGTGTCCTTTTCATTGATTCTTTGCTCCCTAAAAGCCTGTAAAGTTTGTAGTTCACCTCAGAGATGATTATGGGATTAACTGCCAATATGTCACTTTCTACTATTTTTTCTATTTTTTCTTTCGCTGTTTCATGCTCAGGGTATTCTTTTATGTTTGCAAAAATAAATATGTTTGAATCTATGAATATCATGCAGCCCACATCTCTTCCTCAATTTTCTCTAAATCAGTTTTTCTTATTTTTTTTGTGCTGACATGAGCTGGTTTTCTGATAGCAGTAAGCAGTGAGTCCTTTTTTCCTGTTATCTTCCTTAGAATTATTTGTTCATCCTCAACCCTAACATCAAATTTATCTCCTGGTTTTACACCCAAGAGTTTCCTGATGCTGTCTAACAAGGGTATCTGATATTTTCTGTTTACCACAGTCACAGGCATACTAACACTAAATACATAGTGAGTAATGAAACTTTCGGTTTTACACAGCAGTTACGGTGAAACCCGCTGTGTAATAAGCATCAGGGCAGATGTCTGTTTCTGAAAAATTGCTCCTCAAGCACTCATATTTTTTTATAAACAACATTACCTATCGCTTTCTTTAGTTTTGCTTACACAGCAGTCGTGGTGAAACCCGTGGTATCCCCTTTTATTTTAGCCTCTCAAAATCATCAACACTAATGTTGGCATCTTTGAGTATTTTTCTAAGCAGTCCTTTCCCAACATCTTTTCCCTTATGGATTGATACAGTAGTCCATCTCCCATCAGAATGACGAAAAACAGCATGGCTACCGCTCTGTCTTATTTTAACAAATCCAAGTTTTTTCAGAACCCTGATGATATGCTCAGGCTTGGCTGGGCGTAGCCTGCTCAATTAATTCCACCTCTTCCACAGCTGTTTCAATTGGTATGGGCTCGCCTAATGCCTTTTTTGCATCAATGTGCAATTTGATTGCATCCTTGACGTTTCTGATAGCCTCCTTGTATGTTGCACCCTGTGTATAGCATCCCTGAATCGCAGGACAGGTGGCTACATAAACACCATCTTCATCCATTTCCACCACAACAGTAAACCTGTATTTTGTCATACCAACCACATTAATATATAGACAAACGGATATATATTTGTATCCCCACTTATCGTTTTCTTTTAGTTTTGTTTACCCCCCAGTAACAGTAAAGCCAGGGGTGTAATCCACATCAGGGCAGATGTCTGTTTCTGAAAAATTGGAAAAGTTTGAGGCTTCTGCGCCAGGAATGAGATATCTATTTATTTTTTGTGAGTTTTTCTCGACTGCCTGTCCAGTCGCATTCCAGACATTTCATTTTCCCTCCAGCCCTTTGATCCATTCAGTAAAGAAAGGGTCTGTGACTTCCCAGTTTTCTATCACTCTTTTCTTTTCCAGCGCAGCCGTTGCTCTTTTTACATAGCTGGCGCTTCTCAACCCAAAGGTTGAGATGAAATCTATAGAATATTTATTCGCCCTTGGCTGTAGCGCCAATCCGGTAAGGAGTCTTCTCTGTCCTGGTGTTAAGGATGCCCATATTTCTTCGTAGAATTCTGCGTCTGAGATAACAGATTTTTCTACGGCTGTGTTAACGTCTTGTTTTTCTATTTTTCTCTTGGAGGTGTACCACAGATGCCAGCATAGTTTTTGGGTAAAGTATGGATGTCCTTTGCTGAACTCTATTATTTTTTCAATGGATTCCAGGGTTATTTTTTTTCCGGTGTTTTCAAATTTTCTTTTTATGAATCCTGTAAAATCCTGTTTGGATATAGGCCCTATTTTCATTGTTGTACCAAATCTGTAGAATGCATGTGTTTGGTCCGCGAAAATTGTGCGCATAATGCTTGTTTTGCTTCCAGCAAACAGGTAACTTACCTTTTTATGATGCTGGAATTTTGCCCTCATAAGTTTCTCGATTCTAACACCGTTAAGTTCAGTGATATCTTGGAATTCGTCAAAAACCATGATAACCCTTTTTTTTATGTTTTCTGCGATTTTTTCTGGGAGGTCAAAGGCTTCTTCTAACTCTTCAGTAGCAGGTTTTTTTTCACCAAGAAGCTCGACTGTAACAGTCCCTTTTAGTATCTCTATTTTCACAGGGATTTTCCTTAAAATCTTTCTTACAGCTTCTTCAAAAACACTCAGTCTTGGATAGGCTGCATGAAACAAAGAATTTACTATTTTCTTTACCAGTTCCTTTTCTGAGGAGACGCCGAAGAGATCTGTGTAAGCTACTACTACCTCTTTTCCAGGTATCAGGGTTTTTGTCTGTTCAATCAAAGAGGTTTTCCCCATTTTTCGAGGGGAGTAGAGTATTACGTTCTGTCCTGAGAGCAGTGCGCTTCTCAGTTGTTTGCATTCTTCTTCTCTGTTTACGAAGTCTTCTTTTGAAACAGGGATTCCGTACTTGAAGGGGTTGTTTTGCTCTTGCATGTTATACTCACCTGTATATAACGTATGTGTTTAATAATATTTATATTTTTTTGTTACTAACATTTATGTTTAAATTTTATGATGTGTAACAGTTTTTTGATACGCATCAAATTTTTGTCAGATGTTGTTACACGTTTTTTTAACAGCACTAACAAAAAGCAAAGTGTGGGCCATCCCGGTACAAGTTATATATACTATGCTGCATATATATTGGTTGAGTGCGTGGACTCCTAGGTGCTTTTCTCAGGCACCCTATTTTTTAAAAAAATAAATCAAAAAAGAATAGAGATAAAAAAGTTTTTTCGGAGTCATCGGGGGGACTCTGTTGAACTATTCTTCTCAGGCTATTTATTTGTATCCAAACCTTTTATTATATTCCTTGTGATCTAGGCCTTCAAGTATCACTGCTACTATGCGAACCTGTTCTCCAATCAGTGTATAAATCATTCTCCAGTAATCATCAAGTCTCAGCCTCCAAAGGTTGTTTATCCCATATTTCTGGGCATAATACTTTGGTCAAAGTTTCCTTCGTATTTTCTGGCCAGCCTCATGATTTTCCACAAGTTTGGTTATTCCTTTCTCTATCAGTTTCAGTAAGTATTCTGCTTCCCCCTGCCCTTTTTCAGCACGTTTTTGTAGTTTCATGGATTCGTTTGAGAATTCATGGGATAATTGTATTTCTGTCATTTCTTCACATTCTTATAGGGAATGGATTTTGTTAGAAGTTCCTTGATCTTGGGGTTGTCTGCAAAAATCCATACTATTTCTCCTTCTTTGTCTATTATAATCTTATTGCTTTTTATTAGATAGTTTAGAATGATATTGAATGTCTGCCACATGACCATTTTTGGGAGGGCTCTCCAAAGCTGGTTCTTTGTTGGGTAATAATCCAGTTTTTTTATAGTGTCCTCTACCATTAGCACAGTGTCCAATCTTGGCATATGTAGAACCTGGGTTTCCATTCATATCACCATTTAATAATATTATATATATAGACTTATTTATAAACTTTTTGGCGGCATCCTATAATGTATAAATATACACCAAGGCACATATATATTTTTGATGCGAAAACCCGTACTTTCTCAAGCACCTTTTTTTATGCTCCTATTTCAACAACCATTTTCTTTTTCGATATGGGTGTGATGAGCACTTTTTCTTTTGCTTTGATTTTCATTGCTCTCAGGATATCCTTAGGGAAATAAATACCAAGTCTTCTACCACCTGCTACTGTGACTGTTGCTTCATGCCCAGTGGGTATTTTTTCAGCTGTGGATCTGTCTATGATCCCTGATGACTCGGCATCATAAAACTCTTCCTTGCATGTGCTGCATTTATGCCCGGTTAGGTTAGGGATTATTATATGCTCTCCACCCAGAACTGTATCAAAGCACAGATTCGAAGTGTATTCCGCCATCCCTGTTTTACATACCGGACATGTGAATGGTTTTGTTATTTTTGGTGTTTTTTTGTGCTTCCTCATCCTCTCCTGAGTTTTTCTCATCATCTCCTCCGTTATTACAGGCACATCCTCTTCTTCTTTTCTCATGTTTTTTCCTCCTCAAATGCTGTTATTACTACTACAAGCTGACCGTTGACTTTCTTAACCATGAATGCTACTCTCACCCAGCCTGTTCTGTAGGGAAACTTGGCTTTGGATATATATCCTTCCTCTTTATGTTTTTTATCAAACCCATATATCCCATATATTAGTGTGTTCAGTATTTCTATTTCTTTGATGTCGGGGTGATGTGTTCTGATATGACGCCAGTTTATCTCATATCTTTTGCTGTGTATTAGTTTCATCACATCTTCTCTGAGTAGTTTCAGGTTCGTGTATATCTTCATTATATATTTCCTCCTATATAATATTTTCTCCGTCAAATATCCGTATAACCTTTTGTGGTTATAAAGTTTTTTGATACAAAAATAATAAAAAACGTTTTTATACTACAGTGTATATATATTCTTATTAGGCGAAACCCAGTGCTTTCTCAAGCACCCCTATTTTTTTATGCTCCTAGCTCGATTACCATTTTCTTTTTCGATATGGGTTTGATTATCGCTTTTATTTTTGCTTTGATATCCATTGTTCTAAGAACATCTTTAGGGAAATAAAGACCGAGTTTCCCTGCACTCAGTGTTGATACTGTGACCTCGTATCCTCCTGTTACTTTTTCATGCATGTACCTGTCGATTATGTCTGAGGATGGGTCATCATAACCGGTTTCACCGCAAGTTCTGCATCGTAGTCCTGAGAGGTTGGGTATTATGATTCTTTCACCCAGAACATAGCAGTCGAACACAAGATCCTCTGCGTAGTCCATGGTGTTTTCATTGCAGGCTGGGCATGTGATGCCTTTCACACCTTTCAACGGTCTTCTTTTTTTATGTTTACTCAGACGCAGCATGGTTTTTTTCATCATTTCCTCAGTTATTACAGGATATATACTTTTTTCTTTCATAATGTCTTATTCCTCTTCAAATGCGGTGACTACTATTATTTTTTTACCATTGTTTTTACGCACTTCAAACACCACCCTTACTAACTTTTTTCTAAGGGTGAGTTTGGACCAAGACAGATACCGCCACTCAACATGTTTATCCACAGCGTATTTTCCGTAGAGAAGCGTGCTTATTACGTCTATCTTCTCTATTTCTGGATGAAGTGGTTTAATATGATGCCATTGAATGATGTACTGGGAGTCTTGAATGAGTTTTGTGACATCTTCTTTGAGTTTTTTCAGATCCTTATATATTATCATAATATAGTGTTTCTCCTATTTAGTATTTTCTACGATAAATATCCGTATGATATCACCCTGGTATAATGTATACATACCCCAGCGTATATATATGTTACTGAGGCGAAAACCAGGTGCTTCTCAAGCACTCATATTTTTTTATAAACAACATTACCTAACCTATCACTTTCTTTTAGTTTTGTTTACACAGCAGTTACAATGAACTGCGAGGAACTGAAGTTCCTCGCCTTCGACGTTTTCTATATTGAAAACGGCGAGAGGAAGAACATAGTTCTTCCGAATTACAAATTGAATTACAACCTATTTTCACTATCTAACTCAACCTCAAAAGATTGAGCGTTAGTCCAATTTGTAAAACTTGCAGTATAATAACCATCAGGACAGATATCCGTCGCTGAAACATCTTCAATTCTTTAACGGTATCAGATTTAATCCTGGGATTTTCTTAAAATCCTTTGTTTGGAACCATTTATTAGGATGGCTGCATTAGGTGGCCTGGTGAAGGACTTTAAATTGGGTGGGGGTTGCCGGTGACAATTCTGAAAAATCTATTACGTTCCTAATTTTGAGGAACGCCCATAAAAAACAAAAGGTTTATTATACCATAAGGTTATATACTGATAGGTATAATTATGATGGTTAAAAACCCATTTAAATACGGAGAACCTGTGACAGGAGAGGATTTCACGGACAGAGAAAATGAATGTAAAGAAATAGCACATGATCTTTACTCAGGTCAAAACATTATACTTTATTCACCCAGAAGACTGGGTAAAACATCCCTTATTATAGAAATAGAGAAAAGATTGAAAAGAACGCCTGATGTCTGCACCTGCTACATTGACCTCTTCGGAATCCTTTCCCAGGAAGAACTTGCGGAGAGGATAGTAAATGGAATAATGCTATCTACATATCCTATAAGAACCGCTCTTGAGAAAGCAGTAAATGTTTTGCTAAAACTCGTTCCTGTAAAAGTTGCTGTGATGAGAGGGGAGACAAGGTTAGAGCTCATATTTGGAAGGAAAGCTTCTCAACCTCAGCTTGAAGAAACTTTTAATCTGCCAGAAAAAGCTGCTTTAAATAAGAAAAAACATTTGATTGTATTTTTCGATGAGTTCCAAGAAATAAACAGCCTTAACGGGGTAAAACTTGAAAAACTTATGCGTTCAAAATTTCAGCATCATAAAAACGTTTCTTACCTGTTTGCAGGTAGCAAGGTCAGCATTCTTAGAGAGATGTTCGAAGACGGAAGAAGAGCTTTCTACAAGTTCGGAAAAATTGCAACCATTAAAAATATACCAAAAAACGATTTTTTCAAGTTTATAAAAACTAAATTTTCTCATACAGAAAAGAAAATAAATGATGAATGCTGTGAAAGCATCCTGGAATTCACCAGATGTCATCCCTATGCTACCCAGCAGCTCTGCCATGAACTATGGTATATCACAGAAAAAAATGTGGAAAAAGAACTTGTTATAAAAGCCATAAATAATATAATAACCAAACAAAAAGACACTTTTGAGGGATTGTGGGACAGCATGAGAAGCAAAAGCCAAAAAACCCTCCTTATGGGCTTGGCAGAAGAACCTGATGCAAACATATACTCTAAAGAATTTATAGAAAAATACAACCTTGTATCATCCGCACATGTCCAAAAAGCAATAAAGCAACTAAGGAAAAAAAGAATAATAGAAAATGGAAAAATTGCAGATATATTCTTTACTGAATGGCTCAAAAAAAGAGAGGGCGGGGGGAAATTTTGAGCATACTTCGGAATTGCTTACGCAACTCCTCGTATAATCATTCGCTCCACTCATGATTAAAAACAGGTTATATATACAAGTGAAATTAGTTATAAGGAGTTCACCACATTAGGTCAACAATTATGGAGGAACCTGAACAGTGAAACTCGCAGAGTAATCTCCGTCAGGACAGACGTCTGTTTCTGAAAAATTGCTCCTCAATCATTTTGGCTTTCTTTGGAACACAAAGATTAAAATCCTTAACCCTATTTCCTACTCTTCCATCAAATCCTTCGTGGAAAAGACTTTAACCTGTGATTGGTGTTTGAATGCTTTTTCCTCAGACCAGATGCCACAGTTAAATGCGAGTGCTAACGCAAAGTATTGTACATCCTTTTCATGCGGTGCTAATGAGGAAGCCTTGTCTGCCTGCTTATTAAACTCCTTAAATGGTATGAACTCTATCTCATCTTTAATGAATTTAAACACCTTAGCAAGTTCTTCTGAGGATAATTTACTTCTTTTAACTATCTCATCAAAATTCTTACCAATTTCAAAGAACAAGAACTCGGGTGCGATAAACTCATATTTTTTAATTAGCTTATTCATAATAAATATGTCAAAAGATTTGCCTTTTGTCAACAGTGCTGAAAGCACAATGTTAGCATCAACTACCAGAAACATTGTTTATCCCTCAAGCGATTTTTTAAATCTTTTGGAAAGGGATTTATCTATTTTCCCTGATAATTCCAAAACATCCTCCTCTGTTAATTTACTTTTAGATATTATCCTCTTTAACTCAAGTATCTCCTTCAACTCATGTTTAAGTGATCTTCTCACAACTAATTGCCAGTTAACTTTTGGTAGTTCCTCCATTTCCTCCCTCAGTTCTTCAGGTATTTCAATTACTAACTCACCCATTTCTATCACCAGTAATAATACTATGCTGTGTTGTTATTTAAATCTTTTCCTATCCCTGTTTTTACACATCACTCACAGTGAAACTCGCGGTGTAATCCCCATCAGGGCAGATGTCTGTTTCTGAGATATCCTCAACCTAAAGATTCTTTCTTCTTTTTTTGTTCATAGATTTTTT
>Ga0210016_1005111_pt1 | contig 11039 bp, 7 predicted proteins | sample CryGeyCG2014_300_FD_185454 | JGI IMG/M metagenome (GOLD analysis project Ga0210016, IMG submission 185454) | Groundwater microbial communities from aquifer - Crystal Geyser CG02_land_8/20/14_3.00 (SPAdes) (version 2) | ecosystem: Environmental > Aquatic > Deep subsurface > Groundwater | place...
CGCGAAGCTCCTGCTCGCGGGGCTGGCTCAGGCGCTCGGCCAGGCGTTCAAGAATGCTGTCGCGGCGGTGCCCGCGCACCGCCAGAATGAACGGAAAGCCGAAGCGGTCTCGATATTGCTGGTTCAACTGTTGCAGACGGGCGAGCTGCTCGGGACTGCATTGATCGAGACCGGCACCGGTTTGTTCCTGCGCCGACGCTGCGGTGAGCTCGCCGCGCTGGGCCGCGCGGCCGGTCAATTCTGGATGGGCCAGAATCAGCTTCAAGCGCGCTTCCGCAGGTGCTTGGTCGAGGGTGGCGTTGAGGGCTTCGAGCAGGCCGGTAGTGCTGACAAAAGGTCGCCGCAACCAGGTCTGCTCGGCGATCCATGGGGAGTGCTCGAACAGGCCGCCGAGGGCGTTGGTAAACGCCGCCTGGGTCATCGCGTTGAGTTGCTGCAGGGTGATTGGGGGGTGACTCATGGCGTCGCCGTGCGGTCGGTCGGGTAGGGATGATGTTGCCGCCAGTGGCGTGCAATATCGATCCGGCGGCAGATCCACACGCGCTCGTGTTTGGCGAGGTAATCCAGAAATCGTTGCAGGCCGATGAAGCGGCCAGGACGGCCGAGCAAGCGGCCATGCATGCCGATCGATAGCAGGCGCGGGGTCTCGGCACCTTCGGCGTAGAGCACGTCAAAGCTGTCGCGTAGATAGTCGAAAAAATGCCCGGCGGTGTTGAAGCCCTGCGGCGAAGCAAAGCGCATGTCGTTGGCATCCAGCGTGTAGGGAACCACCAAGTGTGGCTTGCTGCTGCCATCGGACAAGGTGACCGTCATCCAGAACGGCAGCTCGTCGCCATAGTAGTCGGCGTCGTATTCGAAACCGCCCTGTTCAACCACCAGTCGCCGCGTATTCGGGCTGTCGCGTCCGGTGTACCAACCCAGCGGCGCCGCGCCGGTGAGCGCGGTGTGAATGGCCACCGCCCGTCGCAGGTGTTCGCGTTCCAGTTCCGCTGGCATGGCCTGATAGTGGAGCCAGCGCCAGCCGTGACTCGCCAATTCGTGGCCGGCCTGCAAACAAGCCGCCGTCAGCTCCGGGTTGCGTTGCATCGCCATGGCTACCGCAAACACCGTCAGTGGCAGGCCGCGGCGCTCGAACTCGCGAAGAATGCGCCAGGCGCCGACCCGCGAGCCGTATTCGTAGATCGACTCCATACTCAAGTGACGATCTGGATAACTGGCAGCGCCGATGATTTCGGAGAGAAATTGCTCGCTGCCGGCGTCGCCATGCAGCACACAATTCTCGCTGCCTTCTTCCAGATTGAGCACAAATTGCACGGCGATCCGCGCCGCGCCTGGCCAATTGGCGAACGGCGGGTGGGCGCCATAGCCCCGCAGATCGCGTGGGTAGTGCTCGCTGGTAGGCATCGGGCCTCCGCCCTGGGTAAGCTGAGTTGGGTGCGTCATGTCAGCGACGGCGGCGGACAAGCGAACTTAAGTCAGACGTCGAGGTTGCTGACCTTGAGGGCGTTGACCTCGATAAATTGCCGACGCGGCTCGACGACATCGCCCATCAAAGTGGAGAAGATCTGGTCGGCGGCCACCGCATCTTCAACACGCACTTGCAACATGCGGCGGGTTTCCGGGTTGACGGTGGTTTCCCATAATTGTTCCGGGTTCATTTCGCCCAAGCCTTTGAACCGTTGCACGGTGCGGCCCTTCTTGGCTTCTTCCATCAGCCAGTCCTGGGCGGCGGCAAAGTTGGCCACCGGGGCGCTTTTACCAGCGCGCATAACTTGCCCGCCAACGCCAATCAAGCCATTGATTAATAGTGCTATTTTCTGAATTGGTGCGTATTCGCTGCTGGTAAAAAAGGCCTGCGGCAGCAGGCTTTCAGTGCTCAGCCCATGCAATTGACGGCGAATCCGCAAGGCGCTCGGTGCAGCGTCGCCGACGATCGCGGTCAGCACGTATTTTGCCCGGCCCAGTCCGCGCCCGTTGATGCGTTCCGACAACGCATCGGCCCAGGCCTGGAACGCTGCCAAGTCCTGCAGCAAGGCATCGGTGACTGGCGCCGCTTCGATCAACGCGTGGAGCACCAGCGCATCGGCGTGCGCGCTCAATTTGTGCACTTGGTCTTTGGCACGCTGGTACAGCGTGAGCAGCTTTTCGAGCGCGGCACCGGTGATCGCAGGTACTTCAGTCGCCGGGATCAGGGCGGCATCGTCCACCGCGTTGTTGATCAGGTAAGTGGCCAGCGCCTCATCATCCTTCATGTACATTTCCTGCTTGCCCTGCTTGATTTTGTACAGCGGCGGCAAGCCGATGTAGATGTAGCCGCGTTCGATCAACAACGGCATCTGTCGATAAAAGAACGTGAGCAGCAACGTGCGGATGTGGGCGCCGTCAACGTCGGCGTCGGTCATGATGATGATACGGTGGTAACGCAACTTGTTGATATCAAACTCATCTTTGCCAATGCCGCAGCCCAGGGCGGTGATCAGGGTGCCGACTTCGGCGGAGCCCAGCATTTTGTCGAAGCGGGCGCGCTCGACATTCAGAATCTTGCCCTTTAGCGGCAGAATTGCCTGCGTCTTGCGGTTACGGCCCTGTTTGGCGGAGCCACCGGCGGAGTCACCCTCGACCAGGAATAACTCGGAGAGCGCGGGGTCTTTTTCCTGGCAATCGGCCAACTTGCCGGGCAGCCCAGCGATGTCCAGCGCGCCTTTGCGGCGGGTGAGTTCGCGGGCCTTGCGGGCGGCTTCGCGAGCGCGGGCGGCATCCACCACTTTGCCGCAAATGGCGCGGGCGACGTTCGGGTTTTCTTGCAGAAAATCGCGGAGCTTGTCACCCATCACCGATTCGACCGCGCTTTTCACTTCGGAAGAAACCAATTTGTCTTTGGTTTGCGAGCTGAACTTGGGGTCGGGCACCTTGACCGAGAGCACCGCGATCATGCCCTCGCGCATGTCGTCACCACTGAGGCTGACCTTGGCCTGTTTTTGCAGGTTGGACGCCTCGATATAGTTGCCCAGGGTGCGGGTGAGGGCAGCGCGAAAACCGGCGAGGTGGGTGCCGCCATCTTTTTGCGGAATGTTGTTGGTAAAGCAGTACATGCGCTCTTCGTAGGCGTCGGTCCACTGCAAGGCGACATCGACCGCGATGCCCTCGGCGGTGGTGCCGATAAAGCTGACCACCTGGGGATGCAGTGGAGTACGCAACTGCGACAGATGTTCGACGAAGCTGCGGATGCCGCCTTCGTACTTGAAGGTATCGGTTTTGCCTTCGACGCGTTCGTCCTTGAGTTCGATCAAGACGCCGGAGTTCAGAAAGGCCAATTCGCGCAATCGCGCACTCAGAATCTCGTAATGAAACTCGACGTCGGTGAAGATTTCCTTGCTCGGCAAAAACCGCACCTGCGTACCCAATTTGTTGCTGGCTTCCAGCCGTTGCAGCGGATAGACCGGTTCGCCAAGTTGGTATTCCTGACGGTGATGGAAGCCTTCACGCCAGATGTCGAGCCAGAGCGATTCCGAAAGCGCATTGACCACGGAGACGCCGACGCCATGCAAACCACCGGAAACTTTGTAGCTGTTGTCGTCGAATTTGCCGCCGGCGTGGAGGACGGTCATGACCACTTCGGCCGATGAGCGGCCTTCTTCGTGCATGCCCACCGGGATGCCACGACCATTGTCGATTACCGAGACCGAGCCATCGGTGTGGATGGTGACGCGCACGTTGTCGCAATGGCCGGCAAGCGCCTCGTCGATGGAATTATCGACCACTTCAAAAACCATGTGGTGGAGGCCGGTGCCGTCGTCGGTATCGCCAATGTACATGCCGGGGCGTTTACGTACCGCGTCCAGGCCCTTCAGTACTTTGATGCTGTCTGAGTTGTAGGTATCGGTCATTCGGGCTTCCATCGTGGCCGAACCCAAAGGTTCGGTGGAAATTGGGTGGCGCTGAGCGCTGGACTTCAGGGTCAGCGCGAAGGCGGCGCGGTGGGGGTCGACCAGGCGTGCAGTCGGGGCCGCGCAGTATATCAGTCTTGCTGTCGGATGCTCCCCTGTTCCACGTGGAACAGGTTGGCGCTAAGGGTTCCTGGGGTATCTGGCCAAGCCACCGAACTGATCAGCAATTGTGCGCCGGTACCGGCTAACCAGCGGAGTGCAGAGCCCAAGTGTTGCGGGTCGAGTTCACTGCATAAGTCGTCCAGCAGCAAGATCGGCCACTCTCCGCGTCGGTGATGGAAGCTCAACAACTGCGCAAAAATCATCGCCAGCGCGGTCAATTTTTCCTGGCCCCGAGACAAGTGTTCGCGAACCGGCACGGTGGCGTAGGTAAGCGACCAATCGCAGCGGTGGGGCCCGTAACGAGTGAAGCCGCGCTCGCGATCTCCGGCGCGAGTGTCAGCAAGTTTTGCGCGATGGTCAGCAGCGCCCAAGCCTGACGAATCGTTCCGCCAGCCCTCTTCGAATTGAAAATGACATGCCCCAAGTTCCGGCAACAGCAGCCCACAAATTTCCTGCAAGGGTGGCTCCAGTGCTGCCGCTTGGCGTGCGCGCAGGTCACTGATCGCGTCACCGGTCAGCGCCAATTCGGTTTCCCAAGGCTCAAACCAGGCATCGGGCGCGGCGGCTTTAAGTAGGGCGTTGCGTTGCTTGAGCGCGCGTTGATAGCGCCGCCAGAGCTCCAGAAAATCTGGTTCCACGTGGAACACGATCCAATCAAGCGCGGCCCGGCGCAATTCACTGCCGCCCGAAATCAACAGATGCGACCCTGGATCAAACGCCAGCACCGGGCAATGCCGGTACAGCTCGCTTAACTGTGAAACCCCCTGACCATTGATCCGCCCCTGCCATTGATTTGACTGCCGCTCCAAACCAATCCGACTGGTCTCACCCGTACGACCCAGCACCGTAGCGAACACGCTGACCGACGCGGCGCCACGCCGCACCAACACCTCGCGTCCCCCAGCACGAAAGCTACGACCGAAACTCAACAAGTGAGCGGCTTCCAACACCGAGGTCTTGCCGGCTCCATTGGGTCCGGTGAACACATTCAGCCCAGGGCGTAACCGCAGCTCGGCCTGCTCAATCACCCGCAGCTGGCTGACCCGCAATTGCTCGATCCACATCGCTGTATCCTCCGCCAACCGCCAGCAACAAAAAACCCCGGGCGAGCCGGGGCTTTTGCAACACCCGTGCGAACACCGCTCATAAACGCAACGGCATCACCACATGCCGGGCGCGATCATTCTCGGCGTCACGAATCAGGCAACTGGAATTGCCATCTCGCAGCAACAGCATCACTTGCAAGCCGCGCAACGCGGCCAACGCTTCCATCAAGTAATTCACGTTGAACCCGACCGAGAGCTCCTCAATGACGGTGTCGGCCTCCACTTCCTCGGTGGCCTCTTCCTGCTCCGGATTATGCGCCACGATCTGCAACCGATTCGGACTGACCTCGAGCTTGACGCCGCGGTATTTCTCGTTCGACAAAATCGACGCACGCGCCAACGCCGCCTTGAATACGTCGCGCGACAACACCACCGACTGATCGGCGCCGATCGGGATCACCGCCTCGTAATCCGGAAACCGACCATCGATCAATTTCGAAGTAAACACAAAATCGTTGCGGCGAACGCGAACGTGGCCTTTGCCAAATTCCACTTCCACCGTGCCTTCGCCGACATCCAGCAAACGCTGCAACTCCAACACTCCCTTGCGCGGAATGATGATCTGCTTGCGTGCCTTCACCGACAATTCGATCGGTGTCTCACAAAGCGCGAGACGGTGACCATCGGTAGCCACGCAACGCAAAACCCCCTCGCGCAGATCAAACAGCAGCCCATTGAGGTAATAGCGCACGTCCTGGTGGGCCATCGCAAACCCGGTGCGATCGATCAACTCTTTCAAGGTCGCTTCGGCCAATGTCACCCGTTCCACCACTTCGATGTCATCGACCGTCGGGAACTCCGACGCCGGCAAGGTCGACAAGGTAAACCGGCTGCGTCCAGCCCTCAGGGTGACCCGCTCCCCGCTTTGGCTCACCTCAATCAGGCTGCCATCGGGCAACGCCCGAACGATGTCGAACAACTTGCGCGCCGGCAGGGTGATTTCGCCGGCCTCGGTGCCGTCGGCCGCGCAGCGCGCGAACATCTCGACTTCGAGATCGCTGCCGGTCAAGCCGACCGAGCCGTCCTCGACTACCAGCAAGACATTGGCCAATACCGGTAGCGTCTGCCGACGCTCAACGACGCCGACCACTTGATTGAGCGGCTTCAGCAGGACTTCTCGCTGGATGGAAAATTTCATCGTCACTTACCCTCGTCGGATGAACGAAGCGGCCCTGACTGCTGCCAAGATCGCCGGTGGTTGCGCTGGTTGTTGTTAGATCTTATATAAAGATGATGATGATGATGAAGGCTGGGGACAAGTTCAAGAACCCAGCGCAATCCCTTGTGTAGCACACCTTTCCGCTCTACTGCATCTTGTGTGGCAAGCCCCTTGAGCCCGGTGCATTATTTGTGCATAAAGTCTCCACCACCGGTTGTCCACAGCTTATCCAGTGCTTGCTCTCTAACCTGATAACGAGCGCGAAAGCTTTTCCCAATCCTCGCGCAATTTACCATCGGTGCCGCGCAATTCGGTGATCAATCTAACCGCATGCAGCACCGTCGTGTGGTCGCGTCCGCCAAAGGCATCGCCGATCTCCGGCAACGAATGCGACGTCAGCTCCTTGCACAACGCCATCGCCATTTGCCGGGCGCGAGCCAACTGCCGGGTGCGCCGCTTGTGCAGCAAGTCGGCCACCCGCAATTGGTAGTAATCGGCCACCAGCTTCTGGATGTTGGGAATGCTGAGAATGCGCTCCTGCAGCGTCAGCAGGTCGCGCAGCGCCTCCTGCGCAAACTCGATGGTGATCGCCCGGCCGGTGAAGTGCGCACGGGCAGCGAGCGTGTTCAGCGCGCCCTCCAGATCGCGTACGTGCGAGCGCATCCGCTTGGCCAGCATAAACGCCACCGCCTCTGGCAACAGCAAACCCTTGGTCTCGGCTTTGCGCATCAGGATCGCAGCGCGGGTTTCGAAATCGGGCGGATCGATCGCCACCGGCAGACCCCAGCCCAGCCGAGAAGTGATCCGTGGTTCCAGGTTCTCGACCTCTTTGGGATAGCGGTCGCAGGTCAGAATAATCTGCTGATTGGTTTCGAACAGCGCGTTGAAGGTATGAAAAAACTCTTCCTGGGTTCGATCTTTGCCCGCAAAAAACTGAATGTCATCGATCAACAGGGCATCCACCGAGCGGTAACGGTTCTTGAAATCGTCCATGTTTTTGGCGTTCAGCGCCCGGATCATGGCGCTGAAGAACTGCTCTGAGCGCTGATAAAGCACCCGGAACCCCGGATTATTCGCCCGCATCAAATTGCCAGCGGCGTACATCAAGTGGGTCTTGCCCAAGCCGGTGCCGCCGTACAGCAGCAGGGGATTGGACTCGCGGCAGCCCGGATTCATGGCCACCTGATAGGCCGCCGAGCGTCCAAGCTGATTGGACTTGCCCTCAACGAAGTTATCGAACGTGTAATGCGGATCCAGATTCGATTCGAACTCGACCGCAGACAGTGGCGCCACCACCATCGCTACCGGCGTCGGCTGGCCGGTAGCCGCAGCCACTACCGGGGTGCGCGCCAAGGCACCCACTTCAAAGCGAATCTCGGTGGGCGTGGTTGCCAGGTGGGCCGCAATCACCTCAATGCGCGCCTGAAAGCGCTCCAGCACCATGTCCAGAACAAAACCATTGGGCGCCAGCAAGCGCAACATGCCGGCACTCTCATGCACCTGCAACGGTCGCAACCAAGTCAGGATGTCCTGGTCGCTGTATTCGGTTTCCAGGCGAGCGAGACAGCGCTCCCAAAGGCTAGCCATAGGTATTCATGATCAAGAGGAGCGCCGACTGGGCGTTAAGTCGCGCAGTGTACCAGCCACAGCCGCTACGCCCATTTGCCATGCACCCAGCCGGCGCCGCCGCAGACCAACCGCGAGTCGCCTTGGTCCGCTGGCGAGCCCGCGCAACCGCGCCGGCGTCGCCAACCGCGGCTGCCGCACCGGCTTATTTCATCCAGCCTGCGCAATAAGCTTGCAAGCGCTCGGTATACGCGCTTTTTTGCGCAGCGCTGGCAAAGCTCGCGCGAAAACTATGGTCGGCCAGGGTGACGGCGTGCCGCGCTTCCAGGCCGAGCGCGGCAAAGGTGTCGACATAGTTCTGATTGAGATAGCCGCCAAAGTAGGCCGGGTCATCCGAATTGATCGTCACCACCAGGCCGGCTTCGAGCAGCGCGCGCAGGTTGTGCTTGGCCAGCGTATCGAAAACCCGCAACTTGATGTTGGACAACGGGCACACCGTGAGCGGGATCTGATCTTTGAGCAGACGCTGGACCAGCGCCGGATCTTCCAGCGCCCGCACGCCATGATCGATGCGCTCGACGCCGAGCACATCGAGCGCACTCCAGATATAGGCCGGCGGACCTTCCTCGCCGGCATGGGCGACCAGCCGCAAATCCATCATCCGCGCCACTTTGAAGACGCGCTCGAACTTCTCCGGCGGATTGCCTCGCTCGGCGGAATCCAGACCGACGCCGACAAATTTCCCGATGTGCCGGGTCGCCGCTTCCAGCGTTTTGAAGGCATCGGCCTCATCCAGATGGCGCAGAAAACACAGGATCAGCTCGACCTTGATACCCAATTCGGCTTCGGCCAGATCACCGGCGCGGCGCAGACCATCGATCACGTAGGCGATCGGCACGCCGCGCGCGGTATGCGTTTGCGGATCAAAAAACAGCTCCGTGTGAAGGATGTTATCGGCCTTGGCACGCAGCAAATACGCCCAACCCAGCTCAAAAAAATCCTGCTCGGTCAACAGCACGCTGGCGCCCGCGTAATAGATATCCAGAAAACTTTGCAGATCGGAGAACGCATACGCTGCGCGCAGCTCGTCGACGCTGGCGTAGGGCAGGGACACGCGATTGCGCGCGGCAAGGGCAAAGATCAGCTCGGGCTCCAACGAGCCTTCGATGTGGATATGCAGCTCCGCCTTGGGCAGTCCGCGCAGAAACCCGGGGAGTTGTTCGGGGGCAACCTGAAGGTGGCTGGGCATGATCGGATCACCGGTTGAAAGGAGGGTGCTGGTTTAGCGCTGGCCGATTGCGACACTAGCCGAACGCAGCGCCAAGCGTAGCGGTTCAAGCTGCGCCGCGTAATGCCGCCAACGGCCGGAAGATCGATCGTGTAGCGGTTGCCGAACCTGCCAATAACTGCCGGTCTTGACGGCGTTTCGCAATTGATGAAACTCGAGGCAACGTTCGTCCCATTCCAGCTCAAGAAAATCGAACAGTTGCTGCAGCGCCGTTGTTGGTTCACGAACGAACGCGTCGTAATCGAAATCGAAAATGCTCTCCGGATAGAGTGCTCGCCAATGTCCCATCAGCCGACGATATTGCCCGTAGTAGTGGCCAATGTCACCGAGATCGCTCGAATAACCAGCAACCTTGTGGTTGAGGTGTTGCATAAAAATCGACAGACCGTTGTCGAGCGGGTCGCGCGTGGTGTGAATGATCTTGGCACTTGGGAACAGCCGTTTGATCAGCCCGATCAGCAGGAAGTTATCAGGACGTTTGTCGGTGATGATCGCCCCGGCGCCAGCACCAGGAAACAACCGCGCCAAATGCTGGCGGTATTCCTCGGCAAACGCGGCATCGCGGTCGCCATCCCACTGGGCCATCGACTGCGGAAACGGCGCCAAACGGCTGGCCGCGAGGCGCAGCAGAAAATCCAGCTCGCCCCCTGGCGTCACCCGTGGATGCGCCGCCAGCACTTGCTCGATCAAGGTCGATCCAGACCGAAACATGCCGCAGATAAATACCGGGGACGCGCCGGTCGCTGCCGCTACACCTCTGGCAATCGGCGCTGCCACTGCGAAGGTGTCGATCAACGCGTCGATCAGTTGCGCCGAGTGACTGCGATCATAGGTTCTGCCGTTCCGACGCAGCAAACAACGGTTGGCTTTGGCGTAAGCGTCGAAGGCTAAATCGAACGCTTGCAAGCGGTCGTAAGCGGCCCCCAAGGCGAACAGCAAGTTGGCGCGCACAATCTGCCCCTCACCGGCACAGTTCGCCGACGCCTGCAGTAACTGATCCAGCAACGGGTCGGCCAGGCTCGTCGGTGGTCGCAGTTGTGCGCTACGCGCCAGAGCCTCGAAGCGCAGATCCTGATAAAGCCCGCGCTCGCCACCGGCGCCAGCGCGGATCTGGTCATAGCAGGCGAGGGCGGCAACCCGGTCGCCGCGTTCCTCGTGGAGGTTTCCCAAGTTCAGCAGCGCTGGCACGTAGCCAGGATCGAGTTGCAATGCAGCGTTCAATTCGAGCTCGGCAAGGTCTTCCTGGCGCAAATGATCCGAATAGATGACGGCCCGATTAAGATGAACCTCCGGCGCTCGGTCAACGCCGCGGGCAAGCGCCTCGGCATACGCCAATAGTGCCTCGGCGTAGTTGCCATTGGTCTTCAGCAGGTAGCCCAATTCGTACCAGACCTCGGTCAACTGAGGACGCTTGCCGAGCACGCCACGCAGACCGTCGATGGCCTCTGGACGACGCCCTTGGCGGTGCAACGCTTCCGCCTGTCGCACCAAAGATTCCGCCGATTCGATCATGCTGCCTCGGGTTACTGGATCAGTCACGGTGGAGCAACAACTGCCAACCCACCAGATTGCTGCGGGCATGATATTGCGGCATGCATTCAATCAAATTGAATCCGGCGTCGCCGGCTTGACGCTGAATCTGTTGCATCTGCTCGGCGCTCCGGGCGTGGCCAAGCAGGTCGTTCAAGCGTCGCACCGAAGCGCGCATCTCGGCTTCGGCTCGATCCACCTCCAGCCCGACCACCTCGGGCAGCGACTGCGTGCGCGCGACCAGCAATTTTTGCACGGCGTCTAGCGCCACCCGCAGCACTCGCCCAGCACCGATTTGTTGTGACGGCTGCAGTTGCTGCTTCAATGTACGAATGGCGGAA
>Ga0210016_1005118_pt1 | contig 11034 bp, 7 predicted proteins | sample CryGeyCG2014_300_FD_185454 | JGI IMG/M metagenome (GOLD analysis project Ga0210016, IMG submission 185454) | Groundwater microbial communities from aquifer - Crystal Geyser CG02_land_8/20/14_3.00 (SPAdes) (version 2) | ecosystem: Environmental > Aquatic > Deep subsurface > Groundwater | place...
GATAAACCAGTAATACTGTTCCTAAATCAATGAAGGCAGAAAGTTGTCTGCCTATAAAAGTTAGATTTCCATAATCGTCCATCTTCAGTAGGTCAGCAATATATTTGGTGAAGAAAATCGGAAAGGTGCCATATACAAAAAATCCAAACCCCCGGTTATGAGGGTTTAAAGGCGAAGTAGAGGAGTCCAAATATTCAAATATATTTTCAGGCCAGGAGATGCCTGTTGTAACCATAGTTAGGAATCTTTCGTCAGGATGGAGGTGTTGTCCCTGATCCCAATTGACCCCATACAAGCGTAAAAAAGAAGCAAGCATAAAAATGCATGCAATTATTATATAATTGAGTCGGTTCTTCATCGTTTCTTCAAATTTAAATCATTCGGGTTCGGAAATAAATATATCTGTATTCTATACTATTATTAAAACAATTATAAGAATGTTTTTAGTTTGGGTAGAATATTATTTTGTATATTCATATCACTTTAGTTTCCGGATAAAAATATATGTTTAGAAATTTTCTCTTAGTCAGTTTATTTATTATTATCCCATTTTGCATATTTACGTATAGATTGGAGAAAAACCCTCCCGGATTTTTTATCGATGAAGCGATTAACGGTTATGAGGCATATTCTTTACTTCAGACTGGGGGTTACAGTTCAAATGGAGAATTTTTACCTAGGTTTTTTTTAAATCCGGGGGAAAAGATAAGAAACCATCATTTATTTATCTATATAATTACACCTTTTCTATATATATTGGGACTTAAAGAATTTGCAGTACGCCTACCAAGTGTATTTTTCTCAATAGGACTTTTATATCTTATTTACTTATTATTAAACAGACGGGTTTCTAAAAAATCAATTTATATTGCTGCTTTTTTCTGGTCGGTGACTTCCTGGGTTTTTCTTACCTCTAGAATCGGTATGGAATTTACTGCCTCGGCATTCTTTTTTACTTTAGTAATTTATCTTATTGATTATATTTATCGGAAAGAGGTAAATCTTTGGAATGCAATAATACTTTCGCTAGTTTTAGATATTCTTTTTTTCATATATGCCCCGGGAAAAATTATCGCACCGATTTTGATGATTTTTGGCTATTTCTTGCTTAGACGAAAAAAATATTCCGGGAAAATAAAATTAGTGTATGTATTATTAAATATTCTGATTATTCTCTTGTCTCTCTCCTACTTTATAGATTCTTCTTTTTTTTATAGAAGTCAGGAGTTAAATAAATGCGGTTCTTTGATATTTATCTGTCTTCTACGCAATCTTTTATCTCATTTTAATCCTATATTATTTTTTGGCAATACTTATATACCTTGGGATTATGGTGTTCTGACCCATAGCATTACCGGTACTTCTCTTTTACTATTAGTGACGTTTCCGTTTTGGCTGGTAGGTTTTTCTTATTTTTGTTATGAAAAAACCAGGGAAAACTTTTTCCGACTTCTTATTATTTTTAGTCTCTTTGTTTCCATAATTCCGGCGTCGCTGACTTTAAGGGGATTTGACAGTTATCGTTCGGTTTACCTTCTACCAATTTATTATATTTTTATCATATATGGTATTGATGTAACTTTGAAAATAGTAAAAATCTATACCATAGATAAAAAATTTATTCTGGCAGTCATACTTAGTATTATTATGGCTTGGGAAATGTTTTTTCTGTATTCATATGAGCTCAATGTAAAAGCTGCGGACGATTCTAATTGGCAGTATGGAGTAAGGGATATATTTAGGAATTTGTCTGATTATTATGATAAGTATGAAAGGATATTCCTGACAACTAGAATTGCATTTCTACCGAATTTATACTTACGTTTTTACGACCCCAAAAATACTTACAATAAAATAGAGACAAGAGCTATTGATAGTTGTTATGAAGGTAACATGTTGTATGTTATCAGACCGGATGAAGCGGTGGGAAGAAATATAGATATCAAAAAAATTATTTATTATCCGAATGGTCATGACGAAGCTTATTACTTTGTTGAATTTGAAAGAAGCAAATTGCGGTAATCATTTCTAGTAAGCGACTTAGTTTTTTTATAAATTCTAATAACAGGATGATCAAAAACAGTCCATGTTTCCTCGGCGTTTTCATCCGGGAATTCCCATTTTAAGTTACCCAGAGATATTTGGGGAAATGAGGATATTTCATCAATTTTAGCAAATCCTAACTGGCCGGAAAACAACAATTGATAATATTTTGTGACCAGTGGAAACTTTCTCGGAAATAACAAATAATTTGCGAATATCCTTCTTGATGGGATTAATATGTAATCAGCTTTTTCAAGATGCATGGTAAGGTCATTGAAAAGAGAGGGTACTTCATCAAGATTATAAAAGTCAAATGAGATAACAGTATAGTTCCTTGGAGGAATGTTCATATTCGGGATTCCCACAGGAATATCAATTACATTTGCGGTTTCAGAAAGTATATATGAATTATTCGGGATTTCCTTATAGATAGCGTATGAAGATTGGACTCTACTGTCTTGGTTTACATAAATAGACATATAAGCGATACCGGGCAGGATTGCCGGAGTGCAAAATGCAAAAGCCAGAATGTAAAATTTAAATTTGGAAGAAAATATTTCTGATCTTCTATAGTATTCCTGACTATCATTCTCATTTGATCTGAAAGGCAGATAAATTTGGAATAAGGCAAAAGCAGCAAAGATGCTGAAAAAAGGCAATAGCGGCGTCATAAACCTTGTCCATTTGGCGTAAAGAAAAGCATTTGGAACAAAATAGATCAATATTGAGGGAATAATAACAAGAGATATTAATTCAGAGTTAAGGATTACAATTCGTATCTTTTTATTCCTTCTACTTTTTATTAACCTTCGGACTATCTGATGGATAAATCGCGCAAAAGACATAATAAGTTGCAGGTTTAAGAGTAGAAGTCCTAATGATCCGGTGATTAAAATAGGTAAGCCAAGCGTGTAAGGGAAAATTTTATTTATTTGGAAAAGGACAGGGGTGGTATTGATAAATTGTCTGGTATAAAATGCTTCGTATCTGCCTGTAGCAACATCTTTCTCATATCCAAATACCGCACTAATAAAACTGGGATATTCAATCAGATTATAAGGTGAAGATAATATAGTAATTACCAGGCTAAAAAGAGCGATGAATAAGGCGATTGAAGTATAAACCGCGGTCCATTTTAACCAGTTTTTTTTATGGTCAGGATTAAACACCTTAATAAGTAGAGCAATAAAAGGGGGAGCCATAAACATAATGCCGGTAAACTTGGTACCAAAAGATAAACCGATAATTACCGAAATTATTAATATATCTATAATTTTTGTTTTAACGAATTTCATTGCTGATAGTGTCTTTGTTTTTTCAAAAAAATTAAATGCGAAATATACGGAGCTTACAAAGAAAAATGTAAGCAAAGATTCTGTTGTTCCGAAATGAGCTGCTTGAATCAAACCTGGTGTAAATGCTGTCAATAAAGAAGCAAGAAGCGAAAAAAAGTTGGACCTTGTTAATTTTTCGGTAATTTTATATACAATCCACACAATTAGGGTTGAAGACAAAGAACTATAAAACCTTAACCAGAAAATTGCAGAAGGGAAGTCAGTTTCTAAACTGGTTTTGACGGTTGGGGAAGGTACCAAAAAGAGAAATAAGGAAGATACTTTCTTTACCGTCTGATCACTGATATATGCCAGATATAAAGGGAATTGGCCGTAAGAAAAGAAATGAGGGTTTAAGTTACATTTGTCTTCCTCGGGTGGTGTTGAAGAATCCTGTTGTTTAATATTGATGCGGGATGCTTCCCTTATTAGGCATGAGGGTATTTTGGTAAAATCTTTTGGTAGACGGAAGCGGGATATGGCAATGGCCATATTTCTTTCATCCGGATTAAAAAAATACGGCGAGTCATGCAGCAGATTATAAAATCTTAACAATGAAGCGATAATAAGGATAACAACAAAGACAAGCTTGCTAGAATTGTATTTCATATTTTTCATTTCAGGGTGAGATGCTGAAAAAACTTAAGGTTAAAATAAGTTTTTCCAGCATATATCCATCTAATCAGCTATTGCAACCTTTTGGATTGCAAATCTGAGTAAGATGGTTAGAATAACAAAATAATTCATGAAAAATTCTAGAGGATATAAAGTATCATAATCATTGTTATGCCCCATCCTAAAATAGCCACAATTAAAGGTACGTCTTTGGTTACAATTTTCTCAGGTTGTTCCGCTTCTGCACCTTTATAGGCAACCTGTGCGTAACGCATCAGACCATAGACCATAAAAGGTATAGATATAATCATCCATTTCCGATCAATAGCGCCTGGTAATACATTTATCAGAAATTGTTTTATCGGTGCGTTAAATTGCGGCGGCTCCTCAAGAAATGTAAACAAAGAATAGGCGAGAATTGAAGCAGAACCAAACATAGAAGTATAGGAATCCAAGAGTCTTTCCCTATATTGATATAGGGTAGGTCTTGTCAGTGTGCCTTTATGTAATAATTCTGCGTGTCTTTTCGTAGTAGCTACAAAAAGAGCTACAAACATGATAGTCATAAAAAGCCAAAAGGGGAGGTGATAGGAAGTCAGTACTTCTCCTGCATAAGCTCTCAATATGAAAGAAAAAGCAATACCAAATATATCCAACACTGCGTATTTTTTAAATGAAAGAGAATACAGTATGTGGATAAGGACGAAGGTTGCTGCAACAAATAAAAAATTTACGGAGATAAAAAGGGCAGCTATAAGACCAAAAAATGTTAGAAGATATGCCATTTCTGCCGCATGATTTAGTTGAATGAGTCCTGCTGCCAGAGGCCGCTTTTTTTTGATCGGATGAAGTTTATCAAACTTCAGATCTATAATATCATTAAATAAATATGACGATGAGGATAGAGCGCTAAAAATAACAAAACCGATACTGGTAAGCAGGAAATAAGAAGGATCAAAAAGTTTACCGTTAAAAATTATTGCCGAATAAAGGATAAGGTTTTTAATCCATTGGTTGGGACGCAGTGCTTTTATAATCGGTGGAAGTTCAATATTTTTCATACTATATACTATTTTATGAAAGTTTGGCAATAATCTCAAGAAACTATTCGGAAACAACTTAAATGTGTTTTTGCATAGATACTGAGACTTCACAATAATATGAAGCTCCACGGGCTTACGCCCGTGGTATCCTCAAATTCTTCGGCGAGCGAAATCCGCCGAAGCATTACCCTTCGACTCTCCTTCGACAAGCTCAGGATTCGCTCAGGGTATCCGCAATATCGCATTCATCCACGAGTTTACACTCGTGGTTTTCTGCGAAGGCGGATAAATATATTCAAGTTAATCCTTCAGGACTGATCCCGATTAAATCGGAATACTGTAAAAAGTATATATTTAGCTTTCACGTGTGACCATTTTTGCTACTTCGTATCCTAATTCTATGGCGTAATTAGTTCCTCTGTCCCAAGGGTATACCATATCCATATTTGCCAGATAAACGTTGTCAAAAGGTGTAATAAAATCAGGTTTAACTCTCGAGTAGTGTACCGGAAACACCGGTTGGGCAAATTTTCCTAAAAAAGTGTAACAATTGATAATTGATCCTTGAAAATCGAAATCCTTATTTATTTTTTTCAAAAAAGGAAGATAAGTTTTATAAAGCATATCTGGTGTCATTTTCAGATATGGATGGTTGGGAGGCAGATAATTTGCTACCCAAGTGATATGTTGATTGCCGTAGCTGGAACAGTCGATCATATTTGTTTGCTGGATAACTCCAATAAACGGGAAATTATTTTCATTTATATTTAACCAATATACACGATCAAGAAATTTCTTTTTTGTTATCATGACAAAATTCAAAGCATGAAGATGGGGGATTTGGCTGAGTCTTCTTTTATACTCAACGGGAAAATTTCTAAAAGTATTCAGAAAATAATCGGTTGGCGCGGTTACAATCACTTTGTCATATTTGCTTACGTGATTGCTATCGAAAGACGTTGATAGGAAAAATTTGCCTCCATTTTGATTAATTTCATGAGCCATGGAATCAATCAGTTTTTGATATCCACCGTGGAGATATCCCAAACGCATAGTGCGTTTTTTTATTCTTGCCCAAAACCAAGCCATATTTATCTTAGAAGCTAGGGCTCCGAACTTTCCTAGCAGCAGAGGCTGCCATAATATTTCGAAACTTTGTTTGCCGAACCACTTTTCAAGCCAATAATAGGCAGTAAATTTTTCAAGTTCGATTGCCCAAACTTTGGGAAGTATTTTAAGATACAGAAGAATAACTCCCGTCCTTACCCTGGATGATAGTTTCAAAGGATGGAAATTAAGTAAATCCAAAGGAGAGTTGAAAGGATATGAATTCCCCTGATAATAGATAGAAGTGGTTGTTTTCGGAAAAATTAGATCCTGTTCCAATCCTAATTCTTTTATCAGATCCAATGCATGTGAGTCGTTGGTAAACCAATGATGATAATGCTTCTCTAAAGGATTTTGCCAATTTGGCAGGCTGAAAGAGCTAGCAAGTCCCCCCAGTGATTTTTCTTTTTCGAAGATGTCAACAGTTATTTTTTCCTTTGTGAGTTTATAAGCAACAGACAGACCTGTAAAACCCGCTCCAACAATCGCTACTTTCATTCTGTGAATTCAACCGTGGGAATATTTGCAACAGTTGAATTACTGACGACATCTGTTGCCTGTACTTGAGCGGTTCCCGGATTGTCTGACGTAAGATTAAATATCGCTTGGCCGATTTCATTTGTGGTTTGAAGATTGGATGGCTTAATATTTACAGAGCTCAAAGAGGTGACAAGTTTAACTGAACGATTTGGAAGAGATACTCCGTTAACATCCCTTAAGACGATTGTGACTTTTACTTGGGTTGGTTTGTTGTCTTCTGAATTTTCATCTCCGATTTTGCCTATTTGGGGAAAAACTATTCCAAACGATTTCAGGGGAGATGGATTGACGCTTGAGGCTTTCAAGGTCTGCATTAAAGGCTTTTGTAGCGATACAGTAATGATACCAATGAAAAAAGTAAGAAAAAAAAGGACAGAGAGTGTTAAAAAAGCTTTATCTTTCACGTAATATAACCTCTCCTGATTTTTACATGAATTTATTACGTTGTCAACTTTTATCCGCCTTCGAAGAAGACTACGGTTGTAAACCCTTAACCTTGACGTGAGAACTTGACAAGTATTCATTTTTTTGTCACACTACTTTTGCCCTTCGGGAATGGAAGGAAATCTTAAGAAATTTTTCTTCCACAATCTCCTAAATGGGTATTTCTCCGATTTACGGAGGAAGAAGGGGTTAAAGTATCCTTTCTCTTTGGAGATTGGATCTACCCTCCCAATATTTGTTTTGGGGAAAAATCTTAAGGATCGCCTTCTCGAAGGGTATTAATTTTCCAGTAAATATGGTTGAGATCAGGAAAAATAAGTCGGGGTTGACAAACTATAATTTATTTGGTTAAATACAGATAAGTTTATTTGAATTTCCCTCGCATTTTTATCTCAAAATAATGTGAATTCCCTTATAAAACTATGCCTTTGAAAACAAAATTTAATATTACAAAAGCGATAAGCGTGGATGATGTTATTGGTGCTCCGGTAAATATAAAAACACCGGAGAAGTCTGATATTAAAAATGACTCTGATCAGATTCCCTTAAAAACAGTCACTCCTGTTCAATCATCCGGACTGACAAATTCAGTAAAACCGGTACTTCCACCCATCGCGCCAAACAACGCTACCTGGACTCAAAAGCCAAGTAACTTTACTCCCGGTTTGATTCCTGCAAATAGTTACCCTACAAACGGACAGATAAACAATTCGTCTGACAGATACCTAAACACTCCGACGAAAGCTGTATCAGGGTTTTTAGATATTATGCAGGAAGGACATGGTTTTCTACGTCCAAAATTTGTTCCAGGAGAAGGAGATATTTATATCTCTCAGTCACAAATTAGGAAATTCCAGCTAAGAGAAGGTGATAAAGTGACAGGTCAGGCAAGACTGCCAAAAGAAAATGAACGTTATCTTGGACTGCTAAAGGTAGAAAAAGTAAATGATATTCCGGCAGATGACTCACTAAAAAGAGTACACTTTGAAGATTTAACTTCAATATACCCTAATAAACAGTTAAAGCTGGAAACAGAAAAGACACCTTTATCTACAAGAATCATTGACTTATTATCTCCGATTGGATTTGGACAACGGGGACTTATTGTTTCTCCTCCGAAAGCAGGAAAAACTACAATATTGAAAGAAATAGCTCATGGTATTTCAGAGAATTTCCCTAAAGCTCATTTAATGGCTGTGTTAATTGGTGAAAGACCGGAAGAAGTGACTGATATCAGTCGTTCTGTAAAAGGTGAGGTTATTGCCAGTAATTTTGACGAAGCACCGGAAGCACAAACGAAAGTGGCTGAAGTAGCATTAGACAGAGCAAGACGCATGGTGGAGTTAAAATATGACGTGATTATTTTACTTGATTCTATCACGCGGTTGGCCAGAGCTTACAACCTGTGTGTTAATCCATCAGGTCGGACACTATCCGGCGGTTTTGATCCGGCGGCACTATATCCGGCTAAAAGATTTTTAGGAGCTGCCAGAAATTGTGAGGAGGGGGGTAGTCTGACAATACTTGGTACAGCACTTATAGAAACAGGCTCCAGAATGGATGATTTAATTTATGAGGAATTCAAAGGTACCGGAAATATGGAGTTGCACTTATCCAGGTATCTGCAAGAACAAAGAGTCTTTCCTGCAATAGACATAGATAAATCCGGGACCAGACATGATGAATTATTATTACAGCCGGCTGTATTGAAAAAGATAATTACGCTCAGACATATGTTTTCCCTATTAGGTGAAGGGCATGAGAGAATTGGAACGTTAATAGACCGGTTAGCCAAAGCAAAATCGAATAAAGCCTTTCTGGAAAGTTTGAATCAAGGTTGAAGAATATTGTCAATCCTTAACTATCCCTTTTAAGACCATACTGTTGATAATTCAATATGTCTTTATTTGACAGAACCAGACTCATATTTGAAAACAAAATATTCATAAGTGAGATCCGCGAATGGTCTGATTTTTTGTATATATATACTAAGAAAAAACTTCTTATCGCCAACAGTCACTTTGAAAAAGGAAAAAATATTCTTGTAGACCTGCTTCTTGTAAAAAGAGGGAGATACAGCAAACATTTTTTAAATATTTCATTTCTGTTTCTTTTTGCCGGAGCGATTATTGTTTCTCCGGTTATCGCTCAATATTATCCCACAATCTCACCAAATGACACTATTTCAAGCGAATCATCAGGACTGGATTTAAATTATTTGACTTTAGGAGATTCCACCACCACAACTGCCGTTTCGGACAAACCCCGTTTCGAGATCATTGATTATGAAGTAAACAAAGGAGACACTCTGGCGTCAATCTCCGATAAATTCGGGATATCGGTAGATACCATAAAATGGGCAAACAGTCTTAAAACAGACAAACTTCTGCCAGCTCAGATATTAAGGATTCCTCCTGTTACCGGAATAGTTCATAAAGTATCTCCGGGAGATAGCGTATATTCAGTTGCCAAGAAATATAAATCTGATGCTCAAAAAATCGTAAACTTTCCGGCTAATGATTTTGCAGATCTTGACACATTTGCCCTGAATGTGGGGCAGATAGTTTTTATTCCTGATGGAGTGATGCCGGAAGCAGCTCCTATTTTCAAACCAGCTCCTGTACCGCAATTTATAGCAGGTGCAGGCGGCAAATTTATGTGGCCTACCCAAGGGAAAATTACCCAATATCCTGTTTCATATCATATGGCAGTTGATATAGCCAATAGGGGAGCTCCTCCTGTGGCCGCTGCTAATGGGGGTGTGGTAAGTTATGCAGGATGTTTGAAATACGGGTACGGTTGCCACGTTATAATAAGTCATGCAGATGGATATCAGACGCTTTATGGACATCTATCCTCATATAATGTCAATTCAGGAGATAATGTCGGTCGGGGACAAGTAATTGGTAGGATGGGGTCAACAGGTAGGTCTACAGGTACACATCTGCATTTTGAGATAAGAAGAAACGGAGTCCTTCTGAATCCTCTTTCATTTTTTTAGAATGGCAATTTAAAGTCCAAAAATGTCAATCCTATGATTTATTAAGTAATTTCCAATATGGTAAAATCGATACTTAATAGGGCCTATGGTTCAACGGTAGAATAGGGCATTCGCGCCGCGCCCCTTAGTACTTGGGCCCGTAGCTCATCTGGTAGAGCGCTGCATTCGCATTGCAGAGGTGGTCGGTTCGAGTCCGATCGGGTCCACTGAAAAATTTCTGACGAAATTTTCCAGTGTAAACACTGCCTTTTTTTGATATAATCTTAAATATCTGAGTATAAAAGGGGTTTACCCCTTAAATTTGAACCCAAAATACTAATTCGTTATGTGAATTTTGAAAAGCGGAGCTTTTGAGTTCAAATTTAAGGGGCCCGTAGTACACCGGTAGTATGCCTCCATGGCATGGAGAAGAAAGGGGTTCGATTCCCCTCGGGTCCACCATATTGAATTAGTCGCCTCGCTCGGGGCTTCGCCCCTCGCTTCGGCGGGCAGTTTTGCAAGTAAATCAAAGGGCTTTTTGAAATCAATTTCCAGCCGTCCCGCCGCAAGGCGGCGGTTCGAGCCGATTTTTTTAAGATAATTTTTCATTTCCGAAAAATTATCTTGCAAAGCGAGATTTTTGGCTTGGTTGGTCTCTAAAATCCAGTTTCTTGTGAGTTCGAGCCAATGATTTCCTTTTCGCTCAAAATCCGATAATTTTTCCTCTTTTGTTTTCTTTTCCGCCATTAAGGCGTTTTTTGTTTGCTGATATTCCGCCAGTTCCAACGCCTCGGCAAGGTATGCGTCTGTTAATCTTTCGAGTTTTGTTTTAATGGCGGAAATATCTTTTTTGAGATTTTGAGCGAAAAGGTCTGATGTTTGGCGATTTTCGTTTTCCCATACTTTCAACTTGTTCAAATATCTTTCC
>Ga0210016_1005125_pt1 | contig 11015 bp, 7 predicted proteins | sample CryGeyCG2014_300_FD_185454 | JGI IMG/M metagenome (GOLD analysis project Ga0210016, IMG submission 185454) | Groundwater microbial communities from aquifer - Crystal Geyser CG02_land_8/20/14_3.00 (SPAdes) (version 2) | ecosystem: Environmental > Aquatic > Deep subsurface > Groundwater | place...
CTGGCGGACTGTGTCCGCCTTCGCCCGCCGTCGCATTCTTCTGGCGGACTGTGTCCGCCTTCGCCCGCCGTCGCATTCTTCTGGCGGACTGTGTCCGCCGAAGCCCGCTATGGCGGGCGAAGGCGGAGGAGGTGAGATTCGAACTCACGTGGGGCTTTCGCCCGCCAGCCGATTTCGAGTCGGTGCCGTTATGACCGCTTCGGTACTCCTCCATTATATTAGTTAAATTTTTATTAAATACGTAGGCGATTATAATCGGATAGTTGTTATGACCGCTTCGGTACTCCTCCAAATTGAAATTATTTTACCCTTGCGCCGCGAACTTTACAAGCAAGCCATATAATATTAAAATATCTATATTCCTCACCCTTCAAAGATATTTTAAAAAATTATTATTGAAGAGCGGGTGGATAAAAATTCAAATAAAAATAAAAATTCAAAGAATCAATATTTTTCATTTTTTAAATGAAAATTAAAATCTTTGAAGGGTGAGGGATGAGTACTTTAGTTGAATTAAAAAAACAAAGAAAGCCGATTAAAAATATTAATATTAAGCATAAAGAAAGTTTAACGCGCTCGGAAAAATTCGCTACTTGGATTACCAACCATATTGGCACAACGGGATTTTTTATTATTATTTTGATTTGGACAGTTTTCTGGTTTTTGTGGAATATTTTTGCGCCGACAAAATTGCATTTTGACCCGTTTCCGGCTTTTGTAATTTGGGTTTTTATTTCCAATATGTTTCAGTTTTTATTTTTGCCGCTTATTATGATAAGCCAGAATCTTCAGGAGCGACACACTATAATGAGGGCGGAAAACGATTTTGAAATCAATTTAAAGGCTGAAAGGGAAATTGAGGCGATTTTAATAAATCTTGAAAAACAAGAAGAAAAAATTGAGAGAATACTTAAAAAACTTGGCGAATAATTTTTATAATTTTTTGTGGACGGTGCTGGGATTGAGCCAGCGGCCTCTTCGGTGTAAACGAAGCGCTCTACCACTGAGCTAACCGTCCATAAAATGAATATTTTATTCTCTGCTACCGATCTGATGACAGGCAGGGCTAAGTGCCCGAATAAAGTGCGCTTACTTGGAATCGAACCAAGGACGGACGGGTATAAGCCGTCTGCTTTTCCACTAAGCTATAAGCGCAAATCTATTTTATTTCAACAAGTTTAAGTTTAAAGCTTTTTATCAAATTATCAAATTCTTCGTGCTCAATAGTTTCTTTTTCAATGAGCTTATTGGCAATGGCGTCAAGAACTTTTTTTCGCGAGGTGATTATTTTTTCAGCCACGTCATAAGCTTTTTTAATGAAATTTTTCACTTCTTCATCTATTTGTTTCGCCACATCTTCGGAATAATTTTTTTCCATAGTGATTTCCCGACCGAGGAAAATCATTTCATCGGTTTTTCCGAAAGTAATCGGTCCCAGTTTTTCACTCATCCCATATTTGGTAATAAGTTTGCGCGTCAAAGAAGAAGCGCTTTGTAAGTCGCTAGATGCGCCCGTTGAAATATCTCTAAAAACGGATTTTTCAGCGATGTAGCCGCCGAGCATCATTGCTAAGTCTGTCATAAATTGCGATTTGGTGCGGAGGTATGTTTCTTCAAGTGGCAGTTTTAAAGTATAGCCACCGGCTCTACCTCGAGCCACTATTGAAACTTTATGAACAGGGTCGGCATTTTTAAGCGAAGCGGCGACCAAAGCGTGGCCGGCTTCATGATAAGCCGTGATGTCTTTTTCTTTTTTGGAAAAAACCCGGCTGCGGCGTTCGGGTCCGAGCAATACTTTTTCAATTGATTCAAAAATATCCAGTTGTTTTATTTCTTTTTGATTTTTTCTGGCGGCGAGCAAGGCGGCTTCGTTCAATAAATTTGCCAAATCAGCTCCGGAAAATCCCGGAGTTCGTTCGGCTATTTTCCTTATATTAACATCATTCGCTTGAATTTTCCCCTTGGCGTGAATTTTTAGAATTTCTTCGCGGTCATTAATATCCGGTAAATCAAGGATAACGCGGCGGTCAAAGCGGCCAGGACGTAATAATGCCGTATCCAAAACATCTGGCCTATTTGTCGCCGCAACAACAATTCGCTTATCGTTTTTCTCAAATCCGTCCATTTCAACGAGGATTTGGTTTAAGGTTTGCTCTCTTTCATCGTGGCCGCCGCCCAATCCGGCGCCGCGTTCTCTACCCACGGCATCAATTTCATCAATGAAAATAATCGCCCGGCCGGCTTTTTTGGCGGTGTCAAAAAGGTCGCGGACGCGACTATTGTGAACGAGAATTGGTTTATCTCCGGCAAAAAATGCTTCATTTTCACAACCGCAAAAATCATAAACAAAATCGTTAAATTTTTTCTTTTTGATGCTTAAAATTTTGGTTTTTTTGAATTGATTTGGACTTTTAATTGTTTTATTAAGCCAAAGATTACTTGTTTTACCGATGATTAAAGTCCAGGAAATGGTTTCTGGTAATGATTTATTTTTAATTATTCTTCCAGCCGGAATTATTGATTTTCTTATTCCGACTTGAATACCGTGCATTGATAATAACCAGGTTAATTCGCGAATCAATCTTTCGCTAACTGAAGAAATAATAAATTTGCCGTCCTTGCTCTGATAGCCGTCGCCCAATCCCAGCCCTTCTATGAATTTAAAAACATAATTAAAAGGAAGTTCCCAGATGAATTCAGGCAAGCGTTTATTATGACTGCCGGTGCCGCAATGTTTTTCAAAAAATTCAGCTATGATTTTTGAATGATAAGTAATTCTCAATGAGTTATCTTCCGTATATTCAAGATTTGGTTTAAAATTGAAAATATTTTTCATTAAATTAACGCAATCTTGATGAAGATTTTTTTCGTGACTGCCAAATACAAATTGAGTGTAATATTCAGTTGTTCTGCCTTCGGCGGCATAATAACCTAAAAGTTTCATTAATTCAGGCGTTATTTTAATTCTTGATGGAGAATTATTATTAAAAACATTGGCATTTAAAAATTGAGGTTGATGATATTTAAGCTGCCAATTTTTAATTGTAGGTTGGGAAACTCCGATTTTATTGGCAATCGCGGCTTGGCTTAAAACCAAACGATTTTCTACGACAAATTTATATTTTTGTTGCTCTTCGTTGAGTTTATTATTAAATAAATCCAGTTCTAAATTAATTTCTTCAGGAAATTGATGAGCTTTAATTTTATGAGTAGTGCCAAAAAATGGCAAAAAAGCGCTTCTTGTTTTAAACGGCAGATTAACTAAAATATCGCCGGGCTTTAATTCATCCGCGCGTTTTGCTTGAATATAATTTTTTTCCCGGACAAAAATGCTATGATCGCCAGTGGTTTCAATTTTCCCGCCCAGATATTCAATTTCATAAATCTTTTTTACTTTATGCCGATAAACAGCTTTTACATTTGTCCATCGCGAACCGCCAAAAAGAAATTTGTCGTTATTATTTTTAAATCCTCGGAATTTAGTTTCCGCCTTCATCATTCCAAGAGTTTCTAAATTAGAAATTTGAACAACTTTATCAGATTCATTTTCTTTATAATATTTATCAATAATATTTTTGATGGGCAAAAGGCGAATTTTATTGTTTTCTTTTATCAGCACTAATTCGTCGCCTTTGATTGAAGCTCCAACACCGACAAACATTTCTACGAATTCCGAACCGGAAATGTGAAAAAACGGAACATTGGCTTCGCCAGCTACCGCGCGAGCTAATAAAGTTTTTCCGGTTCCCGGAGCGCCGTAAAGTAAAACGCCTCGGGGGATTTTCGCGCCGATATCAAGATATTTTTTCGGATTTTTCAAAAAATCCACCACCTCCATTAATTCTTGCTTAGCTTCTTTCAATCCGGCAACATCGTTGAAAGTGATGCGGTCTTTAAATTGGGTGAAAAGTTTAATATTGGCTTTGCCGAAAGTCATGGCTTGGCTCATTCCGCGTCCGGCTTGTCGGAACATCATCCAGAAAAACCAGCCGATAATCAGTAATGGCAGAAGTGAGGGGATTAAAATACTCGCCCAGTATTTCCAACCGGATTCTTCTTTAATTTCTATATTAACTTTTTTAAGCGCGTTGGCATCAACGTTAAAATTCCGCAGGGTTTCGGACAGTCCCGACTCAAATTCTTTTTTAGCGGTGGCTTTTTCGCCATTTGCCAGTTCAATATCCAGATTATTCGCGCTCACGACGATTTTGGAAATTTCATTGGAATTGATTTTCGCCGCCAATTGGTCAAGGCTTAAAACAATTTCCGCCTTTTTTTCCTGATAAGCGAGCGAAAAAAGAAACGTTATTATTAAAAACGCTATAATCGCCCAGAAAATGTTTTTAGAGAAATTTTTCATATAGTATTCGCCAATATACAAATATGAAATAATATACTAATAAATTTGTATATTTGCATTTTATTCGTATTATCCGCGATTATTCTATTATATTGCAATAAATAACGGTGTCAATTTATAAAAATAAAATAGGCCGACTGTAAAACAGCGCGGCCTATAACGAGGGGGTTAAAATTTAAAAAAACTATATGAACCGTAACTTGATTTGCCGGTATTGGTTTTCCAGACCGACTATCCCGGCGATTATTCTCAGGTAGCGTAATAATTTTTTGATGGAAACATTTGATTTCCGCAATATTTTTTTTGCGGATTTCTCAATATTTCCCATCATGCGCGCAATAATGTCACGCATTTTTTCTATTCTGAACGTGTGTTTAATTTCCTTTTCATACATTTCACACATTCCGAGCTCGCATTTAGCGAGGTTCATAATTTTAAGCGAAATTGCTTTCGCTTTTTGAAGTTGCTTCCATTTTAGAAAGCAATTTTCTTCGCCATCTGTGCATAGAAACAACATGGCGCCCTTGTGTTTAATCGTTTTGAATCGTTGTGTTGGCGTGGTGCAATCGCAATACGCACATTGCATAAATAAATCCTCCTTTTTTTATTTTCCCCTCGTTTTTATTTTTTTGTAAAGAACAAAATTGTAAGCAGTTCCCCTTGGCTAAGAAAGCATAATAAAAGGAGGTTTATTGATTGTAGCCGCCGGCCTTTTCCGGCAACGAGAACCGCTTATTTAAATAATAAGATAAATTTTAAAAATGGCAATAGCGCGCCTGTGGAAAACTTATTCTTCTTTTTTCAATTTAAGGAGTATTCTTTTTTCTTGCGGTTTGATTGAGGCGATAATGAAATCATATGATTTTCCGGTTTCAATTTGTTTTTTCATTTCTTCCAAGCTACCGAATTCGGAAACGTGAATCGCTCCCTGTAAATCATTTTCCAAATTTACAAGCGCGCCGAATGGGCTGAATTTGCTGATAATTCCTTTGATTTCCTGGCTTTCTTTTATTTTCTCTTCAACATTTATCCACGGGTCGGCTTTTAGGGCTTTAAGCGAAAGATTGACTTGATTATTTTTTATTTCCATAATTTTCACCTTAATAACGTCGTCAATTTTCACTATTTCCTTCGGGCTGTCTATAATTTTATGGTCAAATTCGGAAATATGCACAAATCCTTCAATTGATGGATTATCAATAAAGCGGATAAACGCGCCAAAATTGGCAACGCCGGAAACAATTCCTTCAACAATATCGCCTGCTTTGTAATTTTCAAGCAATTTTTTAATATCTTCTTCCTCAGAAGCTTTTTCGGAAACAATCAGCTTGTTGGTCCGCGGATTAAGGTCAATAATTTTTATTTTTAATTCTTGGCCGACGAGTTTACGCAATTCTTTGAGAATTTTGCTCTTTTGCTGGCCATCTTCGTTATTTTCTTTTGTTTCAACGCGTGGATAATTTTTATTGCTTAATTGAGAAACCGGCATAAAGGCTTTAATGTCGTTTATATTGGCGATCAATCCGCCGCTGTTGGCGCCGATTATTTTAATCGTTAGGACTTCGTCGCTTTCCATAATATTTTTCAATTCCTGCCAGCCTTTTTGTTTATGGGCATCAGCCAATGAAAGTTCAATAAACCCCTCGTCATTTTCAGGGATTAAAACTTTGGCGTTTGTTCCCCCGCCTTTTTCAAGATTTTTGAAAATGTCTTTCGCATTGCTAAGTTCGGCGCCGATAACAATGCCGGTGCCGAATTTCCCCAAATCAAAATAAGCCGCTTTCGGAGTTTTTTCCAATAATTCGGCTTCTATTAAATCCCCTTCTTTTAGGAAGGAAATAAGTTCTGGCTCATTTTTTATAATCTGCGACAGGATATCTTTACTGTTTATAATTTGTGTTTGGTCCATACCCCCACACCAAACGAATTTATATTTTATTTTATAATAATTTATATAATAAAATTTTGTTCGTTTGTATTTTTATAATCTTAATATTTCCCCCTATCACAATTCGTTATGGTGTGGGGGCGTAATAATTTGTGAATAATAAACTATCGCGTATTGAAAATCAAGAGGAGATGTAATATAATAAAATTTATATTATGGTTATTTCTTTTTACGGCGAAGGCTGTTTTAAAATTCAAAGCGGAGAAGCGGTTGTTTTGATTGACCCACCGTCTCCTCAAAGCGGTTTAACTGCCCCGCGTTTTAAGTTTGACGTTCTGTTAAAAACTTTAGTTTCAAATGAAGAAGTCGAATTAGGATTTTTAAGGGATGCCGACGGCGAGGGGTTTAAAATAATCGGTCCAGGAGAATACGATATTAAAAATATCATTATTTCCGGTTACGGACTAGTGAACGAATCAACTGACAAATTTATCAAGACGGTTTATTTAGTTGAAATTGAGGGGATTAAAATGTGCTTTTTGGGTCACGTTTCTGAAGCGTTGGCGACGGATATTGCCAAATATCTGGAAGAAATTGACGTTTTATTTATTCCTGCCGGCGGCAAGCCGTTTATTGAGCAAAAAGCGGCTGTAAAAATAATCAAACAAATAGCGCCGAAAATAGTTGTGCCGTCTTTCTTTAAAATTTCCGGATTGAAAAGGCCATCCGCGGATTTAAAAATTTTTTTTGAAGAGGGAGGATATAAAGCCGAAGCGCAGGAAAAACTAACGATTAAAAAGAAAGATTTGGCGGAAATTAAGAAAACGAAAGTTATATGCTTGAAAGCTTAAAAAATAAATTAAATAAAATTCAAGAATCGGATGAACAAATTAAAAAACGATGGCTTGTTTTGATGAGTGTTATTTCAATGGCGGTTATCGTGGTGATTTGGTTGTTTTTCTTAAATTCTCCGATTGCAGAAAATAAGGCGGATAAAACTGAATCATCGGAAGAAGTTTCATTCGGGCAGGTTTTCAAAGCAGGATTAAATTCAGTTAGCGGTTCCGGCTGGGAAGAAATTAAAAGTTTATATAGTCAAGCAATAGGAAAAATGTTTATCAAAATAGAAGAGTAATTGTGGATTTATGAATGATAAATAGAAAAGCTACGGAATACAGATAATTTACAGATATACGGATACGAAATATTTAATCTGTATATCTGTATAAATCCGTAATCAGTAGCTATATATTAAATAATATTTGTAAATATAAAATGTAAATAATTTATGGAAAAACAAATTGGTAAAATTGAAAACAGAGAAATAACGGAAGAATTAAAAGAATCTTATTTGGATTACGCGATGTCCGTTATTGTGAGTCGCGCTTTGCCCGATGTTCGCGACGGCTTGAAGCCGGTGCAGAGAAGAATTCTTTGGGCAATGTGGGAAACCGGATTGAAAGCCGGCGTGAAATACAGAAAATCGGCGGCGGTTGTCGGTGAAGTTTTGAAATCGTACCATCCGCATGGCGATCTCTCGGTTTACGACGCGATGGCGAGAATGGCGCAAGATTTTTCTTTGCGCTATCCGTTGATTGACGGACAGGGCAATTGGGGTTCGATCGACGGCGATAATCAAGCGGCAATGCGATACACGGAATGCCGTTTGTCAAAAATTTCCGAAGAGCTTTTATATGACATTGAAAAAGAGACCGTTAATTGGCAGTTAAATTATGACGGTAGCGTCCAAGAGCCGAAAGTTTTACCGGCTAAATTGCCACATCTTCTTTTAAATGGAACTTCCGGAATCGCCGTGGGTATGGCGACCAGTATTCCGCCGCATAACTTGCACGAAGTGATTGATGCGGTTCTTTATATTATAGATAATCCCAAAGTAGCGGCCGAAGATATTTTAAATTTTATCAAAGGTCCGGATTTTCCGACAGGCGGCATTATTTATGATAAAAAAGCGATTGCGGACGCTTATTCCAGTGGGCGGGGACCTATCACCGTGAGGGCAAAAGCCGAAATTCAGGAGCGCGCCAAAAATCAATTAAACATCATTATTACGGAAATTCCTTATCAGGTGAACAAGTCGGAATTGATTATAAAAATTGCGAGCTTGGTTCAGGAAAAGAAAGTAGAGGGAATTAAGGATTTGCGCGACGAAAGCGACCGCGAAGGAATGAGAATTGTTGTTGAATTGAAGTCGGATGTTTCGGCGCAGAAAATTTTAAACCAGCTTTTTAAATACACCGACCTTCAAAAGAATTTTAACCTTAATATGATTGCGTTGGCTGGAGGCATTCAGCCGCAGACGATGTCGCTTAAAGATATTTTGGAATTTTATATTGAGCATCGCAAAGAAGTGATTCGCCGCCGCGCGGGATTTGAATTGAAAAAAGCTAAAGAGCGCGCCCATATTTTGGAAGGATTGGCGAAAGCGCTATCCGTTATTGATAAAATAATCGAAACAATTAAAAAATCAAAAGACCGCGACGAGGCGCGGGAAAATTTGATTAAAAAATTCAAACTTACAGAAATTCAGGCGAACGCGATTCTTGATATGAAACTCGCCACTTTGGCGGCCTTGGAAAGGAAAAAAATAGAAGACGAATTGGCGGAGAAAATGAAATTGATAAAAGAATTGGAAATTTTGCTTAAAAGCCCGCAAAAGATTTTAAAAATTATTAAGGACGAGTTAATGGAACTTAAAGAAAAATATAAAGGTGAACGCCGCACTCAAATTGTCGCTTCCGGTCTTAAAGAATTTAAGGAAGAAGATTTAGTTCCATTAGAAGAGACGGTGATTGTGATGACTGCTGACGGTTACATTAAAAGAATGCCGCCACAAACTTTCAAATCGCAAAAACGGGGTGGCAAGGGATTGATCGGTTCCGAAGTTGGCGAAGAGGATTTTTTGAGTCATTTTATTTCCGCCAGCACTCACGATAATATTTTATTCTTTACGGACAAGGGGCGCGCTTTTCAGACGAAGGTTTACGAAATTCCGGTAGGGACGCGAACTTCAAAAGGAAAATTGGTCCAGAATTTTCTTGAAATTCCGTCTGATGAAAATGTGAACGCGATTGTGAATTATCCGCATGGGTCAAAAGATTTTTTGGTAATGGTGACAAAAAGGGGCGTTATCAAAAAAACGGCGTTGGAAGAATTTGAAAGCGTGAGGCGGACGGGCATTATCGCTATTGGTTTGAAACAAGCCCCGACGTCAAAGGGTCGGGGTTCCGACCAAAGCGTCGGAAGCGATCAATTAAAATGGGTGAAACTCTCATCGGGCAAAGATGAGATAATTTTGGCGACCGTCAAAGGGCAAGCGATAAGATTCAAAGAATCGCAATTGCGGTCTATGGGAAGAGGGGCAGCCGGAGTTACGGCAATCAGATTAAAGGGGGGTGATTTTGTGGCAGGACTTGATATAATAAGAATAAATCCCAAATCCCAAATCCCAAATCCCAAATTATTAGTGGTGACGGAAAACGGGTTTGCAAAACAAACGCCATTGAAAGAATACAGAATTCAGAGCCGTGGCGGTTCCGGAATCAAAGTCGCTAAAATTACCGCTAAAACCGGATTTATAGTCGCAATTCAGATTATCAGTGAAGAGGAAGAATTGCTGGCGCTTTCGTCAAAGGGCCAGATAATCAGAACGAAAATCTCCGCTATCAGAACAGCCGGTCGCGCCACTAGTGGAGTGAAAATTATGAAATTAAAAGAAAAAGACAAAGTAATGGGAGTGGTAATATTATAAACCCCCACACCAAACGAATTGTGGGGATAAGAAATAAAATTTTAAAAACATAAACGAATAAAAATTTACTTCATCATTCTATGGTGTAAATTATAAATTCGTTATGGTGTGGGGGTGAACTTAACTAAAAATCAAATAATGATAATTTTCGGAGCGGCATTCGTCGTCATAATTGTTGTTTTGATTTTTATCGGCGTTTTGCCGGGGAGAAAACAAGGCGGCGGTCCCGGGCTTGGCACAATCGGTAATGAACAGCAAACGGAAATAAGATTTTGGGGGGTGGAAAACGAACAATTGATTCGGCCGGTTCTTGATTCTTATTCACAAGTCAATAAAGCGGCGAGAATAGCTTATACGCAATTTAGCGAAAGCGATTATGAAAAAAGATTGGTTGACGCGATGGCCAGCGGTCAAGCGCCGGATATTTTAATGTTTCATAACACTTGGCTGCCGAAACACGCTAATAGATTATTTCCATTGCCGGCAACAAGCGGATTTTCCGTGACGCAATTAAGACAATTATTCCCGCAGGTAGTGGAAGCGGATTTTTCCGCGAACAGCAATATTTACGCTTTACCGGTTTATATTGATACTTTGGCTTTTCTCTATAATAAGGATATTTTTGACGCCAAAGGCGTGGCAGTGGTGCCGAAAAATTGGAATGAGCTTCAATATGTTATTCCGCGATTAAGAGAATTGGATTTTAATAATAAGATCGTTAAAGCCGCGGCCGCCATCGGCGGTTCGGAAAGAAGTCTTAACAAAGCGAGTGATTTATTAAGTTTAATAATGCTTCAATCAGGAACTCAAATAATGGATGAATCCGGCAAGGCCGCGTTTGCCAGGGGTGGTGGAGAAGAAACGCTGAATTTTTATCTTCAATTCAGCAATCCCAACAGTTCCGCTTATACTTGGAATGACAATCTCCGTTATTCTTTAGATAGTTTCAGTCAAGGGGAAACGGCGGCGATTTTCAATTATCAATCCATTATTTCCGT
>Ga0210016_1005126_pt1 | contig 11015 bp, 7 predicted proteins | sample CryGeyCG2014_300_FD_185454 | JGI IMG/M metagenome (GOLD analysis project Ga0210016, IMG submission 185454) | Groundwater microbial communities from aquifer - Crystal Geyser CG02_land_8/20/14_3.00 (SPAdes) (version 2) | ecosystem: Environmental > Aquatic > Deep subsurface > Groundwater | place...
TCTTATTGTTTTTTTTGAAGATTGATTTTATCTATGAAATGAAAAATGAATCTTCACCGCGAGTTTTGGGAGAAAGCAATGAAAATGGTTTTTCCGACAGTAGCGGAAAAAATTTTTTGAAAAGTTATGGCAAAGACAATTTTTTTCTTCCGGACACAAACAAAAACATTGAATTTGTTCCGGTGAAAAAGAAAGACGTTCAAGATATCAAAATTTGGTCAAAAGCTTCAGTTGCTATAGATGTTGATAGCGGAACGATATTGCATTATGATAATGGAAGAAAGAAAACCCAAGTGGCATCGCTTACCAAGATAATGACGGCAATTTTGATAGTGGAGAATGTGCCCAATTTGGAAAAAGAAACAGTCATTTCCAAAGAAGCGCTTTGGGTTCCTGGAACAGTTGTGGGATGTCCGATGAGCGGTTTTTGCAATAGCAACCGACTTTATGCGGGCGAAAAAATTTCAATCAGAAATATCTTGCACGCGATGCTTTTGAATAGCGCCAACGACGCCGCCAAATCTTTAGCTATTCATATTTCCGGCGCGGAGGAAAAATTTGTGGATATGATGAATGCCAAAGTCAAAGAATTGGGTTTGAAAGACACTCATTTTTGCACTTCTTCTGGATTGGAAATTGATGAACAAGAACAAAATTGTTATTCTTCAGCTTACGATATGGCGAGAATCGCTTCATACTCGTTGCAATATGATTTGATTTGGGATATAATGAGAATAGATGAAGAAAAAATTTATTCCAGCGATGGAAAATATATGCATCAGTTGAAAAATACCGATATTCTTTTGGGGGAAATGGAAAATTGTTTGGGAGGAAAAACTGGTTTTACTCCACTGGCGGGAAAATCTCTTCTTACGGCGACAGTTGACGAAACCAAAAAACACAGAGTTGTAGCGGTCATTTTGGACGACCCCGATCGTTGGGGGGATATGAGAAGATTGACCCAATGGATTTTTGACAGTTATGATTGGAGGAGATATTAATATTTTTTTAGATTAAATCGTTGCGTGTTTTCGGTTAAAATTATTTAAGAAAATAAGTTGGCTGTTTTTTTAAAAAAAAGGACTTATGCGTTTGTCTCAAAATTACTAAGGCGTAATTTGTGAAATTAAGTTAATCTCGGCTAGTTTAGCCAAAATTAAATTGTTTTTTGAAAGATTATCCCTATTAATTTTTTCGTCAAACGCATAAGTCCTAAAAAATTAAAAAGTATGAATTTTTCTCAAATACAAACGATTCCGGAAGTGGTAAATATCTTAAAAGTTTTAGTGAGCGGTCTTTTGGCCTTTTTTTTGGCGTTTATTTTTACTCCAATTTTGACTTATTTTTTATATAGAAAGAAAATAGGAATAAACATAAAAGAAAAATCGGTAAGCGGAGAAGATTTGGTTTATGTGAATAATCTTCATCAATATAAATCAGGAACGCCCACAATGGGAGGGATTTTGGTTTGGTTTTCCGTTTTGGTTTTGGCTTTGCTTTCCCATTTTGTTTTTCCATATCTGGCGACAGTTTTTCAAACTAATTTCTTGGCGCGTTTGGATTTTTTCAGCCGTTCTCAAGTGTGGCTTCCGCTTTTTGCTTTAGTTTCTGCCGGAGTTTTGGGTCTTTTTGACGATTATATGAGTGTTAAAAAAATTGGCAAAAATAAAGGCGGAGGAATGAGATTTTTAGTGCGTTTCGGTTGGTTGATCGCTATCGCAATTTTAGGTGTATGGTGGTTTTATGTGAAATTGGGCTGGGATATTTTTCATATCCCGGCAGTGGGAGATTTTAGCATTGGTTTTTGGTATATGCCTTTATTTGTTTTTGTTATTTTATTTTCTGCTATTTCTTCTAATGAAACAGACGGATTGGACGGATTGAACGGCGGAATTTTATTAGTCGCTTTTTTTTCTTTCGCGGTAATTTCTTTTTTTCAAAACAAAATTGATTTGGCGTCTTTTTGCGCCACACTTTCCGGAGCGCTTTTGGCTTTTTTGTGGTTCAATATCTATCCGGCACGATTTTTTATGGGGGACACTGGCGCGGTTTCTATGGGAACAACATTGGGTGTAATTGCGATGCTTACCAATTCTGTTTTGGTTTTGTTTATTATTGTTTTTATTTATGTTATTGAATCCGGTTCGGTGGTAATCCAACTTTTTAGCAAGAAATATCTCAAAAGAAAAGTTTTTTTAGCGGCGCCCATTCATCATCATTTTGAAGCGATGGGCTGGCCGGAAACGAAAGTAACAATGAGAGCGTGGATTTTTACCTTAGTTACCGCACTTTTGGGTGTGATTATCGGAATTTTGGGTTCGGGCAAACATCATTTTTGAAAAGTTTTTTACGGCAAGAAAATAGAGATAAATTATTTTTTAAAAAATATAGGACTTACGCGTTTGCCTCAAAGTTGCTAAAGCATAATTTGCGAAATTAAGTTAATTCCTGCTAGTTTAATTAAGATTTAAGCACTTGAGAGAGATTATCATCATTATTTTTTGTTAAATGTGTAAGTCCTAAAATAATTTAATTCCAGCTAAATCGGCAGAAATTTCACAACTTATTTTTTAAATAATTTTAACGCAAATGGGCAAATTCTAAAATTGATTGATTAAATTAAACTATGAAAAAAATTCAAGAAACGGACAATGAAAAACTTTTTCATCAAAAAATTCTTTTGCGCGCGGATTTCAATGTGAGTATGGAAAAAGGAAAAGTGAAAGAGGCTTTCAAAATTAAATCACTTCAAAAAACTTTGGATTATCTTTTGGAAAAAAAATGTCAAGTGGCCATTGCATCTCATTTTGGTCGTCCGGAAGGAAAGATAAAACCGGAGTTTTCTTTGAATTTGATCAAAAACGAAGCGGAAAAAATTTTGGAACACAAAATGATTTTTGTTTCGGATTGTGTCGGAGAAGAAGTTGTGAAAAGTTTTGAAAAAATAGACAATGGAGGAGAAGTTTTGCTTTTGGAAAATGTCAGATTCCAAAAAGGGGAAGAAGAAAATGAAGAAAAATTCGCCCAAAAATTGGCGGAAAATTTTGATATTTTTGTCAATGACGCTTTTAGCGTTTCGCATAGAAACCATGCCTCAGTGGCGGGAGTGACAAAATTTATTCCAAGCTATGCCGGTTTTCAGTTGCAAAAGGAAATTGAAGAAATGGAAAAATTGAAAAATAATTTTGCTCATCCGGCAATCGCGATTATCGGAGGCGCGAAGATTGAAACCAAAGTGGCGGTGATTGATTTTTTTGAAAAAAGATATGATTTTGTTTTGGTGGGCGGAAAAATTGCCAATGAAGCATTGGATCAAAAAATGATTTTTAGCGAAAAAGTGGTTTTGCCGACGGATTTTGTCGGAGATAGATTGGATATTGGAGAAAAAACAATAAAAAAATTTGAAGAAATCATCTCTTGTGCTCAAACAATTGTTTGGAACGGACCGTTGGGAAAATTTGAAGAAGAAAAATATGCTCGCGGAACATACCAGATTTTAGATTTCATATTGGAACATCTGAAAGATAAAAAGCCTTATGTGGTTTTGGGCGGAGGAGAAACTTTGGAGATATTGGAAAAAAGAAAAGCGATGGAAAGAATCAGTTTTGTTTCTACCGGCGGAGGAGCAATGTTAGCTTATATCGGAGGAGAAAAAATGCCGGGTTTGGAAAGTGTGATATAATCAAAAAACAAAATAGAAAATGTAAAAAATATTTTTTTATTATAATCAGGACTTACGCATTTGTCTCAAAATTACTAAGGCGTAATTTGTGAAATTAAGTTAATCTCGGCTAGTTTATTTTTTGAAAGATTATCCTTATTAATTTTTTCGTCAAATGTGTAAGTCCTAATAACAATTTTAAATTTATGTCAAAAATCAAAAAAATTTACGCGCGAGAAATTTTGGATTCGCGAGGCAATCCGACGGTGGAAGTGGAAATGGAATTGGAAACAGGGATAAAATCTTTATCCGCAGTTCCCAGCGGAGCTTCTACTGGAACTTTTGAAGCGTTGGAACTTAGAGATGAAGACCCGACTCGTTATCTGGGAAAAGGAGTTTTGAAAGCGGTGAAAAATGTCAATGAAACTCTTGCTGGAGAAATAACAGGAATGGATGTTTTCAATCAAAGAGAAATTGATCAAAAAATGATTGATTTAGATGGAACTAAAAATAAATCTAATTTGGGAGCAAACGCTATTTTGGGAATTTCGTTAGCCTGCGCGCGTGCGGCTTCTTTAGAAAAAAACCAACCGTTATATGTTTATATCAAAAAAACATTTCAATTTTCGGAAGAAGAATACAAAACGCCTATTCCAATGTTTAACATTATAAATGGAGGGCAACACAGCGATTCGGGTCTTTCTGTCCAGGAATATAAATTGGTTCCTCACAAAATAGAAAAATTCAAAGAGCAATTGCGTGCTGGAAGCGAAGTTTTTCACACCTTGGCGAAAATTTTGTCTGAAAAAGGCTTTAGCGTTTCTGTGGGAGATGAGGGCGGTTTTGCTCCACAACTGGAAAGCAACACTCAAGCGTTGGAACTTATAAATTTGGCGATTGAAAAAGCGGGCTATGAAAAAGGAGAAGAGTTGAGTATCGGTTTGGATGTCGCGGCCAATTCTTTTTATGACAAAAAAGAAGATATGTATATTTTAAAACCAGAAAACACTTTTTTGGGGAAGGAAACACTTATGAATATCTATAATGATTGGATTGAGAAACAAAATGTTATTTCCATAGAAGACGGACTTAGCGAGGAAGATTGGTCGGGATGGAAAGCGATGAATGAAAAAATAGGCAAAAAAATTATGCTTATTGGCGATGATCTTTTGGTAACCAATGTGGAAAGATTGAAAAAGGCGATTGAAGAAAAATCTTGCAATGCGGTTTTGATTAAAGTCAATCAAATTGGAACATTATCAGAAACGATTGATTGCATAAAATTGGCGAAAAAGAATGGAATGAAAACAGTTATTTCTCATCGTTCGGGAGAAACAACGGACGATTTTATTTCCGATTTGGCGGTGGGAACCGAAGCGGAATATATGAAATCTGGTTCGCTTTCGCGTGGAGAAAGAATTTGCAAATATAACCGGTTATTAAGAATTGAAGAAGAGATTTTAAAAAAAATAAAAATATGACAGAAAAAAAACCGACAGTCTTGATTATTTTGGATGGTTGGGGGATAGCTCCGCAATCAAAAAAGAACGCGATAACTTTGGCTAAAACACCAACACTTGAAAGACTGGCTAAAATTTATCCGTTCACTGAATTAGGCGCGACCGGGGAAGATGTGGGTCTTGAAAAAGATAAAATGAGCGGTTCGGAAGCGGGGCATATGAATATCGGCGCCGGAAGAATCGCTTATCAAGATTCTTATTTTATTTCAAAAAGCATCGCGGACGGAAGCTTTTTTCAAAATCCGGCTTTATTGGGAGCGATAAGAAATGTTGAAAAAAATCATAGTCAATTTCATTTAATGGGATTGATGGGGAGTGTGGATAGTCCGCACAGCGATCCGGAACATTTTAGAGCGATCTTAAACTTAGCCAAAAAAAGCGGACTGAAAGAAGTTTATTGTCATTTGTTCACTGACGGGAGAGATTCTTTTCCGCGATCCGCCAAAAAGCATTTAGCCAATTTCAGAAAAATAATGCGAGAGGAAAAAATTGGAAAAATTTGCACTTTGAGCGGACGTTTTTACGCGATGGATAGAGCCAAAAATTGGGATCGATTGATGAAATCTTATGAGGCTATCGTTTTTTCACGAGGAAAAACAGCCAAAAGTGCTGAAGAGGCAATAGAAAAAAATTATAGTTCCGGACTTACTGATGAGTATCTTTTGCCGACAGTAATTTTAGATGAAGAAAATAAATCGGTAAAAATGAAAAAAGGGGATAGCTTGGTTTTTTTCAATTTGCGTTCGGATAGAGCGCGCCAATTTACCAAATTATTTGTGAATTATAATATTTCTTCTCCTAACTATGATGAAATTCCGGAAGTGGAAAAAATCAAAGATTTATATTTTGCGGTGCTTACCAATTTTGGTCCCGATTTAAATGTTCGCACTGTTTGGAACGGAAAAACGATCCCTCAAACTTTGCCGGTGGCACTGGGGAAATTCAATCAACTATATTTGGCGGAAACGGAAAAATTCTCTCATATCACATATTTTTTCAACGGAGGTTTCCCGCAACCGGTAAATAATGAAGACAGAATTTCTATTCCTTCCCTCAAGATAGATTCTTACGCGAAAATACCTCAAATGTCCGCCATTTCAATCACTGATTGCACGCTGGAGAATTTGCAAAAAAATAATTATGATTTTTACGCCATCAATTTTGCCAACGCGGATATGGTGGGGCACACTGGTGATCTTGGCGCGACAGTCAAAGCTTGCGAAATTTTAGACGGACAGCTGAAAATTATCGTTAAAGAAATTTTGGGAAAAGAAGGCAATTTAATTATTACCGCTGATCATGGCAATGCCGAAGATATGCGGGATGAAAAAACCGGTCAACCTAACACTTTTCATACCAAAAATTCGGTTCCTTTTTTTTTGGTGGGAGAAAAATTTAAAGGTGGAAAATTGTTTCAAGGAGGTATTTTGGGAAATATCGCACCGACAATTTTGGATATTTTGAATTTGGAAAAACCGGCGGAAATGAAAAAAGAATCCTTATTGACTTAAGTGTTGTTTGTAATTTTTTTAAAATTGTCGCTCGCTCGAAAATTAGGCAAAAAATAAATCAAGATTGCAAGATAATTATTTTTCGTCAAACGCGTAAATCATACAAACTTTGAGGAAAAAGAGTAAGTCTAGTTTTGCAATTTTAAGCTAACAAGATTAAAATAATTAAGGGTGTTTTTAACGGCTGATGTTGAGATCGGTTTTTTTGAAAAAAAATGACGAAATTAATTTAATCTAAATTTAAAAAATATAGGACTTACGCGTCTCAAAATTACTAAAGTATAATTTGTGAAATTAAGTTAATTCCTGTTGGTTTAATTAAGATTGAATGGCTTGAGAGAGATTATCATTATTAATTTTTCGTCAAATGTGTAAGTCCTAAAATAAAAAAAATGTCAAAAGTTATTTGTTTCGGTTCAGTTTGCAAAGATATTTTTTTCCCGACGGATTCCGGAGAAATCATTCAGACACCGGAAGATTTGTTGTCTCAAAAAAAAATATCTTTTAAGTTGGGGGCTAAATATAAAATTGAAAAAATATATGAATCTTTGGGCGGATGTGCCGCCAATGTTTCGGTTGGTCTGATGAAGTTGGGAGTGGAATCTCTTTGTTCAGTGACGATTGGAGGAGATATGGAAGGAATTTGGATCAGAGAAGAAATGGCGAGGAATAAAATAAAATTTGATTTTCTCAATATTGAAAGCGACAAAAAGAGCGGTTTTTCCGCCATCATTATTGACATTGAAAGCGGAGAAAGAACAATTTTTTCCTTTAAAATTTCGGAAAAAAAATTTAATTTGGAAGCGGATAAATTGAAAGAAGCAGACTGGTTTTTTATCGGGGATATCCACGGAAAATGGGAAGAACAGTTGGAAGGAATCATTCAATTGGCTAAAGATGAGAAAAAAAAGATTGCTTTTAATCCGCGCGAATCCAACATCCACGAAAATCCGAACGAAATTATCCAAGCGATATCTTTGACGGAAATTGTATTTTTGAATAAAGATGAAGCGATAGAAATTGTTTCTCATTTGGAAAAAGAAATTTCGGCGGATAAATTAAATGATGAAAAATTTCTTTTGGAAAAAATTTCCAGTCTTAAACCGAATATCGTGGTTATTACTGCGGGAGAAAAAGGCGCTTGGATTTCGGCGACGCAAGGAATTTTTTATGTTCCATCGCTTTTGACCAAAGCGATTGATGTTACTGGCGCCGGCGATTCTTTTTCTAGCGGTTTTTTAAGCGCGTATATCAAAGGAAAACAATTAGAAGAATGTATTGGTTGGGGAATTGCCAATAGCGCCAGCGTAGTGGAACATTTTGGGGCGATTGAAGGGCTTTTGGATGAAGAAAAAATATCTTTCAAAGCGGGAGAAGTTCAAGTGAAAAAAATAAACTGACCTTTTTGTCTTTAACCAACCAAAAGATTATAATGAATTTGTGAAAAATAAATTGCTGAAGTTTTAATTTTTGAAAAACAAAAAATGTTTGAAAATATCCGAGAAAAAAAATTAGAAAAACTTTTTAATCCTCAATCTATTGCGATTGTTGGGGCGACACCAACCGAAGGCAAGGTCGGCAATGTAATTGCCAAAAATATATTAAATTTGGGATATGGCGGGAAAGTTTTTTTGGTTAATCCGAATCATAAAGAAATTTTTGGAAGAAATTGTTTTTCCAGTCTCAGGGAAATTGATGAAACGGTGGACCTGGCAATTATTGTTGTTCCGGCGCGATTTGTGGAAGAAGAAATTCGACAAAGTGCCGATAGAATCAAAAATTTTGTGATAATTTCTGCTGGTTTTTCTGAAATTGGCTGGGAAGGCAAAACGCGGGAAGAAAGTTTGAAAAAAATAATTGAAGAAAAAAGGATAAACATTTTGGGACCGAATTGTTTGGGTTTTATTGTTCCTGAATTGAAACTTAACGCTTCTTTTGCCGGTGGGTTGCCAAAGCCTGGAAAAATCGCTTTTGTTTCCCAATCGGGAGCCTTGGCGGTAGCTTTTTTGGATATCTCTGCCAAAGAAGACATAAATTTTTCTAAAGTTATTTCTATCGGCAACAAGATGCAAATTTCTGAAACGGAATTGCTTGAATATCTTGGAAATGACGAAAAAACGGAAATTATCGGAATGTATTTGGAAAATATAAAAGATGGAAAAAAATTTCTAAAAACAGCTCAAAAATATGCCTTTAAAAAACCGATAATAATTTTGAAAGCCGGACACAGTGAAAAAACTCAAAAAGCTATTGCTTCGCATACAGGAGCTTTGGCAGGGGATGATGAAATTATTTCAGTCGCTTTGGAAAGAGCGGGAATTTTGCAAGCGAGTAATTTGGAAGAATTTTTCAGTCTTTTAAAGATGATTGGCGAATCTTCATTTGCGCCAAAAGGAAAAACCGTCATTATTACCAATGCTGGAGGGGTGGGAGTTTTAACGGCGGACGCTTTTTCCGGAAAAAATATACAGTTGGCGGATATCAATGAAAAAATAAAGAAAAAATTGCATTCTTTTTTGCCGGTGGAATCATCTTTGGAAAATCCGATTGATCTTTTGGGAGACGCCAAAGAGGATCGTTACAAAAAAGCTTTGGAAATAATAAGCGAAGATAAAGAAGTAGGTTCTTTTTTGTGCGTTTTGACACCGCAAGACCAAACTCCGGTAGAAAAAATCGCCCAAGAAATTATCAATTTTAAACAAAAAAATGTTGCATTCATAAACACTATTTTTTTGGGCGGAAAAAAAATTGAAAAAGCTTCGCAAAATTTAAGTAAAAATGGAATTTGCAATTTTTCTTTTCCTGAAATGGCGGTTAAAACTTTGGAAACTTATTGGCACTGGGGAGAATTCAGATCAAAAAAACCGAAATTGAAAAGACAATTTATAAACAAAAAAAGACAAAAGAAAATTCAAGGAATAGTGGAAAAAGTTCAAAAAGAAAATCGTTCTGTTTTATATTTTTCCGAAGCGGCCGAGATAATGGAAATGTATAATTTGACTCCCGTGCCCTATGAAGAATTTTTTTCTGAAAAATCGCAAAAAAACAAACTCAAGCAAAAAAAATCTTCAAAGTTTTTTTTGAAATTTCCGGTTGTTTTGAAAGTAGATGATCAGAATTTTTTGCACAAAACAGAAAAGGGAGGGGTGATTTTGGGGATTGAAAATGAAATTCAATTGGAAAAAAATCTTAGAATTATGCGAAAAAAATTTCCCGGAGTCAGATTAATAGTTCAATCTATGAGTAAAAATGCGGCAGAAATAATTATTGGGATTAAAAGAGATGCTTCTTTCGGACCGGTTGTGGTTTATGGATTGGGAGGAATATACACTGAGTTTTTGAAAATGGTGGATTATTTGATGCCTCCTTTTACCGCTTGGGAAGCGCAGGAACATATAAGAAAATCCAAATTGAATTTTTTGTTTCAAAAATCTCGCGGTCAAAAAGAATATAGAATTGAAGAGTTGGCAAAGATTGTTTCGGGGGTGGGCAATCTGGCGATGGAGATTCCTCAAATTAAGGAATTTGATATAAATCCGGTTTTTATGTATAATGACGGCAGAGAAGCTTTGCTAGCGGACATTAAGATAATAATTTAAATTTTAAAAACTAAAAAACTATGGATGAGAAAAAAATAAAAATATTGGTGATTGACGACAATGAAAATATCAGAACGTTATATGCGGATGTTTTTCGTCAAGGTGGTTTTGAAGTAAGCGAGGCGGAAGATGGGTTGGCAGGACTGGAAAAAGCGACCAAAGAAATTCCAAATGTTATTTTGACGGGAATTATTATGCCAAGGATGGATGGCTTTGGGCTCAAAGAGGCCTTAGGGAAAAATATTTCCACTTCGGAAATTCCAATTCTGATGTTGTCCCATATGGGAAGGGAAGAAGACAGAAGAAAAGCGCAAGAGATGGGAATTAAAGAATTTTTTGTTCAAGAAATGATTTCTCCCAAGCAAGTAATGGAAAAAGTTAGAAATATATTTGGTTTAAGCGAATATAAGTTAAAGATAAATATCAATGATTTAGACGCTCAAAAATTGTTTCAAGATTTGCGAATTGACCCCAAGTTTAAATGTCTCAGCTGCGGTCAAGAAATGGTTTTGGGATTGAAAGTTTCTGATTCGGCTAATAAAATTTTTTCTTCCGCTAGATTTTTTTGTCCCAACTGTGAAGGAATAAAATAAAGGTATTTCTTTAGAAAGACTACTATATAGGGAGGAGGGTTCTTGTAGTCTTTTTTTTGTAGAATGATTTTTTGAAATTTTTTTTCAAAATGGCAGGACTTATATACAAATAATAATTTAAAATATAAATC
>Ga0210016_1005127_pt1 | contig 11009 bp, 6 predicted proteins | sample CryGeyCG2014_300_FD_185454 | JGI IMG/M metagenome (GOLD analysis project Ga0210016, IMG submission 185454) | Groundwater microbial communities from aquifer - Crystal Geyser CG02_land_8/20/14_3.00 (SPAdes) (version 2) | ecosystem: Environmental > Aquatic > Deep subsurface > Groundwater | place...
CATCCATGGGTATTTTCAGGAAAAGTACTTTCCTCTCTTTCAGATTATGAAAATGGAGAGGTCGTATATCTATATTGCGACGGTAAGTTTTTAGGCACAGGGTTCATCTCTCCACAGAACTCTATATGTGTTAGAATAATATCTCACTCAAGAGTTGAAGTAGATAGAGAATTTTTCATACAGAGATTTCATCAGATAGAGAATATGAAGAAGATATTTTTAAGTGACCAGACAAATATGTATAGATTATGCTTTTCAGAAGCGGATTTCATTCCGGGACTCATAGTTGATAATTATAATGGAAATCTTGTTATTCAGACGAATTCTGCCGGAGTGATAAGAAAAAGAAATATGATAGTGGAAGCCCTTGAATCCGTTATGAAACCGATATCAATAATAGACCGCACAGATGCGGAAACATACAGTATTGAGCATTGCGAAAAGAGTAATTCATCTGAAAATATTTTATACGGAAATCTTATAAATGACATCCTGTTGATGAAAGAGAATAATGTGCTCTTTTATGTTGATCTGAAAAACGGTCACAAAACAGGATTTTATCTTGACCAGAGGGAAAACAGAGAACTTATAGGAAAAATCTCTTCTCAGAAAAATGTTTTAAATCTATGTTCATACACTGGAGGATTCACTCTTTATGCACTTCTTGGAGGAGCATCATCTTCGGTCTCAGTTGATACATCTGAGAAGGCATTGGATCTTCTTAAAAGAAACATAGAGGTGAATAAAATTGACCATGAGAAAAACAAAAACATAAAAGAGGATATGTTTGAATATGTGACTAATTATGATTTTGAAAAGTTTGATATTGTCATAATAGATCCGCCTGCATTTGCAAAACATATCTCAGAATCAAGACAAGCGGAAAAAGCATATAAATACATAAATTCAACAGTTCTTAAGAAAGTAAAACCTGAAACATTCATCCTCACATCATCATGCACATCTGTTGTCAACTTTGAAATGTTCTCGGAAATTCTGGAAAAATCAATAAGAGATTCAAGAAGGGATGTAAAAATAATAAAAAAGAGATTTTTACCATCTGACCATCCTGCTCTCTTTCACTTTAAGGAAACAGAGTATCTCAAATCATTTCTACTATATGTATTATGAAAACAAACATACTTATTTTATCTACGAACAGATCTGACTATTCGCATCTTTATCTTACTATAAAGGCATTGAAGCAGTCAAAACTGATAAATGCAATTTTTGTTGCGACAGGAGGGCATTTTGATAGGGAAAGAGGTTCGTCACTTAATGAAATTTATGATACGGGAATTAAGCCGGATTACAAGATAAGTACTGTCATTGACTGGGAAAGCGAGGCAAAGATTTTTGCTTCAATCATATCTTTTGAGAAAAAACTGCGCACTCTCATAAAAATGGTAAAGGCAGATTATATAATGGTTCTTGGAGACAGGATAGAACTTCTTGCTGTGATAAATCTCTCTCTTATAATGAAAAAGAAAATAATCCATATATCAGGTGGAGAAACAACCCTAGGTGCAGTTGACGATTATGTGAGAAAAATGCTTTCCCTTATCTCATACATACACTTCGTATCAGGCGATTATTTCAAGGAGAATCTCAAGAACTTTCTCAAAACGAGTAAAGACATAATAAATGCAGGGGACCCTATACTGGAATATATTGATAAGACAGAACATCTCACTCTTAATGAATTGAACAAAGACCTTGGCTTGAACTTATTGGAAAAAAAGTATATTCTTTTCACATATCATCCTGAGACAAATTCATCTCTGGATGTGAAGGTGCAATTTCAGGGGCTGGAGAAGTTTCTTTCCGAAATAAAAATAAATGTTATATGCACATCACCCAATTCAGATTTAGGAGGAGATTACATAATTAAAAGGTTAAAACACATTTCCAATGTAAATAAAAATGTTTTCTTAACAATGCACCTCGGATTCAAAAGATACAATGCTTTAATGAAAAATTCGTTATGCGGAATGGGTAATTCATCCTCTCTTGTGATAGAATGTCCCTATTTGAATGTTCCTTCAATCGTCATTGGTTCAAGACAAAAGGGCAGGCCTTTAAGCGAATCAGTGATAAACACCTCTCATGAGTATAAAGAAATATTAAGTGCGTTCAACAATCTTTATAGTAATTTCCCTAAAAAGGACAATATGAAGAATCAAATGTATTACGAAAGGGCTGAGACATCTCTTATAATAAAGGAAACCATTGAGAAACTACTTTGTTAGTATATTGACATGCAGAGCGCATTTTGGTATAAGTGTATCTCTATTTTAGTATGGAGGCTTTTTGTACTTAAACGAAATTAGGATTTACGGATTCAAATCATTTCCTGAGCCAATAACTCTGAAACTCAACAGGGGAATAATCGGATTTGTAGGTCCTAATGGAAATGGAAAATCCAACATAGTTGATGCAATAAGATGGGTCCTTGGAGAGCAATCAGCCAAAGAACTGAGAGCAACTCTTATGGAAGACCTTATTTTTCACGGCACACAAAAGAGATCTCAGGCAAATCTTGCATCATCTGCTTTGAAATTCAGCAATGATGGTGAGCTTCCACTTGATTTTTCAGAGATTGAAATAGAAAGGAAGATCTATAGGTCAGGAGAATCACAGTATCTAATAAACAAAGAAACAGTCAGATTAAAAGATATTCAAAACCTTCTCGCTGACATGGGTCTGGGAACTCGCACATATTCTCTCTTCAAGAAATCTCTCATTGAAGATATTGTGCAAAACAAACCTGAGGCTCTGAGAAATCTCTTTGAAGAGTCAGCTGGAATATTTCTTTATAGACAGTCTAAGAGAGAAACCCTCAGAAAACTCATTGCCACTCAGGAGAATCTATACAGAATAAACGACCTTATTCAAGAAGTGGAAAAGCAGGAGAAGGAACTTAAAAAGCAATCTGGAAGGGCAAAAAGATATAATGAGATGACTGAAATAGTAAAGAATCTTTCACAGTATGTTTACAAAGAAAAAGACAAAAGTTTAACTGCAATTATTGAAAATACTGACTTATCAATTAAGGAGAAGAATGACAAAATAGATGAAATAATTCTTGAAATAGATGACTTGAAAGAAAAAATAACGAGTATAAAATATGAGAGAAAATCAATTGAAAATGAATTAGCAATTCTCGGAATAAAAAAAGAGAAGGGCTCTGAGGAACTGTATCAGATAAACTCCGATATACTTGTTATGAATGAAAGGAAAAAATCCCTTGAAGACCAGATAAAGAGCAATGAAGAGTTCAAAGAGAAACAGGTTCTTGAAAATCCTGCAAAAAAAGAACGGATGAAAAATAATGAATCCAGATTTGAAGTGCTTCTAAACCGGATTAAGGATGTGCAGAAAGAAAGGGATGAAAAGCTCAATGGAGAAATAGAGAAACAATATAATAACGCACAGCAGGAATTTAATCAAAAAAGTGCTGAAAAAAGAAAAAAGGAAAATGATATTTTTCTTCTCAAATCAAAATTAAATTCAATAGTATACAAAAAAGAAAATCAGAACAAGAGAATGGAAGAAAAGAGTTCCGAGATAAATTATGAAAATGAAAGTATCTTAAAACTTAAACAAGAAGATTCTGAAAAATTGAATGAAATAGAGAATTCTCAAAAAACAATCAATGCCCTAAATTCTGAAATAAATAAAATGGAAGAGTTGATAAATGATAAAAAAAATCAGCAGAAACAGTTTTTTGCTAAAAAAGAAAATATAACAAAAGAGATATCCGGAGAAGAGAGTAGAAAAGAGCAGATAATAAACAGAATAAATGAAGCAAGAGGAACCATAGAAGAGATAGAGAAAGCTCTTGACAAGAGTGGTATAGAACAGTTGAGAAATCTGGTGACTGCGAAAGAAGGATATGAAAATTACCTTAAAACCGCTCTCTCACACATATTAAATGCAGTGATACTGAGTAAAGGTGATGTAAATAGAATAGAAAATATGAATCTTCCTTTACTCACAATTATTCTCTCAGATTACGAAGGAAGTGCAAAAGAGAGGAAAGATACCTTAAATAATTTCGTTGATGGGCCGGAATTCATTAAGAGATTTCTCTCCAGATTCATAATAACGGATAATAAAGACGAACCTTTTGAAAAAGAGGACGGATTTTATTATATCTGGAAAAATGGCATTCTTATAACTCCTGAAAAAATGATTATCAAATCCGGCGAAATCAGGATAGTCAATTTTAAGAATGCACTTGAAAAGACACAGAGCAGATTGACTGAGCTTTTCTCAATATCTGCGAAAAATTCAGAAGATATTGAACTTGTAAAAAATGCTTTGAATACTTTGAATCTTGAAATGAACAGGAAAAAGCAGGCAGTTACAGATGCTGATAATAAGAGAATATTCCTTCAAGAGACGGAAAAAGCAATAAAAAAGAACATTGAAGCGAAGTTCATATTTATTTCACAACTTAAAGAGAATTTTAATCTTCTTCAGAAGGATATTGATGCAATGATTCTTGAAGAGAAAGAACTAAACGAAAATATAGAGAAATTGGAAAAAGATATATCTGATATTTCAACAAATTTATTAGCAATGGAAACATGGCTTAATTCTCTCAAAGAAACATATATAATTTATACGAATAGAAAGGGAGAGATTGAAAACATATACGAAACATTGGAAAACGAAAAGAACATTCTCAAAAAGGAGATAGAAGATTTAAAAAATGTCATTGACTCTTTTGAAAACGATCTGTCTAAATTGGACAAATTCATTGATGACTCATCATTACAGATACAATTACTGAAGAAATCAATAAATGAGAAAGAAGAGGCAAAAATAAAGCATCAGTCGGCACTTCTGCTTCTTGACGAACAATTAAAGAAGTTGTCGGACAAGATTGAAGAAATTGAGAATACAGTCAGGCAGTTTGAAGAGAAAGAAGAGGAATACAGGTCTTTAATGGAATCGTTTAAAAATAAAAGGGAGGAGATACTGATTCAGAGAGAAAAATATATGACTGAAAGGGATTTCAATAGACAGAATATAGATGAAACAATAGAAATAGAAAATGAAATAATATCAAAATATTTGGAAAATGCAGAAGAGGAATTGAAATATATGACAGAGAAACTTACGAACATGGGACCCATAAATCAGTTGGCATTTCAGGAGTATGCAGAAATTGCGGAGAGGCTTGAACAGATGGTTAAACAAAAGGACGATATAATTCAGTCAAAGGAAAATCTTGAAAAAACAATTAAAACAATTGATGCAAAGGCAAAGACAATTTTCGTTCAATACTTTGATACAATAAAAACCTCATTCAAAGATCTTTTTTACGAAATATTCAGAAGCGGAAATGCGGATATAAATCTTGTTGATGAAACAGATCCGTTGGAAAGTGACATACAAATTACATTTGAACCGGGGGAGAAGAAAATAGGCAAACTTGTTCAACTTTCAAGTGGCGAAAGAACATTAATGATAATTCTTCTTCTATTTTCAATGTATATGGTAAAACCAACTCCTATGTGCATAATGGATGAAATAGATGCTTCTCTTGATGATGCAAATGTGGAGAATTTCATAAATCTTCTAAAAAAGTTCAAGGAAAAAACACAATTTATTTTAATAACACATAATAAACGCACTATGGAGTTCTGCGACTACCTCTTTGGAGTAACAATGGAGGAGAGTGGAATCACAAGTATATTCTCACTCAATCTGCAGACAATTTCACAGAAGTTTTTAGAGAATGCTACTAAATCAAATTAAGAATATTTTCAAAAAAGCTAAAATTCCCCTAAGTCAATTACTTGAAAGTGCATTCAGGGGGGGGAATAGAGAGGATTACGATTTCATTGAAGAGCAGCTGATACTTTCAGATATTGGAATAAGAACAGCAGAAAAGATAATTAAAGAACTGAAAAAACAGGCAAAGGAAGGCATAGCAATAGGAAGGGAGAATTTGCTTGACATTCTAAGAAAAATAATAATAGGAATGCTTCTTGACCCTGTCTATCCAAATGAAGAAAATAGTCCTCTAATTATACTCATAAGCGGAATCAATGGTGCTGGAAAGACAACTACAATAGGAAAAATTGCAAAAATATATAAAGATAAAAACAGAGAAGTGATTCTCGGAGCATGCGATACTTTTCGTGCAGCTGCGAATGAACAACTGGATGTTTGGTCACAACGTACAAAATCACTGATATACATTTCAAAGGGAACAAAAGACCCAGCAGCTGTGGCTTATGAAACGGTTCTGACCGGGATTGAAAAAAAATGTGATGTAATAATAATTGATACAGCAGGAAGAATGCACACTAATGAAGGATTGATGAAAGAGATAAAGAAAATTTTCACTGTTTTGAAAAATAAATTTACCGATATAAATATTTTCTCTCTCCTGATAATTGACAGCACAACAGGAAAAAATGCACTTCAGCAGGCAAAAGAGTTCAAGAACTTTGCATCTGTTGATGCGATATTTCTGTCAAAGATGGACGGGACCGCAAAGGGTGGTAATGTGATAACAATAGCTGATGAATTGAATCTGCCTATTTCCTACATAGGAACAGGAGAAGGTATAGATGACATAGCACTCTTTGACAAGGAAGAATTCATCAATGAAATAATATGAAAAGGTCTTTATTTGATTATATTTATCCTCAAAATGTCATCAAATGCACCTAAAGCATCTTTGACAATGTAAATTCCCGAAGAAAGAACGGATGCATCAATGAATATGTTTGTCTTACCATAAGAAACAATTCCATTAAAGAGTGTCTTCACAACCCTTCCTTCAAGATTATACAATTTCAGGTCAATTGATTTTTCAGACGGTGAAGAGATACTTATCCAACCGGTACCTTTTATGGTGTTCTTCTCAGCAGAGAGTGAAAATTCTTTTATGAACATAGAGCAGGTAACTTTAATAGAGTTAAATTCAAGAAACCCTCCGTTTGAAGTAATACACACAACTTTGTATTCTGCATTTCTCTTCATGTCGTATGTCTTGTCATCATATGAGTAAGTATTTGAATTTACGGTTGTGATTATCTTGAAATATTTCTCCCCCTCATACTTTCTCTCAATTCTAAAGGAGGATATATTGTTAATTCCAGTAAGATTCCACTTCAAAGAAACAAATCCATTTGCAACACTTGCTGTGAGGAAAAAATCATGAATTGCAAGATCGGTTGTAAGATCAACTATACTTCTCGGATATATTTCATACATTGACCAATAGGGAGTAGAGAGGTCATGCTGAGTAACAACTCCGATTATTTTTTTCGGCCATGTCGGTTCAACGCTTCCGTCAATGTCAGTATCTGGATCTACCCAAACAAGAAATGTGTCTATTATACTTCCTTTTGCAGGAAGAACAGTATCATACATTATCAAAAGTTCGCTTGAATCAGCAAGAGGCCATGTTCCTGATTTTCTTGCCCTTGTATTTATCTGAACCAAAAGTCCCTCATAATTATCTCCAACAGTGTCCATAAGATGGTCAGCATTGAGAAGTATCGTGTCAATCGCGTGTCCTGATGTGAATTTTGTTAGTTTAGAATAGGGATTTCCTATTCTCGTTTGACCTGTTGAGAAAATTATAGTGCCCTGCACTTCAACAGAATCACCTTCAATGACAGTTTCGCTTCCGTCTGTCTTTATTGAATCATTCTTCCAGACAGCGCCTAAAATATAATTCTGTTGAAGATTAATTATATTTAGAGTAGTATTAAATGCTTTTGTTGCAACTGTCACTATTCCTGTTGTCCTCACATTGTATCCTATCCATCTTGCATATCCATCAGCTGTATTCTCTTTATAGTTTGGGAATTGAGGTGTATCCCCAGAAAAACTTACCAGCAGATGATTTTGTAATATTGTCATTACTGTCTGCAACTTCAACATAATATTCAAATCTGCAGTTATCGCCTCTTCCTGGAAGAGTATACTGATAGAGAGAATCTCCAGAGTATGCAATCATATTGTAAGTGTCAATGTCAGTTGAATCATGGGCGCTTGTTATGAGCTTTACATACTTGAGTCCGTCAATATCCGTAACCTTTGCTCTTATTGTATCAGGCTGGTTTTGATAAGGAAGGAATGGAGAACGAGTGATATTTGTTATTGAAGTGCCATCGCTTCCCCATCCAGGAGTAGGTATTACTGTTATGCCTACAATGAAATCTATGGAGCATACATCCGTATCCTTTCCGTCAGGAGAGCGAACAGCGGACAAACTCTCCGCCGGTGCAGTGACAGGATTTATTCCCACATTGCCATAATAGACTATATCTATATTTATTGAATCTGCATTGAATAGATAAATATCATCCCCTGTATTTGATAATAAAAGACCTGCATCTATTGCACCGTATTCAATATCAGGAGTAGAAGGATAGAGTCCGGCGAATACAGCTAAGTTGTTAGCACAGAGATAGAATGACTTTGCATTTAGGGTAGTTCCGGATGGAATAATAAATGATCCTTCAGCGCCACCGTTTGGAGCGGGATTATCTGATACTACGAAGCCTGATATATCAACAGCTGTGTCTGAGTAATTGTAAAGCTCTATCCACTCACCGTCATCATCTGTCAAAGCATCTCCATTGGCACAGAACTCATTTATCACAACAGGAACAGGAATAATACAGGTAAATGAATTTGTGTCAGAATAACTTGCAGCAGATGAATCATCAATTGCTTTTACATAATAATTTACAATATTGCCTGCTATGAAAAGTCCCAAAGAATAAGAGTAATCACTTCCGACAAGAGATGTGTGAACCATCGTTGTCCATGCTCCTCCATCTATCTGATAAAAAAGAGTATCCGCTATAATTGCGGACTCATCAGTTATGTTTGCATTAACTGTTACTGAAGTTTCGGTTGTAACTGTTAAAGGAGAATGGTTGAGTGAGTTTATTGAAGGAGGGATATTTGTTGGGGGACCTGCAATTCCAGTGTCATTGTAAAGTTCAACATACTCATCCTGATATACTGCTGCATCAACTACTTCTGTTATTATCATTCCGGCACCCTTATTTGCAACAGTAGTTCCGAGTCCTCCGGGTGTCGCAACTGTTGTGGAGAAAACTATTCTTGTAAATGTATTTGTGTTTGTAGAGTCCCTGTTATATATTCCACCGGCTGTAAATAAAAAATATGTCGTGTCAATCTGCGTAGCAGTATTGTCATACAAAGAATATGTTTCATCACCGTTTATCTGAGGTATGATTGCAACAGAGTCAAGGAATATAACATTACTGGCAAGGGTAACTCCATAATATGCTTCAAAGTCGGCTTTATTTCTTCCTCTGCACACTATCACATAATATCCGCCAGGAACTGTTATATCAGCGAATGTATATGTATAGGTGAACCCGTATTGTTTCAATTGCCATCCATTAATACTAATATCAGCGGGAAAGACAGAGACAGCTAAGATTAAAATCACCATCAATAAAAAAAATCTTTTCATACATTCTCCTATTTGTTTTAGAACAACAATACCGTCCGATTACTAATTATTCATTATCAAATAGTAATTTTTCAATGAACAATATTATAATCATTTGCTTCAAAAACTCGGTTCATATACAGGGAGAATCTAAATCTATCATTTCCATAGGATAGTCCAAGACCGCCAATCATGTAATTTTGGTTAAAATTTGCATTCAGATATGATAGATCATAAATCAAAGTGAAATTTTTATTGAGTTTGTTCATATAAGAAGCATTGAAAAGAGAATAGGATTGATAAGATATTCCATTGTATAAAAATCCTGTGGATAATGAATATGCTTGAGAATCCGGTTTAAAGAGATTTGTGGAATTGAATATATCTTTATTTATTCCCTTTAAGTCAGGGGATTCCGCATAAATAAATATAACACACAATAAAAACAATAAAATTGATAATGATATTTTTTTCATACTACTCCTTTTGTATTTCTAAATTGTATAACTTATTAAAAATAAAGTCAATAGTCACCTATTCTCCAGAAATAAAGTGTATCCGTTTAGAGATGTGTTGGCATAAATACTAACAAAAGATCATAAGCTCCATAGAAAAGGTATCGTTTATTTGCTATAATTTCATAAGTATAAAAAGTAGGTTATATCAATGAAAGAAACAATTACGAAAGAGCAGTTCAAGATAACATTAAAAGACATAAGTTGCTTTCCGGGTAATTTAGTGTTAATCTCTATTGGGCTTATCTGTCAACTATACTCGGAACATTGTGGGGAGTGTCCCTAAAACACAACTTTGTAAGCTATTTTTGTTAATGATTATCTGATGACTTCTTTTTCTAATTTAAGTTCATCACTTCGGAATAATTCTGAATGAATGACTTCAAATAATAGGATTAGATACTATCAAAGAACTATGGAAAGAGCAAAATACTTGTACGGTTAAATACAAGTTCTTATATTCTGAGATTATAGTTATCGAGAATCTATTGCTTTGTCAATTTGCAGGATTGCATTATATATAAACTTAAAATAATTGTTTCACTGACAATTACAAAAAGGATATTGAGAGAAATTAAATTACAGGGGATACTTTTCATCTCACTTAATAGCGAATTAATTATCATTTGTGAGGCCACTATCTCTGACAAACTTGGTACTATGCAGTTATTAGTTCGGAATTAACAGTATTTTGATTAAAACTATGAACTTTCACTTACATATCTTAACTCTTTGTTGTTAAATATTGTTTTTTTTATGATATGTGATATAATTTTATTAAAGCAACATACAAATGGAGGATTTATGTTTTACATTAAATTTTTATTCATAATACCGGTAATATTCATTTCTATTTTGCTCTCTGCCCAAACAGGCACTATCAATATATTTTCCGAGGTAAAGGGAATTGAAGTTTATATTGATGAAGAGTTTAAGGGGAAAGACATAAAAGAAATAGCCAATGTGCAGAAGGGTACACACTATCTAAAAATATTAAAAGATACCGTGACAATATATGAACAGATAGC
>Ga0210016_1005133_pt1 | contig 11002 bp, 8 predicted proteins | sample CryGeyCG2014_300_FD_185454 | JGI IMG/M metagenome (GOLD analysis project Ga0210016, IMG submission 185454) | Groundwater microbial communities from aquifer - Crystal Geyser CG02_land_8/20/14_3.00 (SPAdes) (version 2) | ecosystem: Environmental > Aquatic > Deep subsurface > Groundwater | place...
TTTCATAAAGTGTAAATGGGTGAGTTGGTATAAAAGGTTTAGGCTGAACAGGTTTATAAGTCCATATTTCATTTCTGTGATGAATGAGGATTGATTGGTCGTTTGTTAAAGGGTCAGCGGTTGTTGGGATTGGGAATGTGGTTGCACATGTTTTGAATATGATATTCTTTGTTATTATTGCAAGGATATATACAAAGACTGAATACGGTTATATTAGATATATAATAATTATAGCAACATTAGCATCTGTTACTATGGCTGGTATTTCAAGAGCATTTACAATATATTTGGGTAAGTACAAAGACGAAAAAAACTTAAGGGACATATATTTTTCTAACACCATTGTTGCCATTTTTTTCCTTTCTATATGCATTACTATGATACTTCTGGTAATCAACAAACTGAGTTTTGGAACATTTCTAGTTATGATAGGACTTACAGTTTTTGCATTTTATTTTGAAGTCTTGAGGGGTTTTATTCTTCCTAAAAGAATCACAACCTTCCGAGTCGGAACAAATATTACCGAAATAATAATGGTTATCTTTTTCATCTTTATCGTAAATTCATGTCCGCCATTGCTTGTTTTAGGAATTTTTGGTTTTTCTTGTTTAGTTCCAATGTTTATTATGGAAATTTTTGAGCCTTTACCTCTTTCATTTAAAAGGATATATATTTCAAGAGGGAAGTTAAGAGAACTCTTCCTACTCGCCGGGCCGCTAATCCTATCCGCCATAACTTATACGTTGATGGTAAGTGTTGATATTATTCTGATTGAAAGTTTCTTGGGTATGGAGGAGGTGGGAATTTATTCTGTTGCAAGAACTATTACAATCATTTTTAGTTTCGCTCCAATGGCAATTGGTACGATCCTAATGCCAAAAGTTGCAGGGATGAAACAGAAAGGCAAGGTAAGACATTACATGAAATTTTCGTTAATCTGCGTTGTAGCGGTTTCTTTTGCTCTACTCATGTTTATTCATGTATTTGGAGGGCAGATAATTGGAGTTCTGTTTACACAAAAATATTTAGAAGCAATAAGCCCTCTCTATCTGCTTTCCTATGGTATGTTTTTTTATTCAATTTATTATATATTGAGCAATGTTTGGACAGGAATTGGGAAACCTTTCATACCCTCAGTAGTAATACTTGGCGCAACAGGTGTTAACATAGTAGGCAATATTTATTTCATACCGCGATTGGGAATAATGGGAGCAGGGTTAATATTCATGTTGACATACATCCTTGCAGTAATAATCTTGGGCATAATTACTCTAAAAACTAAATGGTGAGGAATATGAAGCATATCGTAAAAAGTATATTTGTAGTAGGATGGTACGGGTACGAAAATACTGGCGATGAAGCTATACTTACGGTTCTACTACCTACATTACGAAAGATATTTCCAGAAGCAGAGATTAATGTGCTATCTGGCAACCCTTCAAAAACTGCTAAAACTTACGGAGTAAAAACTGTTGGTAAAAAACGAAAGGATATTTGGAAGATTATTAAAACAGTTTCCGTGTCTGACCTAATAGTAATGGGCGGAGGGGGACTTATAGAGGATTATGGTAACAAAAACATTGTTCAACAGTATAGAGGTATCCATAGAATTGCTTGTTGGCTTGCTCCCACTATGGTTGCTAAATGCTTTGGGAAACAAGTTGCATTTTACGCCCAAGGCGTTGGGCCCATTCATACCAAAATTGGAAGACTTCTTACACGGCTTGTAGTAGGTTGTGTGGACCTTATAACACTTAGAGACGAAGAATCAAAAAATCTACTATACGAAATAGGTGTAGCTAAGACACAAACCCATGTGACAGCGGATCCTGCATTTATATTACTACCATCAAATAGAGAGAAAATAAAAGAGATCTTTGACAAAGAGAATGTGAACATAAAACATAGGCCGCTTATAGGCGTTACAGTATGTCAGTGGCAAGGTATGCCAAACTATTACGAACAATTAGCTCGGTCGCTTGATGAAATATCAGAAGAACTCAATGACAAAATTGTTTTTATACCATTTCAGAGATACAGAAATGGAGACCTAAGTGGTGATATAAAGACAGCTTCCATGGTACTTAATAAAATGAGGCATAAAAACAATGTAACAACTCTCCTCGACCAATATTCGCCACAGGAGATTATGGGCATTATAAGGGAAATGGATGTTATTATAGGTATGCGGTTGCATTCCTTAATCTTCGCAGGAGTGATGCATGTACCGATGATTGGTTTGAAACGTCATCCTAAAATAGAGAGCGTTTTAAAACAGTTATCCCAAGAAAAGTATATGTGTAAAATGAACGAAATAGATACTTTGCCTGAAAAAATGTGTGCTCTATGGTCCAATAAGGAGAAAGTAATTAGAGAATTAGAAGTAAAAGCGGAAGTACTAAAGCATAAGGCAATGGAAACTAGCAACTACCTGAAAGGAATGAATTAGATTTTAGCAGAGATAGCATCTGTCTAATTTTATTGCTAATCTATTATCTATTGAATATACCAGATACTTCCCACCCCATCATCATACATTTTGTATCTTTTTTCGCGTACAGAGTTGAAAAATTTATTTTGGATTTGCATATCTTTATTTTCAATATAGTAATGGATATTATATTTTGAGAGTATTTCTTTTGCGGTGTTATTGTCACAATCAAGGACTAATAATTGATTGTAATCATTCTCTGCAGTATTATTTGCAATAAATACATAATCCATATTTATTGTAAAATCAGACGAGGTAACAGATGTTACCTCATCAATAAAATCGTATGTCATGGGCCAAGCGCTGTGTCCTGGAAAGACTGGGACTTCCGAAAATGCAGAAAGTCTATATCCGATCCGCCGATTATCAGAAATAAATGCACCATACCCATATTCTTTAACAAAAAGCGCCATAGAATATGTTTCGTCTTTCATTATCCATGTCTTGGCTGGATCGCCATACTGGATGCCTCTTTCTTCCCAGTGGCATATCGTAAAAGATGAGAACAACAAAGAAATTAACAAGCATCCTACAACAGCTGGAAAAGCGTATTTTTTTATTTGTTTTATATGAAGTATTTTACACATACCCAGCGCTATTAGAATTGATAAGAATGGTAAAATAAGTACTGAAACGTATGTTCCCAACGCAAGTATTGGAAGTAAAAACAGAATGCTGAGTAGTATAAACCAATCATTGAAATCCTTTTTTGCTTTAAACAGGAGAAAAATTAATCCGATTAATGCAAATACTATTAGAATTCCTACATGACCTGTATAGTTGCTTAGCATGTTCAATACGAGAATATGAAGGTCTGCTCCTTCAAAAAAATATCCTGTTTCATAATCGTACCAGATTCCACTGTAAAATTCTATAGGTGAAAACTGGATGATAAATGCATAGACAAAGAGTAATCCTAATATAAACGAGACAATCACAGGGGTTATAACGTTTTTATCTAACTTCCTGAGAGGTATATTAAGAAGATATGCTATAAAGACAAGAAGGATTAAAAATAGCGGATTGCCTATAAATATGATAATAAATGTTACAACTACCCCAAGTAAAAGTGTTGCTAGAATGGAAATCAAACTCTTCTTGGATATGGTTATTCTCTCCGCAGCTTTTTGAATGATTACTGCAACAAAATATGCGAAAAGGATAGGTATCATTAACCATATCATTCTATGTACTGCACTGAGCACCATAAATAAAACAATAAAGAGCAGAATACAACGCTTATCTTTTTTATTATGATATCTAAGTAAGGTCCACATAAGTAGAGGCAGTAATGCTAAAAACAAATGCCTAGGAGACGATGTCCATCTTGTAAAATATAAAAATATTGGCGCTGTTGAAAACGCAAATGCTACTAAAAACGTGAACAGAACATCGTCTTTTACCTCTCGAGCCATAACATAAGCATTAAACATACCAAAAATACCAATGAGAATTGCAACAAGAAATATTGTCCATTCCATATTCAAACCTGTGCACTGGGAAACACCTGACAAAATATATGGAACTCCACAAGGATATGAAAATGGGTAAACTCCAAAAATAGAAAGAGGATGGATTGCCCATTTTGCATAACCGTTTGCTGAGATAGAGTTTGCTAACCCATGAACAAAGAATGAGTCAACCCCCAACTCATGAGATGTTGTTGGATATCTAAAAACTATGTTTAGTAATATAAGAAATGCTATGAGCATATATGAAATTTTTTTTGATACTTTCATTGTCACACACCTTTTATTTTTAATTTCTTGGCATTAATGAAATGCATAGTAGGATTTAATTCTTTGCTGCTTCTGCTAAATCTTGTTTCCTCAGAAATTTTTTAATAGACCGAGATTGGAAATATCTCTTTATTTCTTCATCATCTGTTCTTTTTCTCTTACACAAAAAGCCGGTAATATATCCCATAAAATAGGGTAAACCAACATAAAATGGTGGGGAAACTAAATATCTTACACATTTTAAAATCGCGTGGATGGGGCGGCAATACAAAAAATATGTTTCTTCACCTCTTATCATATATCCTTTCCAGAGCCCACCAGCACTGCTTGTCTTTCTACTTTGGACGGCTTTTATTTCCTTGAATTGTACTACTCCCCAACCTCTTAACTTTGCTTTAGCATTTGCTACGGTATCGGGTGCATAAGTTATCAGATATCCACCAATATCTTCAAAACATTCTTTTCTTATTAACCTACAACTACCTCTTGGTAGGTCTACCCTGGTAGTTTCCAAAATTAGTCTACTCTTTTGTTTGTAATACACCCCCCCGCTTGCTATGCCTATTTTTTGGTTTTCATCAAATTTATTTATCAATTTTTCAAAAAATGTATCTTCTAAAATCATATCACCATCGACAACACCGACATAATCATATTCAATATTGTTTTTCTTGCAGTAATCAATAGCAAAATCAAAACCTGCTTTATATACAACAGAAATATGGAGACCTATATCCCTGCATCCTTCTTTCAACCTCACATATGCAATACATTTTTCATTCTTCATAGCATTCTTAATGATCATGGATGTATTGTCTTTACTGCCGTCATCTACAATAACCCAAAGAACAGGTCTAATAGTTTGTTCTTTGACAGAGTAGATGAGATTTTGAATATTTTTCTCTTCATCTTTGACGGGGGTGATAAGAATATAACTATTCATTATTGACACCTTCTAGAATGTGATTTTCAACAACATAATCAAATTTATCTTTTTTCTTATTATTCATTTTTCACCATACCACTTAGCTATTTCGCCAGTTGTTGCAACCCATGCATTTCTTTTTTTACATTCAATAATTATTTTTTCATAAATTTTACTCCATCCCGGAAATTCTTTTTCATTAAATACTCTTTGATGCCACAACACAGTCAAAAGACTGTGCTGTTTCTCGGTTTGCTCTATCAACCTTTTACACCTCTTCCATGCATCATTTAAATCTATACTGCTATCAAACAACGCTGAGTCCATGATAGCCAGTGGGATTACCAGGAATGCTGAATTATTAAAAGGATGAAACGGAAGATATTTGTTGTCCCTAAAACCGATTTTTGTTCTAAATCCAAAGCTTGAATCATATCTGAACCCCGCCTCTTGCTGAAACTTCCAAGTTTTTTTGTTTTCTAAATTTAGGTAATGCTGACGTATTCCTATTATATCATCTCCAACAATTTCTTCGAGTTCTTTCTTCTCCTGCCTCAGCAAATCCTTGTTTTTAAACGAGTCATATGAACCGTGAACTCCTATCTCCCAATCATCTGAGTATAATTTGCATATAACTTCTACAATTTTGGGATCGTGAATATCATATCTTCCGTAACGAAGCAAAAAATCTTTTGGACTTAACATTCTTGTTTTTTTCTTTTCATTTAAAAAGAAAAATGTTGACTTCACATCATGTTTCCTTTCAAGATCCATTATTTTTTCAAAGTTCCAATAAGGCTCTTCTTTTAGAAACATAGACAGTAGATGATATGGTCTTAAAGTTTTTGCAAAGTAAGTAAAATACTGATATGATTTTTTCACCCTATCCACATCATGGGTTAAGCAAAGTGCAAAGTTTCTGTTGTCCGGCCAGATTTGATTGGAAAATTGCGTCATCCAAACCTCACCAGAATGCTTAGATTGTTATTACATACAGCAATGATACATATGATTTCCCGTAACGTTTTAATTTTCTTAAATGCATGATGCATCAATATCATCTCTTTTTTCCAATTAATATAAGCACAGACATTAATATGAATATAGATGCTAAATTTTGAAATAGATATTGTATTTCAGGATAGGTTTTAACAAAATGGGTGTTTATATTTAATTTTTTGTAAAAATAGCTACCTGGAGGAATATTACCTACACTAATTTCCCCCTCATTGTTTGGCAAATATAGGTTGCCCTTTTCATCTTGTAATAAGACAGTTCCGTTGGAGAGCAGTGTCAAGTTGGAAATGCATTCTTCCCCATTATTTGTTAGTTCTATTACATCCCTATTTTCTTTTAAAGACAAATTTTCAGTTATGTATCTTGCTCTCTCAAGTAACGTATATGTATCTATGCACCAGACATCCTTACTCAGGATTGTTTGGAGTTTCTCTTTAAATGATGCATTAATTTTATAGGTATATTCATTTGAGAAACCATGGTTTTCTACCCAATAGGGGCTATACCATGCCGGAGCATTTTTCCAAGTTTGATTAAATTTATCATAATAATCCACAAAACCTTTAGCTGAATGTATACCGACAATCATAGGAATTCTATTTGCAATGTAATATTCAATTTTTTCATCAGAAAAACTATTTAAAAATGCTGTAATATTATTTCCCTTAATTGATGGGAAACAATACATGGAGGAAAGATAACTATTGTTTCCTCCATATCCAATAGATTTGTTTTTTTCTGTTTTCCAAAGCACTTTTTCACTTAGATAATTTTTACGCCAATATTTTATTCCGTACTTCTCCAGTTTGTCAGCAATAAAAAATTCTTTACATGTAGCGTTTACACCGAAGTGATCGATATCTTCAAGATTTGTGGAGTGATCTATCCATATTGCCGGTGTGTGGCCAAAAATGTTTCTAAAACGATTTATAGCATATTCTGTGGTAGTTACATTATCAGAGTTCCCACCCGCAGTATGTAGGGTAATATACCATCCTTTTTTCTCTAAATCTTTACACCAATCAGTGTATTCTTCATTTCCGTCTATATAATCTGCATAGTTTACCCAATATTCGTATTTATCAACAACTTCTGGTGGGAGATAAGTATAAACCTCATTCGCTGTTGTGTTAACCATCCACACTGTTTTTGTACCATATATGCCCATCTCACATAGTTCTTCATAAAAGGGTTTTAGCATACATAGTCTCTGATGGTCTGTGTCATCTGTTATTGAAAAAACAGTATTATAGTTATTGGGGAAAGAACTTATTGAAAAATTAGAAACAATATCTGGTTCATATTTTTTAGGTGACACATCTAGACAATGTTCTTGAGGATTTATATTTTCTAGGCTTGTTCCTTTATATTCAGAGCTAACCAGTGTTACATCCATGGAGCTAAATAATATCATCCACAATGTTAGCATGAAGATGATTTTTGGCAGATTTATTTTCATTTAAACCTCTCCTGATACTCTGGATTTTCCTTCATTATTTGAAAACTTTCAGGATAATTTTCAATAAACCATGTCATGAATGCTGTAATATCGATTTTATCTTTTAATAACCTTTCTCTTTTCTTTTGCCATTCTTGTTTAATATCGTCCTGCTGAATCAATTCGGTAGCTTTTTTAATAGCGTTTTCTGGGGTCTTCTGGATAGATATCAGCCCATACTTATTCTCCAAATCTATAAAATTTCCTATCTTGTGTGCCTTAGGATGAAACACTATACCCGGCGTACCTAAAACAGCAGATTCACTACACATAGTACCAGTATCACCAACATATAGTGAAGCATGGTACAGGGCATCATGTATTTTATGTGGCGGTATCCTTATGGTGTATTCGCTGAGAGATTTTGGTAACTCAATTTCAGAGGATACAAAAACTTTTACATATCTTTCAATTTCCTTAACGAGTGTTTCTTTCTGATTTGTTGAAAACCCCCTGACACCAACATCATGGCTCGCGCTAAACGCATTAAATCTGAGAACCACGTATTTCTCATTCTCGCCCACACCAAGACACTTAAATATACCGGGGTTAGGTTTGAAGTAATTTGGATGGAGATAACATAACTCAAAATAACTGCTGAATCTGACCTGCTTTTTGCCCATGTCTCTTCTAAAACAATCCGGTGTACAAACAACATCAGTAAATGGTGCATATAGTATATATTGTTCTATAGAGTGCTCTGTATCGGTAAATGCTATATGTGGCTTTTTTATTAATCTGCTTACCTGAGCTGAGGAAGGGCAACCAAAACTTATGAGTAATGTCGGTAAAAAATTTTTTGAAATTTTATACAACTCGTAATCACTCTTAACCATAGCAAGTATTTTCAGAACTAACTTTTTCATATGTCTACCCATCTTTTCATATTTAAACCCGTAAGAATTCAATAATTCATAGGTGACATCTTTATTTCTAGCAACTATTTTGACATCGTGACCATTCTTTAGGAGCTGCCAAATCATGTTTTTAAATATGTGTACTTGCTTAGGGGTCTCTATATCTATTAAAACTCTCACAAATTCACCTCATCTATAATAAAGCATTTGCATATAATTATTCGTGTGTGAACAGCTGAGTGTGAATATTCATTTTTCATCTACATTCATCAACCTATAGTCTCACTATTGTCCAGCAAATTTATAAACATATCTATTTTTCAACTGAAATATTAGGTTTTCATCCTACCATGCTCAACCCCAATGCAACAGCACTGCATAAAATGTACAATGAAAGTATCACATCCACAACCTGCTTCTCAGTCATTGGTTTCTTGCTCAATATGTAGTAGCGCAGCGTGTATTTTTCAGCGCCCTTTGGAGGCTTTATTCTACCGTCATCAAGTATTATCGGGTTTTTGCATAATGATTTTCTTTTAACACCTTTTGCCCCATAGTACACGGTTGCGAACAGCTCATAGAACGCCGGTATAATACAGATTATTCCATAAAACTCAATTTTTCCAATAATAAGACCCGCACCAATAGCTGCCCCCAAGCCTAATGCGCCTGCATTCCCTATGAATGTTCTGGCAGGAAATTTGTTATAATGGTACAACACAAGAGTTGCACCAAACAATGCCGCGAAAATCAAAGTAGAACCGTTGTGTGGATTTTTAAGATAGGAGATTATCATTAGGAAAAATGAGATAACACATATTTCACCAGAGCATAAACCATTACAGCCCGATGACATGTTGAGCGCATTAGCAACCCCTGTGATTCCTATTGGTATTATGATTATCCAGAAGATTATGTAGAGTATATAAGGATCCATAAAATACATGGTACCATAAAATGGCATAGTGAAAATCGCCTGGCTAGGCGCAACTGCTATTAGTGGTATGCTTGCAAGTGCAATGTATAGGATTTTACTCCTTGTAGAGAGGACTGATATGTCATCAATGAGTCCTACGAATGCTGCTACAAGAAAAACACCGACTGCTGCAAGCACAACCACCCTATGGTCACCCCAGTTAAACATTGACTGCACACCAAGTATAACTGCCAGACCTAAAGAGAAACCGTATAATGCTGCGATACCACCCATCTGTGGTATTTCAGGCTTGTTTTTTTTGTGAATATCAACCCCAACAAATCCTGCTATCTTCATTTTTCTCATCACCTTAGGCAATGTGTGCATTGTTATGACAAACGAGAAAACAAATGCTAAAATAACGAGCACATCTATCCCATGAAGCCCGAATATGTTTATCTTGCTGAGGTCAACTATCATATTTTATTTCACTTCATTACAAATTGCATCATGAGTAAAAAAGGTTTTCCATCAGCCTTTTTCTTTTCTCTAAGAGAGAAAAGAAAATTCATAGGAGTTTCACTCCTATTCTCTACAAATTTGCTTTGCAAATTTGTAGAACGTTGGCGAAAAAGAAAAGAGATTGCCAACCAAAGGTTGACGTGGCGATTGCTTCGCAATCGCCTTTTTTCTCTTTCTTGAATCCCAGGAACTTCTTTCTCTTCCTAAGGAAATCACAAAATGATTTCTTAGGATGTGAGGAATTCTGCATGGAATTCCGAAGCATTTTAAGAGAAAAAAGTGGCTGACCTTAAACCTTAAAACCCTAAAGTCCATTATCCTTTATGGATTTAGCAGTAATTGGCGCAGGACCTGCAGGATTAACCTCAGGTATGTATGCTGGAAGATTTGGATTAGAATCCGCAGTGTTTGATGAAAAAATAGTTGGAGGAATGGTGAACCTGACACCTGTTGTTGAAAACTATCCTGGCTTTGAATTTATTTCTGGTATGGAACTGATGGAAAAAATGAAGTCTCAGGCGGAAAAATACTGTGAGATTCATGAGATGGAAAAGATTGAAAAAATCATTGTTGATAAAGAAATAGAAATCGTTACCACGAAAAAGATTTACAAATCAAAGGCTCTGGTTTTTGCTACTGGAACTGAGAAAAGAAAACTGGGGGTTAAAGGTGAAAAAGAATTCCTTGGTAAAGGTGTCAGTTACTGCGCAACCTGTGATGGAGGATTTTTTAGAAATAAAAAAACCGTTGTTGTTGGCGGCGGTAACGCTGCTGCGATTGAGGCAATGCATCTGAAAAACATTGGCTCAGATGTTTATTTGATTCATAGAAGGGATAAACTCAGGGCTGATAAAATCCTTCAGGACTATGTTTTTGAAAAAAAAATAAATGTTATCTGGGATTCTGTTGCAGAGGAAATATTTGGTGACAACGTTGTTAAAGGAATAAGGATTAAAAACGTTAAGGACAGAAGCATAAAAAACATTGATATTGATGGTGTTTTTGTTTCCATTGGGGAGAAACCAAACAGTGTTCTT
>Ga0210016_1005136_pt1 | contig 11000 bp, 8 predicted proteins | sample CryGeyCG2014_300_FD_185454 | JGI IMG/M metagenome (GOLD analysis project Ga0210016, IMG submission 185454) | Groundwater microbial communities from aquifer - Crystal Geyser CG02_land_8/20/14_3.00 (SPAdes) (version 2) | ecosystem: Environmental > Aquatic > Deep subsurface > Groundwater | place...
AAATAGAAATTTATAAGGAATTACATTCAAACACGAATGCTTAAAAGCAAGTATAATCTATTTTATTAGGAAAGAATATTTTTTCTTCGCATTCTTTCTAAATTGATTAAATTTAGCTCTCTGCTGCTTTGACCGGCAACAGAGGTATTTTCTTCAGCTCTTCTTATCAAATATGGCAATACTGAGTTAATAGGTCCATAAGGAACATATTTGGCTACATTATATCCTAAATTTGATAGATTATAGGTAATATGATCGCTCATCCCGTATAATTGGGCAAAATAAATGCGTTTATCTGATTTATTTGTATTTGTTTGAGCGATTAAATTAGCGAGCATTTTCGAGCTATTTTCGTTGTGAGTTCCAGCACAAAATGATATTTTATGAATGTGTTTCATACAAAACCTTACTGCTTCATCATAATCCAAATCAGTTTCTTTTTTTGAAAGATGAATAGGGGAGGGGTATTGCATTTTTATGGCTCTAATCCTTTCTTTTTCCATATATGCACCGCGTACTAATTTAAAACCTAAGAAAATAGGATGCTTTTCAGTTTGTTCAAGCATTTTTTTCAGATATGATAATCTGTCTATGCGGTATAATTGAATGGTATTGTAAACGGTAGCTTTATTTTTATTGTAAATTAGCATCATTTCAGTGGCAAATTTGTCAATAGCATCTTGAATCCAAGTTTCTTCTGCATCAATAAATACGGAAACGTTTTTTTCGTAAGCAGTTTTGCAAATTAGGTTTAAACGATTCATTATTAATTGATATTCTTTCGATTCTTCATCGGAAAGCTTTTGATTGCTATTGATTTTGGAAAGTAGTTTGTGGTCGGCAATGCCGCTCATTTTAAAAACACCAAATGGGATCTGTTTGATATTTGCAGCTTTTAAAATAGTATTTATTATTTCTAATACCGCAGAATCATAAGCTTTATTGTTATTATTGCCTTCAATTGAATAATCGAGAATAGTGCCAATGCTATATTGTGAAAGTTTTTCTATCGTTATATTGCAATCATTAATTGTTTCTCCGCCACAAAAGTGTTTGAAAACAGTTGGTTTTACAAGCCATTTTATAGGAAAGTGAATAAAAATAGCTATTCGTAATAAATACTTACCAATAAATACATTTATTTTGCTGTTTACAATTTTAAATAGCCAGTAAGCTCTTTTTAAATCAGCATTACTTTTAGATTTAAAAGCTATTTCTGTATTAGAAAAGAAAATCATTAGGTCTTAAATAAATAACAATTGTTATGAAATAAGAAGAGCAATAAAAAAAATTATTTTATAGTATCGAAGTCAATTTCTTTGGTAAGGGCACCGCTTTCATTATAGAACTGCCATTTCCCAATTTCTTTCCCGTCTTTATAATTTCCTTCATAGCGTTTATTTCCATTTTCGAACCACACTATTCGTTTGCCGTCATTTATTTCTTTTTTCAAATATCCTTCACTCCATTTGTTTCCATTGTCATACCAATATATCCATTTTCCATCTCGCTTATTATTAGTATATTCTCCTTCATAATGCATTTTTTTATTAGGATAATAGGCAATTTCTTTTAAAAGAACTTTATCTTTTCCTTCCCCTTTATATAAACGAACGATTTTTTTTGAACCATCTGGGTATGATTCTTCAATAACTTCTTTGGGTTTGTTACAAGAGAAAAGGAGAAACAATGGTAAAATAAATAATAATAAATTTTTCATTTTTGTTGAAATTTCTAATATGGGTTTTCCTATTTTTTATGTTTAGCATATTGTTTGTTCAATTCTTCAAGCACTTGTTTAGTGATATCATAAGCTTCGTTAGCAAAAAGAATACCGCCGCCTTTTGAATAGCCAAGAATGAAATCGTAATTTGTTTTTTTATTGTAGTTTTTCATAAAAGAAGAAATGGTATCAAGCAAAGTAATATTCATTTCTAATTCTTGTTGCGAAAGCTTTTCAGAAAGTGTTTGATTTAATTCCATTAATTCTTGTTGCATTTCCATTGCTTTTTTTTGAGCATCTTCTTTAGAAACTAAATAGGTAGAAACTTTTGTTTCTAAATCAGCAATTTGTTTTTGAAAATAGTTTTGTTTGGAAGTAAATTGAGATTCGAGTAACTTTTTGTTGGCTTCAAGACTTGTTTTCAAATCATTTACAAAATTGTAATGTTCCATTAGGCTGTCAGAATTGACAAAAGCGATGGTTTGGATTTTATTTTTCCCATTCGTAATGGGATTGGTGTCATCACTTTTTTGTTTTGTAGTAAAAAATAAAATGTATAAAATCACAACGGAAATTAGCAATAGGATGTTCAACGATAGACCTATGTTGATTTTTCGGTGATGTGGGTTTCCAATTTTATCAAGGGTTTCATTTTCTTGGTTTACGTTTTCTTCCATAGTTTTATTGTATATTATTTATTAATAGTTTCGCAAAGATAAATAAAAAAAAATAAGAGTGAAATAATGGCTAATTACCTAGTTCAGAAATGAATTTAATTCTCATCAATCTAATTTCTTCTTCGCTATACTCGTTTTCTCCAAGCTGAATAAGGGCGTCATGAACAGAGTCAGATTCTGCGGTTTTAAAATATTCGTATATTTCTTCCTGATGGTCTAAGTCTGTAAATTCATTGATATAATAATTGATATCTATTTTAGTGCCTGATGAAACTATACTTTCCATTTCATTAAGGAGTTCTTCAATGGTAATGCCTTTAGCAACTGCAATATCTTCGATAGATATTTTTCTATCAATACTTTGAATAATGTAAACTTTTAAACCCGATTTGTTGATTACCGATTTCACAACCATGTCTTGAGGTCTTTCAATTTCGTTTTCGTCAACATATCTTTTTATGAGCTCAATAAAAGGCTTTCCATATCTAACAGCCTTTCCTGAACCAACCCCAGTAATTTGTTTCAATTCTTCTATATTTATTGGGTATTGTATTGCCATATCTTCTAGCGATGGGTCTTGAAATATGACGAATGGGGGAAGGTTTTGTTTTTTTGCTAGCTCTTTTCTAAGATCTTTAAGGAGCGCAAAAAGGACTTTATCGGAGGCACTTGTTTTTTGACCGCCGCCACCAAAAAATTCATCATCTGATTCATTCTCATAATTATGGTCGTGGGTGAGCATTATTGAATAAGGTGCATCAAGAAAAGCTTCGCCTTCAGGGCTTATTTTGAGTAAACCATAGTTTTCTATATCTTTTATCAGCAAGCGTTCTATAAGGGTTTGACGTATTACTGCATTCCAATAACGCTCATCTTTTTCCATTCCTCTACCAAACACTTCGAGTTTATTGTGTTTGTATGATTTGATGGTTGCAGAGTTTTTGCCAATAATAACATTGATTAGGTGTTTGGCTTTAAATTGTTCTTTTACAGCCAATACTGTTTCAAGCACAAGGTAAACATCATCTTTTCCTTCAAATTTTGTTTTTGGATGAAGACAATTATCGCAATTTTGACAATTTTCTTGAGGATAAACTTCTCCAAAGTAGTGTAGTAATTGTTTTCGGCGACAAACGGCTGATTCTGCATACGAAACTACTTCCATTAACAATTGGTTTCCTATTTCTTGTTCGGCAACAGGCTTGCCTTTCATAAATTTTTCAAGTTTTTGAACATCTTCGTAGCTATAAAAGGCGATACAATTGCCCTCGCCATCGTCTCTTCCGCCTCTACCAGTTTCTTGATAATAACCTTCAAGGCTTTTGGGCATATCGTAATGAATAACAAAGCGAACATCTGGTTTGTCTATGCCCATACCGAATGCAATGGTAGCTACAATTACATCAATTTCCTCCATTAGAAATTTATCTTGGTTACTTACTCTTACCGCTGAATCTAAACCAGCATGATAGGGTACAGCTTTTATTCCATTTACTTGAAGGGTTTCTGCAATTTCTTCTACTTTTTTACGGCTTAAACAGTATATTATTCCAGATTTCCCTTGATGATTTTTAATGTATTTAATAAGATCCTTATTAACATCTCCTGATTTTGCTTTTACTTCATAGTATAAGTTGGGTCTATTGAATGATGATATAAAAATGCCCGCATTTTGCATATTAAGGTTCTTAATAATATCTTGTTGAACCTTTGGGGTAGCAGTAGCTGTTAAGGCTATAATTGGAACTTTTTTTCCGATAGCTTCTATAATTGGGCGTAGGCGGCGATATTCGGGTCTAAAATCATGACCCCATTCCGAAATACAATGAGCCTCATCTATGGCAAAGAATGATATGTTAATATCTTTGAAAAATTCAATGTTTTCTTCTTTGGTAAGTGATTCTGGTGCTACATATAGCAGTTTGGTTTTCCCTTCAGTTAGGTCTTTCTTCACATTTAATATTTCAACTTTCGATAAGGAAGAATTAAGAAAGTGAGCGATGCCATCTTCGTTACCAAAATTGCGAATAGCATCAACTTGATTTTTCATTAATGAAATCAAAGGCGATATAATTATTGCAGTGCCTTTGCTTATTAGTGCGGGGAGTTGATAACACATCGATTTACCCCCACCTGTAGGCATTATTACAAATGTATCGTTACCATCGAGTAAACTTTGTATTATTTTCTCTTGATTTCCTTTAAAGTTTTCAAAGCCAAATATCTTTTTTAAAAGGTCATGTAAATCTAAACCGTTCTTTTCTATCATTATCTATTGAATTTTTTTTATAACCTGTTAAATAAAACATTGATTTTCTAAGAAAAATCAAATGATTTTATTTACTAATTTTAATAAATTAATGCTTATTTTAATTTTTAATCAAAGATAAAATAAATTGAAAAATTATAAACAACTATTTTCTTAGATTATTAATAATTATTTTTTTTTAAAGCAAATTGTTAATAAAATCAAGTGTTTTGCATAATAAATTTATACAATTTTTAAAGATATTAAGTTGAAATCTCCATTTTAATTTTTCTATTTTTAATTTTTTCTTCTTTAATAAGGTTCATAGTGCTAATTATTTTATCCGTCTTAATGTCTGCATAAGCCGAGTGATCCAATATTTCAATCTTTCCTAATTCTTCTTTTTGCAACTGTCCCTTTTTTAGAAGCATGCCTACAATGTCCATTTTGCTAATTTTATCTTTTTTCCCTGCGGCAATATATAGTGTTTTCCATTCATTGGCTTTAGGCAAAATGAATTTTTTTGGCAATATTGCTATTTCGGGTGTTATTGAAATAAAGGTTGGCAAATATTCATGATGGTCTAATAAAAAGTAAGCTGTTCCAATGGCATTCATTCTAGCGGTTCTGCCATTACGATGTGTCATTATTTCTTCGGTAGGTGGTAAATGATAATGAATAATTACTTCTATTTCTGGAATATCTAAGCCGCGTGATGCCAAATCGGTGGTGATTAATATATTAACACTCCCATTTCGCAATTTAATTAGTGCTTTTTCTCTATCAATTTGTTCTAATCCTCCGTGATAAATGGCATGTTCGAGTTTATAGGCGGTCAATTGTTCTGATATTCTATTCACCGTTTCTCTGTGATTACAGAATACGATACTTGGCTTTGCGTTAATGTTACTTAATAACATTACCAGGGCTTCTACTTTATCATCACCTTCTATCTTTACAGTTTTTAGTATTAAAGTTGATTTTAATTGTTCTGGTTCTTTGGAATAATTGATGGTGGTGCTATTGGTTAGCCCTACAAAATGGGGAATTTCTTCTAATGAAGTGGCTGATGTTAAAATTCGTTTTTTAACTTGTTTACATTGCTGGATAATGTATTCCATTTCCTCTTTAAATCCAAATTCGAGTGATTTATCAAACTCATCTAAAATCAAAGTATGTGTATGGATGAGTTGTAGTGTTTTATGGCGGAGGTGGTGAGCTATTCGTCCTGGTGTTCCAACCAAAACAGTGGGTGTTTGTTGAAAATTATTTTCTTCTATACGAACTGAATGCCCTCCATAGCAGCAATTTATTTTATACAAAGTGCTCATTTGCTTGAATACTTTTTCTATTTGAATAGCTAATTCTCTGGATGGTACCAATATCAGTATTTGTACGCCAATATTTTCGTCTTTTATTAACTTTAGAACTGGTAACAAAAAGCCAAGTGTTTTTCCAGAACCTGTGGGGGATATAAGAATTACATCATTAGGTTTCAGAATTGCCTCTATGGTAGATTGCTGCATTTCATTTAATGTTGTAATATTGAATTTAGAAAGAATTGAGGAGTAATTCATCAGAAATGTATAATTTATTTAAGCATTAAAAACAAAGTTGCTAACAGAAATTCATTATTTCTGGTTATTATCTGGTTTTCAAAATATATTTATCTTAGATTATCTTTGTAAAAATATTGTGGATTAAAAAAAATTGATGTCATTTAATGTTTATACCATTCAGCATACATTTTATAGTTATGAGAAATGCGGTTTAGTAAGTTTTTGGTTAGCTCTTGACCAATTTCCTTTATCTTTTTAGCAGGAGTTCCACCATATATAAAACCAGATTCAAGATGACTGTTTTCAAGTACAACAGAACCTGCTGCAATAATTACATTTTCTTCAACTATGGCATGGTCCATCACAATAGCACCCATTCCCACCAAAACATTATCTTTGATAGTGCATCCATGAACAATTGCATTGTGGGCTATAGAAACATAATTGCCAATTGTTGTAGGAGCAGTTAAATAAGTACAATGAATAACTGCACCATCTTGAATATTTACATAATTGCCAATACGAATTGAATTTACATCGCCACGCACAACAGCATTAAACCATACACTACAATAATCTCCCATAATTACATCGCCTACTATGGTGGCATTGTCTGTAAAATAACATTCTTTTCCAAATTGGGGTGTAAAGCCTCTTACAAGAACTATTAAAGCCATAATTATTTATTTTTAGGATAATTAATTGAGAAATGCAACCCCCTGCTTTCTTTTCTTTGGGTAGCCATTTTGATAATAAGGTATGCTACTGCAATTAAATTTCGGAGTTCGCAAATTTTAAAATTTAGAAGGGATTTATCATATAATTCTTCAGTTTCTTTGTGAATAATTTGCAGTCTATCCATTGCTCTTTTTAAACGTAAGTTGGAACGAACAATACCCACATAGCTGCTCATTATGCTTTGGAGTTCTTTTATAGTTTGAGTAATTAAAATCATTTCTTCGTTTAATACCATTCCTTCGGCATCCCAATCAGGGATTTCATTACAATAATCAGTTGTTTTAATTGCATTAATAGCATCTATGCTTGCTCTGTGAGAAAATACTAAAGCTTCGAGGAGCGAATTAGAAGCCAAACGATTGGCTCCATGCAAGCCAGTTGAAGAACATTCACCTGAAGCGTATAGATGGTGAATGGAGGTTCTTGCATGTTCATCTACTTTAATTCCGCCACAAACATAATGAGCAGCAGGTACTACAGGAATCATATCTTTAGAAATATCAATTCCCAAGCTAAAGCATTTGGCATAGATATTAGGGAAATGGTTGATTAAATCGTTTTTTTCAAGATGCCGACAATCAAGATAAACAAATTCATCGCCACTTATCTTCATTTCATTATCAATAGCTCTGGCAACTATATCTCGTGGAGCGAGCGATTTACGCCTATCATATTTTTGCATAAATTCTTCTCCTTTTTGATTTTTAAGAATTCCTCCAAAACCTCTTACAGCTTCACTGATTAAATACGAAGGTTTCTCAGATGGATTGTATAAGGAGGTAGGATGAAATTGAATAAACTCCATATTTTCAATCATTCCTTTGGCTCGGTGAACCATAGCTATTCCATCTCCCGTGGCAATAGGAGGGTTTGTTGTTGTATTGTAAACATTTCCAGCTCCACCAGTTGCCATTAGGGTTGTTTTGGCAAGTATAGTTTCTATTTCGTTAGAAACTTCATTAAATATATAAGCTCCAAAACAGTTTACGTCAGGGGTTTTTTTGTTAACAATAACACCTAAATGATGTTGGGTTAATAAATCAATAACAAAAGCATTTTCCACAATCTCAATGTTTGGATGAGCAATTACTCTATCAAGTAATGCACTTTCAATTTCCTTACCGGTATTGTCTTTATGGTGTATTACTCTAAATTCGGAATGTCCACCTTCTTTAGCTAAATCATATTTTCCAGTTGTTGTTTTGTCAAATTCAGCACCCCAAGCAACTAAATCTTTAATTCGTTCAGTAGATTCTTTGATTGTAAATCGAACCACTTTTTCGTTACATAAACCATCGCCTGCAATCAAAGTATCAGCAATATGCTTTTCGTAACTATCGGGTGAATACATAACTGCAGCAATTCCGCCTTGGGCTAAGCGTGTGTTAGTTTCTTCGGCTTTTCCTTTTGTAATAATACATACTTTGCCAAAATCAGCGACTTTCAACGCATAACTAAGACCAGCGATACCAGAACCTATTATTAAAAAATCTACTTTTCTTCTTGCCATTAGTTTTTAATTTATAAATTTAATAATTTTTCTTCAGGACTTTTACCTTCAAAGATTGTATTTATTGGGTTTTCAATCATTTCTTTTATTGTTTTTAATAAACCAACAGAATCTTTGCCATCAATAATACGATGGTCATAAGACAAAGCGATATACATCATAGGTCGTATTTTAACTTTGCCATTTAATGCAATAGGTCTATCAACAATATTGTGCATTCCCAGTATGGCACTTTGAGGAGGATTAATGATAGGTGTTGAAAGTAAAGAGCCAAAAACGCCACCATTAGTGATGGTAAACGTTCCTCCAGTCATTTCGTCAATACTAATTTTATTGTTTCTTGCTTTTGTAGCTAATTCTTCAATTTTTAAATCAATTTCGGGTAAAGTAAGGTTCTCCACATTTCTAATTACGGGTACCATCAAGCCTTTTGGAGTGCTCACTGCAATACAAATATCCATATATTTGTAAAATATAATATTCTCACCATCAATAGCAGCATTACAATAAGGATATTTTTCTAATGCCACGCAAACAGCTTTGGTAAAAAAAGACATTAAGCTTAGTTTCACTCCATGTTGCTTAAAATATAACTCTTTATATTTTTTTCTTATAGCAATGATGGCAGACATATCAACTTCGTTAAATGTAGTTAGCATTGCCGTTTGATTCTTAACAGCTACCAAGCGTTCAGCAAGTTTGCGTCTTAAGGAAGTTAGTTTAGTTGCTTCAAAATTTCTATTGTGATTAGCTGATTTTTGATTGATTAATTTAGAGTTATAAGATTTTAAGCCTATAGCGTCAATTACATCTTTTTTAGTAATTCTTTTGCTTTTATTATTTATTATTTCTTCAATATGAATATTGTTTTCATTCAATATTTTCAAGGCTTGTGGAGAAACTGAAATATTGCTTTCAGCTTTATTTTGCATTGTTGTTTGTTTTTGTGTTTGTTCTATCTTATTATCAGCAATTATAGTCTCCTTTTTAATTGAAGTATTGGGTTTAATAATACTTGTATCAATGGTGCCTATTACAGTTCCTATTGGCAAAGTCTCCCCATTTTTAATTAATATTTTTAACAAACCAGCATCGCTTGAGCTAATTGTTAGTGTAGCTTTATCTGAATCTATTTCGGCAATGTCTTGATTTATTTCAACAATATCTTCATCATTCACCAACCATTTTGTAAGTTCTACTGTTGTTATGGATTCACCAGGTGAGGGTATCTTAATTTCTACTATCATAATTCAGATTTCATTAAAGTTGTTACACATAGTTGCATACATTCGTTGCAAACATTTTCGCAATTGCATTCTTCAAAAGCTTTTTCAATAATCTTTTGTTGTTGGATTTTATGGAACTTGCTTGCACCAGTTGCAGGACTTGCACTTGGAGGGCGAGCAATTACTCTGATGCCTTTAATTTTATAATTACTGCTTATAAAAGACCAAGCTCCCATATTTACAGGTTCTTCCTGAACCCATATAATACTTTCAGCTTTTTCATATTTTTCAATAATATTATTAATTTGAGATAGGGGGAAAGGATATAATTGCTCAACTCTAATGATGGCAGTTGTATCATCTAACTTTTGTCCTTTTCTAATAAACAATTCATAGTATATTTTTCCACTACATAAAAGGATTCTTTTTATTTTTTCAGATGAAGCTTGTTTATCGTCAATTACTTCCATAAAATTAACATCAGAAAGTTCCGCCAATGAAGAAACACACAATGGATGACGCAAGAGACTTTTAGGAGTAAAAATGATTATTGGTTTTCTATAATCTCTTACCATTTGCATACGTATAGCGTGAAAAAAGTTGGCAGGAGTGCTACAATTAAGTATTTGTAGATTATTGTGTGCACATAATGATAAAAAACGTTCTAATCTAGCACTTGAGTGTTCTGGTCCTTGTCCTTCGTAACCATGAGGAAGGAACATCATTAATCCGCACATTAATTTCCATTTTTCTTCTGCACTGCTGATGTATTGGTCTATTATAATTTGAGCTCCATTAAAGAAATCACCAAATTGAGCTTCCCAAATAGTTAATGCGTATGGGGTTGAAATAGAATATACGTATTCAAAGCCAAGAACCGCATATTCAGAAAGCAATGAATTATAAATTTCGAAAGTAGCCTGCTCTTTATTAATGTTAGCAAGAGGTATATATTCATCTTCAGTATCTTCTATCTTAAGAATTGCATGGCGGTGAGAAAAGGTTCCTCTTTCTACATCTTGACCACTGATTCTTATGGGATAACCTTCATCAAGCAATGAAGCATAAGCTAATAATTCGCACATTCCCCAATCTAATTTATCTGTTACTTCAATCATTTCTAGTCTATCTGCCATCAATTTGGTGATTTTCTTAAATAATTGAATATGTTGTGGAATGTTAGTAATTTTTCTTGCTAGATGAATAAGGATATCAGAATCAACTTTAGTTATAGGAGTTTTTAAAAGTTCGTCAGCAGAAACTTTTTTAATGCCTTTCCAAGAAGATTGCATAAAAGGAGTAATGTTTCCTTTCATAAT
>Ga0210016_1005140_pt1 | contig 10996 bp, 11 predicted proteins | sample CryGeyCG2014_300_FD_185454 | JGI IMG/M metagenome (GOLD analysis project Ga0210016, IMG submission 185454) | Groundwater microbial communities from aquifer - Crystal Geyser CG02_land_8/20/14_3.00 (SPAdes) (version 2) | ecosystem: Environmental > Aquatic > Deep subsurface > Groundwater | place...
TTGGCGAATCCGCAATAAAGAATTGCGTTAGAGTAAAACAGGAATTATCAGATTATATAATGTTTGTCAATTTAAAAAGTTCCACTCCAGCAATTCTCGGTGAGTTCGCAAACTATTGAGATTCTTCCCTGCCTGCCGGCAGGCAGGGCTTCGCTCAGAATGACAACTGGGGACTTTCGTAATGTCATTCTGAAGAGCCTGTCCTGAGCGTAGTCGAAGGAAGCCCTAGCGACTGAAGAATCTCGCTGTATTTTCACCAAGAATTGCTGACTTCCTTGACAACCCCTCACCTGTCCCGTAGAATATTTTAAAGATGAGAAAAACCACCTACTTTTATATCCTTAAAGAAACCACCCCTATCTTCCTCATTGGCCTGTTGATCTTTACTGTTATCCTCCTGATGGACAAAATCCTTAAACTTATCGATTTAATTGTAAACAGAGGAGTCAGCTTCTCCAAGATTTTGATGCTTCTTCTCTTTATCTCCCCCTCCTTCCTGATCTTCACCATTCCAATGGCATTTCTCCTGGGGACACTTCTCTCTTTTGGGAGGCTATCCGGGGATAGTGAAATTACAGCCTTTAAGGCTTCTGGAATGAGTCTATACCAACTCTTTCTCCCTATCTCCATTCTCTCCATTATCGCTTATCTCTTCACTTCTTTTTTAGTCTTTTACGGCCTCCCCTGGGGAAACCGTGGATTTATATCAACGATTTACCTCATCGCCCAATCCAAAGCAGACATCGAGATCAAGGAACGCGTCTTTAATGATGTGTTCGATGGTCTCGTGGTCTATGTAGATAAAGTTCCCATTCAAGGGAAAAGGATGGAGGGGGTTTTGATTTATGATGAAAGAGATAAAGAGAAGATTAATACTATCTTTGCCAAGGAAGGTTTTCTTGACAGTAATCCAAAATCTCAGGAAGTTGTCTTGAGACTCCTCAATGGGGATATCCATCGGTTCGAAACCAAGACAAAGGTATATCAAAAAATGAAATTTGACGCCTATGACTTAAAACTTGAATTGGGAAAAACCTTCGCCGCTATGAGAAAGAAGCTCAAAGAACATGAGATGTCGATTGATGAGATTAAAGAAAAGATAAAAAATATGAAGAAAAAAGGAGAAGACACTACGGGGCAGGAGGTGGAACTCCACAAACGATATGCGATCCCTTTTGCCTGCATCGTCTTCGGTTTGATCGGCGTTCCTCTGGGAATTCAACCCCGCCGTTCAGCAAGGTCTTATGGTTTCATTCTCGGGATTCTCATCCTAATGACTTACTATATGTCCCTCACAGCCTCAGAGATCTTCGCTATGAGAAAAACAATACCCCCATTCTTGGCAGGTTGGGCCCCCAATTTTCTCTTCAGTGGTCTCGGCGTCTATCTCCTCGTCAAGGCAGCCAAAGAATCTCCTTTTAAACTAATAGTCTGGTTGACTGACGGACTCGATTTCATTCAGCGGAAGTGGAGAGGGCTTTTTGAAAATGTTTGAAAGTCACCGTGTCCTTCATCGATATGTCATACGGGAATACCTGAAGATCTTCAGCTTGAGCCTGAGCAGCTTGCTCCTCATCTATGTCATCGTCCTCTTCTTCCAGAAAGTGGATCTCTTCGTCCGAAACAAGGCCCCTTTCCACCTTATCTTTCTATACCTCCTCTATAAGATTCCTGAGGTGATTTTCCAATGGACCCTTCCCTACGGGGTTTTGCTGGCTACGCTTCTCACCCTTGGCGCGCTCTCCCGACACAGTGAGATCACGGCCATGAAGGCAGGTGGAGTTAGCCTCTACCGAATCACCTTCCCATTGTTTTTCATCGCTCTTTTCATTAGTCTATGTTCATTTTTAGGAAATGAGTATCTCGTCCCTCTCACCAATCATAAGACCCGATATCTTCTCTCCGTCCAGTTGCGAAAGGAACCCCCCGCGAGTTTCTTCAAGAATTACAAGATATGGTATCGCAGCGATCACCATATCTTTAACATTCAATTGCTCGATCCGAAGAAACAAGCCTTGAAGGGGTTCACCCTCTATGAATTTGACGAACAGTTTCGATGTACTCAACGGATCGATGCGAGTGAGGTAAAATGGGTCAACGGGAAATGGAAATTTTACGATGGATCGGTGAGAGATTTTGATGAGAGGGGCTCCATCCAGACGACCCCTTTTAGAGAACTGGAAGTCTCCCTTTCGGAGAATTGGGAATCCTTCCAAAACATCGAGCGACAGTCCCGAGAGATGAGTTATACAGAACTCCGCACTTATATACAAAGGATCCAATCCGCAGGTTATGATTCAACCCGCTATCTTGTCGAGCTCTATGCCAAGCTCTCTTACCCTTTCTTAAATTTGATCATGATCTTGATCGGCGTCCCTTTTGCCCTGAAGACAGGTCGATCAGGAGGAGTGGCCTTGAGCATCGGGGTTAGTGTCATGATTGGATTTGCCTATGGTGTCACCTTTTATGTTTTTCTATCTTTTGGGAAATCAGGAATCCTCTCTCCCTTTCTCTCCTCTTGGATTCCTACCATCCTCTTTGGTCTGGCCGGAATCTTCGCCTTGATGAGCACCAGACAATAACAGGATAACAGAGAATCAGGTCATCAGGATATCAGGACAAAAAGAATCATTTTAGCCTCATATCCTGATATTCTGGTATTCTGATTCCCTGATATCCTGCTAAGGATTGGTCAGGGCGTTCAGATAGGAATTGATCTCTCTAAACGTGTCGGTCAGGAAAAGAATCCCAATGCCAATCAGGAAAAGACCGCTTACGATGGTGATCACCCTCATGTATCGTTTTATTTCATCAAAGGCAGAGAGGAATGAATTAAAGGCCAGGGAGGAAAGAAAAAATGGAATCCCCAAACCTATCGAATAATAAGTCAAAAGCAGGATTCCCGTCGTAAAACTTTTCGATGCGCTGGCATAGATAAGGATTGTGGAGAGGATCGGTCCAATACAAGGAGTCCATCCTGCCGCAAAAGCTATTCCCACAAGGAATGAACCTGCATAACCCAAGGGTTTCTTCCTCATCTCAAATCTTTTTTCCATTTGCAGAAAAGGAATGTTGATGATTCCAGTGAAATGGATGCCCAGGAGGATAATTAACACCCCCCCTCCTTTCATAATCCAGTATTGATATTGAGCCAATAACTGTCCGAGATAAGTGGCGGAGGCGCCCATCAGGATAAAAACCAATGAAAATCCCATGATGAAGAACAGGGAATGAAGGATAGCGGCCCACCTCAACTTCGACCTAACTTCAACCTCTGTGAGTTCTTTGAAGGAAACCCCTGTGATGTAAGTGATATAAGAGGGAACCAGAGGAAGGACGCAGGGCGAGGCGAAGGAGAGAAGTCCTGCAGAAAAGGCGATCATCCCTGAAATCTCTTGTGGCTGGCTCATAGTTAGTTTAAAATCATTATACTTCATACTTCATTCCTCGGCAAAAAAGAATATTTTTATTACCACTCCTTAATACCGTTGACAACTCATTGAGTTGATGATAATTTTTTAAACATCCTATTTAGGATTTTGCCTGCCTGCCGAAGGCAGGGAATTCAAATTTTTAAAGTGGAGGAGAATCATGGCAATTTTAGAAATCAGTGTTGTACCCATTGGCACGGGCGATACGAGCCTCAGCGCTTATGTGGCGGAGTGCCTGCGTATTTTGAAAAAAGAAAAAGTTCGTTACGAACTTTCGTCAATGGGAACAAATATCGAGGGGAGCCTTAATGACCTATTCAAGATCGCCTTTAAAATGCATCAGGTCCCTTTTAAAAAAGGAGCCCTGCGAGTAGTAACCACCTTAAAGATTGATGATCGAAGAGATAAAAAAGGCACTCTGGAGGGGAAAAAGAGAGCAGTCCAAAAAAAGTTAAGGGTTAGGTAGGGAACGGTTTGGCTCCGCCCCAGCTTCCGGCTCGGAGAGTCCTCCAGCTCGGAGAGAGGGACTTCTGCCCCGGAGGGAAACCGTTCCGTACAAGAGTTGAGAGTTAGGAGTTAAAGTTGAAAACTTTTTTAGGAGGTGTGAGATGAAGATTAAATATTATGGACATGCAGCTTTTTTGATCACATCCGATCAGGGGCTTAAAATCATGATAGACCCTTACGAACCCGGAGCTTTTGGCGGCCAACTTTCTTATGGGAAGATTAAAGATCAGGCGGATATCGTTTTAACCAGTCATGATCACGCCGATCACAATTATACCAAGGATCTTCCTGGAACTCCCCAAGTCGTAAAAGGAAGCGGTTCCAAAACAATAAAAGGAATTTCAATCAAAGGCATCTCAACCTACCACGACCCTTCTAAGGGAAGTGAACGAGGCGCCAATACCATCTTCACATTCAAGATTAACAATATCCAACTCTGCCACCTCGGAGATCTGGGCCATCTCCTGAGTGATAAAGAATTGGCTGAGATTGGTCCGGTGGACATTCTTATGATCCCCGTAGGTGGGGTTTTCACCATTGACCCAATAGAAGCGACCCGTGTCGCCGAACAGATAAAACCTAAAATCCTCATCCCGATGCATTTCAAGACGGAGAAATGCGGATTTCCTATCGCAACGGTGGAAGACTTTCTGAAAGGAAAAAAGAACACAAGGCGGCCCAAGGCCAGTGAAGCCACTTTCGACAAAGCAACCCTCCCCCAGCAAATGGAGATTGTGGTCTTAGAACACGCCCTGTGATGGGCCATGACGGGTCACCCTCGAAGCATGAAAATTCTCCGAGTTCTTAGGTTAGGGCTACGGTTACGAAGCCCGTTTCGTTTAAGGTCCAACGGTTACGTGCCTGCACGCCGAAGTGTCTGCCTGTCGGCAGACAGACGTTTTCGGCACGCAGGCGTGAGCTTCTTGAGCCGAACAACGTAGCCGAATGACGATACGGGCCCTGTACCTTTGTTGCTGAATCTGATCTTTAATGATAACGGTCTTATTCGCCATAGGGTGCTTTGCTCTTCAGTACTAAGTTGTATATGTTATGGTACAGGGCGGGCATCGTTGCCCTTACCGTAACCGGAAGATTCTATTTTCTTAATAAATGGTATGGAAGGATACCGTCTTAATCCATTGCTCTCTCAGGAACAGATTGCTTCCATCGTCCAAGGCTTGGCGAATCAAATCTCGAAGGATTATACTGGAAGAGAATTGGTGTTGGTCTGTATCCTGAAAGGGGCTTTCATGTTTCTCTCCGATCTGATCCGTCACCTCCAGATCCCAGTCCAAGTTGATTTTGTTCGGGTAGCCAGTTATGGGTCTGGGATGAAAACCTCTGGAAAAACTGAGATGACCAAAGACATCGAAATTCCTATTGAGAAAAAGGATGTCCTTATCATTGAAGATATCATTGACAGTGGCCGAACACTCCAGTTCCTAAAAGACCGGCTGGCGCTTTTAAATCCCTGCTCTATCAAGGTTTGTGCCCTATTAGATAAGAAAGCCCGTAGAGAGGTGGAAATGGAGGCGGATTATCTTGGAATCGAAGTGGATGACCTTTTTATCGTAGGTTACGGGATTGACTTCAACGAAAAATTTCGCCACTTACCTGAAATTTATTATGTTACTCCCATCGATCACGCAAAGGAATAGAAGATGGAAGGTTATCCTCGCCCTCCTTTTCTTGCTCTTCTTGCAAAGCCCTTCCTTCGGCCAGCCCCAGCCCGATGATACGGGTCTCTTCAGAGAAGGAGAGATCCTCCTTTCAAAAGGTGAAACGGAAAAAGCACTTTGGCGCTTTAAAAGGTTGACTGCCGAATTTCCAAAAAGTCCTCTCTTCAATGAAGCAAAATTCAGGATGGGGATCTGTTATACCCAACTCAAAAGACCTCAAGATGCCATTCGTATTCTGAACGAACTCCTCCCCACTTTCCTTTCCCCGTCCAGAATGGCACAGGTTTTTAGTCTGCTCGGGGACAGCCACCTCGAATTAAAGGATCGGCTCACTGCTCTCCATTGGTATGGAAAGGGTCTTCTCATTCCCGGTCAACCCAACGAGGAGCTAAAGAAGAGGGTAAAATCCATCATGGATGCCCCCGAGACTGAAGAGGAATTAAAATCCATCGAATCTCTCTACCGAGGGGCTTATGCAGGAGGTTATGCCAAATTGAAATTGGCCCAAGCGGCCAAGCGCCAAGGAAATGACACTCTGGCAAAAAGATTTCTAACGGAATTGGAAAAAGAATATCGAGGCATGGACTATATGCCCCAAGCCAAAGAGCTCTCGGAGACGATCCCTCTTTCCACCAGATCTAAATATACAGTGGGGGTTATCCTCCCTTTAAGTGGGATCCATCGTCCCTTTGGAGAAAGAGCCCTTCAGGGGATTCAATGCGCCATAAAAGAAGCGGACTCGCCCTTGATCTCATTGGCCATCCGTGATTCTAAGGGGAGCCCATGGGAGGCAGAAAAAGCGGTTGAGGAGTTGGTGAACAAAGAAAAAGTAATTGCCATTCTTGGCCCGCTTCTCAGTATTAATATTGATAGGGCGGCAAAAAAAGCCCGACAATTAAAAACCCCCCTTCTCACCTTTTCCCAAAAGGAGCTCCCTTCCAGCAAAGGGGATTTCGTCTTTCAAAATTCCCTCACCCCCTCAGAGCAGATTCAGACTCTTGTTGACTTTGCCATCAATGAATTGGACCTTCGCACCTTCGCCGTCTTTTATCCTAACTCCCCTTATGGACTTTATTTCAAAACCCTCTTTAATCAAGAGATTGCTCAAAAAGGGGGGAAAGTTTTGGGGGCTGTTGTTTATCAAGAGAATCAGACAGATTTCAGTCAGGAGATCAAGGGATTTTTTAAGATCGAGACCATCCAGAAATACGACTCCAGGAAAAAAAAGGATGATGAATTCAATGTAAGCGTTTCCATAGATGGGCTTTTCATCCCTGATGCTGATGACCGTGTAGGTACAATTCTCTCCCAAATGGCTTACTATGATATAAAGGGGTTGACCTTTTTAGGCACCAGCGCGTGGAATGGAGCAAGCCTGGTCTCAATTGGCGGGAAAGGAGCCGAAGGGTCGATCTTTGTCGATACATTTTTTAAAAAAGACCCCTCTCCTTTGGTCGCCCGTTTTGTAGAAGAATTTCGGAAAACATACCAGAGGGAACCCAAGACTCTCGAAGCCCTGAGTTATGATGGGGCTAAGTTCATAAAAGAAATCCTTCTATCCAAATCAGTATCCTCTCCTTCCCAACTTCAAGAAGCGCTCCGGCAGGTTAAAAATTTTCAGGGAGTTTCCGGTCTAAAAGGTTTTGGAGAAGACGGAAAAGGGATTCGAACCCTCTACATTCTGAAAGTAAATAAAGGTCAAATTGAACTGATTTCACCGTAACAACAATACAATCCCTCTCCCCCTTTGGAGACTGTGTCATCATAATGAGGGAAATGCTATGCTTGTCATTCTGAACCCTTCGCCATGTGTCACCCTGACCCTGAGTGAACCGAAGGGGAAGGGTCTTGGTTTTTGGCTCAGGGTAAACTCCGTGAAGAATCTCATGGAATCAATACCTTAGAAAACAGAGATTCTTCGGCTAACGCCTCAGAATGACATTGTGACACAGTCTCTTGACGGGGGAGGGCCTGTCTTGTGGAGTAGTAAAACATACTCCACAGGGTAAAAGTGGGGGTGAGTAAATACTCTATTATTTGAAATTTGGATTTTGGATTTGTTTAGAATTTTTGATTTGAGGTCTTAGACGTTCTGCGTGATGCGCTATGCGCTCTGCCATTTGCCAAAATCAACTACCGGTATCTTTCCAGATATCTTTTCAGGCGATTTATGCCCTCCTCGATATTCTCCATAGAATTGGCATAGCAAAATCGCATATATCCCTCTGCATTCGTTCCAAAATCAATGCCGGGCGCCACTCCAACCTTTGCCTCTTCGAGGATATCGAAGACGAATTGATAGGAATCGTTTGAAAATCTCTTTGCATTGGCCAAGATATAAAAAGCCCCTGTGGGTTCTACCGTGATTCCAAATCCCAACTCTCTAAGCTTTGGAATTAAAAAACGCCTTCGCCGGTCATAGGTCCCTCTCATTTTTTGAATATCTTTTTCGGCTTCCTTCAGGCCGGCCAAGGCGCCCCATTGGGCAAAGGAACTTGCAGAGATGAAAAGGTTCTGCTGGATTTTTTGCATAGGTCGTATGAACTCTTTGGGCGCGATGATATATCCCAGTCTCCACCCGGTCATCGCATAGAGTTTTGAAAACCCATTGATGACAAAAGCATGATCTGTGAACTCGAGAATCGTATGAGCCTCTCCTTCATAGACCAGTCCATGATAGATTTCGTCAGAAATAATAAAAGGAGAGAATTTGGCAATCTCTTTCATCCTTTCCTCAGACATCACATTTCCAGTGGGATTGGAAGGAGAATTGATCATGATCCCTTTTACCCTGGGGCCCAGTTTCTCTTCGATCATCTCGGGAAGATACTGGAAGCCCTCCTCTTCCAAGACCTCGACAAAAACAGGAGAGCCATCAACAAACCGAATGATATTGGGATAACAGGGATAATAAGGATTGGAAAGAATGACTTCTTCGCCGGGTTCCAACAGGGCAGAAAAGAGAAGAAGCATGGCTGGGGAAGTCCCTGAGGCAACAAGAATTTGTTCGGGCGACACCTTCACCTGATATTTATTCCAGTAATCCTCTGCAATGGCTTCCCTCAGTTCAATCAAACCCAGGCTGTGCGTATAATGGGTCTTGCCTTCACGGATCGAACGATAACAGGCCTCACTGATACATTCCGGGGTGTCGAAATCTGGCTCCCCTACTTCCAGATGAATGACACGCTCGCCATTCCTCTCCAGTTCTTGAGCCTTTTCCAGAACATCCATCACAATGAACGGAGGAATCTCCTGAGCTTTCTTTGAAATCATCATTTACCCCTTGTTTGTTTTTCGTAGTTCATCGTCCATCGTCCATCGTCTATTTCAGTTGGATTCTGATCGGATCTCCCCTCTTCACTTTCAAAACCTTTTGGGCATTCCCCTCATTAACAGATATCTCTAAGAAACCGCTACTGCCCAAAAGGGCAATCAGTTCCCCTTTCCTCCCTTCCAAATATCCTTTCTTCAAACCCTGGATGGCTTTCCTTCCTGCACGGATTACAAAAGGCCGGCCTTTAATAAACTTGAAAAGTTTTTCCTCATCAATATTGCTGATAAGGTTACCAAAGGCATCGATATGGAGAACCTCTCCTAATAATTTCCCTTCTTTATTAATAGGTTTTTGAAACCCAAACTCTTGCAAAGAGTTAGTTCTATATCCGAAAGCATTTGGCTTGATCCCCAACGAGAGGTGGGCCGCTATTGGGGCAAAGATGTCTCTTCCATGGAAGGTCATGCTGACTTTCGGAAGAAAATATTTCTGCTTAGTAAGGACGACCATCTGCTTCACCTTTTCCCTCTGCGCAACAAGAGTGAAGAGGCCATTATCAGGACCTACAAAAAAATGATTTTGAGTCACAATAAGAATAGGCTTCCTTCCCCCCCCTACCCCAGGATCCACTACAGAAAGATGGATTGTCCCCTTTGGGAAATAAGAATAGGTATTCGCCAGGATGAAGGCTCCTTCTTGTATATCGTGTGGTTTTACTTCATGGGTAATATCAACAAGGATACACTGAGGATTGATATTCAAAATCACCCCCTTCATCGAAGCCACATAGTGGTCTTTTTCGCCGAAATCGGTCAGCAGAGTGATAATAGGCTTCCTCATCAAACCTTTATCCTTTTTAGATTTTTTTCAAAGGGTTTTCGAATGAGTCCTTTCTCTGTGATGATGGCATGAACCAGTGAATGGGGTGTCACATCGAAGGCGGGGTTAAAGGCTTTCACCCCTTTGGGAGCGATGGGATATCCCCGGAAATGTGTAACTTCCCTTATATCTCTTTCCTCAATGGGGATGTCCAATCCAGAATCTAATGTAAGGTCGAGGGTGGACGTTGGAGCGGCCACATAGAAAGGAACGCCATGCCATTTCGAGAGAACAGCAAGGCTGTAGGTTCCAATCTTGTTTGCTGTATCTCCATTCCGGGCAATCCTATCTGCTCCTACCAGGACGAGATTGACTTGGCCCTTTTCCATCAGCCATCCTGCCATATTGTCAGTAACGATTGTCACGGGGATCTTCTTCTGAACCAACTCCCAAGCTGTCAGCCTGGCTCCCTGCATCTGAGGCCTCGTTTCATCTGCAAAGACACAGAACCGTTTTCCTTCAGCCCATGCTGCATAAATCACTCCCAGCGCTGTTCCATATCCAGCCGTGGCTAATGCCCCTGCATTGCAATGTGTAAGCACTCTATCCCCATTTTTGATGAGCCTCTTCCCAAACATCCCGATCTTGCGGTTGATTTCGATATCCTCTTTAAGAATATTGAGAGCCTCTTTCACTAACCTCTCCTTGGTCTCGTCAACTCCATGAGTGTAAACTTGATCCAATATTTTCTTCATTCGATCCACGGCCCAAAAAAGGTTGACAGCCGTTGGCCTGGTTTGCCTCATCTCACGACAAACCTTTTCAAGGCTTTTACGGAAGGCTTCAGGTTGATGGGACAGAGTCTTCTTCGCGGCGAGAGCAATTCCCATGGCGGCAGCGACCCCGATGGCTGGCGCACCGCGGATGGCCATGGTTCGAATGGCTTGCGTCACAGAAGAGGCATCCCGGCAATCCAAATACCGAACCTCCTGAGGAAGCCTCCTCTGATCAAGGATCCTCACCCGATCTCCCTTCCATTCAATCGTTTTAAATTTCATATCGTCTAATCGCAGGTTGAGGTTAAGGTTTAGGTTCAGGTAAAAACTTATTTTGCTTTTACTCTCAGCCTTAGCCTAAGCCTCAACCTTTTAGTTTCTTTCTTAGTAATTCATTGACTAATTTGGGATTCGCCTTCCCCTTGGTCTGTTTCATCACTTCTCCTACGAAGAAATCGAAGAGTTTCTCCTTGCCTTTTCGATAATCCTCCACCTGTTTTGGATTGG
>Ga0210016_1005153_pt1 | contig 10981 bp, 10 predicted proteins | sample CryGeyCG2014_300_FD_185454 | JGI IMG/M metagenome (GOLD analysis project Ga0210016, IMG submission 185454) | Groundwater microbial communities from aquifer - Crystal Geyser CG02_land_8/20/14_3.00 (SPAdes) (version 2) | ecosystem: Environmental > Aquatic > Deep subsurface > Groundwater | place...
TGAATATTCCGCTGCTGGATCTGCGCGACCGCATCGACGAACTGGATCGCGGCCGCAAGCTGATCATCTACTGCAACACCGGCGAACGCAGTGCCGCCGCCGCGTTCATCCTCAGCAAGGTCGGTTTTGATGCGGTCGCCTTGCAGGGCGGGCTGGCGGCGATGCTCAAACAGTTGGAAAAGCCCTGAGTCAGGCGAACGAGCCGGACGAGCGCGTCGCGACGGATTATCCGGGCGAGGCGGAGCGGTCGTGTCGTTGCCGATCAGAACCGGTTGGGCCGGATCTGGTCGCCGAGCAAAACCACGTCGGCCTTGCGCGCCGCGAACAGCCCGACGGCAACGACACCAGCGATCTGATTGAGCTCGGCTTCCAGGGCGACCGGATCGACCATGCGCAGATGGTGAACGTCCAGAATCCAGTTGCCGTTATCGCTGACCACGCCGTCGCGCCAAACCGGCTGGCCGCCGCGTTTGACGATTTGCCGCGCCACGTAGCTGCGCGCCATCGGGATCACTTCCACCGGCAACGGAAAGGCGCCGAGCAGATCCACCTGTTTGCTGGCATCGATCAGACAGACAAATTGGCGTGACGCCGCGGCGATGATTTTCTCCCGGGTCAGGGCGGCGCCGCCGCCCTTGATCAGGCGGTTGTAAGGGTCGCATTCGTCGGCACCGTCGACGTACAAGGGCAGGTCGCCGGTGGCATTCAGATCGAGCACCCGAATGCCGTGTTGCCGGAGCAGGGCGGTGCTCTGGTCGGAACTGGATACGGCGCCTTCGATGTGGTGGCGTTTTGCCGCCAGCGCTTCGATAAACCAGGCCACCGTCGAACCGGTGCCGACACCGATGCTGCTGCCAGCTTCGACAAATTGCAGGGCGGCGTAGCCGGCCAATTTTTTTTGCGCGGTTCGGTCCAAGGTTTACTCCTGCTTATTTGTCATTGGCGATCCCAAGGGTTGATCGTGGTGACGCCTGCGGCTTCAAAAGGGCTGGTGTCGCGGGTACCGACCATAAACCCTTTGGCGCTGGCAATGGCAGCGATATAGCCATCTGGCGTGGGGGATCCCTTCCCTGCCGCTCGGGCCTTGGTGGCGAGCTGCGCATATCTTCGTGCCGCGTCGGCATCGAACGGCAAGATGCGGCCACGGTAGAGTTCCACCAGCAACCTTTCCAGCGTGTCGGCCAATGCGACTTTGCGCCGACCAGCCGGCATCGCACTGATGCCAAACAGTAGCTCGGCCAGCGTCAGGCTGGATACGAAAAGCGTTTCTGCTGCCTGTCGATTCAGCCAGTCCCGAACGGCCGGGTGGGCTGATGGTTTCATCGCCTCGGAAACAACATTGGTATCGAGAACGATCACTCAAACCTCATCGGTTCGGCCGGGGTCTGGTCACGGAGCTGGTTGATGTGCTCGGCTTCGGCATCCGTGAAGCCGACGCTGCGGCCAATCTTGGCTAAGGCATCTCCCATGCGAATACGTTGCGCGGGCTTCACCACGCCTTCCAAAATGTCGCGGATTTCAGCCTCGGTGCTTCGGCCATGATGAGCCGCCCGCACGCGAAGCGCGCGGTGCACCTCGTCGGACAAATTTCTAATCGTAAGGTTTGCCATGATGGCCCCCGGTCCTTTTAGACCTCAATGCAATCACTATGCGCTAGCTGATAGCATTCTGCAAGCCTGGAAAAACGGCCGTTTTGTGAAGATTCAATCCGCCCGGTGTCGTAAAAAAACAAGCTCGGCATCCTCGAAGGAAACTCCGTGCTTTTTCAGGTCGCGTACCGCTTTATTTATCGGCGCCCCAGCCAAGTTCCATTGGGTTTTATGGTGGTTTCGTTGTGCAGTCACGCCAAGGCTTGTCGACTCCTGCCCGGTGCGTTGTCGCGCTCGATCTTCTGCGCCTTGGCTGGCTCCTATTCCAGGCTCAGGATGAAGTTCCACTGCGGCGCTGTCACCGGCAAGATCGACAAGCGATTGCCACGCTGCAGCAAGGCCAGATTACCCAATGCCGCGGCCTTCTGGCTGATCTCGTGCAAGCTGATGCAGCGCTTCAGCTTGCGTTCGAAGCCCAGTTGCACGCATTGCCAGCGCGGATGGTCCGGCTGGCTTTTGGGGTCGTAGTAGGCGCTGTCCGGATCGAACTGGGTCGGATCGGCGCTGGCTTTTCGGCTGATTCGGCCGATGCCGACGATGCCCGGCACGGCGCAATTGCTGTGATAAAAAAACGCCAGATCGCCGAGCTGCATGGCATCGCGCATGTAGTTGCGCGCCTGATAATTGCGCACGCCGGTCCACGCTTCCCGACCGACGCGTTGCAAGTCATCGATCGAAAACTCGGTAGGTTCGGATTTGAACAACCAATGCTGGCTGGCGACCGCGGTGGTGGGTGCTTTCATGCGCGTTGGCCGGTGTGGCAGTCGATCAGTTCCTGGTCGCTGGCAACGAAGTCAACGGCGATGTCCCAGGCTGCCACGGTGAGCGCTGGCAACTCTTGAAACGCGTAGGCAATGCCGATCAACTGCGGTCGCGCCGGGCGCGACTGGTTGGCCAAAAACGCGAAACTGCGGTCGTAGTAACCGCCGCCACTACCCAGGCGATGGCCGCTGCGGTCGAACGCGAGCAAGGGCAATAACGCCAGATCCAAGGTGTCGGCCGCGACCCGATCAGCCGCGACCGGCTCGGGGATGCCAAACCGATTGGGTTTGAGTTCGGCCCCGGTTTGCCAGCGGGCGAACGCGAGTTGGCGGTCGCCCAGCACCACCGGCAAGTAGATTTCTTGGCCAGCCGACTGCAACGCGCTGGTGACATGGAGCAGGGGCAATTCGCCGGCGACCGCCCAATAAATGGCCACCCGTCTGGCACGATGCAGGAGCGGCAGTCGGGCCAACTGCGCGGCGACCGCAGCGGCGGCGTGCAGGCGCTCAGCCGGTGACAGCGCCGCACGCCGGGCGCGCAGGCTCTCGCGCAGGGATTGCCGCGAATCGTCGTTGGGCATGATCGGGGATTCCAGAAAGTGCACCGACCGCCGCGTTCGTTGGCTGACCATCGACCTTGATCCATGTGGATCAGGTGGGAAGGCTCGTTGGCGTTTTAGGCTTTCCGCTCGTAACGGACTTGCGCACCCGCCAACACTGCGATCCCGGGGTCGAATTATGGGCCAAGGCAAATGAGTGGTCAGCCTGTCGAACGCGGCAGAAACGGTGCGCGCTTGATTCTAGCAGCGAACATCGCCGCGCAACGAGCTGATTTTTTCTGTGTCGGCTGGCGCCGTTTCAGCGCACCAACAAGGTTTGCATGGCGCTGTCGAGTTTGTTGCGGATGCGCTGTACTTCTTGATGCAGAGCGCTGTCTTCGGCGTTGCTGGTGCTACGTATCGCCAGCAATTCGTGCGCCAGATTCAACGCTGCCAGCACCGCGATCCGATCCAGCGCGGCACTGCGGGCGGCTTGCCGCACATCGCGCATTTTGCTGTCGAGCAACGCCGCGGCAGCCAACAATCCGGGGCGCTCATCGGCGCTGCAGGCGACCAGATATTCCTTGTCGAGCAAGTGCACGGCAACCGGGCTCGCACTCATCCGTTCTGCTCCAGTGAGCGCAGGCGGGCGATCATCGCTTCCACCCGTGATCGCGCTTGTTCGTTTTTGGTCAGCAGGTTGGCGCGTTCGGCGACCAACGTTTCCTGGCTGGTGCGCAGGCTGCGATTTTCTTCCTGCAGACGAGCGCACAGCACGACCAGTTGATCGATGCGGCCGGCGATGATTTGCAAATCTTCTCGCGGCGAGGGGTTGTCCATGCGTGAACCTTAGGCGAAGCCGTGCAGCCGGTCAATCGTTGGCATCGGTTTGGGCGACCGGGGCGCAGCGCCGAGCGCGTCGTGGCGGCTGAGCGGTCGCCACCGGGACGCCGCGTTGGCGTTCGCCAACCGCATGGTCACGGCGCCACCGACGGACGCGGTTGATGGTCGATCAGAAATTGCAGCATGCGATTGGCGTCCAGCGGTTGGGCGACCAGGTGGCCCTGGATTTCGTCGCACTGTTGCTCCGCCAGAAACGCTTTTTGTTCTGCTGTTTCCACGCCCTCGGCGATGACGTTGAGCCCCAGCGAATGCGCCATCATGATGACGGTGGCGATGATGGTCTCGTCATCGGGGTCGATGGTCAGGTCGGCAACGAAGGTTTGATCGATCTTCAAGCTGTTGATCGGCAGCCGCTTCAGGTAGGCCAGCGACGAATAACCGGTGCCGAAATCGTCGACCGCGATGTGTACTCCCAAAGCCCGGATCTGGGTGAGGGTAGCGATACTTTGTTCTGGGCTCGCCATCAGCATGGATTCGGTCAATTCGATCTCGATGCGATTGGCGGCGACCCCGTATTCGTTGAGAATCTGCTGCATGCGGCTGAACAATTCGCCCCGAAACAACTGCATTGCCGATACGTTGACGGCGATTCTGGCCTGGTTGATGCCGACGGCGGTCCAGCGCTGAATCTGCTCGCAGGCCTGGCGAATCACCCACTCGCCAATCGGCACAATCAAACCGGTCTCTTCGGCGATCGGAACGAAGGTGGTCGGAGAAATTTCGCCCAACACCGGGTTGTACCAGCGCAGCAAGGCTTCGGCGCCGGTGATGTGCTGGTCGATCAGCGCCAATTTGGGTTGATAGACCACGCGCAATTCACCGCGCTCCAATGCCTTGTGCAGTTGGTTGCCCATGCTGGCGCGGAACCGCACCTGGGCGTCCATGGCATCGGTATAAACCTGGTAGGTGTTGCGGCCACGATCTTTGGCGTGATACATCGCGGTATCGGCGTGTTTGAGCAGGTCGGTGGGTACCTGGCCGTGCTCGGGATAGAGGGTGATGCCGATCGACGGTGAGATCACCACTTCATTGCGGCCATCGATTTCCAGCGGGGTTTCGAAGCTGACGATCAATTTGCGCGCGATCCGCTCGGCTTCGAGCAAATCGGTCAGGTCTTCCAGCACGACGGTGAACTCGTCGCCACCCAGGCGCGCCACCGTGTCGGAATCGCGCACGCTCATCACGATGCGCGCCGCCGCTGCTTTCAGCAGTCGATCGCCGGCGGCGTGACCCATGGAATCGTTGACGTGCTTGAAGTGGTCCAGGTCCAGAAACAGGATGCCGACCTTGTTGCCCAAACGGCGCGCACGAATCAGCGAATGCGCCAGGCGTTCGCCGAGCAGGGTGCGATTGGGCAGGCCGGTGAGGGTGTCGTAATTGGCCAGATAACGCAGTTCCTGCTCGGCCCGCTTGCGGTCGGTGATGTCGGTCAACACCGCCACCCAATACAAGCGCCGACCGTCGGCACCGGCGACTTCATTGATCTCCAGCGCTGACAAAAACTGCTCGCCACCTTTGCGCGATTGCCAGGCTTCGCCGCTCCAATGCGCGCTCTGTTGCAGGGCTTGCCGAATCTGCAAGTAGAACTCCAGCGGATGCTGTTCGGAGTTGAGCACGGCGGCGTCTTGACCGAGTATTTCCTCCGCGCTGTAGCCGGTAACCCGGGTAAACGCCGCGTTGACCGAGACAAAGCGGAACTCCAGGTCGCTGACGCAGACGACCTCGCCCATCGAGCGAATTACCTCCTGGGCAATGCGCCGGTCGCGATCCAGCGCGCGCTCATCGGTGACATCACGAAAAGTCCCGGCCACTTGCAGGGCGTGGCCTTGATCGTTGCGCCGCACGGCGCGGCCGCGCGCCACCACCCAGCGTTGCTTGCCAGCGTAGGTATTGGCGCGAAACTCGGCCTCGTAGTAGTCACTGCGATCGGTGATATGGGCCTCCAGCGCGGCTTCGACCTGGCTGAGGTCGTCCGCATGCACGCTGTGCTGTCGCCACTGCTGGCCGCTGATGCGGGCCTCCCGGCTCGGACCCAGAAACTCTTCGGGCCCCGACATGTAGAGCAGATCAGTTTCCAGATTCCAATCCCAGAAGCCATCGCGACTGGCCCACAGGGCGGACGACAACCGCTCGCTGTAGAGCTTCATCTGGGTGTTCTGGGCCTTCAATTGCCACAGTCGGCGGCGCCGGTTCCACAGCCAGGTCAGTAGCCAGCCGAGCAGCAACAAAGCGCTGACGGCCAACACCCAGGGCGCGCGCCACCACGGCGGCGTGACCTGGATGGCCAGTTCCAGAAACGGACCAGCGCTTGGTGCCAGACCGTGGCCCCCACGGATTTGCAATGGGTAGTTGCCGGCGTCGAGGTGCGTCAGCGAGAGTTCGTGGCGGGTGCCGAGCTCAATCCAGTCACGGTCATAACCGAGCAGTCGGTAGGCGAAGCGATTGTGCTCCGGCGCATTCAGATCGAGGGCGGCAAAGGTGAGAATCAGCAAATGGTCATTGGCGCTCAGAACCAGCTTCTTGAAAGCCGCGGGTTGCTCGATCAGCGTGCGTTGGCTACCGAGCTGGAATGCGGTAAAGGCCAGCGGTGCACGGTAATCCGGATCGCGCACCTGGTCCGGGGCAACCCACGAAAACCCCTGGGTGCCGCCAAAAACCAAACGGCCATCGGCCAATTTGGCGTAGGCCCCGCCATTGAATTCGAGACCCTGCAAGCCGTCGTCGAGCGAAAAATTGCGCACCACCGGTGCCGTGGTTCGCGGAGTTGAGGCGGCGTTCGCCTTGGTATTTGTGGTCTGCCGATGCAACCGGGAAATGCCGCCGTTGGTGCTGACCCAAAGCCGACGCTGCTGGTCTTCGAGGATGCCGTAGATGGTCTCATTGGCCAGTCCGTCGGTGCTCAGAAAGTGCTCAAATGTGGGTTGCCCGGCGTGGTAATCGAGCAGGCGGTTGAGACCATTGTGGGTGCCGACCCACAGGCTGCCATCGGCGCTCTCGGTAATCACCCGCACCACTTCGCCGACCAGACCGTTGGCGCTTTCTTCACGGCTGACCTTGTGCATGACCCCGCTGGCCAGGTCGAGGACGTTGAGGCCACCGATGGTGCCAATCCACAAGTGGCCATGGGCGTCTTCGTGCAGTGCCATGACGGCGGGATGCCAGAGCCCGGCGGCCTGATCGTTCACCGCCACCGGGAAATGTTGCCATTGCTTGAGCTCGGGTCGATAGCGGCTAAGCCCGCTGCTGAGGCTGCCCAGCCAGACGCTGCCGTCGCGACCCACGATGAGTGATCGAATATCGGCGCTCGGCAGCGCGTCGTCGCGTTGCCGATCCACCGGCAGCGCCTGGGCGACTTGCTGTGCTGGATCGAACAAGAACGCGCCGTGGTCGGTTGCCAACCATAACTGGCCGGCCTGGCGCGCCGGCTGGATGGCATAGACGCGCAAATCGGCGGGCGCGGCGGGTAGCCCGAGGGCGCGACCGAGGACATCACCGAAGCGACTGAAGGCGCGCTTGGCGAAGTCGTAGTATTTGAGGCCATCGCCCTCGGTGCCTAGCCACAGGCCGCGATCGGCATCGGCGAGAATCGCGCGCACATTGTTGGTATTGATTCTGCCATGCACGCTGCTGTCATCAATCACGCTGGTGAAGGGCGCGCCTTCCGGTCGCGCACGGGCCACGCCGCTGATATTGCCGCCCACCCAAAGCAGGCCGGAGCGATCCACCAGCAGCGAGCGCAGCGCGTCTTCGGGCAGACCGCCGGGGGCGCGTTGCTGATGGCGCAGCCACTCCGAGCGCGATTCGGTCGGCAGGAACTTGATCAGGCCGAGTCCGTCGGTAGCCAACCAAAGCTGGTGTTTCAGATCTTCGCGGATGCGCACGATCGCGTAGTGGGCGATTTGTGGCAGATTGGCCGCACCATCGAACGCCAGCCGCCAACTCGCGTTTTGCCGTTCGAATAAACGTAGCCCACTGCTCAACCAAAGCGCGCCGGTAGCATCGCAATGCACCGCCATGGCAGCGTCGGCAGCGCGCGGCAACGGCAAGCCGCGGGCCCGCGTGCTGCCGGCATTGACCCGGAACAAGCCAGCGCTGGTGGCCGCATACAAAGTGCCATCGGCGCAGCGCGCCAGATCGCGGACGCTGGCTTCCGGTTCGGCGCTGGGGGGCAACCGCAAAATGTCGCTGCGGCGGCCATTGTTGGCAAGGTGCTCGAGGCCGAAATGCGAGCCCACCCAAATGCCCTCGTCGCCATCGGCGAGCAGTACGGTGATCACCTCGCGCCGGTTGCGCTCGCCTTCACCCGGGGGTACCACCACGAAGCGCGGCGAGCCTGGTTGCCGCACTGCCAGTCCGTGCCGATTGCTGCCGACAAACAATCGTCCCTCGGCATCTTCGGCCAAGGCGGTAACAAAGCTGTCGGGCAGGCTGTCGGCATCGCCCGCGCGGTGCTGGAAACGCAGAAACTCGTAGCCATCGTAGCGATGCAGGCCGCCCTGGGTGCCAATCCACAGAAAACCGTCGCGATCTTGCAACAGCGCGTTGACCGTGTTTTGTGCCAAATCGCCGGGGTTGCCGATACGACTGAAAAAATAATGGCTCTCGATGACTTTGGGGGGCGCGGCCGGCGCCGCAGCGACGCCGAGGCAGAAGCCAATGCCGAGCATCCCCAGCCAGCGCCACTGCCACCGATCGGCGCCCTGCCGTTGGCGCGCATCCGCTGCCAGCACCGGTGGTTTGCCCGCGGCCGCAACAGAAGCTGGTGAAAAGTATCGAAGCACGGTTCGGTCGATCAGCAACGCGGGCCGTCAGCATAACCTTTTGCTTGCGGCCGCGTCAGCACACGGATCAGCGATGGCGGGACAAATGCCGAGCCGCCATCGCCTCAGGAGGGTGCCGGTTGGTGGCGCGCATTGCTAAACTCTGCCGCATGAATACCGCCATGAACACCGCCACCCACGTCGACATCGAGCAGGTGCTGGCCGAGCACCGGATCGGCATCAACGCCTCCGAACTGCACGGCTCGCTATGCGGTTATCTGTGTGCCGGCGGCGCCGCCAATGCCGATGCCTGGTGTGCGGCTTTGGCGCTCGAAGCCCTGCAAGACGCCATGCAAGACGACGCCCAGACCCGCGCCGCCATGCAGCGTTTTTACCGACTCGCCCGCGCTGCCCTGATCGACCCCGACCTCGGCTTTACGCCGTTGCTGCCAGACGCCGAACAGGGCGTGCCGGTGCGTGCCGGGGCGCTGGTCGAATGGTGTCGTGGTTACGTCGGCGGATTGGGGCTGGCCGGCAACAGCGAGACCACGGCGCTATCGGCCGATGCCCGTGAATTGCTCGCCGATCTGGCGCGGATCGCCAGCAGCGACCTGCAAACCGGCGATAGCGACGACGACGAAGCCGACTTCACCGAGGTACTGGAATACGTGCGCATGGGCGTGTTGTTGCTGCAATCCGAGTTGACCGCCGTCGCGCCCGGCAGCACCCGCCATTGACCACCATGATCGCCATTGCGGAGTTTGCCAAGCGCCGCCAACAGCTCATGCGCATGATCGGGCGCCAAGCAATTGCCATCATCCCGGCCGCGCCTGAGCGCTTCCGCAACAGTGACGCCCACTACCGTTATCGGCAGGACAGCGACTTTCACTACTTGACCGGTTTTGCCGAACACGAAGCGGTGCTGGCGCTGGTGCCGGGGCGCGCGCATGGCGAAGTCATTCTGTTTTGTCGCGAACGTGACCCGGACCGTGAACGCTGGGACGGCGTTCGCCTTGGCACCGAAGCGGCGGTCGCCGCGCTCGCCGTCGACGACGCCTTTCCGATCTCGGATATCGACGACATCCTGCCCGGCCTGATCGAAGGCCGCGAACGGGTCTACTACCATTTCGGCCGCGAAACCGATTTCGACCTCAAGTTGATCGGCTGGGTCAATCGGGTGCGCGCCCAGGTCCGCCAGGGCGCCCGCCCGCCGCACGAATTGGTCGCGCTCGGGCATGTCTTGCACGACATGCGCCTGTACAAATCGAAGGCCGAAATCAAGGCGATGAAACGCGCCGCCAGCATCACCGTGGACGCCCACCTGCGCGCCATCGCGGCCACCCGCCCGGGCCAGAACGAAGCCGCCATCGAAGCTGAGTTGCAACACACGTTTCGCTGCCAACAGGCGGTGGCGGCATACGAGCCCATCGTTGGCGGCGGTGGCAATGCCTGCGTGCTGCACTACCGCGCCAACGCCGCGTTGTTGAAGGATGGCGACCTGTTGCTGGTCGATGCCGGCGCCGAGTTCGAATGCTATGCCGCCGATGTCACCCGCACCTGGCCGATCAACGGCCGCTATTCCGCCGAACAACGCGCGCTCTACGAGCTGGTACTGGCCGCGCAACTCGCGGCCATCGAACAAGCCCGACCCGGGGTGCCATTCATCACCATGCACCACACCGCCGTGCGCGTGTTGACCGAAGGACTGTGCCGACTCGGGTTGCTCACAGGCAGCGCAGAAAGCCAAATTCAGGCCAGCGGCTATCAACGTTTTTACATGCACAAAACCGGCCACTGGCTCGGCTTGGACGTACACGATGTCGGCGACTACCGGATCGGCGAAGACTCCCGCGAACTGGAAGTCGGCATGGTGCTGACCGTCGAACCTGGCCTGTACATCGCCGTCGATGAAGCCAGCGTCGAACCACGTTGGCGTGGCATCGGCATCCGCATCGAAGACGACGTGTTGGTTACCCGCAGCGGCCCCGAAGTGCTATCAGCGCGGCTACCCAAAGACCCCGACGAAATCGAAGCGCTGATGCGAACCATCGGCTAATCGGCGCCCGGACTGACAGCAAGCAAGTAGCCCGGATGCACCAAGTAACCCGGATGCAGCGCAGCGGCTCTCAACAGCGGAGCTAATCAATCCGGGGGAATTCTGATCGCAGCAAGTAGCCCGGATGCACCAAGTAGCCCGGATGCAGCGCAGCGCAATCCGGGGGAATTCGCTGCTGGTCGCCGCAATGTGGGCGCGCCGACAAGCGTCGCGATCATCGCCGCCGCGACCCGTGCTGAGTCGAAAGCATCACCGCCTCTCCGTCACCGGCGTGCTGGCAGATTGTTGACGACGATTCCAGCAGTTTAGGGAC
>Ga0210016_1005154_pt1 | contig 10981 bp, 9 predicted proteins | sample CryGeyCG2014_300_FD_185454 | JGI IMG/M metagenome (GOLD analysis project Ga0210016, IMG submission 185454) | Groundwater microbial communities from aquifer - Crystal Geyser CG02_land_8/20/14_3.00 (SPAdes) (version 2) | ecosystem: Environmental > Aquatic > Deep subsurface > Groundwater | place...
ATCATGGCCATCGAGGTCTGCGACAACGAGCGCGAGATCGAGATGCTGCGTTTGATGGTGCGCGCGCTCCGGCGCGGCCCCAGACCCGATGCCCTCTACCTCGACAACGGCAGCACCTACTCCGGCGGCACCCTCGCCACCGCCTGCCCGCGCCTCGGCATGCGGCTGCTCCACGCCCAGCCCTACGACCCGCAGGCGCGCGGCAAGATGGAGCGCTTCTGGCGCACGCTTCGCCAAGGCTGCCTCGACTACGTCGGTGAGCTCAGCTCGCTGCACGACGTGCGCGCTCGCGTGCACGCCTTCGTGGAGCAGCACTACCACTGCGCACCCCACGCCTCGCTCATGGGCCGATCGCCGGGTCAGGTCTGGGCCACACACACGCGCCATGAGCTTTGCCTCGACGAGAACACCCTCGAGAAGGCGCTCACCGTGCGCGCCCGACGGCGCATCCGCGGCGACGGCACCCTCAGCATCGGCGGCCTCGAGTGGGAGGCCGCGCAGAGCTTCATCGCCGGCACCACCGTCAGATCGCGCGCGCCCTGCTCGAGACCCAGAGCGCTCCCTGGGTCGAGTACAAGGACCGGCGATACACCCTGCGACCCGTGGACGCCGTCCACAACGGTCGCGCGCGTCGCAGCAAATCTCATCGCACGGCGTGCGGCGTCGACGTGCCCTTCGACCCCGCCAGCGTCCTGCTCGCCCTCGCCGTCGGACGCTCCCCGCTGGAGCTGAGCCGATGACCCGCGCACGCTGGCTCACGCACTTCGGCCTCGAGCGATTGCCCTTCGCCAAAGACATCGACGACGCCGACCTCTGGCTCCCTTCGCGCCGCGCGGCGCTCGTCGACCACCTCGTCGACGCCGTCCACGAGCGACAGCACGTCGTGCTCACCGGCGAGCCTGGCGTCGGCAAGACCTGCACCCTGCGCGCCCTGCGCGAGCGATTGCCCGATGCGGGCTTCCGCCTCACCTACTGCCACAACGCCACCCTCGGCAGACGCGACTTCTACCGACAGCTCTGCCTCGCACTCGGGCTCGCGCCCAAGGCCACCGCCGCTGCCGTCTTCTACGCCGTCAGCGCCCACATCGAGGAGCTCGGACGAGAGCGCGTGCACCCCGTGCTCCTGCTCGATGAAGCTCACCTGCTGCATCAAGACGTCCTCGACCACCTGCACGTCCTCGCGAACTACGAGTGGGACAGCCGCCCGCTGCTCTCCCTCGTCCTCGTCGGCCTCCCCGAACTCCAGGACCGAATGCGCCTGCATCGCAACCGCTCCCTCTGGTCGCGTGTGCACTGCCGACTCTCCCTCGGCGACGCCGCGCCCGAGGACACCGCCGAGTACATCGACGTCCGCATCAGAGCCGCCGGCGCCAAGCAGGCCCTCTTCGACTCCGATGCACTCACCATGATCCACGAGGCCACCCTCGGACGACTCCGAGACATCGACCACCTCGCCACCGAGTGCCTCGAGCGCGCCGCACGAAGCAAGCTCGAGCGCGTCGACGCCGCCCTCGTCCAGAGCGTCGCCAAGGCCCACGCCTGAGCCCACACACAACCCGTCCCACCGATCGGCCGTGCGCGCGACCCCTCGCCCGCGCGGCCGGTGCCGTCCCACCCCATCGCCATCATTCAGCCCGCGCGAATCACCCGAGACTCTCCATCACACAGCCCGAGCAACTCCCCATCAGCCAGCTCGAGCGGCAACACCTCGCCCGTGGTGGACGTCGTACAGAAGGGCTCCGAACACATCCGCGCGGCGCTCGACAAGGCATTGCGCGACGACGCGGAGCTCGAGGCCATGGGGCTCGAGCTGGTGACGGTTCAGGTCTCGCGTGTGGCTCCCAGCGCGGACCTCGAGAAGGCGCTGCAGACGCCCACGCGCGAAGGCCTGCAGCAGAAGGCCGACGAGGCGCTCTTCTCGCGTCGCGCCCTGGCCGTCGAGAAGGAGCGCGCCATCAAGGAGAACGAGATGGCGACGGAGCTCGAGCTCGAGAAGCGCAAAAAGCTGCTGATCGAGCAGCGCGGTCAGAACGAGCTGCAGGAGGTGCAGCAGGTGGCCACGACGGAGAAGGCGCGCGTCGAGGCGGAGCTCGCGCGGCTTCAGATCACCGCCGAAGCCGAGTCGCTTCGCAGCATCACCTTCGCCCGCGCCGAGACCGAGAAGAGCAAGCTGCTGGCCGAGGCGCAGGCGCGCGACGCCGTGCTGCGTGCCCAGGGTGAGTCCCAGGGCCGCAAGCTGTGGAACGACCTGGAGTTGCTGCGTGAGGCCGAGCGTGTGGCGCTGTGGGAGAAGACGCCGCAGCGCGTCTCGACCGCCTTCGCCATCCAGGCCGCCGCCGCCAAGCTCGACAAGATCAACCACCTGAACGTGACGCCGGATCTCTTGCGCACCCTGGTTCAAGAGCTGGCGACGGAGCGCGGCGAGCCGTAGCGTGATGAGCAAACGCGTCGCGCGCATCGTGGTCGTCACCCGCAAGACGCCGCTCGAGTTGCTGCTGAGTCGCCACGGCACGCTGGGGCAGGCCAAGTTCTATTTGTCGACACGCGGCCAATCGATCGAGCCGCTGGAGCGCATCCACGAGGGCGTCGTCGGCGGGCTCTCGACCGTGCTGCGCGCGCTGCCCTCGGATCAGAAATTCGCGCGGGTGGATCGGGACGAGCTCGACCGCTTCCTCTTCGCCCCCGACGACGTGGTGATGATGGTCGGCCAGGATGGCTTGGTGCCCAACGTCGCCAAGTACCTCGACGGACAGCTCGCCATCGGCATCAACCCGGACCCCAAGAGCTACGACGGTGTGCTCTGTCGCTTCCCGCCCGAGGCCACGGCCGCGCTCCTGGAGTTCGCGGCGAACGGCGAGGGGCGCTTCGCCGTTCGCCCACGCACCATGGCCGAAGCCGTGCGCGAGGATGGCCAGCGGCTGTTGGGGCTGAACGAGATCTTTCTCGGTCATCACACGCACCAGTCGGTCCGTTATCGGCTGACGGCGCACGGAGAGACGGAGCGCCAGTCCTCGTCGGGGATGATCTGCGCCACGGGGACCGGCGCCACGGGCTGGGCGCGCTCCATCGCCGAGCAGCGGGGCATCACCTCGCCCATGCCGGACCCGACCACGCCCAGCCTGGTCTGGTTCGTGCGCGAGCCCTTCCCGTCCGTGGCCACCGGCACGGCGCTGAACTTCGGCTTCGTGGCCGCGGGTGAGGCGCTCGAATTGGTCAGCGAGATGGGGGAGGGCGGGACGCTCTTCGCGGACGGAATCGAGAGCGACAGTGTCGAGTTCAGCTCGGGGCAGAGCGTGCGCATCAGCGTCGCGCCGCGTCAGCTGCGCCTGGTGGTTCCCCAGGAAGCGACGGCGTCCGTCGCGTCCTGACGACCGCCGTCCGCGGTGGCGCTCGGCCCATGCGGCTTGATCCCGCGACCTCCGGCGAGGTAGCTACCGCCCCATGAGTGATGAAGTCGTTTCCGCGCCTTATCGCGAGGTCACGGTCGCCGCGGTCGCCCTTGGAGTGATCCAGGGCGCCGTGATGACGGCCGCCTTCGTCTACATCGGGCTCAAGCTCGGCTTCGGCCTGGCGGGCTCGACGGTCGCGGCCATCATGGGCTTCGCGCTCCTGCGCGGCGTCGGTCGCAAGGTCTTCGGCGTGAAGGGCTGCGGCAGCATCGTCGAGAACAACATCAACCAGACCATCGCCTCGGGCGTGAACACGGCCTCTTCAGGCGTCGTCTTCACCTTCCCGGCGCTGCTCCTGCTCGGTCAGGACTTCAACGTCTGGACGATCATCCTCTCGGCCATCGCGGGCTCCTTCATGGGCGTCGTGGTGATCATCCCGCTGCGCAAGCAGTTGATCGAGATCGAGCGCCTTCGCTTCCCCTCGGGCGTGGCCGTGGCCACGATCCTGAAGTCTCCTGGCGCTGGCGCGGCCAAGGCCAAGCTGCTCGGCTATGGCTTTCTGATCGGTCTCGCGGTCACAGTGCTGACGAACCACGCGGTGGCGACCTGGGTGGGCTTGGATCACTCCGTGGTGCCCGAGACCTTGGCCATCGGGCCCGGGCTCATGCACCTCTTTCACGTCGACGACGGCGGCTCCATGGGCATCGTCCTGCTCGGCACCACGCTCTCCCTCTCCATGGCCAACCTCGGCGCGGGCCTGCTCTCCGGCCGCGGCGGTCTGCCCTTCTTCCTGGGCGGAGCCCTCTCCTGGTGGGTGATCGCCCCCTTCGTGGTCGGACAAGGCTGGGCGCCTCCGGTTCACGGCGAGGAGCTCTGGGGTGCCGTGTACGGCACCATGCTTCGCCCCACGGGCATCGGCGTGCTGATCGGCGGCGCGCTCGCGGGCGTGGTCATGGCCTTCCCCGCGATCAAGGGCGCGATCAGCAGCCTCAGCGCCGCGGCCAAGCTGGCCAAGAAGACCGGCGCCGCGCCCGAGGAGATGTCGCCCCGGATCATGATCATCGGCCTTTTGGGATCCTTCCTGGGCCTGACGGCGGTGGCGATCCTGGGCACCGAGTCGGGTGACGGCAGCCTGCATCTCGGCATGGCCATCCCCGTCGCGGTGGCGGGCACCATCTGGCTGGCTCTGGCCGGCCTGATCGTGGCGCAGGCCACGGGCATGACGGATATCTCGCCGCTCTCGGGCTTGGCCCTGATCGCCGTGACGCTGATGCTCGCCCTGACCTCCGGGAACGTGGTGCTCGCCGTGACCATCGGCGTGGCCGTGTGCGTCGCCACCAACCAATGCGGCGACATGATGACGGACCTCAAGACGGGTCACCTCGTCGGCGGTGTCCCACGCCGACAGCAGCTCGCCCAGTTCGGTGTCGCCTGGGTCGGACCGGCCATCGCCATCGGCACGACGCTCTTGCTCTGGCACGCGGGTCCGGGCGGCACGAACGGCTTCGGGCCCGACTCCGTGGCCTGCCAGCAGCACCTCGGTGGATGTCTGCCGGCGCCCCAGGCCGGCGCGTTGCAGGGCATGATCGAGGGCGTGCTCAGCGGAAACGCCCCCGTGGACAAGTACGTCGCGGGCGCGGCCATCGGTGGCGCGCTCGCCGTCTTCCCCATCAGCGGCCTCGGCGTGCTGGTTGGCCTGGCCATGTACCTGCCCTTCGAGATCACCTTGGGCTACGGCATCGGCTGCGTGGCCTCGATGGTGCTCGAACGCAAGAAGGGCCATCGCTTCTACTCCGATGTGCTCGTGCCCTTGGCGGCCGGCCTGATCGTCGGCGAAGCCTTGACCAGCCTGGGCATCACCCTCGTCACCCTCGCAGGAGCCAGCTGATGCGCGCCCTCGGTTTCGGACTCTTCCTCGTCGGACTCTTCCTCGCCGCGGGCTACGCCGCCCGCCCCATCCCCGAGTCGGACATGCACGGCACGGGAACGGACGGAGTGGTCACGGCCAGCGATCGCCTGGAAGCCTGGGGTTCCGCCGCGGGGCCGGCCTTCGGCGCGGGCCTGTTGCTGATGATCGCCGGTGGCATCGTGGCGCGCCGTGGCGGCATGGCGGCCGAGACGGCCGAGAAGCACGCGTCGAAGCGCGGACCGCTGTCGAAGGATCTCGAGGCGATGGAACAGATCCTGCTCGACCTGCCCGACGGCGATCCCGCGACCCACAGCGCCGAGCTGCGCGAGGCCCTCGACGAATTGCTCGAATCCAAGGTGCCCGACTTCCTCGAGCGTCGGCCCGAGATGATCAACCTGCTCGGCGTCGGCGGCTACGCCGGCCTGATGGGCGCCTTCGCCGGCATGGAGCGCGCGGCCGCTCGCGCCTGGAGCGCCCTCACGGACGAAGCCTGGGCCGAGGTACCGCCGACCCTGGCGCGCGCACGCGAGGGCATCCGCCAGAGCATCGAGCTCTTCGAGACCGTCGAGCGCCCCAAGCGCGACGCGGCCAAGGCCTAGCCCTCACAGGATCGGCGAGAGCAGGCGCGCCACGTTCTCTGCCAGCTCGGCCCAGCGTCCGCGCGCGGCCCGCTCCGCTATCGTGACCTCGTGGGCGTTGGTGAGGTCCGTTTCGAAGAGCGCGGCCAGCTGCGCTACGACGCTGGCCTCGTAGCAGGCGAGCACGACCTCGAAGTTCAGGCGGTAGCTGCGCGGATCCGTGTTCGCCGTGCCCACCACCGCCACGTCCTCGTCCACGACCAAGGTCTTGGCGTGGAGCACGTGGGGGCCGTACTCGAAGATGCGCACGCCCGCCGCGAGCAGCTCGTCGAAGCCCGCGCGTGCGGCCGCCGCGACCACGCGCACGTCGCCCTTGGCCGGCAGCAGCACGCGCACGTCCACGCCACGCATCGCGCTCGCGACCAGCGCCGTGCGGATGGCCTCGCCGGGGACGAAGTAGGCTGTGGTCAGCCAGACGCGCTGCTTGGCGGCGGCGATGGCGGAGAAGTTCAGCTTGTGGATGGCGTCGAGGGTCTCGTCCGGGCCCGAGGCCACGACCTGCAAGAGGTGCTCGCCGGTTGGCAGATCCTCCGGGTCGGGGAAGTGCTCGGCGCCATCGGGGCCTTGGCCCGACGCGTAGTACCAGTCCTCGGCGAAGATCATCTGCAGGCCGCGGGCCGCGCGGCCCTGGACGCGCGCGTGGGTATCGCGCCAGGCGTCCTTGCCGCTGGCCCTCGCCGAGTGGCAGTCGCTGACGTTCATGCCGCCCGTGTAGGCGACGCGCCCGTCCACCACGACGATCTTGCGATGGGTGCGGAAGTTGGCCAGGCGCGGGCGCCAGCGCCTCAGGCGTACGGCGTTGAAGCGCTCGACCTGAGCCCCGGCGTCGCGCAGCGGGCGGAAGAAGCGCTCGCTGGCCGCCGACGATCCGAAGCCGTCCACCAACAGACGAACGGCCACGCCCGCGCGGGCACGTTCCATGAGCGCGTCGCGGATGCGCCCACCCGCAGCGTCGGGCTCGAAGATGTAGTACTCGAGGTGGACGTGGTGCTCGGCCCGGCCGATGTCCTCCACGATGGCGTCGTACAGGGTGTCACCGTCGCTGAAGATCGTGAGCTCACCCCAGCGGGGGATGGCCGCAGGTCCCCCAGCGGCCACGCAGAGCGCGAGCAGGTCCGCCGCTGGGTGGGAACTCTCGTCCCGACCGGAGTCCGCGGGGTGGGCCGCCGCTTTGCGCGCGGCCGCCTGACCCGCCGCGTGGCGCAGCTTCTTTCGATCGAAGCGTCGAGGGCCGAAGAAGAAGTAGAGCAGCAGTCCGACCAAAGGCAGGGCCGCCAGCGCCAGGATCCAGGCCACCGTCGCTGCGGGCGAGCGACGCTCGAACACGATCCAGACCGAGAGGGTCAGCACCCACAAGACCTCCGTCACCCAGAGCAAGGCGGTCTGATGTTCGAGCATCCAGGCGAAGGCCATGGCGCGCAGTGTACCGGCAGATCAAGCGCTGGTTCGAATCTCTCGAGGCCCATGTGCGCCCGGGGTCGTCTGGCCTATAATGGCGGCTCGGAGAACATCATGACCAGCGTCCAGACCAGTTCCATCGCCACGCCCAACACCTGCCTCGACGAGATCCCGAAGCTCGTCCAGGAGCTGCGCGCCAGCTTCGAGAGCGGCAAGACGCGCCCCATCGAGTGGCGCCGAGGCCAGCTCGACGCGATGCTCGAGCTGGTGCGCGACCGTCAGGAGGACATCCTGGACGCGTTGGCCGCGGACGTGGGCAAGCCGCGCCTCGAGGCCTACGGGGCCGAGGTGAGCTTCATGGTGAACGACATCAATCACGCGAAGAAGCACCTCGCGCGCTGGATGAAGGCCGAGCGCGTGCCCACGACGCTGGTGAACCAGCCCGGCAAGAGCCGCGTTCGCTCGGAGCCGCTGGGCGTGGCGTTGATCATCGCGCCCTGGAACTATCCCTTCCAGCTCGCCATGTCGCCTCTGGTCGGGGCTCTGGCCGCGGGCAACTGCGCCATCCTCAAGCCCTCCGAGGTCGCGCCGGCCACCTCCCGGCTGATCGCAGAGCTCGTGCCCCAATACCTCGACGCGAGTGCTGTGAAGGTGGTCGAGGGTGGCGTGCCGGAGACGACCAAGCTGCTCGAGCAGCACTTCGATCACATCTTCTACACGGGCAATGGTCAGGTCGGGCGCATCGTCATGCGCGCCGCGGCGGAGCACCTCACGCCGGTCACGCTCGAGCTCGGCGGCAAGAGCCCGTGCGTCGTCGATCACACGGCGGACCTCGACGTCACCGCGCGTCGTGTCGTCTGGGGCAAGTTCTACAACTGCGGCCAGACCTGCGTCGCGCCCGACTATGTCTTGGTGGAGGCATCGATTCACGACGCCTTCGTGAACCGCGTGCTGGCGACCATCCGCGAGTTCTGGGGCGACGATCCCCAGAAGAGCCCCGACTACGGGCGCGTGGTCAACGGCCGCCACCTGAAGCGCCTGTTGGGCCTGATCGAGGGCAACACCATCGCCGCTGGTGGTGTCTCTGAAGAGGCCGATCGCTACCTCGCGCCGACGGTGCTCACCGAGGTCTCACCCGACGAGAAGGTGATGCAGGAGGAGATCTTCGGGCCGATCCTGCCCGTGCTCTCCGTGCCCGACGTGGACGCGGCCATCGCCTTCATCAACGCGCGCCCGAAGCCCCTCGCGCTCTATCACTTCTCCGGCGACAAGCGGCTCTCGGAGCGCGTGCTCACGCGCACCAGCAGCGGCGGCGCCTGCATCAACCACTGCCTCATGCACCTCACCGTGCCCGAGTTGCCCTTCGGTGGCGTCGGCGAGAGCGGCATGGGCGCGTACCATGGCAAGGGCTCCTTCGACACCTTCAGCCACAGGAAGTCCGTGCTCAGCCGGCCCTTCGCGATGGACCCGCCCGTCGCCTATCCGCCCTACACGGAGTTCAAAGAGAAGGTGATGAAGAAGCTCTTGTAGCTTCTCCTGCCCAGTGTCGGGTCTCGCTCCCGCGAGATTGACCGTCCGCGCACCTGCCTCCATAGTGGTTCGATGTCCTTCGAACACATGCCGCGCGTGCGCGCGTCTTGTCTGCTCTCGCTCAGCTTCCTGCTCGCCGCCTGCGGTACGACCAGCAGCACGCCGACCGACGCGGGCCTCGACGGCTCCCATGACGCGGGCCTCGACGGCTCCCATGACGCGGGCCTCGACGCCGCGACGACGTCGCTTCGCGCCTGCCCAGGCGTGGCCGACTGTTCCTTGCTGACTCCCGTGGAGGAAGGCTTGCCCGCCTCCGGCGCTGGTGCCGCCGTGGATCAGGTCGCGCTGCGACCATCCGCTTCCACGCGCTCCCAGCTCTTGGTCCACTTCAACGGCAGCGGAGGCACGCCTCTGGGCGCCGTCGCCGATCCCTCTCACAACTTCTTCACCGTCGCGCGCGATGAGGGTCTGCACGTGCTCGCCATCAGCTACCGCAGCGGTCAGGCCATCGCGCTGCTCTGTCCGCCGAGCTCCGCGACGCGCGACGCTTGCTACGAGCCGACGCGGCTCAGCGTGTTGACCGGCGTGCCACAGCCCGGCGCCGCGGCCGCGCTCTCGGACATCACATCCGACGAGGGCGCCTTCACGCGCATCGTGGCGGCGCTGACCACTCTCGCGAGCGCCGACCCCGACGGCGGCTGGGACGACTTCTTGGACCCGAGCGCGCCGGACGCGGAGAGCTCCATCCGCTGGGACAAGCTCCTCGTCTCGGGTCACTCCCAGGGCGGTGGGCACGCGGTGCTCCTGGGCAAGCTCCACGCCGTCGCGCGCGTGATCATGCTCGCGTCGCCCTGCGACAGCGTGAGCGGCGCACCCGCGAGCTGGGTGACGCGCACCGCGGCCTATCAGACCGACGCCTCGCGCTTCTTCGGCCTGGGCGTGGCCAGCGATCGCCTCTGCCCGACGCAGTTCGCCGCCTGGACCGCCCTGGGCATGCCCGCCGCCGCCGGAGACGACACCGCGAGCCTGTGCGCGGGCGTGGACGCCCACGGAGCGCCCGTCGCCTGCGTCGAGAACGAATCCCGCTGGCGCACCATGTTGCGCTGAGGCTCGGCCCGCTCGCGCCTCAGAGCTTGCGCGCGACGTAGAGCGTGAACACGGGGCCGCCCGCTTGTCGGCGGATGAGCCCCGCGCCGCCTTCGATCGTGCCACCGACGAACCACGACTCGCTCACGCGACGCTCCAGCTCGAGCGCGACCCCGAGGTAGCGTGTGCCGTTGCCGACGCCGCTCGGGCTCGTGTGGTTGGGCGCGCTGCCGGTGTCGATGGGCAGGTGTCCGACGAGTCGCGCGCGCAGGCTCAGGTGATCGTTGGGGCTGGCGCCGCCTTCGAGCGCGAACTCGAGCACGTCGTCGAAGCCGCCCGTGCGCCCCGTGAAGCCGATGCCGCCCTGTAGGTAGCCGTGGTCGAAGCCATAGCCGACGGAGGCCTCGCCGCCGATATCCCACACGCCGCTGCCGATGGTCAGCGTGCCGAGGCGCGGGTGACCCGTCGCGCTGCCGTAGACCTCTTGTTGCGGGGCGTCGCTCGCGAGAGGTGCGCGCACGCCCGCTTGCAGCGAAGCCGAGACGCGTCCGCGATGAAAGAAGGCGTAGCGCAGGCTGAGCATGGGATCGCCGGGCGCGACGTGGGCGTGGCGCGTGCCGTCGCGCGCATCCACCAGCGTGTACAGGTGCACGAGGTCCGTCTGCAGGACCAGGGCGAACCCGCGCCCGAGGCCGACCTCGCCGTAGGCCGCGAAGGAGAGCTCGTGGTAGCGATGAAGCGACTGGCCGTGGCCGCCGCCGTCGATGTAGTCGTAGCCGAAGAAGTAGCGACTCCAGAGCTTGAGGTAGCCGTGGCCAGCTTCCGGAGACCAGGCGCCCGCGCTGGCGTGACTCGGTCGCGCGCCGAGCGTGACGAGCACGAGGAGCGCGCTCAACAGCGCCGTCGCGTACCGCCTCAAGGCAGCACGACGCGCAGGCTGAGGGGAGCGTCGCGCAGCGGCGACAGGGTCGGCGATAGCGCGATGGTCCGTGCCGGCGCCGCCCCGTCGCGGTTGCCCGCCGCGTCGAAGA
>Ga0210016_1005156_pt1 | contig 10976 bp, 10 predicted proteins | sample CryGeyCG2014_300_FD_185454 | JGI IMG/M metagenome (GOLD analysis project Ga0210016, IMG submission 185454) | Groundwater microbial communities from aquifer - Crystal Geyser CG02_land_8/20/14_3.00 (SPAdes) (version 2) | ecosystem: Environmental > Aquatic > Deep subsurface > Groundwater | place...
TACTTTTTTAGGTTTACCTTTTTTTATCATGCTCTATTAAATTCCAAAAAACAAAAAACAAGTTCCAAAATTAATTTCATAATTCTTTTGCAGTGTCGCTTTTTGTTTTCTTATATATAATTGATGAAAATATTTTCTTTAATTCATTCGATTCGTTATTAAATCGTATTCCTTCTTCTTTGAAAGTTTCATTGTTTGTTTCCGTTATCAGACGCAACCAGAAGGACGTTTCTTTTGCTTCTTTCCGAGAAATTCTTAATCTCATTAAAAAGTCTTTTTCTCCTAAACATTCATTTGCTTCAATATAATTGGCTCAAACAGAACCTGAAGACCGAATAAGCTGTTTAATATATTCTCGATTAACAATATCCATCGGCAATTTCTTACAAAAGAATGCAATACCTTTTGCAAATTGAAAACAACGCTCTTCCAAATCATAAACTTTTTTTGAACTGTCCTCACTCATAATTTTTTAATCCTAGATTATAAAAATATTGTTTGTTCTTTTTTGTCTTTTGTAATTTGTTTTTTGTGATTTTCTATGATATTGCTCTCACAAATAAATCGAAAATAAATTCCGTGTCGTCGGGACCGGGAGAAGCTTCCGGGTGAAACTGCGCGCCGAATAATGGTTTAGAAATATGGATGATCCCTTCGTTCGTTCCGTCGTTATCGTTCTGAAACCACTCGCGCCAATCTTCGGAAAGAGTTGCAGAATCAATTGCGTACCCGTGATTCTGTGAAGTGATGTAACACCGTTTCGTTCCCGATTCATTTGCCGGTTGATTGTGGCTTCGGTGTCCGTATTTCAATTTATAAGTATTGGCATCTGCGGCTAAACCCATTATCTGGCAGCCGAGACAAATACCAAGCATCGGAATTCCTTTTGCCATCGCTCGTCTTGTGTTTTCAATCGTTATGGGATTCATCTTAGGATCGCCGGGACCATTTGATAAAACAATTCCATCAGCTTCAATTGAAAGGAAATCATAATTATACGGAACGCGGATGACTGTAATATCGCGCCGTAAAAACGCTTGAACAATATTGTTCTTCGTTCCGCAATCAACAAAGACCAATTTCTTTTTCCCTTTTTGGTATGCAACCGGTTCTTTAATTGAAACTTCACTGACGAGATTTGTTTTATTCGGGTCTTCAAAACTTAATTCATCGGCAGTATTTTCAAAAACAATTTTGCCGAGCATCGTTCCTTTTTCGCGAAGTTTGCGCGTAAGCATTCGAGTATCAATTCCGTAAATGCCGGGAATGTTTTCATCAACCATCCATTCGTGCAGAGATTGTTTTGCGTTCCAGTGAGAATATTCAAAAGAATAGTCCGAGACAATAATTCCGCGCAAATGAATTTTTTCCGACTCGAAATTTTTCAGCAGCCCGTTTTCTCTTTCTTTACCGGGAACGCCGTAATTTCCGATGAGCGGAAACGTGAATGTGAGAATTTGTCCGCAGTAGGAAGGGTCTGTCATCGTTTCCGGGTAGCCAACCATTCCCGTGTTAAAAACAACTTCGCCGGTAACGTTTTTATCGGAGCCGAATCCGTAACCGGAAAACTTCGAGCCATCTTCTAAAATCAGTTTTGCTTTTTGTTTAGTCATATTTTTTCTTTTAGGTCTTAATCGTAATTCTTAATCTTAATCTCGGTCTGCATCTTTTCATCTTAAAAAAGATTAAGATTAAGATAGAAATAATGAGACAAACTTTATTTATAAAAAAAAAGCCACCCTTGCGGAGCGGCTATACTCTTGAAAATTTATAATTCGGTTTTGATTTGGTTCTGTTCAAACTTCTCATTTTTTTTTCTGCAAATATAAAAGGTAATGACTTGCAAAACAATCACTAAAAAAGATTTTTCGGATAGGTATTCGTGGAACTGAAAAAATAGATGAAGTAAAGATAATGTACGCTTAAAATCTCGATTTTTATTCGTTTTTAGGTTTTTTGCCCATTAAAAACCCAGCCAGACTTTATCCTTTGTTATTCCATGTTTGTTATTCGTTATTCTTAAGAAGGCAGGTATGTTTTCCCTGCAAATCCATCTCTATTTTGATCCGATCGCCAACTTTTCGGCAGATTCATTTCATAATTCTTTTCAACATTTCAAAATCTTCTTTGGCGGTAATTTTGAAATTGAACGGAGAACCTTCGGAAAGATGAATTTTCTTCCCGTTTCTCCGAACTAACATTGATTCATCGGTTCCAACAAACTTTTCTTTCTTCGCTTTTTTAAAAGCGGAAAGCAACTGGGCATAACGGAAGATCTGCGGAGTTTGAACGTAGTAAATTTGTGAGCGGGTAAGGTAGGTGTGTTCTCTGTTTGTCTTTTTCAAGAGAGTATCTTTTGCCTGCAAACAGACAAGCGCATTGCCGTTTTTTTCCGCACAACGGATCGCATCAGCTAAAACCTTTTCCGGCAGTAGTGGGCGCGCGGCATCATGTACAATTACAAGATCACCTTTATTTAAATCTGCCATAATAAGCGCGTTATAAACTGAGTCTTGCCTCTCTTTTCCTCCTTCAACAATTGTCTGCAGTTTAGTTAGATGATGTTTTTTCTGAAGTTTTATTATTCGCGGAAATTCTTCCCTACTTGCCGCAACAATAATTTCATCAATCTTTTTTGTTTTTTGAAAAACTTCAAGCGTGTAAGCGAGAATTTCTTTCCCGTTTATTTTCAGAAATTGCTTCGGAGTAGCTCCTCCGAATCTTTTTCCAATACCTGCTGCGGGAATGATGGCAACGATTCGGGGCATGGTTGATGGTTGATGGTTGATAGTTGATGGAAGAAGCGACATAGATATTATTATATTATTGTTTGGAAATTCCAAAACACAAAACACAAATTCCAATTGTAATTTGTGTTTTGATGTTTGGATTTTATCTTAAAATTCTCTTCACTTAGATGATCAACATTGCATCACCGTAGCTGAGGAAACGGTATTGTTCTTTTAATGCTTTCTTATATGCCTTTAAGACAAATTCAATTTCTCCAAAAGCGGCAACCAGCATCATCAAAGTTGATTCCGGATAATGGAAATTCGTGATCAACTTAGTTCCAATTTGAAACTCGTAAGGAGGATAAATGAATTTGTCCGTCCAACCTTTATTCCCGCGAACATAACCGTCCGCCGTAACACTACTTTCCAAAGCACGAACAGCGCTTGTTCCAACAACGAAAACATTTTTACCGTTCTTCTTCGCTTTATTAATGATTTCAGCTGTTGATGCCGGAACATCGAAATATTCAGAATGCATCCGGTGCTTGGTTAAATCCTCAACTTCAACTGGTTGGAACGTTCCTAATCCGATATGAAGTAACACGGGAACAATCTCAACGCCCTTCTTATTTATTTTTTCCAAGAGCTTGGTTGTAAAATGGAGACCGGCTGTCGGTGCTGCAACCGAACCATCCGTTTTTGCATAAACCGTTTGATAATTTTCTTTATCAGCCTTTTCCGGTTCGCGTTTGATGTAAGGAGGAAGAGGTGTATGCCCAATTTTTTCAATAGAGGTAAACACATCGGGTCTATTAAACCGAACCGTTCTTCCGCGGGAAGTGGTATTATCAATAACTTCGCAGAACAGATCGTCATCAAAATAAATTTTATTTCCGATCCTTACTTTGCGCGCCGGATCAACGATGACGTCCCATATCCACTCGCGCGTATTGAGTTCGCGGAGAAGGAAGACTTCAATTTTGGCGTTCGTCTTTTCTTTTTTTCCATACAATCGGGCTTGAATAACACGCGTATCGTTTAACACAAGAACATCGCCTTCTTCCATATAGTCAACTATATGCGAAAAGGTTTTGTTTTCAATAGTTTGTGTCTCGCGATTCAAGACCATCATTTTGGATTTATCCCGCGGATGCATTGGGTATTTTGCAATATGTGTCTTTGGTAAATTATAACTAAACTCAGATAACTTCATTTTCTTTCACCTTGTTAATTTGAAACAACAGAGGAAGAGCACTTATGAATCATAAGCACTCTTGCTCTCATTAAGTCCGCCTTTGGCGGATTATTTTTTCTTGTGATCTTTTTTCTTATGATCTTTTTTCTTTTTGCTGTGCAGTTCGTTGATAACCGCTCGTGCAGCAGCCAAACGGGCGATCGGCACGCGGAACGGTGAACAACTAACGTAGTTTAATCCTGTTCTGTGGCAAAACTCCACCGATGAAGGTTCGCCGCCGTGTTCGCCGCAAATACCAACTTTTAGATCCGGACGGGTGCTTCTTCCTCTTTGTGTTCCAATCTCTAACAATTGACCGACCCCTTCCTGGTCGAGAGCTTCAAAAGGATCAACCGGCAGAATTTCTTTATCAACATACATCGGCAAGAATTTTCCTGCATCGTCACGTGATAACCCGAATGTTGTTTGGGTTAAGTCATTTGTTCCGAAACTGAAAAACTCGGCACGTTCGGCTATTTTATCGGCAACTAAAGCAGCGCGGGGCAATTCGATCATCGTTCCTACTAAGTAGTTGATCTTCACTTTCTTTTCTGCCATAACTTCCGAAGCAACTCTTCGGACAATTTCTTCTTGAAGTTTGAATTCAGTGGCTGTGCTCACTAATGGAATCATGATTTCGGGCTTAACTTTGAATCCTTCTTTCTTTACTTCGGCAGCGGCTTCAAATATTGCTCGCGCTTGCATTTCGGTAATTTCAGGATAAAGAATTCCGAGACGGCATCCTCTAAAGCCAAGCATAGGGTTGAACTCGTGCAAACTCGCCATCTTTTCTTGAATTTTTTTTACGCTTACTTTCAATTCTTTAGAAAGCTCTGAAATTTCAGCGTCTGTGTGAGGTAAAAATTCATGTAACGGCGGATCGAGAGTTCTAACGGTTACCGGGGAACCTTTCATCGCTTTAAAGATTCCTTTAAAGTCTTCTCTTTGATATGGAAGAAGTTCTGCCAGCGCAGCTTTTCTTGCTTCAAGCGAATCGGAAAGGATCATTTTTCTCATTGAAAGAATTTTGTTTTCGCCGAAGAACATGTGCTCGGTACGGCAAAGACCAATACCTTCAGCGCCGAATGCAATTGCATTTGCCGCTTGATCGGGTTGATCGGCGTTTGTTCTGATGCCTAATCTTCTAAAAGAATCCGCCCAGGTCATCAAACTGTTATACGTTTGGAATGTTGGAGATTCTTTAGCGGTAAGCGTTTTGGTAAGAAGAACCTGGATAACTTCCGAAGGTTTTGTTTCAAGTTTACCTTCAATAACTTCTCCGGTTGAGCCGTCAATGGAAAGATATTCTCCTTCTTTAACAACGATGTCTTTATTTTCTACACGGATAGTTCTTTCTTTGTAATCAATTTTTAAAGTGCCGCAGCCTGCAACGCAGACTTTTCCCATTTGACGCGCAACGAGCGCTGCGTGTGAAGTCATTCCACCGCGGGCAGTTAAAATACCTTCGGCAGCGTTCATTCCTTTAATGTCCTCGGGCGAAGTTTCGATGCGAACGAGAATTACTTTATCTCCTTTCGCAGCCATTTCTTCAGCGTCCTGCGCGCTTAACGCAACTTTACCTGAAGCGGCGCCGGGACCGGCATTCAAGCCTTTTGCTAAAAGTCTTCCGGCGTCAATTGCTTTTTTCTTTTCGCTTAAATCGAAAATTGGTCTGAGCAATTGGTTTAATTGATTTGGTTCGATACGGAGAATAGCCTCTTCTTTGTCAATTAATTTTTCTTTCACCATATCAACCGCCATTTTGATAGCTGCAAAGCCTGTTCTTTTTCCAACACGGCACTGAAGCATCCACAATGTACCTTGCTGAATGGTGAATTCAATATCCATCATATCTTTATAATGTTTTTCAAGTTTCAATCTAATGTCGTCAAGTTCGCGGTAAATTTTTGCGTTATCTTTTTTCAGTTCTGCAATCGGAAGCGGGGTTCTGATTCCGGCAACAACATCTTCGCCTTGTGCGTTGAAAAGATATTCACCGTAGAAAAGATTTGTGCCGGCGGCAGGGTCACGGGTAAATGCAACGCCTGTGCCGGAATCTTCGCCCATATTTCCAAACACCATTGATTGAACGTTTACCGCCGTTCCCCATGATTCGGGGATATCGTTTAATTTTCTATAAACAATTGCTCTTTCGTTCATCCATGAGCTGAAGACCGCGCCAACTGCGCCCCAAAGTTGTTCTTCGGGATTTTCCGGAAACGTGTGTCCGGTTTTCTTTTTGATTTCAGCTTTAAATTCAGATACCAATTCTTTTAAATCATCGGCAGTTAATTCTGTATCAAGCTTAACGCCGCGCTTTTCTTTCTTTGCATCAAGCAGCACTTCAAACGGATCGTGTTCGTGTTTGTCAATAGGTTTTAATCCAAGGACAACATCGCCGTACATTTGCACGAATCTTCTGTAAGAATCATAAGCGAAGCGGGGATTGTTCGTTTTCTTAATTACGGCTTCAACGGTAATATCGTTTAAGCCAAGGTTGAGAATAGTATCCATCATTCCCGGCATAGAAGCACGCGCGCCGGAACGAACGGAAACAAGCAGCGGGTTTGTTGAAGAGCCAAATTTTGCTTTCATCTCTTGTTCAACTTTAGCAAGAGCTTTTTTTACTTGCTCGCTCAATTGTTTTGGATAAGAATTTTTATTCTCAAAATATTGAGTGCAGACTTCAGTAGTGATGGTAAAGCCTGCGGGAACCGGCAATCCGATGTTTACCATTTCGGCAAGGTTTGCGCCTTTCCCGCCAAGCAGCGCTTTCATGTCAGCTTTTCCGTCGGCTTTTTTCCCGCCGAAAAAATAGACATACTGGTTTTTTTTTGATTTAGCCATAAGTGAGTAATCTCCTTAAGTTTATTTGTTTTTTTTTAGATACCTTGAACCTGGAAGTATCCATTGATTATTTCGTTTTGGGTTCACTAAGTTTTTTGAATATTTCTTTTATAAAATCTTTTTCGTTATCAAATTGTAATTCTATTTTTAGATAATAGATATCAATGTCATCAAGTTCTTTAGTGAATTGCATCAACTTTACCGCGTCTTTCTGCGTGGTAATTACAGAATGAACGTTTGTGGCATAAAATTGTTTCCGGATTATCTGAATATCTTCCCGGGTATAAAATTTGTGGTCACGAAAAACCATTCGGTTGCCGGAATCAACATGTAATTGTTCAAGCGCATTAAAGAACGAATGCGGATTTGCAATTCCGCTTATTACTAAACTGTTTTGACCTTCAAATTCTTTCGATTCATAAAACGTTTTCTTTTTGATGTCGAAAAATCCTTTTGCCGAATAGTGCGCGGTGAAAACTTTTTTCGTCTCAAAATATTTTTGAAGACGTCCGGGAATCTCTTTCCGCCCGGAAAATTTTCTGTTCAACACAATAATGTCTGCGCGTCTAATTGAAGAAAAATCTTCGCGTAGCATTCCGGTCGGTAAAAATGTACGCCGCAACGAACTCGCTTCCAGTAAAAACCGCTGTTCAAAAATCAGGATGTCTAAATCTCGAAATAACCATCTATGCTGGAAAGCGTCATCCAAAATGATGGTGTCGACTCCCGCCTTGGCAAGCAATTGTTTAGCGCCTTCAACACGGCTTTCACACACAGCGGCGGGAACAGAACATTCAAGCACGGTTTGATAGATTTCGTCACCGCATTCTTCAACAGTGGTTATCAGTTGGTTGCCGTCGGAGACAAAGAGAAATCCGGTTGATTTTCTTCCATAGCCACGGCTTAAGACTGCAACTTTTTTATCGCTTTGCTTCATTAAATTCGTCAGATAAACCACTAACGGAGTTTTCCCGCTGCCGCCGACGGTTAAATTACCAACGCTGATAACGGTTGCGTCAACTTTAGTTGAAGGGAATATTTTCGCGTCAAACAAAAAATTTCTGATTGCTGTGATCAGCGCATAGATCGGAACCAGCGGCAAAGCAGCTAATCGCAAACCATCTACTATTTTTCGTTTGTCTACCTTCATTTACTTAATCTGAAAATTCTTGAGCTTTCTTTTGCAATTCGTTTAATTTTTCTTCGCACTGTAAAATCATTTTTGACGTTTCATCGTAACTTAAATTCTTATCAATCAGTATTGGCTCAGAATAAACCAATTGCACTTTTGAAAATGGGAACGGAACTTCAAAATTATCCCAGCTGTGTAATTTTCTTTTCGATTTACAACCAACGCCGACAAGCACTAACGGAACTTCGCTTTTCTTTGCCGTGATAACCGCTCCCGCTTTCATTTTGAAATTTGGTCCGAGCGGTCCATCGGGAGTAATGGCAACCGGGCATTCGTGCTTCGCATGGTCAATCATAATTTGCAGCGCTACATTTCCGCCTTTAGAACTTGAACCGCGTACGACATTGTAATTCCATTTGCGTAATATTTTTGCAAGTAAATCGCCGTCTTTACTTTTACTGATTATGGCAAGTAAGTTTAGGTCTCGATGAGCAAACCACGGAATCACCATCGTTCCGTGCCAGAATGCAAGCACAAATTTTTTCCTTTCTGTTAAAAGCGATTTAATGGAATCACTTCCCGTCGAGTAAATCCGCAACGTTTTGCAGAGCGTTTGACTCAACATGTAAAGAACATAAGTTCCAATGAACCGGAGAAAATTTTGATACTGTTTTCTAAACTTCATTTATTGATGCGATAATTATTTCTGCGGCAGTTTTGGAGGCATGTTTGTTTCCAAGAACATCTTTCAGACTTTTTAATTTTTCTGAAACAGACTTGTAGAAAGAAACATCGCTTAAAAAATTGCTGCATTCATTTAAAATATTTTTTGTGTTCACTGCATTCTGAATTAATTCCGGCACAACCGTTTCACCTGCGATAATGTTGGCTAATCCGATGCTGCGTAACGTAACCAATTTTTTGCCGATGAAATACGTCAACGCATTTGTTCTATAAACGATCACCATCGGCAAACCGAACAGCGCCGCCTCAAGCGTTGAAGTTCCCGATTTAATAATGCCAAGTTTCGCATACTTAAAAAGTTCATACGATTTATTTTTAATAACCAGGTAATCTTTTTCTCTGCTTAACTTCTTAAAAGTTTTTTCATCAATGTTTGAAGAACAGCCAACCACAACTTGCAAATTGAATTTCTTTGCAACCGCAACCGCTCCTTCAATTACGGAAGGAAATATTTTTGCAACTTCTTGAATCCTGCTTCCTGGCAGAACGAGTAAAATATCTTTTTGTACATCGAGATTGTTTTGAGAGAAAAATTCATTTCTCTCAACAAACGAATAATTGTTAATCCTTTCAATTAACGGATGCCCGACAAACGTTGCATCGACTCCAGCGTTTTTATAAAATGTTTCTTCAAACGGAAACAGCACGAGCATTTTATTCACAAGTTTTTTTATTTTGTGAATGCGGTGTTTTCCCCAAGCCCATATTTGCGGAGAGATGTAATAAATGATTTTTCTCTCCATAACATTTAACTTTTTTGCGATGCTGAGATTGAAACCGGGATAATCTATCAACACACAAGTTTGAATATTTTTTTCTTCAACAAGTTTCAATACATCGGTCTGGACTTTTTTAATAAACGGTAGATGTTTTATCACTTCAACAAAACCAAGAAACGCCATTTTGTTGATGTGATAGAGAAGCAGCATCCCTTCACTTTTCATTTCATCGCCGCCGATACCGTAAAATGAAAGTGACGGATCAATCACCTTCATCGCTTTTATTAATGCGGCACCGTGCAAATCACCGGATGCTTCTCCCGCGATGACCAATATGTTTTTCATTTCAGACACGATTAAGACATTCTTCTAAAAAACCAAAGGAGAATTAATGTTCCGGCTACAATTGAAAAAGCTTGCAGCGTTCTGCGTTCCGAGCGCAATCCTTTTTTGATATCATAGTCCGGTTGTTCAACTCCATCTTTTTTGTAAGGAGATAAACGCGGGAAAATGCGCGGAACATTTTTGATATAGTCTGTAAAATCGTTTCCAAATTTCTCTTTGAGGAATCCTTCTTCTTCTTTAATAATTTCGTGATATTGGAAAATGAAAAACGCCAACGCAATAATTTGGAGATATGGAAAGAGAGCAAAGGACATAATTCCCAATCCGAAATAAATTAAAATATTTCCAACGTAAAGCGGATTGCGAACGTGTGCATACGGACCGTTTATAACTAAATATGTTCCGCCGACTTTACCGGTTGTGCGCGTTTCGCTTCCCGCCCAACTAACAGCCCAAAGTCTTATTAGTTCGCCGCAAACTGCAATCAATAAGCCAAGCGGTAAACTCCACACGTTTGATTGCTGATACGCTATCATTAAAATTACAAATGGTATTGGGGTGTAACTTCTGTATTTAAATAGTTTATTAGTCATTTGTCATTCGTCATTTGTTAGTAATATTTTTAGAGCCAATCGATTTTATATACGCATTCAATTTTTTATGGAGTAGCTCAATTTTGTTATAATAAATATGAAGCGCATCTATCGTAATTAAATTTCTATTTTCTGCTTTCTTCAACCAAACTTGTGTTTCTGTTAAAGAACCTCTGCTGATGTAACAAAAATGTTTGTTTTCCTGATAATGGAATCTTCCAAAACCTTCTGCGATATTAGCTGCAACCGAATCAGCAGAATTAACAATCTGTTTGCCGAGAGTACTCTTTGCAAAATAGTCCCATGCAAGAACCTCTTTCCAAACCATTTCACCAAGCTCCATTGCAAGATTAAAGACTTCCAGTTCAGTTAATTTCATTTCAAAATTTCACTCTCAAATGACCATTGACCATCATCCTAGTTTATACAAGTTTTTTCTTTTCAATTCGGCTTGATGCCTTTTCTTCAATCGTTTTTTTGCGAACAAGGTTTCTAATTTAGAAACGACGTCGTTGAAATTGTCATACGGGAAAAAGGTTACTTTTTCTTTCTCACAAAATTTACGAAGCGAATCTTTCGCAAAAATAAAATCGCAATATTGCGCCGGACAAACATCTGAACTTCCGTTCC
>Ga0210016_1005157_pt1 | contig 10975 bp, 10 predicted proteins | sample CryGeyCG2014_300_FD_185454 | JGI IMG/M metagenome (GOLD analysis project Ga0210016, IMG submission 185454) | Groundwater microbial communities from aquifer - Crystal Geyser CG02_land_8/20/14_3.00 (SPAdes) (version 2) | ecosystem: Environmental > Aquatic > Deep subsurface > Groundwater | place...
AAGCTCCATAGCTCCGCGCGCAAGTCCTGAGGAATGAGGCGTACTTACAGCTACGCTGCAATGACGAAGGACGTAGCACAACGCCGCAGATGGACTTTTTACGAAGCCGTCCCAGGAACATTACTGTGTAATCCCAAAATGATAATGTCCTATTCTGCCAAGATAGAAATGTCCTAATAGTAGGCTATAATGCCTTCCTTAAAAGGAGGGTATGATGGTGAGAAAGGACATGATCGAAATGAGCAGAAGGGAGTTAACCAGGATTCATTTTATCAAACAGGCGCTGGAGAAGAAGATCACGCAGGCAAAGGCAGGTGAGCTGACTGAGTTAAGTGATCGACAGATACGGCGGCTCATAAAGAGGATGCGGAAGGAGGGAGAGACGGGGATTTGCCATTGCTCCAGGGGTAGGCTTTCAAATCGTCGGATACCGAAGAAAATAAAGGACAAGGTCATAAAGCTCTGCCGAGGGATATATTCAGGATTTGGTCCTACCTTCGCAAGTGAAAAGCTTTTGGAGCGAGACGGCATCAAGATAAGCGACGAGACCTTGCGGCTTTGGTTCAAAGAAGCAGAGATTACGTATCAGGGCCGTAAGGGAAGAAAGCACCGGCAGTGGCGGGAGCGGAAAGAGCATATTGGCGAGCTGGTACAGATGGACGGGTCCCACCACGACTGGTTCGAGGGCCGGGGTCCGAAATGTGTGCTCATGTCGTACATTGATGACGCCACCGGAAGGGTCTACGCCCGTTTTTACGATTACGAGGGGACCTATCCGGCCATGGACAGTTTTTGGCGCTATATCGAGAAATACGGCATGCCCCAGAGCGTGTATTTGGACAGGCACTCAACCTATAAGTCAACGGCCAAGCCGACGATTGAGGAGGAGCTTTCAGGCAGGGATCCTCAAAGCCAGTTTGAGCGGGCGCTTTCCGAGCTTACCGTAAAGGTCAGACATGCCGGTTCCCCCCAGGCAAAAGGCCGTATCGAGAGATTGTTTCGGACCTTTCAAGACCGGTTGGTCAAGGATATGCGGCTTGAGGGGATCAAGACCAAGGAAGAGGCGAATCGGTTTATAGACAACGGCTACCTCAAGAAACACAACGAGAAGTTTTGCAACGATCCGGCAAAGGAGGCCGATTTGCACCGCCCAAACCCCGGAGGAGGCTTTGGGGTCAGGAGGGCTTTGGGGTCAGGCCTACACATTACACTTTTTAGAATTAAATATTCCTTGGTTTTTTTAAAATGTGCAATGTGTAGGCCTGCCCCCAGGACTTGTGCCGAACATTATAGCCTGATCTAAAACAAATCGCGAGGACTTTTTCAACAGCCCCACAGGCTATTTTATTGATTGTACCTATCTTGAAAGCTGAAAAAACAGCCTGTTGTCCCCTTTTAGCCCCTTATTTTTTCTGTTGCCAAAAAGCACACAATGTGTTAACTTATCAACCAATGAAGCATATAAATTGGAATACGGAAAAGAGCCTGGAACTCAAAGAATCAAGAGGAATTTGCTTTGAGGATATCGTTTATTATATTAAAAAAGGCGGCATTCTGGATGACTATTTACATCCAAATCAGAAAAGGTATCCGGAACAGCGGATAATGATAATCGGAATAAATAATTATGCATACCTTGTTCCTTATGTCGAGGATGCGGAAGAAATATTTCTAAAAACCATTATCCCCAGCAGAAAGGCAACAGAGATTTATTTTGGAGGAAAAAAATGAAAACTAAATTAACTAAAGAAGAACAAGAAATATTGGACAGTTATGAAAAAGGCGAATGGGTCCCGGTAAAAAATCTTTCAAAAAGAAAAGCGGAACTAATGAAGTATGCAAGAAACACTTTAAAGAAAGATAAAAGACTAAACATAAGAATTTCCGAAAGAGACCTGACTGAGTTGCAAAAAAAGGCAGTAAGCGAGGGGTTGCCTTATCAGACATATGTTTCCAGCATAATTCATAAATTTGTCAGCGGCAAGCTAATAGAGGCAAAAAAATAAATCTTTCTCCTTTCTCTCCTTAATTTAAAATTGCCCAGCCTATTCCGCTTCTTGCAGCAGTTCCCATGGACAATGGGCATCCTGGGAATACTTGGAATTGTCCAGAATGAAACCGGACGGACCCCCACAAGTTCTTCTCCCGGCATCAGCATGAAACTAAGTAAGCAATTTTAGGGACGTTCTTGACTTTTTCAACTTATTATTTCTGTTTTCTTATAGAGAAAGTTCAAGAAATCAAGAACGTCCCCTATTTTCTCCGTCCCCTTCTCCACCCTTTGGTGGATGAGAACATCAGGGGTTAAGGAGTAAAGTGCCTGCGCACAAATAACATGAACACTTATGGGGCATTTGGATGTACAGTGTAGTTCCAATCGCCGTGAAACTTAGCGGGCTTGAGATTCACCTTGGATAAATCGGCATTGGACACTTTGACCCCGGTCGGATATTTTTTCCGATTCAGTTTCGCTTTGATGCGCAGCCCGGTAGTCGTCGTTGTGTTTCCGATCAAGTTAATGATTGTCTCATGACTGACCAAAGGTTGGCCACGCCAATTTTGCGTGATAAAGGAAAACATGCGATGTTCGATCTTGTTCCATTTGCTTGTTCCCGGCGGCAAATGACATACGTTAACGGACAAACCGATGGTGTCCGCCAGACGCTGCAGCCCCAGCTTCCACAAACGCGACCGACTGCCATTGCTCCCCCCGGAATCGGCGCAAATCAACAATTCCTCGGCTTCAGGATACGCTGGCGAGCCCATATGCTTCCACCAAGACAGAATGCTGTCGATGGCAAAGTCAGAGGTGTCATGATCGATACCTACACTCACCCAACCGCTGTTGTCCGCCACATCATACACCCCATAGGGAATGACTTTACCCAGCTTTTTATCCAGAAAGTCATGGACACGCGTTTCTTGCGGCGCGCCCTGTGGCTGCCACTCTCGACCGCCGTTCTTGAAGTTGCCTACCATCTCCTTTTTCTTGGTGTCCACGGATACCACAGGCTGATTCCGACGCTGAAACGCCTTTGTCCGGGCGTTGATATGTTCAAATTGCGCATTCCGATCAGGATGTTGCGTCCCTTCTATTGTCTTCGCATTTGCTTGAAGGCTGTATCCCATAGCATGCAACAAATCAGCGACCTTGCGGTCTCCGATACGATACCCTTGGCTTTGAAGCTCTTGCGCCAGGTTCCGAGTGCTCTTGCATGTCCAGCGCAAAGGCGATTCCGGATCTCCCCGGGTCGTCGGTTCGACAAGGGCATCCAGTGCCTGGATGATGTCCGGCGCATGATGGGTCAATGGCTTGCGTCCGCCCCCCTTTTTCCGAATGCGTCCGGGAGGAGGCGCACCGGCCTTGCCGGACTCCAGTTCTTTGAATCCGACATGGATGGTGGTGCGAGACAGTCCGGTTGCCCTGGCTACTTTCGATACGCCTCCATGCCGGAGAGAGCGGGCTTCTACAGCCGCCCATATGCGCCGTCCACGCTCATCAAGAAATTCGTTGAGCGCTTTGTACTTCTCTTGAATCATGCGATGTTCAACCATGCTGCTATAATACACCGGCATGGTTGATTGTTCAAGTTATTTTTGCGCAAACCCAAAGCTGATCAAATCACTGAAAAACAAACACTTGAACCCTTGACCCCAAGATACCTCAGTGTAGTAGCCGTCGCAGACGGTCCCGGCCCGGCAAGAATAGATTCAAGGAGATGCCGGGATCTAACGACAAAAATAGAGAAAAGCGGGGCACGCGAAGCGTAACCCTGGAATCCTCGACCCCTTCTTAACCACTATATGTGATAAGAACCAAAATAAAAACCTTAACCTTGACTTTGCCGCCGCCATTCTTTATCTTGATGATTAATAGAAGGAGTTTTTATGTCTGAAAAGAATGCCTTTGTGATGAACAAGAAGGCCGTGGCGCTTCTGTCCGGGGGGCTCGACAGCACCCTCGCGGTGAAACTCATGCTCATGCAGGGGATCGAGGTGACGGCGATCAATTTCAAAACCCCTTTCTGCTGCTGTAACCGGAAGAACGGCTGCGGCAATGAGGCGGGCCGGATCTCCAAGGAATTCGGGATCCCGGCCAAGCTGATCTATGTGGACAAGGATTATATCGAGATGGTCCGGAACCCGAAGTTCGGCTACGGAAAACATATGAACCCCTGTCTGGACTGCCGGATCTTCATGCACAAGAGGGCCGCTTCCTTCATGGAGGAGATCGGAGCAACCTTTCTGATCACCGGAGAGGTCCTGGGGCAGCGCCCCATGTCCCAGAGGAGGGATGCTATGAACCTGATCGACCGGGAGTCGGGGCTCGAACAGAGGATTTTAAGACCGCTCTCCGCCGGGGTCATGGAACCCACGCTCCCGGAACAGCAGGGGATCGTTGACCGGAGCCGGCTCCTCTCGATCACCGGCCGCGGAAGAAAGGCGCAGATGCAGCTCGCGGATGAGTTCTCCATCAAGGACTATCCCTGCCCGGCCGGGGGCTGTCTGCTCACGGATATTAAATTTGAGGCCAAGCTAAAGGACCTGTTCCTGCACCAGGAGAACTTCACCATGGAGGAGATCCGCCTTCTCAAGATCGGGCGGCACTTGAGGCTCAGCCCGGAACTCAAGATCATCGTGGGCAGAGACGAGGAAGAAAACAACCGAATCGAATCCCTTGCAAAAGGAAAGCACCCGCTCTTTATCCCCGAGGATTTCAATGGTCCAAGCTGCGCGGCCCTCGGCAGACTGGACTATGAGGCCAGGGAGCTGATCGCCCGGATCATCCTCAAATACGCCCACGTCCAGGGAGCGGGACGCGTGAGGCTTTATCTCCATGAGAAAGAAGAGGCTTTCTCCGTTCCCGCACCGATTGCCGACCCGGATCTGGACCGGTTCCGGATACCTGCCTAAGCTCTAACCATCAAACCACAGAAACCACAGAGAAAAGCCTTTTTCGCCACTAAGACACAAAGGCACTAAGAAAAACTATTTAGCCACGAATTGACACAAACAAAAAACAGCCGTTCCTTTGTGCAGATTCGTGTTCATTCGTGGCAAAAAGGTTTTTTTCTCTGTGTCCTCTGTGGTTTCTCTGGTTGGTGGATTTAGATCATCTTTTTCGGTTGATTCCGTTTCACCGGCAAGGTTATAATAAATCAGAAAATCGTCTGTTCCTTTTCCCAATAAAAAAGGAGATGCCATGAAATTTCGTGATCTCGTTGTCATTACAGTGTTTTTTTGCCTGTTCTCCTCGGTTTCGAGCGCTGCGATCTATCAATGGGTGGATGATTCCGGGCAGACCCACTTCACCGACGACCCTAAAAAAATTCCGGAAAAGTTTAAAGAAAAAGCCGTGGATTTCGATAAGGTAGAGCATAAAGGGCGCGTGACCTTTGACCCGACCCCGGTGAGCGCCCCCGGGAAACAGGCCGGGGAGGAGCCGTCGCTTAAAAGCGCACCCAAAGAGGATGATCAACAGGCAAAGGCGGCAAAGGAGCACAAGGTCATCCTCTATATGGCCGACTGGTGACCGGCTTGCAGACAGGCGAAGAGTTTCTTCGTCACGAACGGGATCAAGTACACCGAGGTCAATGTGGAGAAGGATAAAAAGGGACTCCAGGAAATGCTTGAGAAGTCCGATGGATATACGGGAATCCCGGTCATTGATATTGATGGAACGATCTTCAGAGGTTTCAGCCCCCGGGCCATTGAAAAGGCCTTGAAACAATAATCCCGGGCTGCCGGATACAAGGAGAATGAGATGGTCACAAACATGGGGAAATTGGACCGGGGGATCCGGACCGTTCTGGGGGTCTGTTTAATCCTGGGGAGTTTCCTGCTCTCTCAACTGCTGACCCCCCTTCGGATCTTTCTGGTCCTCTGGGGCGCGGTCTTTCTCATCACCTCTTCGGTGGGATATTGACCGGCCTATCCGTTCGCATATGAAGATCCGCTTCAAACTGATCGCCTCGTTTGTCTTCCTGATCCTCCTCACCGCTGTGCTGTACGGCTTGGCCGCATACAGTGCCATACGGGAGCCGATGCGTTCCTTTGAGAAGAGGAGCACGCTGGAGCATAGCTGGTTGATCGTCAACCAGTTAAACCAGTTCATGGACCATGCCTGCGATGAATTTTCTATCCTCTCCCGGCAGGATCTTCTAAACTACATAGAGGACCCCGAGAAAAGTCCGCTCCATCATGAAGAAGCCCTGCCCGACATATTGAATAAAAAATTCATCTCGAACGCCGCTTTTCTTCCCAGGGAGAAGACCTCCCCAGAAAGCCTTCACAAATTGGAGAAGGATGATCTGATCCCGTCGGACAAAGACCAGGAGCTTCGGATCATCCCCAAGAAAGATCCGACCCGCTCTCTGCTCAGGGTATCCAGAAAATATTACGATACCGATGGAATTTTTTCAGGAGAGGGGTTCATATTTCTGGACATTCAGCGGATACTGAACTACCTGATCTTGAAAGGCCCCTTGAAAGAGGCCTGTATCTGCATCCGGGACCGATCCGAAGGTCTGCTTTACAGTACGTTAAATAAGCCCATAGATTCGAGAGACATTCGACAGGTCATGGCGTACACCGAAGAGGGATTCCGTAACCTTGCGGAAAACAAAGGCGATCCATTCAATACCAAAGAAATTTATGACGAGGAAAACCGGCTTTTCCTGATCGGCTCCATGCTCCCTGCCTTGGGACTCCCGATCTTTATTGAACCGGACTTCCTGAAATTGGACACGATTTTCTCCTCCATGTCACAGAACATGATCCTGATCGGTGCGGCGATCTTATGGGGCACGGTCTGGATCGCCATGATCCTCGGATACCGGGTCATGAGACCGATCGAAAAATTAAGCCTTGGAGCCGAACGGATCGCCTCCGGAGATTATGCCTACCGGCTGAAACCCAAGGGGAGAGATGAGATCGCCCTCCTGTCGCAAAGATTCAACATCATGGCCGAAGCCGTGGAAAAACGCACCCATGATCTGGAACGGACCAACGAGGAACTCAAGGAACAGGACCGGAAAAAAACGAACTTCCTTGACACCGTGGCCCATGATCTCCGGACGCCCCTCACCTCCATCAAGGCCTATGCCGACCTTCTGCTGAGATACCCGGATGAGAGCGAGAAGATAAAACAGGAATTCCTCGATACCATCATCAAGGAATCTGAGCGCATGGCCTCCCTGATCAATGACTATCTGGACCTCACCAAGCTTGAGAACGGGACACTCCATTACCGTTTCCGGGAAGTGAACCTCGCGGAGATGATCCATGAATTCGAGCGGATCAACCAGGGAGAATGCAAAATCAGGGAGATCCGGATCTGCTCCCGGATCAGCGAGCCTCTTCCCTTGATCTTCGCGGACCCGGACCGCTTAAGACAGGTCTTTTCCAACCTTTTGAGCAATGCCATCAAGTATTCACCCGCCCGGGGGGAGATCAGGATCGAGGTCTCCAGCGATAAAGAACAGGAAAACGATCATGGCGCAGACTGGATCGAGGTCTCGGTCTCGGATGAAGGGCCCGGAATCCCCGATGAGTTTCACGAGATCATCTTCGATAAATTCCGTCAGATCGACGGCCCGATCCATCGCACCAAAGGGGGCACCGGACTGGGCCTCCCGATCTCCAGAGAGATCATCGCCAAACACGGCGGGAAGATCTGGGTGGAAAACCACAACGGCAAAGGGGCCTGCTTCAAATTCACACTCCCGGTCACACCTTTAGAAAATTCTGAAACCTTCTGAATTTTGGTTCTTCTCCCATATAGTGGGTAAAAAGGGTTCGAGGATTCTAGGGTTCAAGGGTTCAAGTGAAATACTGAAACGAAAGCAAAATCTCCAGATAAAAACACTGGACCCCAAGATGCCTTAGTGTAGTAGCCGTCGCAGACTGTCCCGGCCCGGTAAAAAAATAAATTCAAGGAGACGCCGGGATCTAACGACAAAAATAGAGAAAAGCGGGACACGCGAAGCGTAACCCTTGACCCCTCGGACCCTTTGTTTTTAGCCTTTCACTTGACCCCTGGAATCCTTGAACCCTTGACCCCTGATGTTTTCATACGGGTCCAAGTTTGACGGAAACCGCCATCTCTGGTTCAATTAACATATGATAAAGAATGACGCATCACAAAGGCCCAATCACCTGATCGGGGAGAAGAGCCCTTACCTGCTCCAGCATGCCGGAAACCCCGTGGACTGGTATCCGTGGGGGGCCGAGGCGCTGGCTCGCGCACACAAAGAGAACAAGTTGATCTTCCTCTCCATCGGATACTCCACGTGCCACTGGTGCCACGTGATGGAAGAGGAATCCTTTGAAAATCAAGAGATCGCAGCCCTGCTGAACCTCGATTTCATCTGCATCAAGGTGGACCGGGAGGAACGCCCTGACCTGGACCAAATATACATGGCCGCGGTACAGGCCCTGACCGGAGGCGGGGGATGGCCCCTGAATGTCTTCCTGACACCGAACCTGAAGCCTTTTTTCGGCGGGACCTATTTCCCTCCACGGGACCAGTGGGGACATGCCGGGATGACGACCCTTCTCCCCAAGATTGCACACCTCTGGAAAGAGACCCCCCAGGAGATCGTCAAGAGCGGGGAGCGGCTGACCGAGGTGATCCGTGAGCCGGCATCGGATGAACCGCAGGGAAAGATCGGGCCGGAACTGCTGGATCAGGCCGTGAGAGAGATCTCAAAACACTTCGACCCGGTGTACGGCGGCTTCGGGCCTGCCCCCAAGTTCCCGCAGGGGATGACCCTATCCTTCCTGCTTCGCCATCACCGCCGGACCGCTTCGCCTGAGGCCCTGAACATGGCGGAAAAGACCCTTGAGTCCATGGTCCGGGGAGGGATCTATGATCAGATCGGCGGCGGGTTCCACCGGTACTCCACGGACGCACGGTGGCTGGTCCCGCATTTCGAAAAGATGCTCTATGACCATGCGGTTCTCGCACAGGCCTATCTGGAAGCCTTCCAGGTCACGGGCAAGGACGAATACAGAAAGACCGCGCGGGAGGTCCTCGATTATGTGCTCAGGGATATGACCGACCCCCAGGGCGGATTCTATTCCGCAGAGGACGCGGACAGTGAGGGGGAGGAGGGGACCTTCTATGTCTGGACACCGGAGGATATTGAATCCATCCTGGGAGCCAAGAACGCAAAGATCTTCAACCGGTTTTACGATGTGACCAGGGACGGGAACTTCGAAGGGGGCCGTAGCATCCTCCATCGCTTAATCGAGCCGGAGGCGTTTGCACGGGAACAGAATCTCCCTCTGAATGAACTGAATAACATCCTTTCTCAAGGCCGGAAACTCCTGATGGAGGCCCGGTCACAGAGGGTCCGCCCCCACAGGGATGAAAAGATTCTCACGGCCTGGAACGGTATGATGATCGGATCCCTGGCCTATGCCTCGGAGGTCCTGAATGACCGCCGCTATGCCGAGGCCGCAGACAAGGCCGCCCGCTTTGTGCTGCTGCACCTTCTCACAGACCAGGGCCTTCTCCGGCGCTACCGGGACGGGCAAGCCGGAATCCCGGCGTACCTGGATGACTATGCCTTTCTTGTTCAGGGGTTGATCGAACTCTACCAGGCCACTTTCAGCCCGGAATGGATCCTAAGTGCAGTGGATCTCAACCGGGCTATGATTGAGCGTTTCTACGACCCGGAGGAGGGGGGCTTTTTCTTCACACAGGCCGGAGATCCGACCCTCCTCAGCAGGCGAAAGGAATTCTACGACGGCGCCAAGCCTTCAGGCAATGCCGAGGCCATCCTCAACCTTCTGAGACTCTATGAATTCACCGGGGATTCAAAACTTAAAAAAATCGCCGTGAAAAGCCTGGAGCGGATCTCGGGCGCCATGGCTGCCGTTCCTTCGGCCTTTGCCCAAAGCCTTACGGCTTTGGATTTCCTTGTCAGCGCGCCCATGGAGATCGCCGTGGCCGGGACACCGGATGACCCGGCCATGAGCGCCATGCTCCGGTCGGTCCGGGAACCCTTTGTGCCGAACAAGGTCGTGGCGGTTGCAATACAAGGGGATAGTGGGATTTCTGACTTCATCCCTTTCCTTTCCGGCAAGGTCCCGGTCTCAGGGAAACCCACGGCCTATATCTGCACGAATTACACCTGTAAAAAACCGGTCACTGACAACGAGGAGGTGAGAAGGATCTTATCAACATCGGGGGTGAAATGAGAAACGGAGGCCGCGCTATTTTATTATTGTCAAGGTCTCCTGCATCACCTTCGTGGTCCTGTCAGGCAAAGTGCATGACCATGAGGTCATCATATCCCTTCAGCAGTTTCTGCCGGTGGTTTGTCTCTTCCTGGGCGAGTCTTTGATAGAGGCTCTTGAGCTTCATATCCTGGACAAGATGGACACGGCTGAGATAGAACTCCTCGGCCTCCTCTTCACGCCTGATGGCCAGCTTCACAATATCTTCGGGTTTGGAGAACCTTTTGAGTTCTTCCTTGATGAGATAATCCGTCATCTCAAGGCTCTTCTCATCCGAAGGAGCGCCGATCTTTTCATACTTGCCCGTCATCAAGGCCTCGCGCAGAAGGTTGAAATGGCTCGTCTCTTCTTGAATGAGATGCGTGAGTATGGACTTTGAGTCTTCTCTCTCCACAAAACCGGCCATGGCCTGATACAACCTGATCGAATAATCCTCCTTTTTCATGGCCATGTTCAGGATGACGGCATCCCCTGCCGTCTTGAGGTAGGTCTCCGATATCGCATCTCTCGGCCAGGCATTTTCCTTATGGTTGGATTCTTTCATGCTTCTGTGCTCCACGCCTTCTTGAAAAAGGCAGATCTACCCTTTCCCCTCCTTACAAACTGACCATGTCCCACATTTTTTGCTGGACACAGGGGGTGCCGGTATGGTAGTTTACCGGCATGCGGGCTTGCGGTCAAGATTTTTCGGACGAAATCATCTGGAGAATAGAGGCGACGGTGGAATCTG
>Ga0210016_1005169_pt1 | contig 10956 bp, 11 predicted proteins | sample CryGeyCG2014_300_FD_185454 | JGI IMG/M metagenome (GOLD analysis project Ga0210016, IMG submission 185454) | Groundwater microbial communities from aquifer - Crystal Geyser CG02_land_8/20/14_3.00 (SPAdes) (version 2) | ecosystem: Environmental > Aquatic > Deep subsurface > Groundwater | place...
CAGCAAATTTATAATAAGAACAAGAAAATGGCGCTGGAATTAAGAAAAGCACTCCAGCAACAAAATACAGAATTGCTTTTCTTTTCTGTTTTGAAACTATTTTTCCCATAATATTTAATTTTTAAAAAGGTTTTTACTCCTAAACAAATTTATAATAAGCATACCATACAAATTATTAAAAGTAAAGACATAATTTTCATTGAAAATAAAATTTTAATTCTGTATAATCACCAAACATGAAAAAAAATAAAATAAAAATAGTTATTCTAGCCGCAGGAAAAGGCAAAAGGATGGAAAGCGACCTGCCGAAAGTTTTGTCGCAAGTAAAAGGCAAACATATGATCAGGCATGTAATAGAATCTGTCAGTAAAATTCATAATGAAAAGCCGTATGCTGTTGTCGGACATAAAGCGGAACTTGTTCAATCTGAACTTGGAGATTTGTGTTTTTATATATTACAAAAAGAACAGCTTGGCACAGGACATGCAGTTTCTTGCGCTAAAGAAGATTGTGAAGACGCTGAAGACATTGTAATTCTTTCCGGTGATCAGCCTTTTATCAAAGCGGAAACTATAAAAAAACTGATAAAAAAACATTTGGAATCCGGAGCTAAAGTAACTTTTACTACAACCGTACTCCCCGACTTTCTGGATTGGCGGAAAGGATTCACAGCTTTCGGGAGAATTTTAAGAAAAGATGGAAAAGTTATTGGAATTAAAGAATTTAAAGACGCAACTGAAGAGGAAAAGAAAATAAAAGAGGTGAATGCAGGATGTTATATTTTTAATGCAGAATGGCTCTGGAAAAATTTAGAAAAAATAAAAAATGAAAATGCTCAAAAAGAATATTATTTAACAGATCTTTTGCATATAGCTTCAGAGAATAATGAAAAAATAGAAACCGTAAAAATAGATCCACGCGAAGCTCTCGGTGCCAATACAAAAGAAGAACTTGAAATTTTAGAAAAGTTAGTTGTATAATCATATCCTATGCAAAACCCATTTCAAAATGCAATGTCACAGTTAGATAAGGTCTCAAAGATTAAAAATTTTGGCCCTAATAAACGGGCAAGCGATGAATTCATTGCTCGCCTCCGTCAGCCAGACAGAGATATTAGAATTTCCATTCCTGTAAAGATGGACGACGGATTACTGAAAATTTTTGAGGGATATAGGGTTGAATATAATAATACTTTGGGGCCATACAAGGGCGGAATAAGATATCATCAAGATACTGAAATAAATGAAGTGAAAGCGCTCGCCTTCTGGATGGCACTCAAATGCGCTGTGGCTGGGATTCCGATGGGTGGAGGCAAAGGTGGCATCACAGTAAATCCAAAAGAATTATCTAAAGGAGAATTGGAAAGACTTTCGCGCATATGGGTGCAAAAACTTGCGGATGTTTTGGGGCCGAATAAAGATGTGCCGGCGCCGGATGTAAACACAACTTCGGAAATAATGGCTTGGATGACTGACGAATATGAAAAAATTACAGGCGACAAAACTGGCGCAGTAATTACCGGTAAGCCTCTTGATAAAGGTGGTTCCGAAGGACGAGGTACAGCTACCGCCCAAGGAGGATTTTTTGTTTTCGAAGCACTGAAAAAAGAATTAAATTTGCCGGAAAAATGCAAAGTGGCGATTCAAGGATTTGGAAATGCTGGATCAAATGCGGCGTCTATTTGGAGCAAAGCAGGACACACTATCGTAGCTATCTCAGATTCAAAAGGCGGAATTTATAATCAAAACGGACTTGATATTGAAAAATTAATGGAATACAAAAAAACTACTGGTTCCCTTTCTAATTTTCCAGGAACAAAAAATATCACGAATGAAGAATTACTTGAAATTGAAACTGATCTCTTAATCCCTGCTGCATTTGAAAACCAGATAACTAGCGCAAATGCTAACAAAATTAAAGCCAAAGCAATATTAGAGCTTGCTAATGGCCCAATTACACCAGAAGCAGATGAAATATTATTTACAAAAGGTGTTCCAATAGTTCCAGATATTTTAGCTAATTCCGGCGGAGTCACAGTCTCCTATTTCGAATGGGATCAAAACTTAAAGAATGAACACTGGAGCGAAAAAGAAGTTTTTAAAAAATTAAAAATAAAAATGGAAGATTCGGCGCAAAAAGTTTTTGAAAAAGCGGTAGAAAACAAAACACATCTCCGCATGGGTGCTTTCATCTTGGCTCTTGAAAGAATTAAAGAGAAAATGTAAAATCAAAAACCGCGCGGTTAGCTCAGTTGGTAGAGCATTCCCTTGACGTGGGAAGGGTCACGGGTTCGAGCCCTGTATCGCGCACTTTATTAATTAAAATTTCTAATGGGATGAAAATTTTATCTATTGAAACAAGCTGTGATGACACCGGAATAACCATACTGGAAGCAAAAGGAAGTATTTCAAATGCTTCTTTCAAGATCATAGCCAACACCTCAGACTCGCAGATAAAAATTCATACCAAATATGGCGGAGTTTATCCAGCACTCGCCAAAAATGAACACATAAAAAATTTGCCTATACTTCTTGAAAAAGTTTTAAAGAAGTCCAAATTGCTAAAGTTAACAAACTCAGCTATCGCTGAGTTTGTTAACTTTAAAAAACCAATTGACGCTATTGCTGTGACTTACGGACCGGGGTTAGAGCCCGCGCTCTGGGCAGGAATAGTTTTTGCAAAAGAACTTGCGAAAAAATGGGGAGTTCCAATAATTCCTGTAAATCACATGGAAGGGCATATACTTTCCGTATTTGGAAAAAATAAAGGAAAATTTGCAATTCCCAAGGTAAAACTTCCAATATTATCTCTTTTAGTTTCTGGCGGACACACCCAATTAGTACTTGCAAAAAAATGGATGAATTACGAAATAATAGGTGAAACTTTAGATGATGCAGCTGGTGAGGCATTTGATAAAGTCGCGAGAATGCTTGGCCTTCCCTATCCTGGCGGACCGGAAATTTCCAAATTAGCGGAAAAAGGCAGAAAAGAAAAAATAAAATATAATTTTAAATTGCCGAGACCGATGATATACAGCAAAAATTTTGATTTTTCTTTTTCCGGCTTGAAAACTGCTGTGCTTTACTTGATAAGAAAAATTGGAAAATTGGATGAAAAAACAAAAGAAAAAATCGCTTTAGAATTTGAAAATGCAGTAATAGAAACTTTAATTTACAAAACAATAAAAGCAAAAGAAAAATATAAGACGAAGACTGTTATTGTCTCCGGCGGAGTATCTTCAAATAAATATTTAAGGCGACAAATGAAAAAGTTTATTGGCAGAGATATCAAACTTTTATTTCCTGGAAAAGGATTGGCCACGGATAATTCCATAATGATAGGCATCGCTGGCTATCTTAGGTTTTTAAAAAACAAAGGAAAAAATATAAAACCGGATAAAATAAAGGCAGAAGGTGGATTAAAGCTATAAAAAATGCTATTATTTTTTATATGATAGACGAGCGATTACTGAAGCCCTACGATCCGAAAGAAACAGAAGACAGAATTTACAAGCTTTGGGAAAAAAGTGGTTTTTTTAATCCGGATATTTGCGTGAAAAAAGGTATAACTGAAAAGGACGCAAAACCTTTTACCATTTTAATGCCGCCCACAAATGCCAACGGTTCCTTACATGCCGGTCATGGCCTCGTAATGACTATAGAAGACATAATTGTGCGCTATAAAAGAATGCGCGGTTTTAAAACCCTCTGGCTTCCCGGGCTTGATCACGCAGGATTTGAAACGCAAGTAGTATACGAAAGGCAATTGGAAAAAGAAGGCCGTACCAGATTTGGAATGGATCCAAAAAAACTTTATAAGGAAATTTGGAATTTTACATTAAATAATTCTTCGGATATTAAAAATCAGGTAAGAAAAATGGGGGCGTCCTGCGATTGGTCGCGGGAAAAATTCACCCTTGACGATGACATAGTAAAAATAGTTTATCAAACTTTTAAAAAACTTTATGATGATAATTTAATTTACAGAGGCAATAGAATTGTAAGTTGGTGCACAAAACACCAAACCTCGCTTTCAGATCTTGAAATTCAGGACGACGAGAGGACAGAAAAATTTTATTATTTGAAATATGGGCCGTTTATCATTTCTACATCGCGTCCGGAAACAAAATTCGGAGACAAATATGTCGTAATGCATCCCGATGACAAAAGATATGAAAAATACAAACATGGGCAAAAAATAAATCTGGAATGGATAAATGGCCCAATTACGGCAACTGTTATAAAAGATGAGTCCATTGATATGGAATTCGGTACGGGCGTAATGACCATAACCCCTTGGCATGATAATGCTGATTTTGAAATTGCAGAAAGAAATGGATTAGATAAAGAGCAAATCATCGATGAATTTGGAAAATTATTGCCCATCGCCGGCGAATTTGCCGGAATACATATAAATAAAGCCCGCCCCTTGATAATTGAAAAATTGCAAAATAAGGGTCTGGTAGAAAAAATTGATGAAAATTATAAGCATGTGGTGCGAACATGCTATAAATGCGGGACTGTCATAGAGCCCCAAATAAAAAACCAATGGTTCGTAAAAATGAAACCATTGGCGGAAAAAGCTTTGGAAAAAATCGGGCAAGATGAAATAAAATATATTCCTGAATATTATAAAAAAATTACCATTCACTGGCTTCAAAACATTACGGACTGGAATATCTCCCGCCAAATTGTCTGGGGCATTCCTATTCCGGCAAAAATCTGCAATTCCTGCGGAAATGGAATGGCAGATTTAGAAAATAAAATTACAAAATGTGATAAGTGCGGCAAAAGTGTAAAAATAGATTCTGATACTTTTGACACATGGTTCTCTTCAGGACAATGGCCATCTGCTACCCTTAGTTTTCCAGATGGAAAAGATTTTAAAAATTTCTATCCCACTGATATTCTGGAAACAGCCGGAGACATAATATTTTTCTGGGTCGCCAGAATGATAATGCTCGGACTTTATAGGACAGGAAAATTGCCGTTTAAATATGTTTACCTTCATGGCATGGTTCTGGACGCGAAAGGACAAAAAATGAGCAAAAGCAAGGGCAATGTCATAGATCCGATTGTCATGACTGAAAAATTCGGCACTGATGCGTTCAGAATGGGTGTTATTGTGGGAAATACTCCGGGTACTTCCCTCGCCCTTTCTGAAGATAAAATAAAAGCCTATAAGCATTTTGCAAATAAAATTTGGAATATTGCCAGATTTATTTTGAGCAATACGGAAGACATTAAATATAATGAAAAATTTGAAAAATATTCAGAAGAGGATTTGAAACTTAGGACGGAAAGACATAATTTACTGGCTGATATGACAAAAGACATGGAAGAATACAAATTCTATTTGGCTTCTGAAAAAATTTATCATTATGCCTGGCATGTTCTGGCGGATAAAATTTTGGAAGAAAGCAAAAAAATATTTGAAAATGGAAAGGGGGAAGAAATAATATCAAGAAAACAATTTCTATTGCATACTTTAAATAAAATTTTAATCTGCCTCCATCCTTTCATCCCTTTTGTCACTGAAGAGATTTGGTCGATGCTGCCGGAAAAGAAAAATTTACTAATAGTAGAAAAATGGCCTATTTAAAAAATGACCACTGACTCGAAAATTTTAATCCTTGCATTTATCGGCGGAATTGTTCCGGCTTTATTTTGGCTTTGGTTCTGGCTAAAAGAAAATCAGGAAAAACCCGAACCAAAAGGACTCTTGACAATTTGTTTTATTTTAGGAATGCTATCTGTTATTCTTGTCTTGCCGATCCAAAAATTCATACAAACTAATATAGGTTCGCATCAATTGCAAGTTATAAGCTGGGCAAGCGTAGAAGAGATAATAAAATATCTTGCTGTAATGGTTGTTGTGTATAAGACAATATATATTAATGAGCCTATAGATTGGCCAATCTATCTTATTACCGCGGCTTTAGGCTTTGCAGCGCTTGAAAATACGCTATTTCTGATAAAACCGCTTTTATTAGATCAAGCCATAGTAGGATTGCTTACGGGCCAGCTTAGGTTTCTGGGATCCACGCTTTTACACGCCGTTTCAAGCGGAATTATAGGCATTACTCTGGGTCTTTCTTTCTATATGGAATGGTTCAAAAGAAAATGGTATCTTTTAACGGGTTTTATCCTCGCTATTGCCTTGCATAGCGCCTTTAATTTTTTTATAATGAAGAATGATGGAAGTGACTTTCTGAGAGTGTTCGCTTTCTTGTGGGTCGTTACAATTATTATTATGCTACTTTTTGAAAAATTAAGAAGAATGAGTAGAAAAGTTAACATCGTTTATCAATAAAAAAATATTAACATGCAAAATAAAAAAAGAAGTTTTTTTGAGAGATTAACCGGAAGCATTCGCGCCGAAGAAAATGACGAAGAGTTAAAAAAAATATCCGTCAAGGGAGATAAAAAAGGCAATGATTGGATAGAGGAAGAGAATGAGGAAGCGGAATTAACTGTTGATGTTTATCAAACACCGACAGAAATTATAGTGCAGACAATGGTCGCCGGAGTAAAGCCAGAGGATTTGGAACTTACCATAGCCCGCGATATGATTACAATCCGCGGCAAGCGGGAAGAAAGCCGAAAAATAGAAGAAGAAAATTATTTCAGCAAAGAGCTTTATTGGGGGGCATTTTCCCGCACGATACTCCTCCCGCAAGAAATAGAGCCAGATGAAACTGAAGCGACGGAAAAGCACGGCCTTCTAACAATAAGACTTCAAAAAATAGACAGAGAAAAAAAGACCAGCGTTAAAATTAAGTCTATCTAAATTTAAAAATATTAAAAAAACAAAAAGGGCCATAGACATGAATTCATGTTTATGGCCCTGCTTCCCTATTTTGGGGGAAGTAGTTTAAATACTGTCGGGCAATTGGACTCGATGCATTTCATTATTTCCTCATAGCCCTTGAAATCTTTACATTGGCTAATGAGTTTAATAAACTCATCGAGTTGCTTAATGAAAAGTTGCAATTCTTCATCATCATAAGATTTTGCAACAAGCTTCTCAATTGCCTGAAGTGCTTCCTGAAAATTTCCGCCCCACACAATTGCTTTTTTTATTTTAGAAATCCAAACAACTTGTGAAAGTGGAGCCAATGGAATTTTTGATGCAATCTCAGAAAACTTGCTTGGACAAAGACTAAAATATTGGACCACGGGCAAAATTTCGCTCCATAACGGCTGTTCTTTGCTGTTAATGGATTCAATAAGTTTTTTTATTTGCCCCAGACGTTCAGCCCTGATTCTTTCCTCTTCGGCCCCTTTTCTTTCTTGTTCGGCTTTTCTTTTCTCCATTTCTTCTTTTTCTCTTGCTTCCTTTGCAAGCTGGAATTTTTTTGCTTTTATTTCCACAGCCCTATCACGAATAAGAGAAACGACTATGAGAGACAAGATGAGCAATACGACGATTATGCCGATTGCGCAAAGCACATGCCATAATTTGTACCCGAAAACAATTTCGGAAAACCAAAAATGACACAGTGTGCTAATTAAAACAAATAAGAAAGAAATAAATCCAGAAAAGCCCCATACCTTATAAGAATATATTCTCAAGGAACCTATCCTATAAGATTTTGTTCTGGAGTATTTTCCAAATATACTCCTGATCTTCCTTGAGACAAAGATCAAAATACTTGCCACTGCAAGTGCGATGAAAAAATTCATCCAGAAATTAGGCAAATATATGTATGCAAATACAATACCTGCCATAAGGACAATCGGTAAAAGAAGCAAAAACATTGCTTCACCGAACAATTTTAACACTTTCATTTTTTTAACGCCCCATACTTTACTTTGGGGACTTTATTTAATTTTTTAGAACTCAGGAGTATTCTTATACTTTTAATCGTATAAGGTCATTTTTAATGACTTTTATGTGGCACCTGTTAACCCCACAATTCGATTAAAGTGTAGCATATTTGAAATAAAATGTCAAGGGCAATTTAGGTACATTCAACATTAAAGTGTTGCACTTACTTGTTGAACCTAGTTGCGAGGGAGCAGAATTTATTTTGTTTTATTTTATGTTAAAACTCTAATGTTCTGCCTTTGTAATTTAAGGCTTCTTTGATAAATTTTTCTCCAAGTTTTGTGCTATGTTCAATCGCATGACAATTTGCGCACAATAAAATACATTTTTTCATTTCTTTTTTTATAGAATCCCAACTTTTATTCGCCTGAAACATTGCAAAAAGTTCTATTTTTAGTATGATAAATGTATAATTTGATAATTGCCGAGGTAGCTCAGGTAGCAGAGCATTCGCCTGAAGAGCGATGGGTCGGCAGTGCAAGTCTGCCCCTCGGCACCACCATAGAAAATCAAATATTTATATTATTTAGGCAAAATATTTTGAAACGTATTGCCTAAGTTTTTTAACTGATTAATGCTGGCGCCGGAATCTTGAATAAATTTCTGCACTTGTCCTACAAATGGCTGAAGAAAATAAAAAGCTCCCATGGCAATGCCGATAATTATAAGCCATTTTAATATACTAAAAATAGCCTGCCTCTTTTGGACGCCTCTGACTTTGTAAAGCATTTTATTGTTCTCTTCCGCAAGCTTGTATGCAGCTTGAAGCAATTGTTTTGATTCTGATTCTTCCATCCCATTAAAAAATTTTAAAAATAATAAATCGACTTAACTTTTTACCCCGTTGAATTTCTAACGGGACAAGTAGCGACATTTTAGCATAGACAATAAAAAAAGCCAATTTCCAAATCCAGCTTTTTTATGTTAAATTACTCACATCGCCCCCATAGTTCAATGGATAGAACAGTTCCGTCCTAAGGAATAGATCCCCGTTCGATTCGGAGTGGGGGCACATTAAATCAAACCTAGCATTTTAGCTACTTCGGTTTTATCAAATCCAACCGCCCAGTCGCCGTCTATGACAATGACCGGCACGCCTCTTTGGCCGGTCAAATCCATCATTTCTTTTCTTTTTTCCAAATCAGACGCCACATCGTATTCTGTGTAAGCTATATTATTTTCCTCAAAAAAATCTTTCGCTTTGTGGCAAAAGTGGCAAGATGGCGTTGAATATATTTCTACTTTTTTCATAAAATCATTTTATCACACTTGCTCTAAAATAAAAATAAAGATATATTTTTACTTAAGCGGGATTAGTTTAGTGGCAGAATGAGTCCTTCCCAAGGATTAGACGCGAGTTCGATTCTCGCATCCCGCACCAAAACTAAAGCGGATTTATCTCAATTTTTTTTAAATGTTTTTCGGCTTCTAAAATTCCCTTTTCCATCATTTCCACCGCTTCAAGAGGATGATGACCAGTAGCGCTTTCTTCGGAAAGCATCACAGCGTCGGCGCCATTTATTATCGCATAGGCGATGTCCGTCACTTCAGCGCGCGTTGGCAGAGGATTTTCAGTCATGGAAAACATCATTTGAGTTGCGACTATTACTGGTTTTTTTGCTTTTTTACATTTTTCAATAATGTCTTTTTCAATAAAAGGAATTTGCTCAAGCGGAATTTCATTTCCCAAATCGCCCCGAGCAATCATAATAGCATCTGCTGTTTTTATAATTTCATCAATGTTGTCCAACGCAATTTTTCGCTCAATTTTTGCGATAATTGGAATAACTTTCCCAACCCTGCCTGAGCTGGCCGGGGCAAGCTCCTTCATTTTTTCTCGCAATTTTAAAATATCACTGGCACTGCCCACAAAAGACATAGCGACATAATCAACACCCTGTTCTATACCAAATTTCAAATCGGCTAAATCTTTCTCTGTAGTTATTTCCTGCGCTTGTTTATTAAATTCATGGCCTGTTTTTTCCTGAAGTCTCGGACCTGATAAATCTTGAATAATCGGAATTCTCTTTCCGGCTTCTTTCGCGTCTTCTCTAATGTTTTTAATATAACCGGCATGCTCTTCGTACGTTCCCCAAGAAAAATTCAAACGGACAGCATCCATTTGGTGCTTTATCATTTCTTTTATTATTTCTTTCCCTTTTGTCGCCGGCCCGATGGTAGCGATAATTTGCGCTTTTGAATTCATATTATTTTGATATTTTTATTAATCTTTGATATTTTACCATTCTTTCAAGTTTTAATGGAGAACCGGATTTTAGGCCAAAACAGCCGAAAGCATAGGCCAGGTCTGCAATAAAATCATCATTAGTTTCTCCGCTTCTGTGGCTCACAATAAGTTCTATATCATTTTCCCTTGCCAATTGCATAGTTTCCAGTGTTTCAGTCAAAGTGCCTATCTGATTCGGTTTTATAATCATAGAGTTTATACTTCCCTTTTCTATGGCTTTTTTCAAAAGTACTTTATTGGTCACAGTTAAATCATCACCCATAACTATCAGACTTTCATTATTTTCCTTCAACTTTTTGAAACTCTCAAAATCTTCTTCTTCAAAAGGATCTTCAATTGAAAATAAATTAAATTCTTTAATTAAAGATTTATAAATACCCATTAATTCTTCTTTTGAAATTTCTTTGTTGTCAACTATGTATTTTCCATCGCTGTAAAAAGAAGAAGAAGCGACATCAAGAGCTAATTTTACTTTGTTTTCTAATTTATTTTGTTTTATAGCTTCGCTTAAAAATTCAAGCGGTTTTCTAATATCGCTTATTTTCGGCGCGAAACCGCCTTCGTCGCCTAAAACAAGCGATTCTTTTCCTAATTTTCTATCAATAATTTCTTTCAATGTATTTTGAATTTGAATTCCAATCTCTACTGCCTCATTTACATTTTCCGTATCAGGCACAATATGATATTCCTGAAAAGCCAAATCGTTTTTCGCATGCTTTCCGCCATTTATTAAATTCATATAAAGATAAGGAATCTTGCGAGATGGTTTTATTTCATAAAGAGTTCTCAAATATTCAAAAACTTCTTTGCCGGAAACTTTTGCCGCCAATTTAGCGCAAGCAATACTGACTCCAATCATAGAATTTCCACCCAAATTA
>Ga0210016_1005186_pt1 | contig 10938 bp, 6 predicted proteins | sample CryGeyCG2014_300_FD_185454 | JGI IMG/M metagenome (GOLD analysis project Ga0210016, IMG submission 185454) | Groundwater microbial communities from aquifer - Crystal Geyser CG02_land_8/20/14_3.00 (SPAdes) (version 2) | ecosystem: Environmental > Aquatic > Deep subsurface > Groundwater | place...
AAAACCTGCTGACGAAAGCCAAGAAGTCAAAGGCACTCTTTGTCAAGCTCAAAATGCCTTCGGCACTTGCCAAGCCGATGGGACATGTTCCTTTACTTGCAATGATGGATATCAAAAAGATGACAATGGCGTTTGTCAGCCAATAGAACCGCCAGCAGGAGGATAAATTATGAGACCCTATCAATCAACCCGTCAGTGGACCCATCCAGAAGGATACAAATACTTAGCGCCCTGGACCAACGCGGTCCTCTTGAGATTCCTTATTCGCAAATTCACCGAAACCCTGCCCCGCCCCGAGCATCGCACCAAAACCCAGCTTGACGACGCCGCAAGGTCAGTTGTCTCCAACATTGAAGAAGGTTACAAAAGACCGAGCACAAAAGAATATCTGAGTTTTCTCGGATTCAGCCAGGGGAGTTTAGAGGAGATTAAGGGATTGCTCAAGCAGGTTTATCAGGATAGATTTTTGCAATCCAGGCCGGGCTCAAGTTTGGCCGACCTCGGAATAGACCTAAAGGAGGTTAAAGGATTATTAAAGGACTCTAAAGGAGAAATCCCATTAGAAGTCCTTTATCCTCCCTTAGCATCCCTTAAATCTCCCTTAACATCCTCTAAATCTCCCTTAGCATCCCTTAAATCTCCCTTAACATCCTCTAAATCTCCCTTAACATCCTCTAATGATTTCGCGGTAACTCTGGAAATGTTTATGGAACTGGTCAACAAAACAGATTATTTATTGAGGACACTGGTAAAATCCCTTGAGAACAAAATGGCTGAGGAGATGCCGATGTCGCCGCGAGAGAAATGGCTTAAAGTCCAAGCAATAAAGCGACTGGAGGAAGATAGAAAATTCGATGAAGAATTGAGAAAAAGGGCGGGGCTTGATGAAAAATTGAAAAAGGAGTTTAGGGGAAAATAAAGGAATTAAAAATTAGGAATTAAAATAATAATGAACCATAAGTTTTCAAAATCCATCATAGCTTTATTAAACGTCCTAACCCTGGCGCTGAGTACGGAATAATTTTTAATTTGAAATTTTTAATTTAAAATCGATAAAAAACTTGAAATGAATAAATCTGAAAACAAACACGACACTTATTCAACACCCGCCTCCGCGAGGCCGTAGCTTCGGCGAGGCGAAGGCCCGGAGTTGAGTAATAAGTTCCGCAAACCAAAAAGCCCCTTGAAATTAAGAGACTTTCTGATGTGGACCCGGCGGGACTTACACCCGCTTCATTGCGCGCTAATGGCAATATGCTACCGTATGCACCACGGGCCCAGGTCCACAATAATATTGTAAAACAAAAAGAGCTCTTTTACAAGAACTCTTTCTGTAGCACGCAACTTTAGCCCATAGTACATAGAGCTATATTGCCATCTACTTATTATAATAGCGAACCAAGAAACCTTGTCAAGCGAATGTTGACGTCAGACGTCAACATAATTATACGATGTTCAATGTGTCGCTTTGAACAATTGGTAATTCTAATTGGTCAAATGGGACTAATTGGACTAATTGGACTAATTTGCCTGAGCGCTTTGTTAATCTGATGATTACTTTAATTTCCAAAGAAAATTATCTCTTGGACAAAATGATTCATTCTTTAGAGGAGAAGTTTGTTTACCAGGGCGGTTACTCAGAGCAGTTGCGTCAAAAACGAGAAAAAGAAAGAAGACGTCAAATTTGGTGAAGAAGTAAATCCTCCCCAAGAGGTCTGACCTCTGTAATTTATGATATTGGCTCAGACACCGATGGACGCGAAGCCACTTCTACTTGCCCATAAAATATGGTAAAATTATATAATCTATACGAATAAGAGAAAATATTAATTATTAATAAATCGTGGTTTCCAAAAAACCTTAAGGCATAATTGGAAATTTCACTACGGGGTATGAAAAATATATTAGATAAAATAACAAAGATATCGATTTATTTGTTGGTGTTTATCCTGCCAATCTTTTTCTTGCCCTGGACGGCGAATGTTTTGGATTTTAACAAACAGGCCCTGCTTTTATTTTTGGTTTTTGTTTCCCTATTTTGCTGGCTTTTGAGAGCCCTGCTTGATGGAAAAATCAGTTTAAATTTCAGCTCTTTAAATTTACCAATCATCATTTTTTTAATGACTTTGGGAATCGGAACTTTTTTTTCCGCCTGGAGATACGGCAGTTTTTGGGGCTGGCCACTGAATATTGCCACCAGTTTTTTAACGATTTTTTGTTTCGTCCTGCTTTACTTTTTAATTATTAACCTCTTTAAGAAAGAGGAAATTTTTGGGTTATTACTCACCTTAGTTTTTTCCAGTTTTTTGGCGGTTTTGTTGGGTATTTTTCAGCTCTTTGGTAAATTCCTTTTTCCTTTCGGGTTTGCAAAATTGACTTCTTTTAACACCATAGGCACGGTCAATTCTCTGGGGATTTTTGCTGCCTTGCTTTTACCCCTGATTATTTCTCTGATATTTATTAGTAAAAGATTAATAAAAATTTTGTTGTTCATCTTTGGACTGCTCACTTTAGTCCTGCTCATTCTGGTTAATTTTTGGGCGGCTTGGTTTTCGCTCTTAATCGGGGTGGTAGCCATTTTAACTTTTGGAATTGCCAGACGCGAAACTTTCCAGGCCAACTGGCTGACCCTGCCAATGTTCCTTTTGGTTATTTCTCTCTGCTTTGGGATTTTCAAAATTCCTATTCCGGGTTTGCCTGCCGTCCCTTTGGAAATTTCTCCTTCTCAAAGCGCTACTTTCGATATTGCCAAACAAACCCTAATGGCGGCAAAACCTAACTCTCTTCTTTTTGGCTCGGGACCTTCAACCTTTGCCTACGACTATTCAAGATTTAAATCAGAGACGATAAATCAAACTGTTTTTTGGGGAGTGAGATTTTCTTCCGGCGCTTCAGAAATTTTAGACAGGCTTGCCACCACCGGTCTTTTAGGAATAATTTCTTTTTTGGGAATTTTGGTTGTATTTTTCTGGCTGGCATTTAAATGGCTAATGAAAAAAGCAGATAAGAGAGATTCTTTTTGGATTTTTGGATTAGGGATTTTTGCCAGTTGGCTGGCGGCAATGGCTAGTCTCTTTTTCTACCCGGCTAATCTCTCCCTAAGCTTCCTTTTTTGGATTTTCACAGCCAGTTTTATTGTTTTTTGCGAAGGCAAGGTGAAAATCTGGGAACTGAAACCTTCTTCTATGACCAATATCGGGGTTTCTTTTCTATTTATTGTTATTTTGATTTTGGGAATTGGCCTCTTTTTTATGGAAGGGCAGAGATATGTTGGAGAAATCAGATATCTTCAGGGAATAACGGCCTGGCAGGCAGGAGATAATCAAAAGGCGATAAATTATATTTCGAGCGCCGTTTCTCATACCGGCGGAAGCGTAGATAATTATTGGCGAGACCTTTCCCAGGTTTATCTTTTTAGAATCACAGAAGAACTGGGAAGAAAAGATATTTCTCAAGAAGAACTGAAAAATGTAATCCCTCCCTTAGTTAGTAATGCGATTAATTCGGCAAAATCTGCCACCGATGTTTCTCCCAAAAATATGGCAAATTGGTCGGTCAGGGGTTTTGTTTATCGGCAAATGATCAATATTTCCCAGGGAGCAGACCAGTGGGCAATCAATTCTTATGAGGAGGCCCAAAAATTAGAACCGACTAATCCTTACATTTTTACCGAGTTAGGCCAGGTTTATTTAGCCAAAAATGAAAAAGACGCTACGTTAAAGGCCAGGGAATATTTTCAAAAAGCCCTTGATTTAAAATCGGATTACGCGCCGGCCAGATTTCAGCTCGCCTTAATTTATATTTCAGAAAATAAAATTGCCGAAGCCATCGGAGAGATGGAAAATGCCAAGAGAGATAGTCCCAATGATGTGGGAGTGGCTTTTCAGCTGGGATTATTATATTATCAGGACAAACAATATGATAATGCCAAAGCCGAGCTTGAGAGAACAGTTGGTTTGAATGAAAATTATTCCAATGCCCGTTACTTTTTGGGATTGATTTATGACAGGGAAGGGAAGAAGAATGAAGCCATTTCCCAGTTTGAAAAAATTGAAAAATTAAATCCCGACAACGAGGAGGTAAAGAAAATTTTGGTTAATTTGAGAGAAGGGAGGGGAGCCCTGGAAGGAGTAACACCGGCTCAACCGCCGATCGAAGAAAAACCAGAGGAAGTTCTGAAAAAATAAATAATAAATAATTTTCAATTTACAATTTTCAATTATCAATCCCCGAAGCAGAACAAGTTCGCTACGGGGCAGGGAATTTTCAATGGAACAATTATCAAAAAAGAGTAATTACGACTTAGAAGAACGAACTGAGAAATTTGCCGGACAAGTGATTGATTTACTTAAAACAATAAAAGTTACCGCAATTAATGAAAGAATAATTACCCAATTAGTTGGATCAACTGGTTCAATTGGAGCTAACTATTGCGAAGTCACCGAAGCAGAAAGTAAACAAGATTTTATTCATAAGATTGGCATAAGTAGAAAAGAGATAAAAGAAACAAAACATTGGTCAAGATTATTAGCCAGGAGCAATTCCGAACGAGCAGAAGAAATCCGAAAATTATGAAAAGAAGTTCAAGAACTACTCCTGATTTTTTCAAAAATTATTAAAACATCTAAAAGTAAAAAGGTTTGAAAATTGAAGAATTGGAATATTTATTGAAAATTGATAATTGAAAATTGATAATTTCGCGGTGTTGACAAATTTTGGGGGAAGAGTACAATTAGGTCTACCGATTTAAAATCTATTTTATTGATAGTTTTTATTATTACCTTGATTTTTTTTCTTAAAATTTAATAAAAGCTTTACCCTAATAAAATAAGGATTTAGGGTTTTTTGGCTTTATTTCTTCCTACGGAATTACAAAATTTTTACGAAAATACGAAAAATGACAAATAAACATTACTTAAAACTTAAAAAAATTGAATTGAATCCAAGGAAAGTCAAGGAATGTTGAGGTTAGACCTCAACAGTTCTCAAGAATTCCCTTTTGTTTTTATTTTCTATGCGAGTGGAACCATTTACAGTCGGAGATTTTCTTCACGTGTTTAACCGAGGCAATCGGAAGGCGTTAATTTTTCGTGATGTTAATGATAAATGGCGCTTCTTAAAAATCTTGCGTTTCTTTAATGATGAATATTCACCTCCTAACCCTTCCCGTCACATCAAGAATGTTGAGGTTAGACCTCAACAGCTTCCAATGGAGAAGTTTAGATGGCCTGAATGGCCGAAAAGTTGGCCGCCTCATAAACCATTAGTAAAGATTTTAGCTTATTGTCTCAGAGATAATCATTTTCATCTGCTTTTAAAAGAAATTATTACTGGTGGGCTCAGTAAATTCATGAAAAAATTGGGCGATGGTTTTACCGGCTATAGTAATCTCAAATACGATGAGGTAGGGAGGGTTTTTCAAGGGTCTTATAAGGGGAGAACAGCAATGAGGGATGTAAAAATCTTGCAATACCTCGATGCTTACATTCAAGTTTGCAATCCCTTTGAAGAATACCCTGGTGGAATTGAAAAAGCTTTAAAGGAATATGACAAAGCATTTGAATTTGCCCTGAATAATCCCTTTTGCAGTTTAAGTGAGAGTTTTGGAAAAAGAAATTTAAACATCATTAATCGAGATGTTTTGGCAGAGATGTTCCCGAATTTAGAAGTTTACAAAAAATTTGCCTATGACGCCCTTTTGGTAAGAAATATCAGAGAAATTTTAGGTAAATTAGCAATCGAGTAACTTAGTGAGGGAATCTGTTGAGGTTAGACCTCAACATTCCGGATTTAGGTAAATTAGCAATCGAGTAACTTAGTGAGGGAATCTGTTGAGGTTAGACCTCAACATTCCCTTCGACATTCCAAAATTATGGGGGAAATCAAATTAAAAAATTTTGGCAAGGCGAAGGTATTTTTAGCATTACCCTATTTATTGAGTTTAGAAAAAGATAGTTGGAAAAGTTTTTGGGAGAGGGATTTGAATGAGTTATTTCATGAAATCTCTCCAATTAGAGATTATACTAAAAAGGAATTGGAACTCTGGTTTTTGGATTACAAATTGGGCGAGCCAAATTACAAATCTGACCTGGAGGCAAAGAAAAATAATGACTCTTATGAAGCTTCCCTCAGGGTAAGGACAAAATTAATTAATCTCAAAACCAAAGAAATTAAAGAACAGGAAGTGTTTTTATGTGACTTCCCCTTGATGACCGAGAGGGGAACTTTTGTTGTTAACGGGGTGGAAAGGGTGGTAATCTCCCAGTTAATTCGTTCGCCGGGAGCATTTTTTACTGCCGATTATATTCAATGGAAAAATTATTTTGGAGCCAAAATCATTCCCAACCGGGGGGCCTGGCTGGAATTTGAAACAGATTTAACCGGAGCAATTGGGGTGAAAATCGACCGGAAAAGAAAAGTGATGGCAACAACCCTTCTGCGGGCTTTTGGCATTGACAAAGATTTGGATATTAAAGAAAAGTTTCAAGATGTCAACAAAGGAGAAATAAACTATGTTGAGGAAACCTTAAAAAGAGATTCAACTCATAATCAGGCAGAGGCCTTGGTTGAGGTTTACCAAAGGTTAAGGCCCGGAGATATGGCTTCCCCCGACACGGCCAAAGAATTAATAGGGAATATGTTTTTTAACTTTGAGAGATACGATATCTCAAAGGTGGGACGTTGGCGTATGTATCAAAGGCTGCCTGAGTTAGCAAAGAAAAGTACAGAAAAATTAGCCAAAAATTCAAAATTCCTGCCTGTCCGGCAGGCAGGCAAAATTCAAAATTCAAAATTCCGCGATGAAATCGCGGTGGAAGACAGAGTATTAAAACCAGAAGATGTCATAGCTGTCATCCGAGAGATAATAAGATTAAATAATGACCCGAAAGGGGAACCTGATCAGATTGACCACCTGGGGAATAGAAGGATAAGAACTTTAAATGAATTATTAGTCAACAGAATGAGGGTGGGTTTGGTGAGAATGGAAAGAATTGTCAAGGATAGAATGTCAACCCTGGATATTTTGACACTGGCTCCAATTCAATTAATTAATCCCAGGTCGGTGATGGCGGTGATCAAGGAATTCTTCATCGCAAGCCAGATGAGTCAATTTATGGATAATGAAAATCCTTTGGCTGAATTAGAGCACAAAAGGAGATTATCTGCTACAGGACCCGGAGGTTTGACCAGAGAAAGAGCCGGATTCGAGGTCAGGGATGTTCAACCCTCTCACTATGGCAGAATTTGTCCAATCGAAACTCCGGAGGGACCGAATATCGGATTGGTAAGCCATATGGCTTCTTTTGCCAGGGTTAATCCCTATGGTTTTTTGGAAACTCCTTATTTTAAAGTTGAAAAGGGAAGGGTGATATCGGATATCAAATATCTTAATGCTTATGAAGAGGAGAAATATAACATTGCTTCCGGAGCCATACCAATTGATGAAAGGGGTAATATTATTCCTGAAAAAGTTGAAGCCAGGATTAAAGGAGAACCTGGAATTTTAAAAAGAGAAGAAATTGATTTTATTGACGTTTCCCCGGAACAGTCAATTTCTATCGCCACCTCTCTCATCCCTTTTTTACAAAACGACGATGCCAATCGAGCCCTGATGGGCTCAAATATGCAAAGACAGTCAGTACCTCTTTTGCGGCCTGATCCTCCCCTGGTTATGGCCGGAGTGGAAGGGAGAGCGGCAATGGATTCCGGGCAGGTAGTCCTGGCCGAAGAAGACGGGGAGGTGACCGAGGTCGATGCGAATCACATCACAATAAAAATCCAAAATTCCTGCCTGTCCGGCAGGCAGGCAAAATCCAAAATCCAAAAAAGAAATTACGAATTAAGAAGGTTTATTAGAACCAATCAGTATACTTGTTTTGACCAAAAACCCCTGGTGAAAAAATTTGCCCATGTGAAAAAGGGGGAGGTTTTGACTGACGGCGGAGGAATTTCTCAAGGCTATTTGGCTTTGGGTCAAAATATTTTAGTTGCTTTTATACCCTGGCGGGGAGGAAATTATGAAGACGCAATTTTAATTTCTGAAAGATTGGTTAAAGATGATGTTTACAGTTCAATTTATCTTGAAAATTTTGCCTCAGATGTAAGAGAAACAAAATTGGGACCGGAAATAACCACCTCCGACATTCCCAATGTTTCGGAAGAGAGATTGAAAGATTTGGATGAAGAGGGAATTGTGAGAATTGGGGCTGAGGTTGTACCCGGCGATATCTTAGTTGGAAAAATTTCTCCCAAAGGAGAAGCAGAATTAACGGCTGAAGAAAGATTACTCAGAGCGATTTTTGGAGAAAAGGCAAAGGAAGTAAAAGATACTTCTTTGAAAATGGAGCACGGAAAGAAAGGGAAGGTGATTGGAGTGAAAGTTTTTTCCAGGGAATTGGGGCACAAACTTGAACCCGGGGTGATAAAAAGAATTGAGGTTGAGGTGGCAGAAATTAGAAAAATTCAGGCCGGAGACAAACTTTCCGGCCGGCATGGGAATAAAGGCGTGGTCTCCAAAGTTTTACCAGAAGAAGAAATGCCATTTTTAGAAGATGGGACACCGGTTGATATAATTTTAAATCCTTTGAGCGTTATTTCCCGAATGAATTTAGGCCAAATTTTAGAAACCCATTTATCCTTTGCGGCTAAAAAACTTGGTTATCATGCGATTTCTCCCGCCTTTTCTGGCGCTACCGAGACAGATATTAAAAAGGAATTAGAAAGGGCAGGGTTATCTGAGGATGGAAAAGTAATTTTGTATGATGGCAGATCGGGGCTTCCTTTTGGCGAAAAAATTACCGTTGGTTTTATATATATGATGAAGTTAATTCATATGGTCGAAGATAAAATTCATACCAGGTCTATTGGTCCCTATTCTCTCATTACCCAGCAACCCCTCGGCGGCAAGGCCCAATTTGGAGGCCAGAGGTTTGGAGAAATGGAGGTTTGGGCATTGGAAGGCTATGGGGCAGCACATATCTTGCAAGAAATGCTGACCATAAAATCTGACGATGTTCAGGGAAGAGCAGCGGCCTATGAGGCGATATTAAAAGGGGAGGAGATAAAACCGCCTAATGTGCCGGCCTCCTTCAATCTTTTAGTTAACGAGTTAAAAGCGCTGGGATTGAGCGTGGAGGTAAAAGAGAAAAAAGAAGAATAATCAACGAATGTACGAATCCTTTACGAATGTACGAATTCGTAAATTCGTACTGATTCATAAATTCGTTGATGATTTATGCGGGTACAAGACTTACAATCAATAAGAATAAAATTGGCTTCACCCGAGGAGATTTTGAATTGGTCGCACGGTGAGGTGACTAAACCTGAGACGATAAATTATAGAACCCAGAGGGCAGAAAAAGACGGGCTTTTTTGTGAGAGAATTTTCGGGCCAGAAAAAGATTATCAATGTTATTGCGGGAAATATAAAAGAATTCGTTATAAAGGCATCATTTGCGACAGGTGCGGGGTAGAGGTGACAAAGGCTCAGGTTCGGAGAGAAAGAATGGGCCATATTAGATTAGCTACTCCCTGTTCTCACATCTGGTTTTTAAGAGGAGTTCCTTCAAGAATGGGCCAGGTAATAGATATTCCTATGCTCCAATTAGAAAGGGTGATTTATTTCGCTGCCTATATTATCACTAAAGTAAATGAAGAGGCAAAGAAAAAGGTTTTGGCAGAAATTGAAAAAGAATACAAACAGAAAATAAAAATCCGAAATCCTAAATCCGAAATCCTAAACAAATCCAAAATCCAAAATTCCTGCCTGTCCGGCAGGCAGGCAAAATCCAAAATCCAAATGGGGGAACTGAAGACAGCGAGGGATAGGGCGTTCGAAGAGCTTCGCTCTTCTCTTGCCTCAGCTAGAGCTTCGGCCAGGGAAGAAGTTTTATCAATTAAACCTTTAAAAGTTTTATCTGAGATTGAATATCGAGATTTTTCTTTGAAATACGGCGAAGTTTTTGAAGTCGGAACCGGATCGGAGATACTGAGAAAAATTTTTGCCGGGATTAGCTTGAAAAAAGAAATTGAAAAATTGAAAAAGGAATTAGAAGGGTCTTTGCCTCAAAATAGCAAAAAAATTTGGCGAAGATTAAAACTTTTTCAGGGAATGGAAATGGCGAAAATTAGACCGGAATGGATGTTTTTAACAGTTTTACCGGTTTTACCTCCGGATTTGCGGCCGATGGTTCAGTTAGATGGGGGAAGATATGCCTCTTCGGATTTAAATGATTTATACCGAAGGGTAATTAATCGAAATAATCGGCTCAAATATCTTTTGGATATCGGAGCTCCGGAAGTGATTATTAAGAATGAAAAAAGAATGCTCCAGGAGGCAGTTGACTCTCTTATTGATAATGGAATGAGGAGGGGAACAACTACTCAGGCCTCAACCGGCGGGAGGAGATTGTTAAAATCTTTAGCCGACATATTAAAAGGCAAGCAGGGTAGATTCAGGCAAAATCTTTTGGGGAAAAGAGTTGATTATTCCGGTAGGTCCGTGATAGTGGTGGGGCCGGAATTGAAAATCAACCAGGTAGGTCTTCCCAAGAAAATGGTTTTGGAATTTTTTAAACCCTTTGTCATAAAGCGGCTTTTAGACAAAGAATTGACATATAATGTCAGGGGAGCTTCGAGAATAATTGACGATGAAACAGATGATGTGTGGGCGGCCTTGGAAGAGGTGGTTAAGGATAAATTAGTTTTATTAAACCGAGCTCCTACTTTGCATCGTCTGGGAATTCAGGCCTTCCAGCCGGTTTTAATTGAAGGCGATGCCATTCACCTCCATCCAATGGTTTGTAAAGCTTTTAATGCCGATTTTGACGGAGATCAAATGGCAGTGCATTTACCCCTATCCGATATGGCTCAGAAAGAGGCGAGAGAAAAAATGCTCTCTAGCCTTAATCTTTTGAAGCCAGCCACCGGAACGCCGGT
>Ga0210016_1005191_pt1 | contig 10928 bp, 9 predicted proteins | sample CryGeyCG2014_300_FD_185454 | JGI IMG/M metagenome (GOLD analysis project Ga0210016, IMG submission 185454) | Groundwater microbial communities from aquifer - Crystal Geyser CG02_land_8/20/14_3.00 (SPAdes) (version 2) | ecosystem: Environmental > Aquatic > Deep subsurface > Groundwater | place...
GACTTTATTGACTTTAAAATTAAATATCCAAACAAAAACGCTGCAAGAAGTATTATAGATGCATAAAGATATTTATCATCAAAGCTAATTCTTCCGAAAACAAACTTAACCGGAATCAAAGCCAAATTCTTAAAAGAAAAAGTTCCTAAAATATTTCCCCAACTCGACCCCACTGTTGAAAAACCCACAGAAAGCTGTTTAATAAATATCGGCAACCAAATTAGATAACTAATAACTAATAACGAAGAACTAAGAACTAACTTGCGCCAGAAACGTCGGCCAACAAGCCAAAAGACCGGAATAACTAAAAGTGCAGGATAATCTGTCATTCCAGTCAGTAATAAAATAATAGAAAACAAAAACCATTTCTTCTTCAAAAACAAATACACCAAGTAACTAACTAACAAAGCAGTCAAACTGTACATTCTTGCTTCCTGGGAGTAATAAATATGCAGGCCGGAAGTTGCTAACAAGATTCCCGCGATTATTCCTGCCTTTTTATTAAAAAGTTCCTTTCCTATTAGATAAACAAAATAAATAGTTAAGAGTCCAAAGATAATTGACGGAAATCTTAGGGCAATCTCGCTTGTCCCAAAGAAACTAGACCAGACCTTTAAGATTAAATAATAAAGAGGCGGATGAAAGTCCCCCGGAGAAAACTTAGTTACAATCTCAGTTAAACTAAAGTTCCTAACGACAAGTCCGCTTGTTGCTTCATCCAGCCAAAAAGACTGATTGAGAGATATCAGTCTAAGTACAAGTCCAAGAATAAGAATGAAGAAAATCATTTGCTTACCTTTCCAAAAAGGGAGTATTCAATAATTCCGATGAATATTCCTAAATCATAAACAATCTTAAATACAATAAATAACGGTTCTTTCTTAAATAAGGACTTCCAAAATCCAACCCAAATTGAATCAGGGAAAGAAAAAACCAGAAGATTATAGACAATTCCGAATATTCCCAGCTTATACTTTCTTTTGGCCACCCACTTGGCTTGTTCGAATATCTCAGCTAAATTGTCGGGGTTTTTATGATAGAAAACGGCACCCCCTACAACGTCGGCTTTGTAACCTAATTTCTCACTTAAGCTCCAATCATCGTTATAACCCCCTGACTCGTCAAACCCTCCGACCTTATCAAATTCAGATTTTAAGATTGCCCTAAAAACCTTTTGTTTATCAGGATATCTTTTTGAATGCCTTCTTTTGGGTTCCCAACCTTCGTTTATGTTCCAGCACCTCGCCCAAGCATTATCCCAATTTGAAACATATTCATCTTTACTAAACGTGCCTTTTACCCCGCGAAGCCTTGGCGAAGTGGGGCCGGCCACTATCGGTTCAACTAATTTCTCAATAAAATCCTGTTCAAAAGTCATATCGGCATCAACAAAAACCAAAATCTCGCCCCCGGCTTTTAATGCCCCCAAATTCCTGGCACTTCCTGCACCTTTGTGGTTTTGTTTCAGAATTTGAAAATTGAAAATTGAAAATTGAAAATTCCGTAAAACCGTTGAGGTTTTATCGGCACTTCCATCATCAACTACAATAATCTCTAAATCTTTGTAGGTTTGTCTAGAAAGAGACTCCAAACAAACGCCAATCACATCTTCTTCGTTGTATGTAGGAATAATTACAGATATTTTCACAGTTTCTTTATTAATTCCTTATATTCCCCCACTATTTTGTCCCAATCAAATTTTTTAGCTTGATTTCTTGGTTTTTCCCCCCAGTTTGTTTCCAACGCTCTTTTCAGGCTTAGGCTATATTCTTCTGCTTTTGTCGGATCAACCAACATTCCCGCTTCCCCCACTATTTCTTTTCTAATCGGATCATTGTTTGCAACAACAGGAAGATTTGTTGCCATTGCCTCAACCAGCACATTCTCAAACGAATAATATGATTCCGAGACCAGTGTAAAAATATCGGCTACTTTATAAACATTAGGCATCTTGTCATGTGGAAAACTTGTAATAATAAATCTACTGCCCAGTAGGCTAGTCCCCAATGTCTGCAATTTATTTTCCTCTTCCCCTTTTCCAACTACCAAAAGTGAAACATCTTCTATCTTTGAAACTGCCTTAATTACAAGATCTATCCTTTTTGTTTTTGTTAAGGCTCCCACACAAAGAATGATTGGTTTTTTAAGATCTGTGTTTATTTTTTCTCCGTCAGGTTTAAATTTTTTTATATCGACTCCGTTAGGAATATAAACAGATTTAACAAAAGGGTTAACTTTCTTTGCCCATTTTAGAGCTTCGGAAGAAATCGGAATAAAATAGTTAGGAAGGGAGTAGAGATTTACCCTATCGTCCCAACCCATCCCGGATTGACCGGAAACAATCATCTTTCCTCCGGTTAACCAAGTAATAAGTCTTGTAATAACTACCTGAAATCTTCCGTTTGTGGGAATTATCAGGTCGTATTTCTTTCTCAGAAGATCCAGGTAATTAATATCTGAAACAATATCTACTTCATATTTATCAGATAATCTTTGAGAAACCTCCTTAACAAAAGTTTCAGCACCCCTATTTACTTTATTTTGATATTTATTTAAGAACGCTAATTTGTATTTTTTCATTTCTTATCCAGTCTACTATCTTTTGCGGCCTATAAGTTCCTAGATCATACCAATTACCTTCTTGTATATTATTTGTGAAAACAACTTTTGGAATCTTTCCCTCCCACCTTTTTATTATTTCATCCTGAACACCCGGAATTTCCAGATACCAGGCAAAATTATCTGCCCAAGGTTTCGGCGGAAGTCTTCCGGATAAGACATATAATCCCGAATGCGGGCCAAGCAAAAAGATTAAATCATCCGGCTTGGTGGAATTTTTAATCAATTCGGCGACTTTTATATCTTCGTTCCCCCAAAATCTGGTTTCTTTCCCCCAATCAGATTTTAAAACAGGAAGACAGATAAACCAGAAAAGTAAGATGTAGGATATAAGATGTAGGATGTAGGAAAACTTAAATTTGGAAAGAAAAACACTGTAGAAAATAGCACAAAACGCAATTCCAAGTTGAAGATGAAAAAATGAGAAACGGGGATATACTAAAACAAAGGACAGTAGTAAGCAGAATGTAGTAAGTAGAATGGATTTTTCTCTGAAAAAATTGCGCCTCAACTTTAATATCAAAAGTATTGCAGGCAGAACAAGTAAAACAAGTATAACAATGTCCCTTCGGGTTAATACCACCTGAACATATCCGGGAAACTTGCTCCACCAGGTAAACGGATAGATTAAAGTCCAATTTAAAAAGCCGGATAAAGCGCCTTCAGTAATTAGTCTAAATAAAAGTACAAGGAACAAAACAGCCGGGCCAAGCAAAAACAACAAAACTTTTTTAAAATTTCTTTCCCTATACGCTATATACAATATACCAAATACCAAATACAACCCTACAGTTTGTTTAGTTAATATCGCAACTCCCAGAAAAAGACCGCTCCAAAAGAATTTCTTTTGTAGTATGCAGTATGTAGAAAGTAGTATGAAAGGCACAATTGCCAAATCAAACCAAAGTTGATTTCCCTCTAAAAATGGCTGAATAAGCACATAAAATATAACGCTGATCACTGCCCACCGTTCACTGTTCACCATCTTTTTGACTATCAAAAAGATCAAAACGTCATTTACCAAAATAATTAACCAAGTAAATACTTTCAAAACAATCAATTTGTAGCCAAAGAGTTTATAAATAATGCTTAAGGCCATAGTTAAAACCGGTGGGTAAGGATGGATCATGTCCTTGTACAGCAAAAAACCGTTATTTCTAAGATACGGATATGAAAGCATTTCCGGCCAGGCGGTAAAGCGAAGCCCGGAGAGTAAAAATACATGCACGACCAAAGCCGCTAACCCTATTAACACTATTGACTTTTTCATAATTTTGTCGTAATATCTGCTCATTAGGTTGGATGCTTTAGTAACCACCGCTCGTAACTGACGGTCTTAGCTGAAGACTATCTCACTTCGAGTGAGAGCTCCAGCCTTTTTTCTTGGCATAAAACAATACAAGAACCTCTTCCGATTTTACTTCTATATCTGCTTTCCTTCTTCCCCTAAAGGCATCTATCGCCACTTTATGAGCCTCACTGTCTTTACCTATTAGACCAAAATCGATGTGCGGAACTTTCAATTTGGTTTTTTGGTAAAGTTTAATAATTATATCCTTTATTAAAGGCTCGTGGCCTACATATTCATCGTCAATAATAACTTCTCCTATTTTTTCCTTTTTAATCAGAAGAAATACCAACGCCGCAAAAATTTGATAAATATAAACCCTTTCCGGATATTCAACCGTCCTCATAATTCTAACAACTCTCCTTTTTTCTCTCCCAGTAATTTTGAGGGTTTTAACTTTCCCGTTTGTGAAAGCAACAATGGTCAATTTGCTCGTATTTTCAACTTTACCCGACTGATCGATATAACACTTCATGTTATTTCTTCTTAGCAATAAAACTCATGCTATCTCCCATTCCTAAAAGGGTAGCGAATAGGGTATAGGGTATAGCGAATAGATCAAGCAAAAAACGCTTACGGCCAAGCTCTTTTAAAGGATTTGCATATTCAAATATTCCTGAACGGGATTCCCAATACAAAATATCAAAACCATTTTCTTGTAAAAGTTTAGTCAAACTTTCTTTGGTAAATTGAGATTTATGCTCCTTGGGAAGAAGATAAGGCCACTTCTTTCCTAGAATCTTTGATAAAAGGCTTCCAAAGTTGGGAACATCTATAAATACTATTCCACCTTTTTTTAAGAGAATATTTATCTTTTCAATAATCTTCTTGGGATTATCCATATGCTCCAAGGTGTGGTTAAGGATAACCAAATCAAAATAATCGTTAGGCAATTGCTCCTGCCTGCCGGCAGGCAGGTTTTCAAAATAATCTTTGATAATTTTATGACCCTTCTTCCTTGCTATTTCACCCGATCCTGAAGGCTCGATCCCCCAAGTTTCACAGCCGGCGAACAGATCTAAAAATACGCCATTAGAGCATCCTATATCCAACACAGTCGAAATCCCACCTCGGGAGTGGGATTTGATTAATTTAAATCTTTTTCTAAAAATATTTTCAAAAAGGCTTTCGTACTTTAGGTAATCTTCATCCCGATGATAGTTCATATTAGTCTTCTTTTGATTTTCTTTAACGGCGTCTGCCAAAGAGCGTTTAGTTTATAACCAACAGTCATCGCCTGCCATGGACTGGGAACAATTGCCGGTCTTGGCTTAAAAAAGACTTCAGGGTAATAAAAGTCTTTAGGGAAACTATCCCCTATTTCATACTTGATCTTTTTAATATCTTTTGACGATCTTTTTAAGAAACTTGCGTGCAAATACGGCGTTTCCAAAAAGACGATTTTCTCTTCCGGCAGATTCTGAACTTTAACTCCCGAGCCGTTAACATACGCTTCATTGGGATAGATTCCTTCAAGGTGCAACCCCGGAGTAACCTTGATAGCCCTGACGTTGTAATGGCCTATTTTCCCGGCAATCTTATATCTTCCCGCTTTTTGTTCCTGATAATGAAAGATGTCGCCGATAAGCATATAATTCGGTACCGCAATGCAATCTTTTTTGTTTCTTAGATCGTAAACCATAGATCTTAGCTCAGCGACTGCGTCGCCGTGCCAAATTTCATCTCCATCTAAAATAAATATCCAATCGGCATTGGTTTCTTCCAACATTTTTTGTCTCAATATTTGGACATTTTCAAAAGCCTTCTTTAAAGTAATTTTGGGATTATTGATTGTTTTGACTATCTCTACTGTCCTATCGGTGCTCCCCTGATCCCAAATCATCATCCCATCAACAAAATCAACTACGGAATTTACGGCATACCAAACAAAATTCTCCTCATTCTTAACAATCATGTGGGCCGTTATTTTCATTTTCTTCTAAATTTATTCAGTACCCATATTCCGGGAATTACAAAATTGAATAAATTTCCCACAAGCATGGTGAATGCCGCTCCCATATATCCGTAAGAGGATATGGCATACCAGCCCAAAGTACCAACTAAAAATATCTGACCCAAACCAACAAAAACAAAAACTTTAGGCTTTGAAAAATAGTAAAAGATCGAAGTATGAACCGGAACCGATATTAAAAATATTGCCCGGGAAACAAGTAAAATACTGAAAGGTAAAATACTTGGAACATAGCTTAAACCATAAAACTTAGGGATTACATAATATGAAAGCGGTATTCCGAAGATTACTCCGACAATAGCTAAGGCAAGTACAAATAATTGAAGCTTCTTCAAATATCTTTTAGCATCTACGTTACCAACAAAACTTGCAAGCTTGGGGGCAACAACTGTAGCAAGTGCCAAAACTATTTCGGAAACTATGCTTGAAAGATTATTGGCAACAGAATAAATTCCCAAGTCGCTGAGAGTTAATAACCTTGTTGAAAGATAGGTATCAAGTCTCGAGGAAACAGCTGCAATTACGGTAAAGACCGCAACCCATTTATTGTAGTGGAAAAATTCTTGAGCAACGCTTCCTTCATTTTTAACTTTAAAAAACTTTGGTAAAAAAGTAATTCCAATTAAGAAGCCGATAAATGGAGAGTAAATATATGCATAAAGTGCAAAATTCACATTGCTTACTCCGAAATAAATTAGACCCAAAATCGCAAACAGCCTCAAACTAGTCATAAATATATTAAGGCCAACCCAGGAGAAAAACTTCTGCATAGCTTGGAAAGAACTGGTGACAAAAAACGAAAGCAGCCAACCAAAAGCCCCAATTAGGGAAAGTCTTAAAGGAAAAAGGAGTTCCGGTTTAGCCAAAACCGTATTTGAAAAGAAGGGAACCAAAAACCAGCCAAAAGTTATTAAAAGAAAACCTGATAAAATTTTAATCTTTAGGCCCAACTTCATAAACCGGAAAGCTTTTTCCTTTTCGCTAGAGATATACTTCCCAACAAATCGGACTAGTCCTGTATCTACTCCTACATTAAAAATACTGGCAAGAAGTGCAATGGTTGCTGTTGCTACGGAAAATATTCCAAAACCGGAGGGGCCTAAATTTCTGGCAACAAGAATATAGAAAATCCAACCAATAAGCCCATTAATAATAATGCCCGTTGTGGTGATCGCGGACTGTCTTAGTGTCTTAGTTCTTAATATCTCCCCTATTTTTTCTTTCATTACCTTTTTTAACTAAAACTAAAAAGATGATAGACAAACCAAGTACCGTTATAACAGTTACCCACAATCCCCATCTAAAGAACTCCTGACCGCGAAATTCGATGTGTAAATCTCCCCAATCAGGTTCAACATAAAATCCATTAACCATAGAATAAACCGGAATCGATTCAAAATATTCGATACCCTTTTTGAAGTTCCACAAAGAATTGTAATTCTGAGAGAAAATAATCCAATATCCTTCCTGATTATTTTCCAATTTATATTTCATTGCACCTTCGGGACTTAAATTAACTTCCTTCCAACTTTGACTAACAATATCTTTTTTGGTAACTACACCGAAATGCTTAACAAAAACGCCTGCTTGTTTTTGCGCTGCTTCAAAATCCTTTACAGGAATCAAAGAAACCACATTTAAAACTTCAAAGCCTGATTTATTTCCGTAAGCGTATTCAAAAAACCCTTTAGTTAAAGTTTTTTCTTCAAGAATCCAATGAAAATTTTGTTTATCGAAGGTTCCCAGACGCGCCGCCAATATATACTTGCCGTTTTCGGGAACTTTAAACTTAAATTTAATTGTCTCCCCGCGATTTGTAGAAAAAGAGATTCCCTTCCCGTAATCAAAATCTTTATATTCATATCCTCTAATTAAGAGTTCATATTTTGCGTTCAAGTATTGGCTTTGGTTATACACTGCCCACTGGGAAGAAATACTGTCGGAAGGAGAAACAAAATATTTTTGCAGAAAACTCATTGTTAAATCATCGCTACTTTTTCCGTTAAAATAAAGTTTTAAGGAATCATTGCTTTTTCCATTAAGCAAACTCGGGTTAAGTTTCCCGTCTTCAAAATATAGGGTAGGTATTAGCGGGTAGGTATTAGCGGATAGGGCAGGCCCAACAACTCCTACTAAATCTTTAACTGTATAGACTTCCGGATAAATACCGCCAATCTCATACGCCGGAAAGCTTAAACCCCAATCAAGCTTCTTAATTCCGGGAGTTTTCTCAACTAATGTTAAAATTGTCTTCCAGTCTTTTATTTCTTCTTTAGTTGGATAAATATTTCTGACGTCTCCGGGAAGAAATAGGTATTTAACTCCCAATATTTTTAGCCAATCTACGTATTTGGGACTGTTTAAAAAGTTAAAAACATCATTAGAGGCATTCATAACACCTATCGGTGTAAGCAAAACCAAATCCCTCGCGCTCACTGCTGACTTTTCCGATATCTCAAAAGTCAGCGGGTGTTTTTCGGGAAACCAAAGGGTTTTAAAATTTCCGCCATCACTATTCAGGTTTTTATATATAATCCCAAAACTACTATCTGTGTTTCTTCTACCTAAAATAAAATTGAGTTTTCCCAAGAACGCAGGGGAAATAAGAAAAAGAAGATATATATAAATTAATACAGGAAATATTTTTACTTTCATTCTGAAGGTGTCAACTGTTTCCCCGATTAAAATTCCTCCGAATAAAATAAGGGGAATAAAAAACTTGCTTGAATCTCTGAAGGCAAAGCCAAAGGGAAGATTGATTAAAAAGCTGTAAATCCCGCCAAAAGGATAAGTTGTCCCTTTTGCCAAGAAAGAAAATACCAAAAACAAAAAGGTCAGGCGAAGCCTGATCCCGCTCCGCGGGACAAAAATTAAACCCCCGAATATTAGCAATGGTACAAAGACAAAATAAAAAGGCGGTTGAACAACTTTGCCAAAAACATTATCGGGCCAATGAGGAGCATAAAGTAAAAGTGAATTAAGCAAAGATGAAAGCTGTAAGCTAGATACTCCTAAACCTAAAGCTTCAGTTTTTATCTTAAAAACGGGAAATATCCAATAAAAGTTAAGAGGAGTTAAAAGCATTACGGAGAGAAAAAGAAATGTAATTTTTTTCCAATTTTCAAATACCTGCCAAACAAAAAGAGTAAGGTAGGCAACTAAGAGAATGCGGGGGTCGGCAACGGTCAAGACAAAAGAAGAAAGCAAAAAGAGAAAGAAAGATAAAACGCTTACTCTATCTAACATTTTCTTGCCGAAAAGTATGACCAAGGGGAAAATCGAATAGGCTAAAACCACTCCGACCTGTCCACCATCAACCAAAAGAATGAAGTATGAATTAAGAATATAGAATAATGGGGCAAAAAACAAAACAGAGCGCGATAATTTAAGATACCTTGCTAACAAATATGTACCGACTCCGGAAAGAAGTATCGATGGAAAATAGAATAATATTCTAATTACCGAATCGCTCCCCAAAAGAAGGAATTTATTTAACGCTCCCATTAGAAACATAATCGGAGAAATCCATAAAATCGAGTTAACTCCCCCAAGACTTGTGTTTCGGGTTACCCAGGTTAAAGGTTCAGAAAAAAGTTCTTTCAACCCCTCAGAGTAAAAGAAAGGCGCGTCTCCCCAAGTTGAAAGATCCCCCAAAAATATATTCTTAAATACCAACAAAACTGGTATTAATATAAAAATCCAAAATACAAGATTATTTCTTGAAAAAAATGATTTCATACACTACAACTGCCAAAAGAACAAAAAACAAGTAATTTGCTATTTTTATTGCCATTCCCCAATGATTAGTAAAAAGCAGTATTCCGACAGCCGCAAAGGCCAACAAGGCAACCTTCATACTAGAAGTTTAACAAAAGTGATAAACTTTTGGTAATGAACTTGGCTAAAAACAAATATTTTCCCTTTTTAGTCATTTTTCTTACCGTACTATTTTTTTATCTGCCCATTTTTCTTAAACCAAATATCCTTCTTGAAAGAGAAAATGATTTACAGGGTTTTTTCTGGCCGATAATTTATTTCGTCAAAAATCAAATTCTCACCAATCATGAGCTTCCTCTCTGGAATAACGTTTTCTTTGGTGGAACCCCGCTTCTTCCGGACCCGCAATCCCCTCTGTTTTATTTTCCCAATATTATTTTTCTTATTCTTCCTATTGGCATTGGTTTTATTGCCTCTTTTTTTCTCCATTCGGTTTTGGCAGGGGTCGGAATGTATATCACCTCCAAGGACGGATTCGGGCTCTCAAAAACTGCAAGTATCTTTGCCGCAGTTATCTACGCAGTTTCTCCGAAGTTTGCAGGTTACCTGGAAGCCGGACACTTCGGACTTGTTACTGCTTGGGCTTTTCTGCCTTTTGTTGTCTTGTGCCTGGCCAAACTGACAAAATCTCCAAACTTTAAATGGTCGCTGGTTTTGGCAGTTTCCTTTGCGGGACTGTTTTTCTCCCACATCCTAACTTTCTTAATTGCCTTAGTATTTAGTTTCGGATTCCTCATTTTTTCGGATAAAAATCGAAAGACTTTTAAGGAAAGTTTCATCTTTTTTGTTTTGGCGGTACTTTTAACCTTTGGTTTAACTTCAGTCTCGCTTCTGCCACAACTTTCCTGGAAAAATCAGACAACAAGATCAATGCTTATTTCCGAACGGGACGTTTACCCAAAATGGACATCAAAATTTGAATTTATCAAATTGGCTGTTGTTCCCTGGACCGTCGGAACTCAAGGCCTAAAGACAATTGAAACAGAAAAGACAATTTCTTTGGGACTTTTTTGCTTGATTCTTGCTCTGATTGGATTTTTAAGACTTTCAAAGAAAAATAAAGTTTTAGTATTATTTGCTGCAACAATAATTTCTCTTATTGTCCTGAATAACGCCTCTCCTATTTATAAACTGCTTCTATCCCAAGACTTATATGTTTTAACCAGAGTTTCAACCAGGGTTTGGTTTGCAGCGGTTTTAATTACGGTCTTT
>Ga0210016_1005205_pt1 | contig 10915 bp, 13 predicted proteins | sample CryGeyCG2014_300_FD_185454 | JGI IMG/M metagenome (GOLD analysis project Ga0210016, IMG submission 185454) | Groundwater microbial communities from aquifer - Crystal Geyser CG02_land_8/20/14_3.00 (SPAdes) (version 2) | ecosystem: Environmental > Aquatic > Deep subsurface > Groundwater | place...
AAAAATTTGAACGAGCCATTATTTCATTTGGCCGTAGTGGTGGACGATTTTGACGAGGGTGTAACTCACGTAATTCGCGGAGAAGACCACGTTTCCAATACGCCGAGGCAAATCCTTATTCAGAGGGCAATCGGCGCGCCTACGCCAATTTATGTGCATTTGCCACTGGTTTTGGGTTCGGACAAACTGAAGCTTTCAAAGCGCAGAGGAGCTTTGCCTGTTTCAAATTATAGAAACCTTGGATTTCTTCCGGAAGCAATTTTAAACGGTGTATCTTTTGTCGGTTGGAATCCTGGAAATGAAAGAGAAATTTTTACTCACGATGAATTGATTAAAGCTTTTGATTTCAGGCATGTGCAGAAAAGCCCGGCTGTTTTTAATGAAGAAAAATTGAAGTGGTTCAACAAAGAGCACATGAAATCACTTTCGGTAGGGGAGTTAGAAAAAAGAATTTTTGAATACTTACCGGAAGAAATGCAAAATCCGAAACTTGTACCGATAATTTTTGAAAGAATTTCAAAATTCGGAGATATAAAAGATATGCTTGAAAGAGGGGAGTTAGATTTCTTTTTAAAACAGCCGGAATATCCTAAAGAAAAATTAATTTATAAAAATGTTTCAAGTCAAAAGATTTCTGAAAATTTAAATCAAGCGATAAAAGTTTTAAAAAAATTAAATGAAAATGATTTTACAAAAGAAAAAATAAAAGAAGTTCTTATGAAAATAGCTGATTCTTTGGAAAATAGGGGAGAGCTATTGCATCCTATTCGTTTTGCTTTATCAGGGTTGGATAAGTCTCCTGACCCTTTTATAATTGCGGAAATTTTAGGAAAAAATGAAACTATATCAAGACTGCAAAAAGCAATTTAGTTTTATTATATTGGCGCTTTTAATTATAGTTCCAATAGCATTTTCCTGCGCTCAAACTGCAGAAGAATTAAATGCAAAAATAAGCCAGAAAAATGCTGACATAGACAAGCTAGAAAAAGAAATAAAACAATACCAGTCGCAACTTAATGATTTGGCAAAGGAAAAAAATTCTTTAAATGTTTCCCTTAAGCAGTTGGATTTAACCAGGAAAAAATTGGTTGCTGATATAGCGATAACGGAAAATAAAATTGAAAAGACGAATTTTAAAATTCAAGAATTAAGTTTGGAAATAAATAATAAAGAGGATACGATCACAAGAGACATAGACGCCATAAAAATTGAAATCAGGAAAACGAATGAATTTGATCTTGATTCTATGATAGAGACGATATTGTCTGAAAACAGTTTTACAAATATGTGGAATGACATAGATAATATGGCCGTTGTCCGTGAGAAAATTAGAGAGAAAATAATTGAGTTGAAACAAATAAAAAGCGATTTGGAAGATACCAGGAAAGAAACGATGGACGCTAGAAACGAGCTTGTCATTTTGAAATCTCAGCTCGCTGATCAGAAAAAGATAGTAGACCAAAATACAGCCGAGAAGAAAAAACTTTTGACGCAAACTAAAAACAACGAGACTAATTACCAGAAATTGCTAAAGAAAAAAATTGCCAAAAAGGAGGCATTTGAAAAAGAATTGTCGGATTACGAGTCGCAGTTAAAGTATATTCTTGATCCTTCCAAGCTTCCGGGCAAAGGAGTTTTGGCTTGGCCGTTAGATAGCATTTACATAACTGATTATTTTGGGCAAACTCCAACACGCTTTCATAAAGGAGTTGACTTTCGCGCTTCTGTCGGTACTGCGGTAAAATCCATGTCTGACGGAGTAGTGGCCGGTACCGGAGACACTGATGTGCAGTGCCCGGGAGTTTCCTATGGGCGTTTCATTCTTATTAAGTTTAATAATGGCTTGGCGGCAACATACGGCCATTTATCGCTTATAAAAGTAAGCAAGGGCGACACAGTTAAACGTAGCCAGATTATTGGCTATAGCGGCAATACAGGCTCGTCCACAGGACCGCATTTGCATGTTTCAATTTATCCTAAGGATGCCGTTGACCTTAAAACATTGCCAAGCAAGTCGTGTCCAGGGCATGTTTTAACCCAGCCCATAGCGGCGACAAATGCTTATCTTGACCCGATGTATTATTTGCCCCTTTATAAACAGTAAATTGCTATTATAAATTTGCATTGTTTGGCTGAATAACTTGTGGTAAAATAAAGATATGAAAAACAAAAAAGGAGGTTTTTTTATTCTTAAGTTAATAATCTTTATTATAATAATAGTATTTATAATGAATTATTTTCACATTACTATAGGCGGAATAATTGACTGGTTTGTAACAATGTTTCATAATGTTTTTCAATAAAAATGGCAAATAGAAATAAAAAAGGCGGAATAAGTATTTTAGGAATTTTGTTTCTGGGGGTTGTTTTAGTTATAGTGCTTAGTTATTTTAATATAAGCTTAAAAGCGGTTGTGGAAAGTCCGGGTGTGCAAAACAATTTTACTTATATCGGTTCTACTGGCAGGAGTTTATGGAATGATTATTTGGCAAAACCGTTTTCTAATGTGTTAAACAGCACAATTATAAAAACTTTTTGGAATTCTTTTATATCAAATATGCAGCGGATCCATAATGGTCAGCCCACTGATTTTGAGAAAATGGCCCCGACTGTTAATTTAAAATAAACTTGAGTTTTAAATGTGTTTTTATTAAAAAAGGCGTGAAACCGCCGGCTTGCAGGGGTCAGCAGGAATGCGACGCATATTGCCAAAGCGAAGAGCATATAGACTATCGCAAAGTAGTATATATACCGAAACATATATTGTGCGACGTGGTATTAAATCCCAATCTATAACTTCCCCTTACATAAATAATATGGGCTATTTGCACGAACTAGAAAGTGTATAACCCGCTTTTTCCGCTTCGGCGGATGTTGCAAAATAAATTCTATTTTCTTGCTTGATAGTTTTGCCGGCAGAACATCCGATAGGATAATATTTTTTTCCTTTGTTTGAAGCAAAATAATTCCCTGAATTTGGAACTTTTTGGGGGGTATTTGATACATTTGATACATTAGGCGAATTATATGAGTTTGTTTTTTGTGATTCTATGACATTAGACTCTTGGTTCGGATATTCGATTTTAATGCCAGGAGATGTAGCTTGTTTAGATAGTCTGCCCAATCCGAATGAACCTAAACCAACTAAAATAACGATAGCGACCGTCAAAATATCCTTCCCTTTTTCGCTCTCTACAAATTGCTTGATTTTTTCCATAGAATTGTTTATACTCAGACGATAATAATTACAAACGAATTTTACCATTTATAACAATATAAAAACAATATGGCGCATAGAAAAGCCGGGGGTACAGCTAAAAACTTAAGGGATTCAAATCCAAAATATCTTGGTACGAAACTTGCTGATGGTCAAAAGGCCCAAGCTGGTTCTATAATCATTCGTCAGCGCGGTACAGTTATTATGGCAGGTACAAATGTTGGTATGGGCAAAGATCATACCCTTTTTGCTTTGAAAGATGGTACGGTTAAATTTGGCTCAAAACGAAAAACGGGTTTCAATAATAAAACTGTAGCTAAAAAAACAGTAAACGTGGTTTAGATATAATCTATTTTTTGTCTTTATAAAGTTCCCTAACGTTTTCATCGATAAAAGTATTCAAATCAAAACCTTACGTCGCTAGTTCTTTCATGTGCTCTATATTGCTTTGTCCGGCGCTTGTATAAGTGTATTCGTAAATTGTGCATCCGCAGTTTTTATTTTTTATTTACTGATAATAATGCCATTATATACCACAAAAAAGTATTTGAGTCAAATCTGTTTTTAAATTCTCTCTACAATTAATTTTAAAGAGGATTCTCTTCCTTTGATTTTAATCAGGATTTCAAACTCCCCCACTTCCTTAATCGGTTTTTGAAGAATGATATATTCTTCATCAATTTCTGCGTGGTGTTCAGTTCTCATCGCTTCTATTATTTCTTTTTTATGTATTGCGGAAAAGAGGCTGCCTTTTTCATTTGCTTTCCCTTTAATTGTTATAGTTTTGCCTTTTATTTCCTCCAGATTTTTTATTAAAAGCTCCTCTTGCACTTCCCTTTCAATTATAATTTCTTTTTTGCATTTTTCAAGTTTTGCCATAGCTTCTGGCGTTGCCGGTTCAGCAAGTTTCTTCGGAAATAAAAAATTCACGGCATAACCGCTATTCACTTCTTTTATATCGTGCTTTTTCCCTACCCTCGGCACATCGTGTAAAAATATAACGCGCATTTTATTCCCAATTATTTAATAATTTAACTGCTTTTTCCATTTGCGGATCTTTGTCGGCATCAGCGTCTTTTTGGGTAAATTCAACTTTATAGTCCGGCGTCAATCCCTTTTCAGAAATTGAAATTCCATTCGGTGTAAGCCATTTTGCCACCGTAATTTTCAAAATAGAATCTGGAGTGATATCTACAACCTCCTGCACGGAACCTTTGCCATAGCTTTGATCTCCCACAATCTTGGCGCGCCTGTGGTCTTGCATCGCGCCGGCGATAATTTCGGATGCCGAGGCGGAACCATTATCTATCAAAATCACAAATTTCAATTTGTCCGTGAAAATATCATAACCCCTGCTTCTATGAATTTTTTGTTTTGTTTTATCGCCATAATCTTCAATTGCGATGGTTTTACCTTCTGGCAAGAACCAGCTTGCCATATCAACTGCTGCTTCCAAATATCCGCCCGGATTTCCACGCAGATCAAGCAGTAATTTGTCAGTTTTAAATTCATAAAACTTTTTCAATGCACCGCGGAAAAGATCAGCTGAATTTGCGGAAAAACTGTAAAGCTTTATTACAAAAATACCATCTTTCCTAAGTTCTGTGTCGAGAGTCGGCACATTGATAATATCCCGCACAATTTTTATTTCTCTTGGCTCTTTTTCTCCATCGCGGAAAATCGTAAGTGCGACTGTCGTGCCTTTCTCCCCGCGAATAAGATTGATTGCACTTTCAGTATTCAAATCTGATGCATTAATTTCATCAATTTTTAAAATTTTATCTCCTGATTTTATGCCAGCTTTATACGCAGGAGTATCTTTTAACGGAGCGATTACCGTGAGCGTTTTATCTTTAATGCCGATTTCTATGCCGATGCCGCTGAAAGATCCAGCGATATCGTCCTCAAACATTTTTGCGTCGTTGGAACTAAAAAAAACACTGTAAGGATCGTTCAAAGAATTTACAAGACCTGAAATAGCCCCATTGACTCTTTCTTGGTCTGTAATTTTATTTGCTTGCGGATACTTATCGTTTATTATATTCCAAACTTTCCAAAATGGTTCAAAATCAGCTCCTATTTCTACAGGAGCATTTTTATTTGGAATAGTGATTTTATTTATTTCCGAGCTATTATAAAAACCTATGCAAATGCCAAAAATAAAAAATCCGACAGCAAATAAAGTGACGGCAAGTATGACCCTTGTTTTAAAAAATTTTAGCATTTTATTATTTATTTAAGTCGTTATATTCTTCTATTTTTATTTTATCTTTAAAATCGCCATTTTCTGAAAAATTATTTGAACTTTTTTCTTCCGTTTCCCCTGTTTTATATTCTTTATATAAGACATAACTCAAATAAATGAGTCCCAAACCGGAAAGAGTGAATAAGATATTCTTCCAGGAATACGGAAAACCCAAATATGGCAATAATGCTATCCAAATGCCTAATATCAAAAGTATCCTTGCTTTGTACATCCTCGTATTATACAGCATTAATATGTAAATATGCAACAAAAACAATATGGCGATAATTTTTTACATTGCTTGACTTATTTGTTTTTAATATCTATTCTAAAGATAGAAATATTCATTAACATAAAAATTAAAAATATGAAAACAACATTCTTTTTGAAATCCATTTTGACCTATATTCTATTCTGGTTTTTTTATTTTTTATACATTTATCTGTTTAAAATAAGAAATCAAATAGAAATTATAGGTAAAGAAAATTTGCCCAAAAGGGCAAATGGCATATTATCACTATCCAATCACCAGTCTTTTATTGATTCATTGCCAATTAGGGCAGCTATGATAAATTTTTGGGACATGTTTTTTCATCAAAGTCTTATTACTTTTGATGCGCCTGACTCTGTCAACTTTTATACGAACAAAATCGGCGCGTTCTTTATAAGACATTTGAGAAATATTTCAGTTAAAAGAAATACTGGCGATAGAAAAGTAAAAAATGAATTTGTTGATCAATGTTGTAAAACTCTTGAGAAGAACAATCTACATCTTTTCTTTGAGGGAGGAAGAACCATTGATGAAATCAGGCCGTGCGTGTCTGGCGTGGCTGAAATTATTTTGAATTTACTTGAGGAAAAATTTAATTTAATTATCATTCCTATTTTTATAAATGGTATGCAAAATATAATGCCCAGAGAAATCGGACAAAAATATTTTAAAATATCTTGCGGTCATAAAGTAAAAATAATAATAGGAAAACCCATTGACTTCTCCGAAATTATTGAAAAAGATTTTTCAAGAGAAAAAAAGATTAATTTAATCAAAAAAAGAGTTAGAGGATTTGTTCTAGCTCTTAAACATTTGAGCTAACATCCGCTTGGAAAAGCGGATGTTTTTATTTGAAATATTCCGGTGTATTTATGGACATCCAGTCAAATAATTGTCGTATAATGAAAGATGCACCCGTACTATTTGTGGATGGTCCAGCCTCCATAAGCACTACAAAAGCGTATTTAGGATTTTGATAAGGAAAAAATCCCATTATCCAGGAGTTTACCTTATTTTTTACGACACCAAGCTGGGCAGTACCGGTTTTTGATGCGACTTGTACATAAGGAACGTTAAGCGTCGCCGATGTGCCGTATAATACGCTATCTCTCATTCCTTCATGCACTACATCAAAATATTCTTTTTTAAAATCAATATTTGAAACCTTCGCCTCTTGAGCTTTATCATCTAAGAGAAAATGCGGAGTTATAAGCTTGCCATAATTGGCAATGGCTGAAACAGCCCGTACTATTTGAAGCAGAGTCACTTGAAATCCATACTGTCCGATAGCGGTATGATACGTATCGCCGATGCGCCACGAATCTCCGGCAAAATTTTTTATTTTCCATTCAGGATTTGGTATTATACCGGCTGTTTCATCCGGCAAATCAACTCCAGTTTTTTCTCCAATACCAAAAAGCCGCGCGTATTTTTCAATATTTGCAATACCTAAGCCTTTTTGTCCTTCAAATCCCCCGCCAATTTCATAAAAATAAACGTCCGAAGAGACAGCCAAAGCCTGGCGCATATCTACCCATCCGTGCGCCCGCCAATCCTTGAAAATTGTTTTTTGGTCCGGAAAATACTGGTTGGGAATTGAAATTGAGCCAGTTGAAAGAATTTTAGTCAGCGGATCAATTATTCCCTCATTCAATGCGCCAAGCGCCAAAAACGGCTTTACAATGGATCCCGGCGCGTAGAGTCCCGACAACGTCCTGTCCATAAATATTTTTCGTCTATCATCCAAATATTTTTTAATGGCCTGCGTATCTTTGCCTTTGGATAAAATTTCCGATTCATATTCCGGAAAACTGGCGGAAGCTATAATTTCTCCTTTTTGAACATCCATCAGTACTCCGGCACCGCCGTTAAAAGAATTATTTTCTGATAAATTTTTAATTAAAGAAAATAATTTGCTTTGTATGCGCATATCAATACTTGTTGTTAAGTCTTGCCCGCGTTTCGGAGCATTCACAATATTTTCCGAATGGATTTTTCCGCGCGCGTCTATTTCCACTATTTTTGACCCATTTTCACCCTTAATTAACTCATTATATTCCTTTTCTAGCCCATCTTTTCCTATAAATTCACTTTGCCAGTAATTGTCTGATTTATCTTTCATCGGATAGCTTATATATCCCAAAACATGCGAGAATCCAGGTGATATATATGCGCGGGTTGAAAAATCTTTTCCTTCTTCCTTTTCATTCCAAACAAGCTCTTTTTTATTTCTGTCATAAAATACTCCCCTGTCGGCGAAAATAATTTGTTTTTCCAAGGTATTATTTTCGCTTCTTTTAAAATATGTATCGCCTTTTAGTATTTGAAGATATCCAAGTTGAGTTGAAAATATTATTGCGCAAAGTATAAAAAAAATACCCAGAAATAAAATAGTTTTTTTTGGTATAGGCTTTTCAATTCGGCCTTCAAATTGCTGGCGGTCAAAATTTTGCAGATTTTTTGAATCAAGAAAAATTTCATCCGGTTCCACGAAAGGATTTGAGTTTTTGATTTTTCGTTTTCTTAAAAATTTTCTTGTCATTTGATTGTAATTATTTAGAATAAAATTTAGTTTTTCCTTTTAAAAGTTCCAGTGTTATTAGAATTAGGCTGGAGATAATTAAAGAAATGAAGACTATATGGAAAAATCTGTCTTCTCTTGCTCCATAAAGCAAATCCGAGAGAAAAAGCAGAATAACGGCTTCCCCAAAAAAAGAAAAGTAAATTATGCCGATAAATGCCAAAATAACTGACAGCCAAAATGGCATGAATAATATTGAAAACAACAACACGATAGAAGCCAAAATTCTGAGCATATAACATTATATTACACGCTTCGCGTAAAAATACAAATCACAGATAATGAGTCTTTTGAGCTCCAATTTTATTTTAGAAGAAATCTTTAAACTTTCTATGAATATTTCAAAATCCTGCATTGTGACGATTTTACCGCGAGTAAGTTCTTTTTGGCAATGCCCAAATTTCCTTCGCTATTTTCAAAATTAATCGGATTTATTTTATGAGGCATAGTAGAAGAGCCGATTTCCTTTGATTTGGATTTTTGCGTAATATATCCGTCGCTGATATAGCGCCATATATCCTGATTAAAATCTAAAAGGATAGTATTTATCCGTCGCATATTGTCTGAAAGCTCGGCATCTTTTGTCTTATCAAACCAAAATGCGCTTATTTGATTTAATACTTCTCCCTTGAAAGGAATATGAGCAATAATGCGGTCAAAAGAAGAATGCCTGTCAGTTGAAATTAAAGTTATTTTTTCCGGAGAAATATAAACATCTCGTACTTTACCGACTTTTCGTTCTCCAAGATTTTTAAAATCTGTTTCTTTTAATACATCATTTATATGTTCCTTTATTTTTTCTATTTGCATATGATATTAATATATTTCCTGCTGATAGCATTTTTCGCAATAAATAATCTCAGGCCTGTCAGGAGCATAAGAAGTTTCAAATTCAACATCGCAACTTCCTTTATGATTATAATGATTTGTTTTATCGCACATGCAAGTTCTATGCCACAATTTTAAAGGATTTCTTTGTTTTAACCTCTGGTAATGCCTACAGTTAGGGCACAAATGAGGCAAAGGTAAATTCATTCTTTTGTAAAACTGAAGCTCGGATTCGATTATTTTGAAAGCTTCAGTGCATTGTTCGTTGCAAGTGCCTTTATGTTCGCATTCTATGACTTTACCGATGATATCTTCTTTAACATCCTTGATATTGTCGGGAATGTCTTTGTTGTATATGTCTATTTCATAATTTCTCTTTTCCTTGTCTTTCCATTTATATCCTTGTTCTAAAGCTTGTTCTTTAGTTAAAGGAAAATATTCTTGAGCTATTGTTTCGTTGTAACAGAATGGGCTTAATTCTGAAGGAAAGAATTCTCCGTATTTATATATTCTTCCATTTTTATCAACATACGGCATATCGTTCATATGTTGGATGATTTTAGGAACCAATTCTTCGTATTGTTCTTTGGTATATCTTTTATTTAGAATACAATATTCTTCTTTTCGTATTCCAATACAACCAAAAAGATTTTTAGAGTTATAACACATATATGTGTAATGTGTATCAAAAGAACCGTGATTTAATATTGAAAAAAAATTATTTGATCCTTTAATCCCCATATCAACTCCTTCATATAAAAGATGAGCGCCACCACTAAAGCCATAACAATCATAGCTGTCCTTCGCATTCAAACCATGCGCAACAAATTTACAATCTTCCATATCACCATAAATATCAAAAGAGTTTTTTACGTTTTTAGAATTTAAAATGTTATCTCCTGTTGCATTAAAAGATTTGATTATACATGCATACCTATGTGGCATTTTTAAAATAAAATTTTTGTATTTATTTTTAAAATCAGTAAGGTTTTTATAACTTCCGAAGTTCAGCTTTTCTTTGATTCTTAAATAATCCTCTTTAGAGTATTGTTGATTAAAAACACAATATTTTTTATTGCGGAGGTTCATGCAACCTATGCAATCATGGCAATTAACACAGCTTTTTAAAAACCAAGAATTCAATGATTCATCTGAATCATAGGAAAAATGAGTTTGATATAAAGAGCCACAAAGGACATCCTCGTAACATTGTTCGGATTTTAAAATTGAATAAGTATCAATACAATCTTTTAAGTCAGAGGCTCCCTGAGAGTAGGAAACATTTTCATTTAAAAAAGAAGCGTAAACAAGATAACAATTTTTGCAATCCGCATTATGATTGCCATAGGGTGAATTTATTACATTTGTATTTCCTAGGCTAGCCAAAGGAACTTTTGAAAGTAGCTCTTTGTACTGTTCAAAAAAAGATTTATTGAAATTATAATCCACTCCATACTCTGTCGGATCCCATTCATCGCCCCACCAAATATCTCGATCATACACTATAACTGAAGCGTCTGGATGAAACATTGTAATAATTTTATCCCCAGAAAAATCACAATTTCGATAAAAAAGAGATCTTTCATTCCGCCATGTCATACGACGAATAGCACGGCATTCCGGACAAAAAGTCGGCGGAGGGACTTCTATTTTTTCGTAAAAGTTAAAATCTTCCGAATCAATAATAAATTCCTTCTTACAGTTCTGACATATTCTTTTTTCACTTTTGTATTCCATGTTTTTTATTCTTTACCTCAATTTAGCGATAGCAGA